>Ga0209517_10002164_pt1 | contig 28175 bp, 20 predicted proteins | sample PeaSoiMetSII2010_FD_187695 | JGI IMG/M metagenome (GOLD analysis project Ga0209517, IMG submission 187695) | Peat soil microbial communities from Weissenstadt, Germany - SII-2010 (SPAdes) (version 2) | ecosystem: Environmental > Terrestrial > Soil > Wetlands > Peat | place: Germany...
CACCGAGCCCGCTTCGGCCGTATCGTGCGACTGAACCAAAAAACCGCCTCCCTTGAATGCGACAACGGATCCTGGCGCGTCTCGTACGCGCTTCTGAAGCACGTCGTCGACCTCTGATCTACCTTGTCAAGTAACGCTGATTCCCGGACGGTTACCGATTATCCACCCGATAGGGCCTTCGGCTCCGATCGGTGAGCCGCTCGTATCCTTGTACCGGGCGAACAACTAAAAAATATGGAGTATTCCGATGGCTGTTGCCCGTGGACCGTCCCGGCGAGGGCGAGCGCGCCGATCAAACCTAATGAGGCGTTACGCATGTTGCAAAGCCCCCGTTTCGTGCCAAGGCCTTTAACCTTTCAAGCTCCACAAATATTCTGCGAGAAGATCGCGCCGTCCCTTCCGTGAATTGCTGCGGCCGAACCCGGTCTCACGATCGCGATGTACTGCGGACAATTCAATGACCGCAATGCAACCTCGGACTGGACGTTAGCGATGGGATTATTCGAGCGGCCAGCCTTCAACGCTATTGACGCCTGCCCCTGAATTACTTGGGGCACACAACGCTGAAGACTGGAGGCGGGGGTCGGAATCGAACCGGCGTACACGGATTTGCAGTCCGCTGACACGACAGGAAAATCAATGGCTTAGCGAATTTGCCACCCTTTTTTGGGTGGTCGCGCTGATTCAGTAACAAATATTTCGTAAGGCGGAATTTTTGCCCAATGCTGTTACAAAATCGGCGTGAATAGAGTTTGATGCGCTCGGTTCGCAGCCAAATGATTCCGCCTAATGCATTGATATGATTAATCTTGTTGCCGATCCATTCGTCCGCTGCTCCGCTCTGTACTGGACTGTGCATGACAGTACGCAATGGAGCACATTCCGAATTGCCAGCAGTCATTCCGTGGACCGCTCCCAAAGAAGCGGTCCACGAGCTCACTTGCTTCCTAACTCAGTGGTTCGATCTCACTCGGTCGCCAGGACTTGTCGAAGAACGCTTCGAGTGGGCTGTAAAGACGGAGGATCAAGAACCAGCCCTTGCCGGGCATCGTCTGAATCCAATTGCCCCTCTTGATTCCAGGAGGCTGCGTCGGACCGAAGTACACCGTGATGGAGCCGTCAGCGTTTGCTTCGGCGGCAGGCGATGGATAGCTCTGGCTGCCGGCACGCGGGTAACGCTGCGGAGTGTCCAGCATCGAACGCGTCATGTTGTCGTAGACCGTCAACGACCAGAAGTTGGCCTCCGGAATGCCTTTGGGCAGCGTCACCTTGTAGGTTTTTGCGCCGTCGAAATATTCCTTCTTTGAATCCGCCATGGCAAAGAGGTATTGGGAACCGAGTCCGGTCACGCGCATGGCCATCCCCGGCGTTATCCCCGTGATGCCGTAGAAGAAGTTCGCGCGCGCGTCCAGCGTCCGGTAGCCAGTCGGCGGATAGGGCTTGGCGCCCTCCGCAGTAATCTGCGGAATCGGTGTCTCGAACATGTATCCAGTCACGAAAAGGTAGTTCCACCACGCCGAATTTGGGTAGTAGAACCACGTTGGATCGCGTGGATTCATGAAGAGGCTTCGTGAGGTGGCGTTGCCGGCCGCGAGTGCCTCGGTGAGAATTTTCTTCATTCGCGCATCCGGGGCAAACGGCTTGCCTTTAACGATACCGATGGCGGCAATTGGCCCCATTAATTCGGGATCGAGCGACGTAGCGGGTTCCTGCTGCACGATTTCATTGAGCATTTCGTAGTAACTAAAATCGTTCGGCGGAACCGTATTCATGACCTTACCGCTGCCCTCGTGAAACACGGTAGCAACCGGAGGCGAAACGCGTCCGAGCTTGGCCTTTCCCGAGAGAAATTCAGAAATGGGAGTGCCGTAGCCGCCGACCTCGTACGGGTACACCTTGGTGAACTTCCGAATCCCTTCCACCGCAGGCTTCGGGTCGTTCTTGTTCTCCAAAAACGCGCGGCCGAACCAGACAACGCGTGTCGTCCGTGCGTGAGCAATAAAGAATCCGCCCGCCGGTAGTTGACCTTCGTAGCCCGGAGGCACGACCAGATATTTGCCACCTTCGCCGCGGTCGCCTCCCGGCGCCCCGATGTCAGTGACCCAGCGGAACCAGTAGTCGTCGATCGCGCCAAGAAACTTCGGTGGTGTCTCGAGCACAACGGGCCCCTTAGTAAGATCGAGGAACCCGATGGCGTAGATGGTGTCCGCGTTGGCTGTGAGAAACAACGACTTGGCATCCATCAACTCGGAAAAGAGAATGACCTCGTTGTCCTTCACCCCAACGCTTAGAAGACCTTTGTGAACCGCTTCGATGCTGACGCCCTGCATCGTGTTCACAAATGCATCGAAGGCGTGTGTGTAGTCAAGGTTGTCATAAACTTTATCCAACGTTTCCTTGCTCGGAGCGCCGTCCTTGAAGTCGAGCGGACCAAGCCGCGTTTCCACGCGATTGGGCGTATTAAGCGGTGGTGGGATCTGGGCAGAAACCAACTGCGCTCCCAGAAGCAAAAATGCGGTGAGTAATACTGACGAAGCTCTATTGATCAACATGCGCACGGTGTCGTCCCCTTATAGTCATTTTCAGACCGGATCAAATAAAGTGTCGAAATCGGATGAGCGCGTAGGACCGCAGTTGGCCGTGTGCGGCAAGCCGTAGCGACCGCGCCATCAGCGGACCATTTCTTGAAAAATCGACCCAAACCGGCCGCTCATCGGTGTCCGCTACCGGGCAGTCCAATGATTCGAAACATCGCGTCGGCGGTCCGCTTTCAGTTCACCAGCTCGAACTCACTCGGGCGCCAGCTCTTGTCGAAGAACGGCTGGAGCGGACTGTACAACCGAAGGGTCGTAAACCACCCTTTCTTGGGGTCGGTCTGGATCCAGTTGCCGTCCTTGACCCCCGCAGGAAGTTTCGGACCGACGTAGATGGTCGTGGAACCGTCGGCGCTCGCAACGGCGGCCGGCCTCGGGTAGCTCAGGCTTCCCGCTTTCGGATAGCGCTGACTCGTTTGCAGCATCGAGCGAGTCTGATTGTCATACAGCGTAATCGACCAGAAGTTTTTCTCAGGGATGTTGGGAGGCAGCGTCAGCTTGTAGGTTTTCGCACCATCGAAGTAGTGCTTGTTGGCATCCAGCGAAGCCGTGAGGTACTGCGAGCCGATGTTGGTCAGCCGCATGATCATCGCGGGTGTGATCACGGTGTAGGCGCCGAACATCGTCGTCCGTGGGTGGAGTGTGCGCGCGCCAGTGGGCGGGAAGGGCTTGATGCCTTCCGGGGTCACCATCGGCGGAGGTGTCTCGAAGTTGTAGCCGCCGAGGAACAGCGGATTGATCCAGCCAGAACCCGGGTAATAGGCGAAGTTCTCAGATTCGCGCGGATTTAAGTTCAAAGTCCGCGCGGTGGCGTTGGCCACGTTCACCGCGTCCGTGAGAATCTTCTTCATCCGCGCATCGGGAGCAAACGGCTTGCCCTTGACGATACCAATGGCAGCCAGTTGGCCCGCGAGTTCTATGTCGAGGGAGCCAGCCGGCTCCTCCTGCACGAGTGCATTGATCTTCTCGAAGAAGGTGTAATCGCTCGGGGGAATCGTGTTGAACGACTTGCCGCTGACCTCGATGAACTTGGTTTCCGGAACCGGCGGGTTGACCGCAAGCTTCGACTTGCCTTCGAGAAACGTCGCGATGCTCGTGCCGTAGCCCCCGGGGGTGTAGGGATAGATCTTCAATGTGCGCTTCACCAGGGCTGCGACCGGTTTCGGGTCGTTGTCCTGCATGAACGCACGTCCCCAGTATTGGGCGCGCAGGGTATTGGAGCGGCCAATGAAGTAGCCACCCTCGGGCAAAGGCCCTTCATAACCCGGCGGAACGATCAGGTATTTACCGCCTTGTCCCCGGTCGGGCCCGGGCGTCCCGGCGTCGGTGATCCATTGAAACCACATGTCGTCGATGGTGCCGAGCGTGCCCGGCGGAACCTCGATGACCATCGGTCCCTTGGACAGGTCCACGATGGAAATGAAGTAGATGACATCGCAATTGGCGGTCAGAAAGAGGGAGTTCGCGTCCATCAGATCGGAGAAGATGATGACACTGTTGTCCTCCGCCCCGACGCTCCTCAATCCCTCGCGCACGGCGTAGGTGGAAGCGCCCTGGAAGTTGTCCAACACCACGTTCTGCGCGTGCAGGAAGTCCAGGTTGTCGAAGAGCTTCTGCGCGGTGGCCGTACTCGGCGCGCCGTCCTTGAAATCAAGTGTGCCGAGCGGGGTGGCCACCTTGTCCGGGATAGCGAGAGATGCGGGTGTTTGTGCGAACACAGGCACAGCTAGCGCACCCACGAGCACAGCGAGTGCCCCAATCCGCCGCCGACTGACCAATGCGCAACTGCCCTTGTCTTCCAAGGATTTCATTTTGATGACCCCCGCGAATGATTTCGAATTGGATTCCTGAAGGAGACGTGATGCCCAAGTTGCCCCGAGCACAAAAGCGAGCCACGCTATCCGATTTTGCTCGGCCTTGCTATCCCATAGCTGCACGTCTTGAGTTGTCTCAATGGCGCACACGGATTTCGACCGGGCGCGGTACCTCCGATGCACCAGCCGTGGATGGCAACGTCCGCTTCGGGGGAATTTGGAAAGCGACAGCGACCGACTGGTTTTGGGCAGAACCCGGTCTGACGATCGCGATGCACTGCGGACATATCAACGACCGCAATACACCTCGGACCGGACCTTAGCGATACGATTATTCGAGCGGCGAACGTTCGCTGCCACTGGTGCTGGCCCCCTGAATTACGCGACATCGCCTTTCTCGACGAATACATGTCTGTCACTCCCAAAATGAAAACCGCACACGCGTCCACGGATAGTGCGAGTAAGCGCGAAAATACCAAAAGATGGGACCGAGAGTAACTCGACCTTGGTCCCGGTGACCTTGTGTACGATTTATGACTCAATTCATAACATGAAATGAAAGGCGACAATGAAAGCCACCCACACACTAAACCTCCTCGCCGCTGCCATCGCTTGCATGGTGTCTCTCGCCGCGACCGTTGCTCAAGCCGCCGACGGGAAGCAGTCGATTGAATATGAAATGAAGGTTGAGCGTGCCGCCCAAACGGCGATTTGGGCCATACCGGCGGTGGCTATTTGGGATGTCGCGGTCGGCACGAGAAGGGATCTCGGTGGCGATGTGGGCGATGTCATCTATCTCTCCAAGCCGATGGTGTCCCGTCATGGCTTCCTGACCGCCAACGATGTGACCCCTTACGTGCTTGACTCCCTGACCACCAAGGATGGCCCCTTGGTAGTCGAGGTTCCCGCTGCGGGCGAAAAGGCCGCCTACTTCGGGAGCTTCCTCGATGCGTGGCAAACGCCGATCGTGGATGTCGGACTGTCTGGTGAGGACAAAGGAAAGGGCGGCAAATACCTCTTCTTGCCCCCCGGTTACACGGGCGCGGTCCCGGAGGGATACCTCGTTTATCGGCCCCAGACCTATGCCTTGGAAGTGGCGTTTCGCCCGGTTCCCAAGAACGGCGGCACCATCGAAGAGGTGGTCGAATATGGCAAGTCCCTGAAAATCTACAAACTGTCCGAGGCTGCCAATCCACCGAAGACGCGATTCATCGATGCCTATCCCAAGAAGTGGAACACGCTGCCTACCTACGACATCAACTACTTCAAGGACCTCAATACGATTATTCAGAAGGAGCCCGTCCTCGATCGCGACAAGGCCATGATGGGGCTCCTCGCGAGTATCGGTATTGAGAAAGGCAAGCCCTTTGCGCCCGATGCGGAAACCACCAAGGCTCTGGAGGAAGGAGTGCGGCGCGCCTACGACTGGATGCAGCACTATTTCACGACGCCCGGAATGTCCTGCGCTCCCATGTGGGAAGGAAGCCAGTGGCAGGTCTGGAATCTTTCCAGAGAGCAGGCCAAACAGGGCTTTCCGTTCGTCACCGACGATCGCCTAATGATCGACGAGCGGGCCGGCTATTATTTCTTTGCCACAGCCCTACCCAAGAACCTCGGCGGCGATACTTTCTATCTCACGGGATTGCGCGACAATCACGGCGCCCTTTTCAATGGCACCTCGACGTACCGTTTGCGCGTGCCTAAAGATGCCCCCGCCAGGGATTTCTGGTCGGTCATTGTCTACAGCATGAAGACCAAAGGATATCTCGAGGGAAAGGACCGCGTCGGTCTGTCTACCAAGGACGTGGCAAAGATGAAGGCCAATGCCGACGGTTCGGTGAATGTTTATTTTGCACCGAAGCCTCCTGCGGGGCTGGAGTCGAACTGGATTCCAACGGGCGAGGACTTCTTCCTGCTCTTCCGCCTCTATGGCCCAGAAAAGCCGCTCTTCGATAAGACATGGAAACTGGACGACGTCGAGAGGGTGAAGTGAACGCAAGCATGGGCACCGCTGATTGGTTGGCGTTATATGCTGGCCACCTTCCTGCCGGGCGCGTCTGAGCGCGGCGGAGAGGTGGTAGTGTCCGGGCACCGCCGCACTTCTCCCCGCGACTCGAAAAGTCCATTTCTTCGTCTTTTCTGAATTGACCGCTTTGGAGACGCAAATCCGAAGCCGATGTCGAAGCTTTCGTCCCACTGCAGGATCATCGGCAACGTGCGCTCCATGCGTTTCGTCGCGACCACATTGCTGTCAACCTTGAGCACTCCGGTGCCGGGCCGGTCGAGCCCGCTATGGTCCAACGTGCGAGTCGAATAAAGTCAGGCGGGCACGGTCATTTCCTCTATGTTTTCGTCTCCTTGTCGCTTGTTGATGCCCAAGTCAAAAGTGCCGTCAGGATCAAGTGCAGGACGACCACTGGCCACAGTAGTATGCCGGTCAAACCGCCCGCGAATCCGACGTAGGCGAGATACAGCGTGACGACCGCGCTGTAGGTCAGCATGCCGACCAGCGGCGGCCCCGGCCAGCAGGCGACTCCTAGTGCGATCAGGGCGATGCCGGTCACGCGCGCTACCGGTATGGCGACGCCGGTAAGCTCCTCGCCGAACAACAACCGCCCAACGAGCGACGGGACAATCAGCAGCGCGACGCCAGTTGCGGCTTCGCCCACGGCGGCAAGAATAACCACTCTCTTCATCGCGCCGGTAACACGTGGTCTTTTGCGCGGGCCATCGCGTCGGCAGTGGGCAAAGGTTGCTTGCGCTCTTCTTCCGTCAATTGCCCCGGCCCGAGGTCAAAGCTCATCGCGTGCCCGGGCGAGAGCCTTGTGCAACTCCTCCTGCTCCTCTGCGTTCAACTGCTGCGGCCCGAGGTTGAAGGTGAGCTTGTTGATCGTGCCGGTGAACTTGAACGGAACATCGTAGCGATACTCCAGCAGCGCGACGCCGGTGCGCGTGTCCTGGCCGACGTCGAAGGATTCGTCCTCCGGGAAGGTGATCGGGGTGGTGTGCTCCATGGTTTTCCTGTCCACTTCCTTGCCGTCAACGTAGAGGACGCCCGTCCCTCCCTTGCCCAAACCCGGTCCATCGGACTTGAAGTCGAAGACGATGGTGTGCTTGCCCGCACCCAATTCAGGCCCTGCCCAGATCGTGCGCTCGAGGTTGAGCAGGTTGTAGAGGAACACCGGCTTGCCCCGCCGAAAGCCCGCCACACCCTTGCTCAGGTAAAGTCCATAGCCGCCAAAGCGCCCACCGTCGGTGACGATCATGCCTTCCGCGCCACCTTTGGGGATCGTGACCTCGGCGGTAATGGTGTACGACCTGTTCAGGATGTTCGGAGCGCCGCTGTTGGGCACGCCGGTCAGCACTCCCGAGTAGGTGAAGACCGTTCGTCCCCCCGTAAGGTTCGGCTTCGGCGCGTTCCAACGCGCGAGCGTCGTATTGTCGAGTGGCAGCACGTCAAACTTCTTCGCCTCGGCGTAGAAGATGTCCTGCATCTGCTTCAACTTCTCCGGCATCGTGGCAGCCAGGTCGCTGTTCTCGGTGGGATCCTCCGCTTGCAGATCACCGACGTTGTAGAGCTCCCACTTGTACCCGGTGATCACGTCCGGCGGCGGGGCGTTGCTCAGCTCCCACGGCAGCGTCGCCGGGGTCGTCGCCGCAATCCAACCGTCGTGGTAGACAGCGCGGTTGCCGAGCATCTCGAAATACTGCGTGGTGTGCCGGGTGGGCGCGTTGGCGTTCGCCTTGTCCCATGTGTAGGCCATGCTTACGCCGTCCATCGGGCGCTGCTTGATGCCGTTGAGCGTATCCGGCAGCGGGATGCCGGTTGCTTCGAGGATGGTCGGAGCGATGTCCACGAGATGGTGAAACTGGCGGCGGATGCCGCCCGCGTCGTTGATGTGGCCGGGCCACGACATGGCAACGCCCTGAGCCGTCCCGCCGTAATGCGACGCCACCTGCTTCATCCACTGGAACGGCGTGTCCAGCGCCCACGCCCAAGGTGCCGCAAAGTGCGGGAAGGTCCGGTCGGATCCCCAGAACGGGTACCAGAGGAATTGGGCCTTGATCGGCACAGGAACACCATTGAAGGTGGTGAACTCGTTCGGCGTGCCGTTGAGCATGCCTTCCGCGCTCGCGCCGTTGTCGCCACTGATGTAAATGATCAGGGTGTTGTCGAGCTGGCCCATGTCCTCGACCGCCTGGATGACGCGGCCGATTTCGTGGTCGGTGTACGCGAGGAATGCCCCGTACACGTCGGCCTGCTTGATGAAGAGCCTTTTCTCATCCCAACTGAGGGAATCCCACTGCGGCAGATCCTTCGGCCAAGGAGTCAGTTGGGCGTTGGCAGGCATGATGCCCAGCCGCTTCTGATTGGCAAAGATGGTTTCGCGCAGTTTGATCCAGCCGCCGTCGAAGAGATGCATGTCGCCGATCTTCTTGATCCACTCCGGCGTCGGATGATGCGGGGCGTGGGTGCCGCCCGGCACGTAATAGACAAGGAACGGCTTTTCGGGCGCGATCTCCTTGAGCTGCTTCATGTACTGGATCGCCTCGTCCGCCATGGCCGTGGTCAGGTTCCAGCCCGGTTTGCCCTCGAAGGGGAAGATGGCCGTCGTATTGCGGTACAGGTCCGGCTGCCACTGGCTGGTGTCGCCACCGACGAAGCCGTAGAAGTACTCGAAGCCCATACCGTTCGGCCATTGATCGAACGGCCCGGCCTGGGTCGCCTGATAGAACGGCGTGTTGTGATCCTTACCGAACCACGAGGTCGCGTACCCGTTCTCCTTCAGGATGGCGCCGATGGTGCCATTCTCCTTCCTGATGACCGAGTCGTAGCCCGGGAATCCTGTCGCGATTTCGCCCACTACTCCGAAACCGGCGACGTGGTGGTTGCGGCCGGTGATGAGCGCCGCGCGCGAGGGCGAGCAGAGCGACGTGGAGTGGAAATTCGTGTAACGCAGCCCGCTCTTCGCGATGCGATCCATTGCCGGTGTCGGAACGACGCCGCCGAACGTGCCCGGCGCGCCGAAGCCTACGTCGTCCGTCATGATGAGCAGCACGTTGGGTGCGCCTTTTGGCGGCACGACGCGTGGCGCCCACCAAGCTTTCGACTCCGAGGCCCTTTCCTTGATGACTCCGCCGAACTCCGGATCGGGCGGCGGAATCTGCTTGCCGTCGACCGTGATCGTGGCGCCAGGAGAGCCCAAGACGCCGCTGATCTGCTGTGCCGAGGCCGATCCCAAGCACGAGGCGACCGCGACCATGGATGTCAATAATTTGAATACATGGTGTGCATTCATCGTGTCTCTTCCAAAATGTCCTTCCTGGCGGCGTCTCAACGAGGGATTGGTTGGGGTCAGACGCCCGACCAGGTCACTGAATTTCGCGTCGGAGATTCGGGGAACGTCGCCCAACAATGCCGGCTACGGGATATGGCAGGTTGTCTTGATCTCGGCGATCTTGACGTCAAGTGCCTTGTTGTAGTCCCCGGTTGCCACCTGGGCTTTCTCGCCTTCCGTGTGCGTCACAAGGCCGCCGACCAGTCCTATGGGAGCGATCGCTCCCACGCCGGCAGCCGCCTGCTGCGCAGTTGTGACCTTCTCGCTCTGAAGGACGCGAAGATCGCCCTCCGCCGTGGCGCAGTTAACCGGCATTGTCTTTGCCTGCTGCTCTTGCATCGCCTCCTTCTTGTACTCAGACGCGCACCCGCCCAGTACCGCCACCATGCCAAGCGCGCAAAGACCTTGACCCAACACTCTCGTCCTTATCATCTCCTCACCTCTTCCAAAAGATGTTCACTCTCGGATTTATCGTTGATCCACTTCCTCACTCCGCAAGCGCCACACGGTCGGCTTCGGCGTCATCTCCGAGCAGGCGACCGCGAAGGCGAGCGGCTTCGGGTACGGTCTTTTGGCTTGCGCTCAGGTACGACAACCGGCGAATGTACCGACATCCGCCTGAGGCTGGCTTGCAATTCCGGCCAAATTTCGATTGAATTTCATGGCTCCTTGTGATCCATGTCATTAGGCACGGTGCCGTCTGCGTGCCAACCAATCCGATGCAAGGCGACCGACCCCTAATCGCGTCACGGTGTCACAAAATCGTTACCGAAGCTTGATGAAAAGTACCCAATCGAATCCGCCGCAGTCGCGCTCGCCGAAGACGAGCGGGCCGGGCGACGTTCGCGTCGGCCCGGTTCTTTCAATTCCGGCAATCTTGACCGAATTGGGTGTGAGACCTGGGCGCGCATTTGCGCAAGCCGGCGTCGATCCGCAGCTATTCCAGGATCCCGACAGTCGTATCCAGTTCGAGGCTCTGGCTAGCCTTTTCGAGGCTTGCGTCTCGCTCACGGGCTGCCCCCACTTCGGACTACTGGTCGGCGAGCGCTTCACGCTGAAGGCTTTCGGACCGCTTGGCTACCTTATGCGCAATTCCGCCTCGGTAGGCGAGGCAGTCCGCACCCTGCTGCTATACCTTCACCTTCACGACAGAGGTGCCGCGCCGGTTTTGCTTGCCCCCGACCCGTCACGCGTCATCCTGGGGTATTCGATCTACCGCCACAGCGCGCCGACCGCCGCCCACGCTCAAATCTACGATGCCGCCATCGCCATTGGCTATCGCATACTGGGTGAACTTTGCGGGCCCAGGTGGAAACCGCTGCGCATACAGTTTTCGCACAGCCGACCGGGCAACATCGAGCCCTACCGCCAATTGTTTAGATCGAGGGTGAGATTCGACGCGGAAGTATCGGGGATCGTATTCGCTTCTTCCTGGCTTGAAAGGCCAATCGAAGGCGCCGATGCAATACTTCATGACGTTCTCGCCAAGGCGATCCGGCACGACGAGGCTAATAGCCCAATGAGCTTCGCCGATCAAGTGCAAGGCGTTCTGCATCAAATGCTGCTGAGCGGTACGGCCTCCGCCGAGGCGGTGGCAAGGGTGTTCGGGATCCACGAACGGACGCTTCGGCGGCACTTGGCGGACGAAGGGAAGAGTCTGCAGCAGCTCATCAACCAGACGCGATTCGAGCTTGCACAACAGCTTCTCCAGAACACCGGGCTTTCTGTTTCAGAGATTGCTGTGGCCCTGCAATATGGCGACCCGAATGCCTTTTCCCGAGCCTTCCGGAACTGGGCAAACCTCAGCCCAAGCCAATGGCGCATTCGGCGGTGATTCCGCGGCAGCCCTTTGGTCACGACTTCTCGCACCTCGGACCGGATCTTGTCGATACGATTACTCGAGCGGTGAACCTTCACCGCCATCGGCGCTGGCCCCTTAATTACCTGGGGCGCGCAACAATGAAGACTGGAGGCGGGGGTCGGAATCGAACCGGCCTACACGGATTTGCAGTCCGCTGACACGACAGGAAAATCAATGGGTTAGCGAATTTGCCACCCTTTTTTGGGTGGTCGCGCCGATTCAGTAACAAATATTTCGCAAAGCGGAATTTTTTAGGAGCGCTGTTACAAAATCGGTGCGATAAGAATTTGGAGGTCTTGATTCGTAGCCAAGTCGTCCTGCCTAACGCGTTGACTTCATTAATATTCGTTCCGACTCAACCGTCCACTATTCCGCTCTGTACAGGACTGTGCATGACAGTACGAGTTCGTAGCCATGTCATCGCGCGTAACCTATTGAATTAACTGAAAGTGCTGAGCGGTCGCCCATCCACGCTTCGCTCTGTACGGTACAGTCATTCACAGTCCAACTGCCACGAAACTGCACGCAAGATTCTGGGGCAATCGTTTCACCCAGGGGTTGCAAGTGCGGCCCCCGCAGGTCGTACGAAAGGTGGCGAGGGCCGCAGCGCCCTTTTTTGAAGCGGCTTTGCTTTGTTGTGTCCGCGAGCGAGCAACCTTTTTTCGCGTTGAATCGGACGGGACCAACTCGACTCGGAGGCTGCAACCAACCGCCGCAGCATATTTCTTCAGCGAGGCAAGCGACGGGACATGTTTCCCCGCTGCAACCATCAAGTGAATTTGACCAGAACGATCTTCGATGAGGGAGCTACAACGAGCGACAGAAAGCCTCGCCTAAGCTGTTCAACATCTACCGAGGCACGGCACGAGCATTCGCAGCCGACTCGGTGGCCCTAGCGTTGATCGCCTCCATCGGTCGTTGCGCCTCTCCCCGTGCGGATAATCAGAGCGCATCCCTGCCGGTTTCCCCGGTACGAATCCGAATGACCTCTTCGATTTCGCGAACGAAAATTTTTCCGTCACCTATTTTGCCGGTGCGCGCCGACGGTAGAATCACTTCGATGACGTGATCCACCAGGGCATCATCCATTGCTACGTCGATCATTACCTTGGGGAGAAAGTCGACTAGGTACTCCGTGCCGCGATAGAGTTCGGATTGGCCTTTCTGCCGGCCGAAGCCCTTGACTTCCGTCACCGTGATTCCTTGCACGCCGATTTCGGACAGGGCGTCGCGCACCTCGTCGAGCTTGAACGGCTTGATGATCGCGGTAACCATTTTCATGTTCGGACTCCCATAAGGCAGTCAGAAATATGAAGGGTATGTCCTGGAACTGCGGGGCGAGTCTCCTTAATTAATAATTCGCCGCATTGCAGACGATCCGACGATACAGCGACGAGCAGGTAAAGGTAATCCCGTCGTTGCCCCCGCGGCCGCGTCGATACGCACAGTTACGGTGCATGCGCCACACGGAGCCGATCGTCGATTCTGTTACTTGCAGGCTATCCACGTTCCTACCCAGCCTGCCCGCCATCCACCGTCCTGCGGGAGGCGCGCTTGCGCTCGACGAGCCAACGAACCGTCACCCTTTCCCATCGTTGCCGGGCCTCCCACCGCCGCGCTAGTTGTCATCCGCCCCGGCAGGACGGAGGTTGATTTGGCACAAGCCGCCCATTGGGGGAGTTCTGGACGAGTTCGATGCGCATGATGTATTTCGCCATCTTGTAGCCGAGTTGCCGCTCTATGCGAGCCCGGATCGGAGCGCCGTTCTCGATCGGCAAGTTCTTGCCGTTCAGCTCGTGGGCCAGAATCGTCTGGGGGTGGTAGGCATCGTCCATGTCGGTGCTTTCGTAATACCGATCGGTGCCGTCCTCCTCCATCGGATCGGCGCAATAGAACATCACGTATCGCGCGTCCGCCTTCGGCTGGACAATTTTCAGCACCTCACTCAAGGGCACGCCGGTCCGTTGTCCGATCGCGCTCCATCCTTCGACGCAGTCGTGGCGAGTGATCTGCGTCCGGCTCGGCATGGCGCGCAACTGCGCGAGCGAGAACTCGCCCGGATGCTCCACCAGCCCATCGACCGATAGACGCCAGGCGACGAATTTTTTGTCCGCCAAGGCCAGATACTGCGAATCGTTTGGACGTCGGGTGCCGTTGCGGCTTCCGCGCGATCGCCTCTACTTCTTGGAAATGAAGTAGATCGCTACGACGATGAGAATCAGCATTACAGTCGTCAGTTCAAGCATGCGGCGCTTTCAACTCCGATCAAGTTTGGGCGAATTACCTCGTTGAGCAGGAGATCGGCTTGGGGATCGCAACTTTCGGTTGGACGCGGCTGCACCCGATCCGAATGGGTTCCATTGCCTCGAGGATTCCGTAGCCACAGACCTTTTCCGATCCATAACATGCCATGAGCGCAATGACCAGACGGTCCACGAGGGGATTCAGCGCGGAGACCCGTCCGAGCGTGTTGCCTACGATCGAAGCGGGTGTGCGCCAATATAAGCATAGTACGCGAGGTTGGTCGCCTGATTGAGCGCACCAAACTGCACGAAAAGGACGACCACCCCAAGGCCCGCAAGGCGCGGACCAATCCCGCAGCTCGCTGGATTTGCGGGCATCGCACTTAGTTACTCTGCTCTCGCGCTGGCGCATCGTTTGCATGCTTGGCTTCGTCCGTCCTGGCACCACTTTCCCTGTCCTGGACGCGTGCGAAATCGAGTGCCAACTGCTGGTAGAGCTCGGGCCCTAATCGTTCGCTGATCGCCTTGGCCAGCAAGGCGGTCGCCATCAGACTGATCACCATCGCATGCCCGTCGACCATCTCCATCACGATAATTGCCGAAGTGATTGGCGACTGCGTGACAGCGGCGAGGAAGCCGGCCATACAGATCGCGATCAGCGGATGCGAAGTCATGCCAAAGTCGAACCAGCGCGACAGGTCGAAGCCGATTGCCGCGCCCACCGCCAATGATGGCGCGAAGATACCACCAGGGATTCCGCTGAAATACGTGATGACCGTTGCTGCGAAACGCGCAATAGGCGTGTACCACGGCAGCTCGACAGCGCCGTTGATCGCCTGAGAAGTTATCGCATAGCCACTTCCCAATGACACTCCGCCGCCAGCCCATCCGATCAGGGCCACGGCCAGGCCGCAGGCGCCGGCAAACAGCACCGGCCGCCGCTTGCGCCAGGCCCATATGCGCCCGCCGACGGCGCGCTGGGGCCAAAGTAGCAGGCGACTAAATGCGCCTCCGGCCAGGCCGCAAACGACACTGCCTCCAAGTACGGCCGGGAAGATGCCGAATCCCATCGAACCAACGGTCAATTGACCGAAGTAGCGGTAGTTGCCTGCCAGTGCAATCGCCGTCAGGCCAGCAACGATTATCGTGCTAAGCAGTACACCGCTCGTGCGCGACTCAAAGCGACGGCCCAGTTCCTCGATGGCAAAGGTAATTCCCGCCAGCGGGGCATTGAAGGCCGCCGCGATGCCCGCAGCCCCACCGGCAAGCGCCAAATCGCGAGCGAGTATCGTTCGTGCGTTCGGCAGCAATCTATGCGCGTATTGCATGATCGAAGCCGCAATCTGCACCGTTGGCCCTTCGCGCCCGGCGGAAAAGCCGCCCAGCAGCGCCAGCGCTCCGAGTCCGATCTTTGCGCACGCAATGCGCAAGGACAGCAGGCCATCGACCGGCCCGTTGTGCTTTAACAGACGGGTCGCGGCGATGGTTTGCGGAATTCCGCTACCCTGGGCTCCTGGGAAATAGCGGTCGGTCGCCCACACCACGGCCATGCCGATGGATGGGGTCAAGAAGAGCGCAACCCATAGACGGTCTTTCGTCACAGCGTTGAACGCGTGGAGGGCGAGGTCTGACATTCCAGCGAAGCCAACCGCGGCCAGCCCGGCGATCGCAGCCGCGAGCCATATGATCGCGCGCATGCGCCAGCGCGTCGAGCTGAACATGTTTTTCGGAAGCCTTTAGGACAAGTCCATCGTTTCAATCAAAAGGGCAATATCGGCAACATGCATTCGAATAGACTTGCGATGGCGAACACGCCACGCCGAGTTTCACAAACGCATTTACAGGTCCGCCGATCATGGTGACGAGAAAATCCAAGACTAAAAAAACTACAGCAAACGGCCGCAAGGTCGCTAGCCCAGGGCGAGCGAAACCGACGCCCCGGACGGCAGCGGTTCGCGGCGATACCATGGCACGCAAGTCCGAGCGCGATACGCATAAGCAAATTGCTCTGTCGGTACTCGAGCAATTTCGCCTGATCTTCCGTTCAGCGAAAAAGCATTTTAAATGGGTCCAGGACCGCACCGGAGTCAGCGGTGCACAACTGTGGGTGCTGGCCGAGCTGCGCCGCAAACCCGGCATCCGCGTGACGGAGCTCGCCCATGCGATGGCTGTGCATCAATCGACCGCCAGCAACCTGATCGATCGGCTCGAAAAGCAAGGGTTGATACATCGTGACCGCTCCGGCGCGGATCACCGTGTCGTTGAGCTGTCGCTGACCAAATCGGGACGCGAGACGATCGCGCGTGCGCCCTTGCCGCTGGAGGGTGTGCTGCCCGATGCTTTGCACTCTCTTGCGCACGATGAATTGGTCGACCTGCAACAGCGCCTCGAAAAACTTGCAAAGCTCATGAAGGTCCGCGACCGCGCAGGCAAACGTGTTCCGCTGGCGGAAATGTAAAAAAAGGGCGGCATCCGCGTGCGGAGCCGCCAAATCACCACTCGCACTGGGGAATTAACGGTCGGGCCCGGAAAGATTCACTTCCACATATCCACGAAATCGGTACGCCGGTTTTCCTCCCAACATTTCTCCTCGTGGCACAGCGCACGCGGTTTCTCCTTGCCCAGGCTCACGGTTTCGATGCGTGCTGCAGGGACGCCCAGCAAGACCAGTCTCTGCTTGACCACCTCGGCGCGGTGTTGTCCCAGCGCAAGGTTGTACTCGTGACTGCCACGCTCGTCACAGTTTCCCTGCAGCGTGAGGTGATCTCTTACATTCGCGTTAGCCAGGTTCGCGTGTTCTGTGATTACGGATAATGCTTCAGGCTTTATCGTGTATCTGTCGAAATCGAAATAAACGCTCTTATTGTCGAGAGTGGCGCGCTCGCGTTCGAAGATTTGCATCGGCGACTCAGCCTGTACCACCGGCGCCGGCCTCGCAGGCGGTGGTGGGGGCGGCGGAGCTTCAGGCGCCTTTACTTGCGGCGGGGGGGCGCTTGGTGCGGCAGGCGGGGTTGGCGTTGAGCAGGCCGCCATGAGTGATGCGAACAACAATAAAGCAATGCGTTTCATCATTGGATCGGATCTCTAAGAGAGTCGTGGATGGAGAAAGCTAATTTTGCGTAGCCCTACATTTGTCCAAATATATTACCATCGAAAATTGTCCTGCGAGCGGGAAAGTACTCTTTTGTTGCGGCGCGAAACTGGAAGAGCGGAACGCCTGCGGTTTCGACACAAATTTGCGATAGACGCTGCTTGCGAAGCGCTGTCGATCACGAAGGGTTCTCGACACCCCCCCAAATTTGACACTTTGGAACGGTACCGTTCCAACCGGGCGGATTCCAGGTGAAAGCCAACACTGTCACATTCTTCTGACATTGCCGCGGCCGCAAAGAGGCTCGGTTCACAATCGTGTCGGGTCAGTCAGATCCGAAGCGACGGATCCCGACACTGCCCCGTTACTTCTGCCACGCCAGAAAGGGCGCGACCGAATCGCCGCTTTCGATGAGGATCAGAATGCCTGCGAGCAGCGCGATAACCAGCGTGATGACGTATAACAACACGCGAGCCAATATTTCACCGCGCTTGGCGGCGTTGGGACTGTCGAATCTGCGGGTAACGTGAAAGCAAACATAATGGATCGCGCGCTGCAAAAACGTTGCGCTAATCCATGCCGTAAGAATGATGAGTACGATGCGCACGTCGGCGCCGGCGGTCGCGTCGAATTGTTGCAATTTGGCGGCGAGTTCTTGCAGGAGCTTGTACTTTATTTGGCTACCTCGGTTCGGTAGGCGCTTTCTTCTCCCGGGATTTCCGTTTGCCAAGACGCCATACAAACCGTCCAATGGCGATCGCGGTCAAGAAGACGATTATTTCGATCGTCCAGGCAATGATCTGAACGTTCTCTTTCATAGCCTCTCCTTGCGCACCCCATCATTGCGTTCGCGCAACGGGGTTTGCGCCAATCCTGCCGCACACGGCATTTCGCACCGAAGCCTTTCCTACTACGACGATAGTGGGCGAAGCCTTCGCCGAAGTGTTCTAGGACTCGGGTGGGCAGAACCACCATACGAGCACGCCGGTCCGCTTACAGGGACGCCTTCGCTGGTGGAATTGTGTGTCGGAATTATGATAATATATTTGCGCAAATACAATGTGTATAGATCCAGACGCGCAATCTTTTCGCTCAAACATGAGGGGTCCGATCCGATCATGAAAAGAATTGGTTTGGCGCCAACGCTCAGACTAAGGCAGATGCCGAATTTATGGCGAACCACCGACAACGTTGCGGCTCAAACACCTGTGCGGTTTGGGCGGCAGCCCAAGTGGTCCACTCGAAAGTTGGCGTGACCGCCTAAAGTAACTCATGCCGGACCCGGCCGCGACAGGAGTGGAGCGAAAAACCGAACGCCAAAGCGAACAAGGAGTGGCACTGATGAATCCCGAGGTGGTCGTACAACGTCGTATCGATGCGTATAACGCCAGGGACCTCCGCGCCTTTCTTGCCACGTACAGCGACCACATACGAGTCTTTCGCCCGCCGAGCATTGAACCCGTCATCGTCGGGAAAGCGACCTTTGGCGAGTTCTACGCGAGCAATAGGTTCAACAAGGTAGGGCTACATGCGGAACTGCTCAACCGCATGGTTATTGGAAACAGGGTCGTCGACCATGAGCGGATTTCCGGAGTAAGGGATGAACCGTTCGAGGTTGCCATTGTTTATGAGGTGGCGGATGACCTGATCCAGTGCGTTTGGTTTTACCAAAGTGAAAATGATGGCTGAAGCGCGTGGTGGTCGAGTGGAAACGCAGAATGATTGGATCAAGGTAGCTGCTAGCGTGCTCGCACTGGTTGCGATGACGGCGGGCCTCTACGCCGGGGTGCGTTGGTTCTACGACCACGGAACGCGCTCGACACTGCCGGCGGCGGCGGTCACCACACCGCCGACTGCGCCTGCAGTGTCACCTGCGCCGAGTGAGCCCGCCGTGGCCCCGCGCTACCCACTCGAGCAGGCTGCGCCAGCAACGCCACTGACGCTCGACAACAGCGACGCTGCACTGCTCTCCGAGATGTCACGACTTGCGGGTGTCAGCGGACTCTTGCAGTGGTTACTGCCAACCAACGTCGTTCGGCACATCGTCGCTACGGTTGATGCGCTGCCGCGACGACAGGTGCCGCTGCAGGTCCTGCCTACCCGCCCGGTTCCAGGGAATTTCGTCGTTTCACTGCACGACGACGAGACCGTCATCGGCAGCGTTAACGGCGAGCGGTATCTGCCTTACGTGCACCTGCTGACTTCGATCGATCCCTCGGCGGCAGCGTCCTCGTATCGCCGCTTCTATCCGTTGTTTCAGCAGGCATACCGAATGCTCGGATATCCGAAAGGTTACTTCAACGACCGATTGATTGAAGCGATCGACGACGCACTGGCGACGCCGGAGGTCACAACGCTTATTCGTGTCGAGGCGCCGCGCGCGATGTGGCGATATGTCGATCCCGACATCGAGGCGCTTTCGGCGGGGCAGAGGATCCTTCTGCGAATGGGGGAGGCGAATGCGGCGGCTGTGCGTGCTTGGCTAAAGGCATTTCGCGCTTCAGTTGTTGAGGTCCGGTAATCGCGAGAGTGAGCATCGACAGTTACGAACAGATACTCCCAGCCGGCCCCGTAGACCGAGTCACGCCAGTTTCCGGTGACCCGATTGCTCGGCCGCTCGATACGGCCCAGTTTCTTGGTGTCGATGTGGCTCAAACCACCGGGGTGCTCATGCTCGTAGCGCATGATTGGTTCCGCCGGTTCCAGATCACGCAGGTGCGACAGACCGGCACGTTGCAAAACCCGGCTCACGGTGCTGTTGGAGACCCCCAGGGCCGCGGCAATCCGGGCCTGCGTCAGGCACTTGCGGCGCAGTTCTGGCATTTCTCTATCTCCAACTGCACGATTCGCGATGCCGCGGACCCAACGCGCTGCAAGGACCCGAAATCCGCCGGAAGGACGGCCGATTGCTTGGCCGAAGACTCACTCGACGCGTCGTTACGAAGGCCATTGCCTTTGGGGGGGCAAAGTTAGGGGCGAGCCCCCGTCCCGTCTGTGCGAGTCCGCACAGAACAACGCTGCTCATTGTGATCGAATCGTCCGCGGTCTCGACGGGAGCGAAGTTCGCCCGTGGGCCCATATAGGCCAACCGAAGTCGGCACGGTGATGAGTTTTTTCGACTCGGTAGATTCCGCTAAGCCAATTTTGGATTCCAATTGGATCGCGAACGCAAACCGCGTACCCGCGCGGATCGCGGCGAGAACGATGGCGCCGTGGTATATGTTTAGGTTTGGAGATGAAGATGACAGATAGGTCAATACCAAAGTCGGCGCCGCCAACGATCCCGCTCGATCTCACGTTCCCGGCCTCTCCGAACCTCGCCGCATCGTCTTGCGGCAGCGTCATGACGGCTTGGCCGGAATACATGGTCGATGCGCTTCAGCGCAGCGTTCTTTTCCTCGATCTGCTGCGCCAGCGCGGCAACGAAGAGATCGAGATCACATCACGGCCAATGGCTACCGTTCTGAGTTTCCGCAACGAAGTATTACTGAGCGGTGCTTCGCTGCCACGGCCGATCAACTATGCGCTTTCGCGCATCATGCCACCACCGGGCGTCGTGATCGATCCGCGCAAGCGACCGGTAGTGGTCGTGGACCCGCGGGCCGGCCAGGGGCCGGGTATCGGGGGCTTCAAAGTGGAAAGCGAAATCGGCGATGCCCTGAACGCGGGGCACCCGGTCTACTTCATCGGCTTCGGGGCGATGCCCATGCCCGGCCAGCAGTTCTTGGACGTCGTCGAGGGGCAGGTGAAGTTCTTCGAGCGGGTGGTGGAACTCCATCCGGACGCACCGCGTCCGTTTGCCATCGGTAACTGCCAGGCGGGCTACCAGACGCTGATGGTGGCCATGTTGCGGCCGGACCTGTTCGGACCTTGCCTGGTCGCGGGCTCGCCGATGTCGTACTGGCAGGGCGAGCACGGGAAGTATCCGATGCGCTATTCCGGCGGCCTGCTTGGCGGCAGCTGGCTCACTGCAATGACCAGCGACCTGGGCAACGGGAAGTTCGACGGAACCTGGCTGATCCTGAACTTCGACAGTCTGAACCCGGCCTATTCGCTGTGGGGCAAGCAATACGAGGTCTATTCCAACATCGACACCGGGGCGGAGCGTTTCCTCAAGTTTGAAAAGTGGTGGGGCGACTTCATCGAGCTAAATGGTGACGAGCTGCAGTTCCTGGTGGACAATCTTTTCATCGGCGACAAGCTGACCCGCAACCAGCTGCGGTCGCGCGGCGGCAGCACTTTCGATCTTCGCAGCATCTCCTCGCCGATCATCGTGTTCACTTCGACGGGCGACAATATCAGTCCACCGCCCCAGACGTTGGGCTGGATCCTCGATCTGTATCGGGACGTCGACGACATCCGCGCCACCGGCCAGACGATTGTGTATTGCCTGAACCATAAGATCGGGCATCTGGCCATCTTTGTCTCGGCCAAGGTCGGCGCAAAGGAGGACGAGGAATTTGTGCAGATGATGGACGTCATCGACTGCCTGCCGCCTGGCCTGCACGAGATGGTCATTTCGCCGCGGCCAGCCGATGTGCCCCGGGGCGCATTCATTACCGGCGACTGGATCGCCCGCTTCGAGGCTCGCTCGCTCGACGACATCCGTGCTCTCGGGCGCAACAGCCCCGAGGACGACCGTGCCTTCGCCGCTGCCGCCCGGCTGTCGGAGCTGAACCTCTCGATCTACCGCTCCTTTATGCAGCCCTTTGTGCGTGCGCTCGCCAATCAGCCAGCGGCGGACCTGGCCCAGGCCCTGAACCCGCTCAGGCTCAGCTACACGATCTTCGCCGACAGCAACCCCTGGATGAAGGACGTACAGAAGCTGGCTGCCGACGTCGAAGCAAACCGCAAGCCCGTGGCAGCTGACAACCCGTTCCTCGCACTGCAGACGCAGGTCTCCAAGCAAATCACGGCTGCCCTGGATGCCTATCGTGTGGCGCGGGACCAACTGTCCGAACAGATGTTCTTCGGCTTCTATGGCTCGCGATTCGTGCAGGCGCTCCTGGGCCTCAACGACGGCAGCGAGGTGCGGCCGAGTCCCCGCAATTCGCCCGAAGCGCTTGCGGCACGACAGGCCCGGGCGGATGCGTACGCGGCCAAGCTGAAGACCGGCGGGTTTGATGAAGGCCTCACCCGCGCGCTGTTGTACGTCATCGGTGCCGACGCGATGTTCGACCAGCGCTGCGCGCTCGCGTTGAACGTCGCGCGCCAGCAGCTACGCCAGTTGTCGCTGGCCGAGTTCAAGGCACTGGTGCGTGACCAGTTCTATGTGCTGCAGCTCGAGCCGGAGCGCGCGGTGGAGGTGCTTGCATCCATGGTGCCGGCGGCGGACGCGCGCAAGGAGTTGCTCAAACAGGTGCACGCGATCGTCAACGCGGGCGACCCGCCGATCGCCATTGAGCGCGACCGCCTAGCCCGGCTGTCACAGGTGCTCGCGTTGCCGATGCAAAAGCCGGTCGCTGCTGCGACAGCCGGCGCAAGCTCCGCCGTCAGGGCGGCCGACCAGCCTGCCACGGTGTCGAACTGAACAAACACCGTCGGCGACATCACCATGGCATCCATCCAGAACAAGACATTCGACGAAATCAAGCTCGGTGACACCGCGTCGGTGCAGCGCACCTTGCAGGCGCGCGATATACGTGCCTGGGCCACCGCTTTCGGCGATGTAGGCCAGCTCGCCGAGGCTGGCGACGTGCAGGACGCGGCCGGGATCGTCACTGCGATCCTGACTGCGCTGATCGGGTCGACCTTACCTGGCCCCGGGTCGTCCATCCGCTCGACCGCGGTGCAGGTACGGTCCGCCCTGCCGATCGATGCCGTCCTGACGGCGCAGGTGGTGGTGCGGGAAAAACGGGCGGACCAGGGGCTCGTGATTCTCGATGGGCAGTGTACCGACCCGGCGGGTAAACAGTTGGCCACTGCGGTGCTGGAGGTTGTGGCGCCCACGACGCGGCTGCGCCGCGAGGTGCCGGAGCATCGGCTGGACGGGCTGCTGGAGCGCTGCCGTGGGCTCAAACCGATGCTCACCGGCGTGGTGCACCCGTGCAGCGCCGAGGCGCTCGCCGGCGCGCTGGCGGCGGCCGAGGCCGGGCTGATCGTGCCAGTGCTGTTCGCGCCGGAGGCCGAACTGCGCCAGGTCGCGACTACTGCCAAGCTCGACCTTTCCAAATGTCGCATCGTGGCATCCGACGGCCCCGAGGACTCGGCACTAAAGGCGGCGATGGCCGCTGGCGCCGGCGAGGTGCAAGCGCTGATGAAGGGCAGCCTGCACACCGACGTGCTGCTGCACGCGATCTTGCAGAAGGAGGCGAAACTGCGCACCGGACGGTTGCTGAGCCACTGCGCCATGGTATCGGTCCCGACCTATGCGCGCCGCGTCGTCATCACCGACGTCGCCCTGAACATCGCACCCGACACCGACCAAAAGCGCGATATCTGCCAGAACGCAATCAGTTTCGCGCACGCACTGGGTATCGCACTGCCGAAGGTGGCGGTGCTGGCCGCGGTGGAGACGGTGCACACGAAGATGCCGGCCTCGCTCGACGGGGCGATTCTGGCCAAGATGGCCGATCGGGGGCAGATCGTCGGCGGCATCGTCGACGGGCCGCTCGACCTCGATGCCGCGGTAGACCCGGCGGCAGCGCGGACCAAGCACATATCCTCGCCGGTGGCGGGCGCAGCGGACGTGCTGGTCGTGCCCAACATCGAAGCCGGCAACATGATCTACAAAGACCTCGCTTTCATGGCTGACGCCCAAATCGCAGGGCTGGTCGTTGGCGCGCGGGTGCCGGTGGTGCTGACCAGCCGCGCCGACACTGCGGCGGCCCGTCGCTTCTCGGCCGCCGCCGCCGTGCTTTACGCCGACGCACTGGCGCGCGATCGGGCCAGCATACTGCCCGAGCCCGCGGATTGACGAGGCATGGCCAACGCCATCATCGTGGTCAACTCGGGCTCCACCAGCCTGAAGTTCGGTGCCTATACGATGGACGCGACCGGTCCGGCACCCCTGCTCTGCCGAGGCCAGATCGACGCCATGCAGGGCGACCCGCACTTCGTCGCCAAGGACCCGGCCGGCAAGCCGTTGGACACGCATGCATGGGGCCAGGGCCACGCGATCGACCACAAGACGGCGCTGCACTTCGTCGTTACCTGGCTGGAAGCCAACCTCGCCGAAATGAAGGTGGTGGCAGCCGGCCACCGCGTGGTGCTCGGCGGTACCCGCTTCGAGGCGCCGGTCCGCATCGAGGGGGACGTGCTGGATTACCTCGACTCGCTGGCGGCGATGGAGCCATCGCACCAGACCTTCAACGTGCGCGGTGCACGGGCGCTTGCCGAGGCGTTCCCGGGCCTGCCGCAGGTCGCCTGCTTCGATACCTCGTTTCATCGGACAATGCCGGAGGTGGCGCAGATCTACGCGCTCCCGAAGGATGTGCGGGAGGCCGGAGTGCGCCACTGGGGCTACCACGGCATTTCCTACGAATACATCAGCCGGCAAATGCCCAAGTTCGCGCCTCAGGCGCGGCGGGTGATCGCCGCGCACCTCGGCGGCGGCGCCAGCATGTGCGCCATGCTCGATGGGCGTAGCGTCGACACGACGATGGGCTTTGCCGGCGGTTCCGGCCTGCCGATGGCGACGCGCTCGGGCGACGTGCCAACGGGGGCGCTGTTTTACTTGCTGCGCCGCAAGCTGTTCGACGACGAATCGCTGGAGAAGATGCTGTACGAGCGCGCGGGCCTACTCGGTCTATCCGGCATCAGCGGCGACATGCGGGTTTTGCAGGAGAGCACGGATTCGCGGGCGGTCGCGGCGGTGGAGGTTTTCGTATACGCGATGACGAAGTACGCGGGCGCCTACGCGGCTGTGCTGGGCGGGCTGGATGCCTTCGTGTTTACGGCTGGCATCGGCGAGAACTCGGCGCCCGTGCGCGCAGCGCTGTGCCGCAAGCTGGAGTGGCTCGGCGTCAGGCTTGACGCGCAGGCCAACGCTTCGAACGGTCCGCGCATTTCCACCCCGGACAGCCGCGTGTCGGTGTGGGTCATCCCCACCAACGAGGAACTGATGATCGCACAGCACACGCTGGCGCTGGTTCTAGGCCCCGTGTAGTGCATTCGCGGTCCGATCCAGCGATGTTTCGAATCCGGGTGCGCCCGAATTCTTGTTGAATTCCTAAATTCGCTCAACTCCCGCAACTTACGAAAACTGCGACATGGCAAAGACAGAAGGAGTGGCCATTATGAAACCCGATGCTGACCAGTCCAAGGCTCCCGAGTCCAAGCCAGGATCGAAGCCCGATGCGAAGGACGATTTGAAATCCCTACCCTTGTCGGAAGTGGAGAAAAAACTGGGGTCGTCACCGGACGGCCTCAGTGAAGCCGAGGCGCAGAAGCGGCTGGCGCAATATGGACCTAACGAGATTGAAGAAAAGAAAACCAATCCGTTCCTGAAATTCCTCACCTATTTTTGGGGTCCCATCCCGTGGATGATCGAAGCGGCCGTGATCCTCTCCGCCGTGGCCCAGCATTGGCCGGATTTTTTCATCATCCTCGTTTTGCTTCTTTCCAATGCCGTGGTCGGGTTTTGGGAAGAGCACCAGGCGGGCAACGCCATCGCCGCGCTCAAGGCCAAGCTGGCGATCAAGGCCCGGGTGAAACGCGACGGGAAGTGGATCACCCCCGCCGCGCGCGATTTGGTGCCGGGCGACGTCATCCGCGTGCGCCTGGGCGACATCGTGCCGGCGGACGCGCGCCTGCTGGAGGGTGACGCAGTAGAAGTGGACCAGTCCGCGCTTACGGGAGAGTCCTTACCCGTCACGTGCCAGCCGGGTGGGACAATATTTTCCGGCTCGATCATTCGTCAGGGCGAAATCGGCGCCATGGTCTACGCCACGGGCGCGAAGACCTACTTTGGCAAGACGGCGCAACTCGTGCAGGAGGCGCACACGGTTAGCCACTTTCAACGGGCGGTCTTGAAAATTGGCGACTACCTGATCATCCTCGCGGTGGCTCTGGTGGCGGTGATCATCACCGTCGCGATCTTCCGCGGCGACCCGATCCTCACCACGCTTCAGTTCGCCCTGGTGCTGACCGTGGCCGCGATTCCCGTGGCGATGCCCACGGTCCTGTCCGTGACGATGGCGGTCGGCGCCCGTCTGCTGGCCAAAAAAGAGGCGATTGTGACCCGGCTGTCGGCCATTGAGGAACTGGCAGGCGTGGATGTGTTGTGTTCGGACAAGACCGGCACCCTGACCCAGAACAAGCTGACGCTGGGCGATCCCTTCTGCGTGAGTGGCATCCCTGCCGATCAAGTCATCTTCAGCGCCGCGCTGGCGTCGCGTGCGGACAATAAGGACACCATCGACCTGGCGGTGATCGGCGGCCTGAAGAACGATCAAGCCTTGAAGGGCTACCAGGTGCTTCACTTCCAGCCGTTTGACCCGGTTCATAAGCGCACCGAGGCCGCCGTCAAGGGCCCCGACGGAAGGGAGTTCAAAGTTACCAAGGGCGCGCCGCAGGTGATCCTGGCGTTGTCGGCTAATGCCGGGCAGGTCAAGCCCACCATCGAGAAGGCCGTCGACGAATTCGCGGCGCGCGGCTTCCGCTCGTTGGCGGTGGCGCGCGCGGAGGCAGACGGCTCATGGCAGTTTCAGGGAGTATTGCCGCTGTTCGATCCGCCGCGCGAAGATGCCAAGGCAACCATCGCCACTGCCCGTCAGATGGGTGTAACCGTCAAGATGGTTACGGGCGATCAATTGGCCATCGCCCAGGAAACCGCCAAGAAACTGGGTATGGGCACAAATATCCTCGATGCCAGCGGCTTTGGCGACACGAAGGATCACGAGACGACACAGTTGGCCGAATCCATCGACAAGGCGGACGGCTTCGCCCAGGTGTTCCCCGAACACAAGTTCCACATTGTTGACGTCCTGCAGCAGCGCGGCCACATCGTGGGCATGACGGGCGACGGGGTGAACGACGCCCCGGCGCTGAAAAAGGCCGACTGCGGCATCGCCGTTTCGGGCGCGACGGACGCAGCGCGGGCAGCGTCGGCCATCGTGCTGATGACACCCGGCCTGTCGGTGATCATTGATGCGATCAAGGCGAGCCGGAAGATTTTCCAGCGGATGAACAGCTACGCGATCTACCGCATCGCCGAGACGCTGCGCGTGCTGCTGTTCATGACGCTGGCAATTTTGATCTTTAACTTTTATCCGCTGACGGCGGTGATGATCGTGATGCTGGCCTTGCTCAACGATGGGGCGATCCTGTCCATTGCGTATGACAATGTTCATTACAAGGACAAGCCCGAAGCATGGAATATGCACATGGTGCTGGGGGTCGCCACGGTGTTGGGCGTCATCGGGGTCGTCTCCGCGTTCGGCTTGTTTTATCTTGGCGAGCGCGTATTCCATCTCGACCGTGCGCACATCCAGACGCTGATGTATTTGAAGCTGTCCGTGGCGGGACATCTGACGATTTTCCTCACGCGCACGCGCGGTCCATTCTGGTCCATACGCCCCGCGCGAGTTTTGCTTCTTGCAGTGTTCGGCACGCAACTCGTCGCGACTCTGATCGCGGTTTACGGATTGTTTATGACGCCACTCGGCTGGGGCTGGGCGCTATTCGTCTGGGGCTATGCCCTGGCGTGGTTCCTCGTGAATGACCGCGTGAAACTGCTTGCGTACCGAGTGTTCGATCCAACCGCCGCACCCTTGTTGGCTAGGGAACCTGTCGATGCGACAGCGCAGATCGCCAAGCGAGCATATGAACTCTACGAGCGGCACGGCCGACGCGAAGGCCATGCCGATCAGGATTGGCTCCAGGCCGAGCGCGAGGTTCGAATAGATGAGGCCGCTAAGTGAACGAGCAACCGCCATGTACACGCTGCTGGAAACGGCCAAACTCGACGGCATGAATCCGAAAGCCTACCTGCGCCATGTCCATCTTGCAAACCGGGAGGTGTCCATATAGGACTTTGAAGGGACGTAGGTGGCGTGAACACCGTCTTGACGGCGCACTGATCTTAGGCTGCTTCGGCAAGCCGCCCTTCCATTTGAGCGGCCACGCTCCACGGAAGCAGCTCGTCGATCCGGTTGATCGGGTGCTTAGGGCCTGTTAACACTATCTGAGCGCATCGGCGATCAGGGCGAAATGAATAAACGCGGTGAACATCACGTCGAGCTTCTCGAAGCGGGAGAAGATCCGGCGGAAGCCTTTGAGACGACGAAACAGT
>Ga0209517_10002165_pt1 | contig 28161 bp, 17 predicted proteins | sample PeaSoiMetSII2010_FD_187695 | JGI IMG/M metagenome (GOLD analysis project Ga0209517, IMG submission 187695) | Peat soil microbial communities from Weissenstadt, Germany - SII-2010 (SPAdes) (version 2) | ecosystem: Environmental > Terrestrial > Soil > Wetlands > Peat | place: Germany...
TACGTAGTTTCCTGTCGCATTCTCGGGAGGAAGCAAGCTGATGACCGAGCCTGTCGAGCCGGGCATGGCTTCGACGGTCCCATCGAAATCCTGGTCGAATGCGTCCACGGAAATCGTGACCGATTGGCCGGGATGCATTTGTCTCAGCTGGCTTTCCTTGAAATTGGCCGTCACCCACAAATTGCCCAGGTCGGCGAGCGTGACGAGGCGCTGGCCCTTGCTGACGTGTTCGCCGGCTTCGACCGTTCGCTTGGTGATGACTCCCGCCACGGGCGCAACGATCTTGCAATAGCTGAGATCGAGTTGCGCGCGGTCGAGTTGCGCTTTCATCGCCTGTACTTCGGCCTGCTTGGACTGCACATTCGCCTTGGAAATGGCGATTTGATTGGGCGCATTGATTCGCGCCCACTCCATCCGGCTGCCCGCCTGGTCCAGTTGAGCGCGGCGCTGCTCCACGACCTTTTGCGCGGCCTCGGCCGATGCGCGCGCGGAATCGACGGAAGCCGCCAAAGCTTTGGCGATCCCCACCATTTGATCGTAATCGGACCGGGAGACTTCGTTCTTGTCCACCAGCGATTTGTAGCGCGCGACGTCGGCCTGGGCCTTGGCGTTATTCGCCTCCACCTCCAGCACTCGAGACTGCGCAGCAGATTGGTCCCGCTCCCCCGCAGCCAGGGCCGCTTCGGCATTGGCTACTTCGGATCGGCTCGTCGATACGCTGGTCTCGGAAGTGCTCTGCGTGATCGGGAGGTTCGGATTTTCCGCCCGTTCATTCGCCTGGGCTTTCAAGAGCTGTGCTTGCGCCTGTTCCACTGCGACTTCGAAATCACGTGGATCGAGCTCGATCAGCAATTCTCCTGCTTGCACGGACTGGTTCTCTTCCACATGGACCGCTTTCACATCGCCATCGATCCGAGCGGTAATGCCGCTGAGGTGGCCGTCCACCTGAGCGTCGTCGGTGGATTCGTAGGTGCGGGAATACAGCCAGAACGAAACCGCTCCCACGAGAATCACGCAGCCGATGATGGCCGCGAACAGAAGCGTCCTGCGCCGCCCCTCGGCATTGCTGCCGGCGTCGTTCGGATCATTGGATTTTCCGGCGGGCTCGGCAGGCCGGGGTGAACTGGATTGCTGCAATTGGTCAACCGCCATGGTTATTGGCTCCTCAAAAGATCGCGCATGATTTTTTCGGCCTGGCCGATCGCGCGGGCCACGCTGGCCTTGGCCAGGTTATGGGCATTCAAATTCGCGATGTAGTCGGACTCCGCGCTGGCCACCACTTCCTGCGCCTGCGTCACCTCGACCGTGTCGGCAACTCCGGAAGAAAAGCGGTCCGTCGACTGGGTCAACTCATCCCGCGCAAGTTCACGCCGGCTTTGCGCGACGCGCACCAGTTCCGCGGCGGCGTTGAGATCCAGGTAGGCGTTCCGGACGTCCGCTTCCACGCGGGAGCGCACGCTTTCGTATTCGGCGCGCCGCTGCTTCAATGTTGCCTCCGCTTCGACGATGTCTCCGTGCGTGTGCCCTCCCGCCCAGATGGGAAACAGGAGTTGGCCGCTCACATCAAAGGTTCCGTGGGAATTCGCGGGGTTTACGCCGATCACTCCGTAGTCCGCGACGATGCCGAGCGTGGGATAGTGCTCCGCCACGGCCGCCTTGCGGGCGAATTCGGCGGCGTGCAGCGACGCTTCCGCGGCTTTCAGGTCGGAACGGTTCTGCGTGGCCAGGGTGAGCGCCTGCTCGAGCGTTATATTTTCGAGCGGGGCGTACGGCAGTTTGTCTGCGAGCGAATAGGCCTGCCCCGGCGACAATCCGATAAGACGCGCGAGTCCGATTTTCTGCTTGGCGTATTCCGCCTGCTCCGCCGTCAGACGCTGCTGCTGCGTTTGCAACTCGACCTGGCTTCGCGTCATGTCAATTTTTGCGCTGAGGCCCGCCGTAAAGCGATCCGACGCCTGCTGGAAGATTGCCTGGGCGTTATCCACCTGCACTTTGGCCGAATCGACACGCGCGGATTCGGCAAGCACCTGTAGATACGCAGCCGTCACCACGTAGACCACGATTTCCCGCGAGTCCGCCGCGGAAAGCTCGGCCGCTCGTTGCCCTTCGCGAGTGGATTGGTAAGAGCGGATCGCCTGCAGATCGGCGACGCGTTGCGTCAGGTAGCCTCGCAAATCGAAGTAGTTGAACGGGCCCACGATATTCGGAATATTGACGCCCAGGCTCGGAGGAAATTTGAATTTGAAACCAAAGGAGGACAGATCGATTTGTTCCACGTTCTCCCGAACGCCGCCGGACAGATCCGGGAACAACAAGCTCCGCGCAACGATGTTCTCTCCCGTCGCGCGTTGCGAGGACTGCTCCGCGGTAATCCCTCCCAGGTTATAGCGCAGCCCCATTTTCAGCGCTGCGTCGAGAGAGAGCGAGAGCGGCTGATCGGAGGGAGGCCCGGCACTCGCGCTGCCTTGATAGGGGCCGGTCTGCGCCGTGGCATAAACCACCGGAGCAAATATGCCGATCATCAGAAAGAAGAAACGAAAACAGGAAATTCGCATGGAAACCGCTCGATTCTTCAGGATTAGCCAGCCGCGCCTGCCGCACTCGGTCTGCGCTATCCAAGGGGGAGGCAAGGCGGGCGGTCCGATTTTGCAATTAAGGCTTGCGTGGCCGAGAACACCCAAGTAAAATACATACACGTATGTATCCTGTCAAGGGAAGCACGCGGCGAGTATGAGGCAACTTTCCATGCCTGCACGCGGCAAGAGGAGCCGGGGGCGCCCCGCCTTGGCGGCCCGCTCCCGCACACGACAGGCGGAGCGCACCCGGGCGACCCGCCGGAAATTGCTGGACGCCGCCAAACGCATTTTCGCGCAGGACGGCTTTGAAGCGGCCCGCCTGGAAGACATCGCGGCCGGCGCTGGCTATACCAGAGGCGCTTTCTACGCCAATTTCAAAAGCAAGGAAGACATCTTCTTTGCCCTGTTCGAGGAGTGGGTGCGGGAGCGAATCGAGTCCTTCACGAGCGTCGTCCGGCGCCACTCGGATCCTGTCGAAAAGCTCATGGCTTTGCGAACCCATTATGCCGAACTTGCCACGGACCGCCGCCTGGTCCTGATCTCCATGGAATTCAAGCAGTTTGCCCTGCGTCATCCCGAGGCGCACGCCCGGCTGCGGAGCCGGCATCGCCGCATCCGCGCCTCGTTCGGCAAGCTGTTTTCCGAAATCATGGGAGCGCTCGGGAAAAACATTCCGATTGACTACCCAGCGGCCTCGGCCTGCCTCGGAGCGGTCTCGCAAGGGCTGCTGCTGGAACACCTGCTCGACCCCAAGACGCTGTCGGATGGCGATGTCCGCCGGGTTCTGGGCCTTTTTTTCGATTCAATTTTTTCAGGCTGCGCCCAGGCAGGGTAGGCGCCGGGTGCAGTGCCAATTAGAGAAAACGAATTTGTAACGGGAGTTTGGGCTTTCGCATCTGAAGATAGTGCGGTAGACGCGCCTCGGCAAATCCTCCGGAAGACGCGAGTTGGGGATGGAAAACGCAGGCTCTAAGTAAACTTCAGATTCGCCAGCGAAGACCGGATTTCATGCGTCGGAAATCGGACAGAAAATGCAATCGCTGGTATCGCTTTCAATGATTTTCGCGCTGGTGTCGGAAAAGTCCGGCGCGGGCAGGCCAAGGAGTTAAGAGCCCGGTATGTGGATTGTCCGTTTAGCGCTGCGAAGGCCATACACCTTTGTGGTGATGTCCTTGCTGATTCTGATTCTCGGGACGCTGGCGGTATACACCACCCCTATCGATATATTCCCGAACATCGATATCCCAATCGTTGCTGTCGTTTATGGGTATGCGGGGCTTTCGGCCGAGGACGTTTCCCAGCGGCTTGTGGTCGGCTTCGAGCGCGGACTTACGGCAACGGTCAACGACGTCGAGCACATCGAATCGCAATCCTTGAACGGGCTTGGCGTCATCAAGATTTTTTTCTATCCCAGCGTGCGCATTGATATGGCCATGGCGCAAGTCACGGCAATCGCGCAATCCGCCGTCCGGCAAGATCCCCCGGGAACGATTCCGCCGTTCATCCTGGCCTACAACGCGTCCTCCGTCCCGATACTTCAGCTCGCGCTTTCCGGAAAGGGCCTTTCCGAGCAGCAGTTGAACGATCTGGCGGCGAATTTCTTGCGCTCGCAATTGGCGACCGTGCAGGGCGCCGTCTTCCCGAACCCATACGGAGGAAAGCAGCGCCAGATCCAGGTGGACCTGAATATCCCCGCGCTCCAGGCCAAAGGACTTTCGCCCAACGACGTTGTCACTGCCATCGGAAATCAAAATCTGATTTTGCCCGCCGGCACTGTAAAAATCGGCTCCAAGGAAGACGACGTGGACCTGAATGCGAGCCCGCAAACCGTCGATGAAATGAACGATTTGCCGATCAAAACGGCGGGCACGAATACGATTTACATTCGGGATGTCGCGCACGTCCGCGACGGCAATCCTCCGCAAACCAATATCGTCATGGTGGACGGACAAAGAGCCGCTCTCATGACCATCCTAAAGCTCGGCAACACCTCGACCCTGGACATCATCAACGAAATCAAACAGCAGTTGCCCACGGTCCTCGCGGGCCTGCCGCCGGAGTTTCGGGCCCGGCCGATTGCCGACCAATCGTTGTTTGTCCGCGCCTCCATCAACGGAGTCGTTCGAGAGGCGGTCATTGCCGCCTGCCTTACCGGGCTGATGATTTTGATTTTTTTGGGAAGCTGGCGCAGCACGCTGATCATCGCGGTTTCCATTCCTCTTTCCATTCTCACGTCGATCATCGTCCTGAGCGCCATCGGGCAGACGATCAACATCATGACGTTAGGCGGGCTGGCGCTGGCCGTGGGCATCCTGGTGGATGACGCCACAGTGGAAATCGAAAACATCAACCGGAATCTGGCCCAGGGAAAGGAAATTATTCAGGCGATTCTGGACGGCGCGCAGCAAATCGCCGTGCCAGCGTTCGTCTCCACTCTTTCGATCTGCATCGTATTCGTGCCCATGTTCTTCCTGACGGGCGTGGCGAAGTATTTGTTCGTGCCGCTGGCCGAAGCTGTCGTATTCGCGATGCTGGCATCCTATTTGCTCTCGCGCACACTTGTGCCGACGATGGCCCGGTATCTCCTGAAAGCCCACGGCGAAGAATCAGTGGAAACGTCGCTCGCCAGCGGAAATCCCCTGGTGCGCATGCAGGGGCATTTCGAATTGCAATTCGAAAGACTCAGGAACTTTTACCGGGGGATCCTGCAAACATGCCTTGCCCACCGCGTGATTTTTCCGCTGGCCTTCCTGGCGGTCTGCGTTGCTTCGTTCGCGTTGTACCCGTGGCTGGGCGAGGATTTCTTCCCGAGCGTCGACGCCGGGCAAATCAAGCTGCACCTTCGCGCGCCGACAGCCACTCGCATTGAAGAGACCGCGGAACTATGCAGCGAGGTGGAGCGAACGATCCACGAACAAATTCCGGCGAACGAGATTGAAAGTTTGATTGACAACATCGGACTTCCCTACAGTGCATACAATTACGTTTATAGCACGTCGGCGCCGATCGGTCCGGAAGACGCCGACATCATGATTTCCCTGAACCCGAACCACCACCCCACCGGTCAGTACATCCATGATTTGCGTTTGAAGCTCACGAAGGAATTTCCGGGCGTAATGTTTTACTTCCCGCCCGCGGATATCGTCAGCCAGATCCTGAATTTCGGCCTTCCTGCGCCCATTGATATTCAAATCATGGGGCGCGATGTCGAGGCGAACCATCAGTTTGCGAACAATCTATTGAAGCAGTTGGATACGGTGACTGGAATCGCCGACTTGCGGATCCAGCAGCCCTTCAACCAGCCAAAGTTGCACATCAATGTGGATCGCACCAAGACTCTTCAGGCGGGCTTTACGCAACGCGATGTCGCCGGCAATCTGCTGGTTTCGTTGAGCGGCAGCTTTCAAACTTCGCCGTCGTTCTGGCTCGATCCCAAGTCCGGCGTCAGTTACATCGTTGCAACGGAAGCCCCCCAGTATGATTTCCAGTCCTTGCAAGACCTCGAAAATATTCCCGTGACTGGGGCGGGCGGCGGCACCGCCCGCGCGCCATGGCAGCAGCTTGCGAACCTGGGAACCATCTCCCGAGGCGAAGGGATGGCGACGGTGTCGCACTATGACGCTCAGACCATGATCGACATTTTTGGATCCACCCAAGGACGCGATCTCGGCGGGGTCGCCAAGGACATCGACGCGATCGTCAACCGGAATCGCAGCCACCTGCCGCGCGGCTCCCAGATGTTTGTTCGAGGCCAGATCGATACGATGCGCAGATCGTTCGTCGGGCTGCTGGCCGGTCTGGGATTTGCAATTCTCTTGATTTATCTGCTGATCGTTGTCAATTTCCAATCCTGGCTCGATCCGTTTATCATTATTTCGGCGTTACCGGCCGCCCTTGCCGGAATTGTGTGGATGCTGTTCGTGACGCACACCACGATCAGTGTGCCCGCGCTTACGGGCTCGATCATGTGCATGGGCGTGGCCACGGCGAACAGCATTCTGGTCGTCAGCTTTTCAAAGGAGCGCGTTCAGGAAGGACTCAATCCTCTTCAGGCTGCGGAAGAGGCCGGATTTACGCGCTTTCGCCCGGTAATCATGACGGCCATGGCCATGATCATTGGCATGCTGCCGATGGCGGTTGGCCTCGGCGAAGGCGGCGAGCAGAACGCGCCCCTCGGACGCGCAGTCATCGGCGGGCTGATATTTGCGACGGTCGCGACGCTTCTGTTTGTGCCGTCCGTCTACAGCTTGATTCACGGATTCCGCGAAAACCCGGGCGAATCCGCCGAAATTGAAATCCCGGGCGAGTAGTCACGGCCTAATATTCAGGCGGGCTCCAAGTAGAGCCCGCATCCGTTTTCGGAGGATCAGATGGAGGTTGTTTCCAATCAGCGGGAACCGGCGGAAGCGCCAGCCAGTGAACGGGCGAACCCTGGAGGCCCGCCTGCGCCGGGCAGCAAGGTGGCCCGCGGCGTGATGCTCCTGCTCGTGGTGATTATCGTCGCCATGGTTGTTCTCTGGGGAATTTCGAGCCGCCGCAAAGCCAACGCGCAGCTTTCCCAGGAGACGCAGGACCTGGCGATCCCGACCGTCTCCGTCATTCACCCCAAGCTGGGCGCCCCGCAGCAAGAAATTGTCATTCCCGGCGACATGCAACCTTATACGGATGCTCCTATCTTTGCTCGAACGAATGGTTACTTGAAAAAGTGGTACGCGGATATCGGCGCGAATGTAAAAGCGGGACAACTGCTGGCCGAGATCGATTCGCCGGAAGTGGATCAGCAATTGCAGCAGGCGCGCGCGGACCTGGCCACGGCCCAGGCCAACATGAACCTCGCGGAAGTCACCGCCGCTCGATACAAGGATTTGCTGAAGACGGATTCCGTCGCGCAGCAAGACGTCGACAACGCCACGGGAAACTTCGATGCTCGCAAGACTACTGTCGAGTCGGCGCAGGCCAATGTGAAGCGGCTGCTGGATATGCAAGCCTTTGAAAAAGTCTATGCTCCCTTCGACGGCGTGATCACGGCGCGCAATACCGATATCGGCCAGCTGATCGATTCCGGCAGCAGCGGCGGAACTGCGCGTGAACTATTTCACATTGCGGCCATGAACCCTCTTCGAGTTTATGTCAATGTCCCCCAATTCGATTCTCCTGAGATCAGGCCGGGGCTACACGCCGAGCTGGCTCTGACCGAATTTCCCGGCCGCCGATTCCAGGGGTCCGTCGTCAGGAGTTCTGGCGCCATTGACAACACATCGCGGACTTTGCTCACCGAAGTCGACGTGGACAATTTCGCCCGCCTGCTCAAACCGGGGGGCTACGTCGAAGTCCACCTCAAGCTGCCTTCCCCCGTGAACACCTTCACGCTCCCCGTGAACGCGACCATTTTCAAATCCGCTGGCTTGCAAGTGGCGATTGTGAAAAACGGCAAGACGATTTCACTGATCCCGGTTACGCCGGGCCGTGATTTTGGAACGGTGATCGAAATCGTCGCGGGGCTCAAGGGCGATGAATGGGTCGTCTTGAATCCCTCCGACTCGCTCACCGATGGCGCGGTGGTCCGCGTCGCCGAAACACCGGTTCCTGAACAGAGGAAACCTTGATGGTCCGGCTGATCGGAATTCTTCGTTCTTTCCGGAGTGGAAATACCTTTCGCCCGCGAAAGTTGCCGATTCTTTCCCTAGGATTTCTCCTGATTGGCGGCTGTTCGGTTGGGCCGAAGTATTCAAAGCCCACGACGCAAATTCCGCCCGCGTACAAGGAAAATGCCAACTGGAAAACGGCGCAGCCGAGCGACCAGGCGCAAAAAGGAAATTGGTGGGAGATTTTTCAGGATCCCCAGTTAAATGCCCTGGAAGAGAAAGTCAACGTTTCCAACCAATCTCTGCGGGCCGCCGTGGATCGATACCAGGAAGCGCGGGACGTACTGCGAGAAACGCGATCCTCCCTGTTTCCGCTCGTCAATGCCGCTGTAACGGCGTCCCAAAATCGCCAGTCCCAGAATAAAGCGCTGTTCGGCGGCACTGCTCCCGTCAATTATTCCGATTTAGTCCTCTCGGGAGATGTCTCTTACGAGGCGGACGTCTGGGGAAGCGTCCGGCGAAGCGTGGAAGCCAGCCGCACGCTGGCGCAGGCCTCTGCCGCGGATTTGGAAACGATTCGCCTCAGTCTGCACGCGGAACTCGCGCTGGATTATCTGACCCTGCGCGGACTGGATGCGCAGAAGCAGCTTTTCGATACCAACGTAGACGCCTTCGATAAAGCTCTGCAACTCACGGAGAGCCGTTTTCAAGGCGGTGTCGCTTCCCGTGAAGATGTGGACCTGGCCGCCACGCAGCTCGAACAAACGCGCGCCGAGGACATTGACATTACATCGTCGCGCGACCAATTTGAACACGCCGTCGCCGTCCTCATCGGACAGCCTGCTTCCTCTTTCAGTTTGGACCCTGCCCCGTCGCCCGCCATTCCGCCGGTGCCTCCTCCCGGCTTGCCGTCCGAACTGCTGGAACGGCGGCCCGATATTGCCGAGGCAGAAAGAAGAGTCGCCTCCGCCAACGAACAGGTCGGAATCGCCCGCGCGGCTTTTTTTCCGACTGTCACTTTGGGGCTCGTGGGAGGATTCGAGAGCGGGCGATTTCCAAATTGGCTGACGGGGCCGAGCGCGATTTGGTCCATCGGCGCGTCCGCGGCGGAGACCGTTTTCGATGCCGGGCGAAGGCGGGCAGTTTCCGACCAGGCCATAGCCAGTTATGACGAACTGGTAGCGGATTATCAACAGACGGTGCTCGTCTCTTTTCAGGAAGTGGAGGATTCTCTGTCCGATCTTCGAGTCCTGGAAGAGGAAGCCAAGACTCAGGACGCCGCGGTTGCGGCCGCGAACCGCGCCCTCGAGCAATCCACCAACCGGTATAAGGGCGGACTCGACACCTACCTGACCGTGATTACCGCGCAAAGCGCCGCTCTGGCAAACGAACGGACTGCCGTGAGTCTTCTGACGCGCCGGTTGACGTCCACCGTTCTCCTGGTAAAAGCTCTCGGCGGCGGCTGGGATGTTTCCAAACTACCTGCAGTGGATTAGAATGCCGCTGCTTGAGTAACTGTTTTCAGGGTCCTGCCTCCAAATCCATAAGCGAGGAAAGTTGCCATGAAGAGAGCTTTGGCAGGGATCCTACGGATTGCTAAGGGGTCGTTGGTCATCCTCGCCGCATTCACGATGGCGATGGCCGCCGCTGGCGCCTATCATCTGATCAAAAAAATTCCTATCGCCGGCGATGGGGGATGGGATTACGTCGCGGCCGACAGCGAAGCACGCCGTCTGTACGTTTCGCATGATACCGAGATCGTTGTCCTGGACCTCGATACCGGAGCCATCGTCGGAAAAATCACCGGCGGGCCGGACATGCACGGCGCCGCAATCGCGTCGGAATTTGGACGCGGCTTCATCAGTGTGAGCAATCCCGGCTCCGTCGTAATTTTCGATCTCAAGACCCTCGCGAAGATCGGCGAAGTAAGGGTGGGAGATGACCCGAACGGAATCATCTACGACCACGAAACAAAACGCATCTTTACCGCGGATCGCGGCAGCAAACGCGTCACCGCAATCGATGCGAAAACCGGCAAGATCGCCGGCACGATCGACAACCTGGGCGGCAGAACGGAACACCTTGCCTCCGACGAATCCGGACATGTCTTCCTGAATATGCAGGATCGCAACACTCTCTTGAAACTCGATGCGAAGGATTTGAAAGTGCTGGAAACATGGCCCACCGCTCCATGCCAAGCGCCAAGCAGCATGGACATGGATCGAGTCCATTCGCGCATTTTCATCGGATGCCGGGGCGCCGGAATGATGGCCGTGGTGGACGCAACATCAGGAAAGATCGTCGCCACGAACCCGATTGGCGGTGGCGTCGATGCGGCGGAGTTCGATCCGAAGAAGCGGCTGGTCTACTTTTCGACTGGCGTTAACGGCGCTCTCTCGATTTTCCGGGAGAAATCTCCGGACCAATATGAGCTCGTCGAAAACGTGCCAACGCAAACAGGGGCGCGAACCATGGCCGTCGATCGAAAAACAGGCAAAGTGTATGTCGCGGCCGCGGAACTTGGCCCGCGCCCGGCCCCGACTCCCGAAAACCCGCGGCCGAGACCTCCGGTGATCCCTGGCACGTTCTCGGTGCTCGTCATCGGGCAATAGTAGGACAGGCTGAAGTCTGTCCTACTGTTGCGGTGAAAACTCCAGGCTAATTCTTCTGATTCTTATCCCCGCCGCCGTGCATTGCTCCGCAAACTACGCACATCGTCGGCGGGTCCGCATTATCCACAACGTGATGGACCGGTTTGACCGTCTTCAAATAGGCGAAAATAGCCTTCAAGTCATCGTCCGTCATGCCGCCATAAATGTGCCAGGGCATGATCTGATTCAAGGGCCGCGCTCTGACGTATCCGGTTCGAATCGCTTGCAGGAACAGGATTTCGTCGTAGTACGGAATACCCGACGGGTCGGGAGTCATGTTCGCAGTGGCAACTCTCCCCCAGGGGCCTTCGAATACCTGCCCGCCCGAAAAATCCATGTTCGGAAGCGGCTCGCCATTATGCACCGGTGTGTGGCAGTCTCCGCAAGCGGCCATGGTCACCAGGAACGCGCCCCGCTTTACAGGATCGGAAAGATCGGGAGCAGGAACGGGGTCCGTGACGGGCTGAGGCGCGCTCCGGATGAGATATTTCACTGGAAAAATGATTTCCGTCTTTGGCAGGGGATTTCGAACGGGGGGCAGCGAACGCAAAAACACGATGACCGATGCCACATCCTCGTCCGGCATTTGCCGGAACCGTTCATAGGGCATCATTGGAAATAACGTACGGCCATCGTGTCCGATCCCTTCGCGAATCGCCCTGGCCAGGGCGTCGTCGCTCCATGTGCCTGCCCCGGTCTCGGGATCGGGAGTGAGATTTGGCGCCACGACACGGCCCGGCAAGCCCTTCAATATCGACATGTCCTGGCCGGCACCTTCCATGCCAGGTGGGACTGGAGCGTCGTGTTTGGTCCAATCGCGAGGCGAATGGCAGTCCATGCACACGGATTGGCTTTCCACAATGTACTTGCCGCGCGACCAGCGCTGCGGGGTTCGTTCGAACACTCGGTTGGTCAAGGGGCGCGAGCGCGGGCCGATGAATGGACGCCAGCCAATCGTCGCCGTAATCCCCACGGCGAGCAAGATTACGAGACACAATACAATCCCGAGGGATATTTTGATGAACCGTTTCATAATCACCCCAGAAAACGCTTGATTGTCTTATTCGATCTCAGCAATGCGGCGAGCGTGCCGCCCACCCGCGAACGGGGTCACCAGCCATACATTCACGATTTCCAGAGCCAGATCCTCGGGAATCATTCTCTGGCCGAGCGAGAGAACGTTACTGTCGTTGTGTTCCCGCGCGAGGCGAGCCGTTTCCAGATTCCAGCAAAGCGCGCAGCGGATTCCCCGCACCTTGTTGGCGACCATCGCTTCGCCGTTGCCCGATCCGCCAAGCACAATGCCGCGCTCGAATTCGCCGCGCGCCACCGCTTCCGCCGTGGGACGGATGAACAGCGGATAGTCGACCGGATCGGCGCTGAACGTGCCGAAATCACGGACTTCGTGCCCGAGCGTGGACAACAGCGCCCTGATTTTTTCTTTGTATTCAAATCCGGCGTGGTCGGAACCGATGGCTATTTTCAAGGGCCCCAGCATAGGGCGCGAGAAATCGGATTGTCAAGCACGGAAGCGGTATTCCGGATGCCGCAACTTTCAATCACTTTACACGCCCCAGCTGGTAATTCAAATTGGCCGTTTGGCTTTCGTAGTCGTACTGCGCGCTGACTTGCTCGACCTGAGCCTCGGTCAAATTCAACTGCGCCTGGCTGAGTTCAATGATCGAGCTCAAGCCCAGTTGGTAACGCCCCTTGGCCAGATCGAAAGCCTGCGTGGTCTGGTCCAGCAGTTGTTGCGTGAGGGAAAGGCGCTGGTAGGCGGAGATGACATTGAGCCAGGAGGTGCGGACGTCCTGGGCGATGCGGTTCTGTAGGTCCCGAAGGAATTGCTCCTGCGCGTGGGTTCGCGCTGTCGCTTCGGTGTGCTCGGCGTTGAAGAGGCGCCCGTTAAAAATTGGGACATTGACGTTGAAACCAGCTGCGGCGTAGCGGCTCGTCAATGTGTCTTGGCGATAGGGGACGAGGCCGGTCACGCCGGCGGCCGAGATCGTGGGAAACCACAGATCGCGTTCCGCCGTGGCGTAACTTTGCGCCGACTTCACATCCAGACCTTGACTGATGATCTCGGGCCGGTTCTGAAACGCTTCGACGATGAGCGGCGCAACATCCGGAGGGGGAGAACCGGGCAGGGGCTCGTCAACCAGCTGGAACGTCCGCTGATCCGAGTAGCCCAGCGCATCGGAAAGTTGCGCGTACGAGGACTGCAAATCATTCTGCGCTTGCACCAGCAAAAGCTGCGCTCTGGCCAGGTCCACGTTCGCAAAACTCACATCCAGGCCCGATTTGAGGCTGCTCTTGGCCAGCTCGCTGACTTGATCCGCAACCAACTGCCGCGCCTTCACGGTTTCCTCGGCGACACGAAGGACGGACTGGGCCTTCATGACTCCGAAGTAAGACAAGTTGACGCGCAGCAGCACGTCGGCCCGCGTAGTGACGACACTCTCTTGCACCGCTTGCGCGTGGAAGTGCGAACTTTTAGAGAGCTCGTGCGTGCGCCCGAAGTCGGTCACGAGTTGGCTCACGGATACTCCGTCGGCAAACTTGTTGAAGACGGAAGGACTGTTGAGGAATCCCGCGGCAATGCGGCTGTTGTTTTCCGCATACGCGCCAGTGGCAGCGCCATTTGCCTGGGGATAATAAATGGATTGAACTTCCTTCACTTGCGCGGCAGCGGCGGAAGCTAATTGCGTTGCCGCCTGAATCTGCGGGTGGTTCTGGATGGCGATGTTTTCCGCCTCCGCCAACGTCAGACGCTGGGCATTTTGATTCTGCGCTTCCGGTTGAGCCGGAGCCGGAGCTGAATACGGCGGCGGAGTTTGCGACTCGCAGGGGACTGCGGCCAGAGCAACGCCGGAAAACAATACGGATAGCAGCAATCGCCTGGAATCACGCATTAATGAGCCTCCTCCATGACCGCAGCGCCGGCCGATGCTTCGCGGCGCCGGTAGATCAACAGGTACGCCGCGGGCACAACAAAGATGGTCAGCAGGATGGAAGAGATCAGGCCTCCGATGATGACCCGCGCGAGCGGCGCATACGCTTCGCTTCCCGTTTCGAGCTTGAAGGCCATCGGGAGCAGTCCCACGACGGTTGCGAGCGAGGTCATCAGAATCGGCCGCAAACGGATGCGGCAGGCGTGCGCGACCGCTTCAACGACGCTGCGTCCTTCGCCGCGGAGAACGTTGGCGAAATCCACGATCAGAATGCTGTTGGAAACCACCATCCCTTGCAGCATCACGATTCCCATCAGCGACTGGATGTTCAGCGTAGTGCCCGTAAATGCCAGCGTGAGCAGGACACCCACGAGCCCGGTGGGCACGGCCAGCACAATCAGGAAGGGATCGGTAAACGATGCGAACTGCGCGACCAGAATCAGGTACACGAGCAGAATCGCGAGGATCAGGCCGATCCCGAAACTTCGGAAAGAATTCTGCATCGTAATGATCAGTCCGCGCATGTTGACGCGAAGATTCACCGGCAGTTTCGTGTTGGCGATAATTTTCGAGATGGCCGCGGCGGGCTTGCCGATATCTTCGCCGGTGGGCGCCACGTAAATGTCCACGGATCGTTGCAGTTGATAGTGGTCCACCTCGGTGGGGGACTGGACCACGCTCACGTCTGCGACCTGATTGAGGTAAGTGGGAAGTTTCAAGTTTACGCCACGCAGGGGCATGGCCTTCAAATCCTGGATCGAACGCACCTGATTTTCCGGATACTGCACGGTCACGAAATAATTGTTACCGCTCTTGGGATCCACCCAGTAACCAGGGGCAATCATCGCGTCCGACGTCAGCGACGTGATGAGGTTGTCTATAACTTCCTGTGGGCTGAGTCCGAGTTCACTGGCCCGAGCGCGGTTCACGTTCACCTGTAGCGCGGGATAATCCATGTCCTGGGGAACGTAAACGTCCGAAATACCAGGAATCGCGCGGAATTGGCGCGCCAGGTCCTGGGCGATTCGGCCGTCCGCGTCGAGGTCCGCGCCGCTCACCTGGACATCGATCGGCGCCGGAGCCCCCTGGTTGAGCACCGCGTCCACCAAGCCGCCCGATTGAAAGTAGGTCCGCAGGTCCGGAATTTGCGACGCGGCGCGCATGCGCACTTCGTCCATGTAGGCAAAGCTGCTGGCCTTGTGGTCTTCCTTCAAGCCCACCTGGATAAACGCCGTATGCATTCCAGCGTTGGGCGTGAATAGTGAAGAAAGATCGGGCGTCAGTCCGATATTGGAAACGATGGTTTCCAGTTCCTTGGGCGGAACAACCTGGCGCACGATATCTTCCACGCGCTTTACATAGTCCTCGGTCAACTCAATGCGCGTTCCAGTGGGCGCCTTCACGTTGATCACAAACTGGCCGGCGTCGGTTCGCGGAAAGAACGAAACCCCAATCAACGGATACAGCAGAAAACAAAGAAAGAAAAAGATCAGAAATCCCACAACCACCTGGCCGGGGCGTTCGAGCGCTTTGCGGACCCACTTTTCGTAAAAATTCAGCATCACCTCGAATTTCGCATTGAATCCTGCATGGAATCTCGCCCCCCAGGATTTTTTCTCTCCCTCCTGTACATGGGAGTGTGCGTGAATGGCCTTCAGGAAATTCGCGCAGAACAGAGGTACGACCGTCACCGCGTCAAAGTACGAGGCGAAGAGCGCGAGCACGACACCAAGCGCCAGCGCGCCAAACAAGTACGCGCTCACGCCAAACAGGAACGTCACGGGAAAGAACACGACCACCGCGACCAGCATGATGGCCAGAACCGCCAGCGCGACTTCGTTGGTCCCCTTGATGGCCGCTACGGCCGGCTCCTCTCCCATTTCCAGATGGCGGTATATGTTTTCGATCACCACCACAGAGTCGTCGATCAGCCGCGAAAACGCGAGCGCTAGCCCGCTCAGCACCATGGCATCGATGGATTTTCCGGCGCTGTGCAAGATGAAAAATGTGATGAACACCGAAATAGGAATAGAAAGGAAAACGGCGACTGTGGCTCGGAAGCTTCCGAGAAAAACCAAAATCATCAGGCCGGTCAGAAAAATTCCGACACCGCCTTCGCGCAACACCGTGGAAATGGCTTCCTTGACGAACACCGATTGGTCGAAGGTTACAAACGCATTGAGCTGAGCGGGAATATCGCGCAGGTCTTTGATGGCATTCCTGATTCCATCGACCACGGCGATAGTGTTGGTGTCCCCTCCCTGCTTTTGAACCGCTACGTAGACGGACTTCTGTCCATTTACTCGGACGACGTTGTATTGCATGGCGGAGCCATCCACTGCTTTTCCCACGTCGGAAATAAAAACGGATTTTTCGCCTTCGGTCTTGAGGGGAACATCATTGAGGGCCTTCGCGTCCGGAACCTGCGCGTTCGTGTAGATGTTGTAGTCGATGGGGCCTAGACGCACATCGCCGGCCGGCAAGATCAAGTTGGAAGCGTTCGTCGCGCGCACCACGTCCATGGGACTCAACTGGTGAGCCTGCAACTTGAGCGGGTCCACGTAGACCATGATTTGCCGGTACTTGCCGCCGTAGGGCGGCGGAACGGTTGCGCCGGGAACACCTGCGATCTGGTTGCGAATCTGGTATTGCAGATAGTCGTGAAGCTGGGTTTCGTTCAATCCTTCGCCTTCCACCGTCAGCAAGCACACGGGCAAGCTCGATGCGTCCACCTTCAGCACGACGGGCGGCAAAGTTCCCTGCGGGAGCCTTCGCAGGTCCGCCATGGCCAGGTTGGAAATTGAGGTGACATCCGCGTCGGCATCCGTGCCGGGCTGGAAATAAATTTTGATCAAACTCACTCCAGGCAAGGACCGCGATTCCATGTGGTCCACGCCGCTCGCCAGCGTGAAGAACCGCTCAAAGGTATCGGTGATGTCGGCTTCGATCTGCTGGGGAGGCATGCCGCTGTAGAAAGTCGCAACCAGCACGACGGGGATCTTGATCGGCGGAAACATATCCACCGGCATACGCACCAGGCTGGTCAACCCCAACACGACCACGAACAGGCAGAACACGACGATCAGATAAGGATGGCGGACAGCGAAAGATGGCATCTATTTCTCCCCTTCCATGCGCGAAGGCTCAACGACCTTGGGTGCGACGATTTCGCCCGGCCGGTATTGCCCCAGGCTCCCGAAAATGACGGTTTCGTTTTCCTGCAGGCCGGATGTGATTTCGACATCTGTGGCGGATTGCAAACCGGCTGCCACTTCGCGCCGTTCAATCTTGTTCCCGGGACCCACGACCAAAACGATTCCCTTCCCCTCACTCTCGGCTTGAAATGCCTGAATCGGCACGGTCAGAACTTTCGCGACGGAGTGAAGCGGAATTTTCACGGAGGCGTACATTCCGGGGACCAGTTCGTATTTAGGATTGGGAACGTCGACTTCGGTGTGCATGGTCCGCGTGTTCGTATCGATCTGATCGGAAAAGCGGATGATTTTTCCCTCAAAGGCGCGGTCCATGCCGGAAACATTGACGGCGACAGATTCGCCAATCTGAATATTGGATACCGCTCTTTCGGGAACAGGAATGACGAGGCGCAGCAGGCTATTTTGGGACAAGCGGCAAAGCGCGGAGTCGCCCTTGTTCGAGGAAGTTCCCGCTGGAAGCAACGCGCCGGTGTAGGCGTAAATCTGCGTGATCACGCCGTCGAATGGCGCCGTCATGCGCGCATAGTCAAACATGGCCTGATCCTTGCCGAGCGCGGATTTAGCAACGAGCAAAGCCTGCTCGGCCCCGGCCAGCGCCGCTTTCTGCGCGGACACGTCCGCGTCCGCTTCCATGTCCTTGCCCTTTGAAACGTCGATTTCCTCCTGGGCAACAAGTTCTGGGCGCGATTTCTGCACGTCGGCGAGGCGCGTATAGGTAAGGTGCGCGACCGTATACGCCGATTGTGCGCGGTTCAAATCTTCTCGGGCGCGCGTCAATTCCTGTTCGCTGCGGTGGATGGAAGCCTCATCCTGCTGCAATTGCTGTTGCAGTTCCGGGATTTCCAATACGGCCAGGATTTGCCCTTGCTTTACGTGAGTTCCGTAGTCGACGTAAAGTTTTTGGATGTAGCCGGAGACTTTTGCGTACACGTCGACTTCCTGAAATGGCTGGAATTCCGAAGCGATCTCCAGGTTGTCCGCGATGTTTCCTCGCGCCACTTTCACGATGGCGGCTACGGGAGCGTTTGCCGCATCATCGGCGGCCGCCTTACGTCCCTCGCCACAGCCGACGAGAAACGTGAAAAAAATAAGGAAGATAAAGAAACTCCAGATTCGATCGTTACGCCTCACTGGATAACCTCCACGATCTCGCATCACTGTTTCAGTCCTTTAGATTCTTTCTCTTTAATCTAAGCGCAGCCACATCCGAGCGGAGTTTTTCGATCGTGAAAGCGCCGGATTTGCAGAATTCAATGATCTCCCGCTCTTCGCCATTCATCCTCCGCGCGACAGAGGGAATCTTTTGCGCGATCTCGATCGGAATGGTCTGCACTCCATGCCGGTCGCCATGCAGCAGGTCGCCCGGCCGCACATGCATCTTGCCGACCTCGATTGGGCCTCCGAAATCGAACACGTGGGCGAAGGCGTGGGAAACCGAGAGGTTTCGGGCAAACATTTGAAACTTGAGCTCTCGGACCGCTTCGACGTTGCGGACCGCGCCATTCGTCACCACGCCAACGCATCCGAGCGCCTGCAGAATATTGGCGTGGACGTCGCCGATGAAGGAGCCGAGACCGGGATTGTGATCCAAGTCTTCCACGACAAGGACTCGGGGCGGCGGAACACTCAATACGTGCTCCAGCCAGTCCAGCCGGTAATAATAGCTATCTCCTTCCATGGGCGGATCGGCAGTGCGAACCCGCACGGTGGCCGCGTATCCCATGAGCGGAGGAAAATCCTCAAACATGCAGCGAACGGTGGAGTCGCTAAAACCCGTATTGCGCAGACGCACGCCGAAGGTTTCAATCGCGTTGGCCACGGTACAGGAATCCAATTGGCGCAATTTCTCCAGCGCTGCCGGCTCTATTTGATTTGAGGTCATCGGATCTCCAGAGTTGAAAATCGCGTACAAGTTCCGCGAGCACCAGGGCCGAAGTCATGCCACTCGCCATTTCACCAGGGCCGGCGGCTCACCAGTCAATGCTGCCCCGACGCGAAAATGTGATTCGCCGTCCGGAACGATTTGGCCTGCACTAATTTTTCAACGGGAATCACCGCAGGGAACGGGCCCTGTTTGTATTTAGGCGGAGGGTGGCGCGCGCAGCGGGTGGTAGGAAAGAAAAAATTCATCCTTGCCGGAAATCGTCTCTTCCGGCGGATGAGGATTTCTAGACGCAACTCTCCGCACGTTGATTCTCGTTTGCGCGAGGCACGGCCTCAGCCCATCACCGAATAGACATTTGAACGGAGCCGCAAATTTCGAAGAATGGCCTGCGGACATTTCCAGAACGGCCGCGCTCCCTACCGGCCCATTCTGAATTAATATTGGAAGGAAACTCCATTGGACGATGCCGAGAACGAGTATGCCCGATAACAGGAGGAGCGAAGCTACATATCGGCGGCTTGGGATGCGCTTTGGATTCATTTGTGGCCCCCGTTTACCTGGCGGAGGCTGTGCTAATCTATCGAGGCTAGCATCCTGCGAGAAAACGTGTCAAGAATTCAACTGGAATGCGCGTACTCTCAGGGCACAGGGAACTAGTCTTACCAATCAAGTTGGACGCTTTGGCGGTGAGTTCGGATGCGCGGAAACGTGCTTTTTGTCGAAGATGAACAGGCCCTTCAAATGACCGTAGGCGACCGCCTGCGGAACGAAGGTTACGCGGTCGACTACGCCGCCAATGGGGACGAGGGCTTCGAGAAGGCTACCCAGCTCCCGTTTGACCTGATCATCCTCGACGTCATGCTGCCCAAGCGTGACGGATTCGAGGTGTGCAAGGGCATTCGCGAAGCCGGACTCATCACCCCGATTCTCATGCTCACCGCCCGCGGGCAGACCAGCGACAAGGTCAATGGCCTGAAGATCGGCGCGGATGACTACGTCACGAAGCCGTTCAACATGCTGGAACTCATGGCGCGAGTCGAAGCGCTGATGCGGCGCGCGCCCATCCGCCCGGCGCCTCAAACCGGCGGTCTGGATTTCGGAGCGATTCACGTGGACTTGATGGGAACGGCGGCCACGCGGGACGGAAAGCCCGTGAATTTATCGGCGCGCGAATTTCAATTGCTCCGGTATTTCATCGAGCGTCGCGGCGCGACGCTTTCGCGCGAGGAACTCTTGAAGCAAGTGTGGGGCTACAGCGCGGACATGTATACCCGCACCGTGGACGTGCACGTCGCCAGCCTGCGACAAAAACTGGAAGACGATCCGAAACAGCCCAAATTCATTCTGACGGTGCAGGGGTTCGGTTACAAGTTCAAGGCTTAGCCGGCGGATTATGAAATTGCCCATCAAAGAGCGCGAATTCTCAACGGTCATCATCATTCTCGCCGTGATCGTGGTGATCGTTTTGGGAGTGGTGCAATACCGCTGGAGCAACCAGGTCAGCGAAGCCACGAGCATCCGGCTTGCCGACAGCTTGCAGATGTCCATGATCAACTGGCATCTGGATTTCTTCCGCGTCTTCTCGGAAGTTTGCGTCGCGCTGCGCGTCGATCCAGAGTCCAGCACGGCGGATGACTGGGACCAGTACGCGCGAAGATACGTGGATTGGGAAAAGACAACGGCGAATCCGAATCTCGTCTCAGGGTTATACATTTTGCGATTCAACGAAGCTCCCGCCGCGCAAGTGCTTCGCCTCACACCTTCCGGCCAGCGCTTCGAGCCGAGCGACTGGCCATCGAATTTCCGGGAATTGCGCGATGAACTCCAACAGCCTGCTCCCAACGCCGGCGCCAATGGCTCCTCTGCCTCATCCGGAGGAACAAATGCCGCCGCATTGGACGCAAATGCCGAATTTGCAAACCGCTTCTATACGGGCGGGCCCTTGGCTGGGTGGCAGTTCGTGCCGCAGATCCCTGCGCTCGTCCGCTCCGTCGCGCATAATTCTTCCGCCTCCGCCGACCGCCAGGATTCCGCGCGAAACGCCGCGGATTGGATCGTGATCGCGCTGGACCGGAATGATGTGCAGGAGAATATTCTTCCGGCACTCGCGCAGCGATACTTTCGCGGCACGGAAGGCCTCGACTATCAGGTTGCCGTCACTACCGGCAGGAACATGGGAGGCACTCTCTATACGTCGGACGCGGGCTTTGGCGACGCGGAAATCGCCGACGCGGATGGGACGATGGATATCTTTGGGCGAATGCGCGGCGACGGACAAGGATCCCCGATCCATATTTTCCATACGCCGTCGCAGGAAAATGGGCCGGCGGCTTCGGTCGCGGTCACGTGGTTTCCCCTTTTGCGCGAAGCGGGCGCGGACCAGGACTGGCGTTTGATCGTGAGGCATCGCCGCGGCGGAGCGCTCGGAGCGTTCATAGCCGATTCGCGCCGCCGCGATCTGGCGATCAGTTTTGGCGTGCTCTTGCTGCTGGTGATCAGCATGGCGATTCTGATCTTTACGAGCACGCGCGCGCAGAGGCTAGCCAAGCTGCAAATGGATTTCGTCACCGCGGTTTCCCACGAACTGCGAACGCCGCTGACCGTCATAAGCTCGGCGGCCGAGAATATCGCCCACGGCGTGGTGGAGGGAAAACCGCAGCTCGAACAATACGGATCGGTGATCGGCGCGCAGGCCCGGAAACTATTCGAAATGGTCGAGCAAATCCTGCTGTTCGCCGCGATCCGCGAGGGACAGCAGCGCTACAGCCTGCGTCCGCTGGAAGTGCCGGAAATTCTCGACGCCGCGCTTTCCGGCACGGCGGGGCTCATTCGAACGGCGGAGTTCCACGTGGAACAACAAATCGAGCCGAACCTGCCCCGGATCGTGGGCGATCTCCCGGCCCTTTCCCAGTGCGTGCAGAATCTAATCACGAATGCGCTGAAATACGGCAGCGAACAGAAGTGGATTGGAATTCAGGCGCGGCTCATCGAACATGGATTGACTGGGAAAGAAATCCAGATCAGCGTCTCGGATCGCGGCATCGGAATTGCTCCCGAGGAATTGCGGCACATCTTCGAGCCGTTTTATCGCAGCCCTTCTGTGACGGCCGCGCAAATTCACGGCACCGGTCTGGGTCTTCCCCTGGCGAAAAGCATCATGGAAGCGATGAAAGGCCAGGTGACGGTGAAAAGCGCACCGGGGCGCGGCAGCACATTTACGCTCCATTTGCCTTGTCTGGAAGACTCGGTACGGCAATTGGAAGGCAAGACGACCGAGGCGGTTTCCTCCTGATCGATTCCGCGGCTAACCCATAGCCTACATTTAACTTAGATACCTTCCCTATCTCATCTCCTTCGCGCTTTCACGAGGCAATTTCTCTTCCTCCTTCAATCCGGGGCTTTTTACAACATCCTTACAGCAGCCCGTTTCAATTTCAGTGTAATTTCAAATTCGCGAATTCGTTGTCCTCGCATCGCGGGATGGTTGGGTGGGTCCTTGGGTGTGGACTATCCCGGAGATCGTCCCGGTTCGATATTTCAACGGAGCAGGTGCGGGCAGGAATCTTGCTCTCAAGTCGAGGCCCTCTTGTGCTGAGGCGATTCACAGGCATTGTCCGGACGGCAATTTTTCTGATTGGAATTCTAGTGTTCGGTAGGGCGTCCGCGTTCAGTCAAATGAACACGGGAGAAATCGATGGGGTCGTCCGGGACCCTACGGGCGCTGTCGTCCCCGACGCCACCGTCGCGGCTGTCGAGGCCGGCACACACCTGGAATATTCGACCAAGACGAACAGTTCCGGCGAATACCTGCTGGCGCAGCTTCCCGTCGGGCAATACAACTTGACGGTGAGTTTGCAGGGATTCAAGCAGATTGTGCAGCCCAACATCTCGTTGCATGCCGGCGACCATCTCCGTCAACCGTTCACCTTGGAACTAGGAGAACAAAGCGAAACCTTGACGGTCAGCGTGATGCCCGGTTTGTTGCAGGTGGAATCGGCCGCCATCAAAGACACGATCGAGCAGCAACAAGTAATCGACCTCCCCCTCAAAGGACGCGATTTCATCGATCTGGTCGCCTTGTCGCCCGGGGTCACGACCGCGCCGGCAGGCACGCGAGGATCGGCGCTGCAGCAGACGGGTCAAACCTACGGAATTCTGGGCCAACGCGGCGGGCATAACTTATATCTCGTCGATGGCGTGTCCGTGACGGACGAGGCATTCAACAATCTGGTTCTGAGCCCTTCGGTGGACGACGTTCAGGAAGTGAATATCAACCAAACTTCCTACGACGCAGAATTTGGCGGAAAGTCTGGCGGGATCATCAATGTCATCACAAAATCCGGCACGAATAGCTTCCACGGCAGCGTGTTCGAATTCGTGCGGAATGACATTTTCGACGCGGAGAACTTTTTCGTAAAACCCACGCAGGCTAAGCCGCCTTTCAAGCAGAACCAGTTCGGCGGATCGATCGGCGGGCCGATTCAGCGGGATAAGACTTTTTTCTTTGCCGACTACGAAGGCGAGCGCGTCCGCAAGTCTCTTACCGACACGTTCACCGTTCCGACCTCTGCGGAAGCTTCCGGGAACTTCACGGGATCGGGCATTACAGTTAACAATCCGAGCACGGGGACGCCGTTCCCTAACGATACGATCCCCGTGATTGACCCTGTGGCGCAAGCCCTTCTGGCGAAAGTTTCTCAGGGTCTTCCGGGCGGCTTCCCTGCGATCATCGCTCCGAACGCGACGGCGAGCGCCACGGATCTGTCCACGATTGGCATCAACCAGTACGACGCCCGGATCGACCATACCTTTGGTTCCTCCGACAGCGTCTTTGCTCGTGGGTCGATTTTTGATGACCATGAAGTTGATCCTTTCGGACTGGGAGCCCTGAACGAGACGCTGCTGCCGGGATTTGGGTACGACCTGCGAACCCATACCGACAACCTCACCGCTACCTGGAACCACATCTTCAGTACGTCCTGGATGAATGAAGTGCGCTTTGGCTGGTTGTGGGTCGGCGGTGGACAGATCAGCCCGAATGCGGGGGCCAATTTTGCCGCACAGACAGGTTTGCAAGGGGCGAGCTCGAACCCGCTGGATACGGGCTATCCCGATGTGCCCATCACCGGCTTTTCAACCTTGGGCGAATCGACGCAGTACGTGTCGCGCAGGGACAACAACTACGAACTCTACGACAACGCCATTTGGCACCACGGGACACATACGGTGAAATTTGGCGGCTATTTTTTCCACCTCGATGTCGAGCCGGTGAACGCCAACAATGCAAGAGGGACTTTTAGTTTCACCGGCAAGTGGACCGGCAATTCCCTCGGAGATTTCCTGCTGGGGGATCCGAATCAAGGGTCGGGAGCATCGCAGGGGCGAGGAAATTTGCTGGGCCATACCGACTGGGCGCACCTCTACATTGAGGACGGCTGGCAGATCACTCCCAGCCTCAAGCTCGATATCGGGATCCGCTACGAGTACAACCAGAATGTTACCGATGCGCACAACAACATGGCTATCGTAAATACACTCGTGCCCGGCGGAGAGTTTGTCATCGCCAGCAACAGCCAAGGTCAAATGTCGCCGGCAGCGTCCGCTCTGCTGGCTGCTATTCCGATTCCGTACGTCACTTCCTCGCAGGCCGGCTGGAATAACAGCCTGCTCCAGGGGCGTCCGCTTCGGCTGGCGCCGCGGACAGGGCTGGCATGGGCTCTGCCGGACCATAAGACTGTGATCCGATCGGGATTTGGAATCTATACCAATCAAGCGGCGTACAGCATCATTCAAAATGCCGCGCTGAACCTGCCCTTTTATTTTGCAAAGACGGTGACGAATAGCGCGGCGTTGTGCGGAGGGGCTACCTGCAACACGGAAAGCATTCTGGCTGCCGCAGCGAACGGCTCGGTCAGCGCGAATAACATCAACCACGATTTCAAAATCGAGTACAACAATGTCTGGAATCTGTCGGTCGAGCGAAGCCTTTCTTCGTCCACTTCAATCCAGGCGCAGTATATAGGCTCATATACAGTCCATGCAGATAACGAGACGTACCAGAATCTCTTCCCTGACAATGCATTGGCTGCAGGACCACTTCACGTGCGTCCTATTCCGCAGATGAGCGGATTCCCGAGCGTCACCTGGGATGGCTGGGAAAAGTATCACGCGTTGGCGCTGGCCTTCACGCAACGTCTCTGGCGGGGGCTAACCGTCAATTCCAACTACACCTGGTCCAAAGCGCTGGACGACGCGTCCAACCCCGGGCCGGACAATGCCGAGCCTAACTTTCCTCAAGATCCCGCCAATCTGGCGGCGGAAAAGGGACTGTCCGATTTCGACCACCGGCATCGTTTCGTCACCAACTTCCTCTATCAGATTCCGTTCCTGAAGAATTCGGAAGGGTGGGTCCACATCGCGTTTGGCGAGTGGCAGGTTGGGGGCATTTGGACGCTGCAAAGCGGGGCGCCCTTTACGGTGAACCTGTCGACGGACGTCGCCAACAATGGAGAACCCTTGTCCGCGCCATCCCAACGGCCGAATCTGACTTGCAATCCAAACAGCGGTCCAAAAACAACGTTGAAATGGTTCAATACATCCTGCTTTGCGGCGCCCGCTCCATTTACTTATGGAAACGCGGGCCGTGACATTGTGATCGGGCCCGGCCTCGACGACTTCGATGCGACGGTTCAGAAGGAATTTCCTGTTCGCGAGAATATGAGGCTGCAGTTCCGGCTGGATGTATTTGATTTCTTCAATCACCCGAACTTTAATGCCCCTGTCGGGGCCGGCAGGACGTTCAGCACTTCCACGAGCTTCGGCCAGATTACCAGCGCGAACGATCCGCGCGATATGCAGTTTTCGCTGAGGCTCGCGTTTTAGTAGCACAGGCATCCGCCGCGGCGGACCTGTGCGGTTTTTGCGATCGTCGTTAGGCTTACAAAACCACACAGCCAAGAGTGGCTGTGCAAGCTAGGCGGCATCGCTGCGCGTGGCCGGGCGCACGATTCGAGGAACCATCATTCGCGTTCCGGGCGCCAGGATGTGAACGGAGCGCTGGAAGACAAATTCCAGGAAGCGCCGCGCGACGGACAATTTTGAATTGATCGGATCTCGATCGCGGAAACCCTCGGCGCGGATCACGAGGAAACCCGGACCATTCTCGACTTGCAGGCGGCGGATCGCCCGGTACGACTTCGCCTGGAACGCATTTGCCAGGCGCAGAATGGCAGCCAGCTGAATGAGCGATTGCCTCAAGGGCAATTCGTAAATCCTCAATTTTTCATGATCCGGATACGGCAACGCGCGCCGGTGAAATCGCGCGACAAGCGCGACAAACTCAAGGTCTCTCTTCGACCAGCCCGGGAGAGGAGAAATTTTGCGAATCATCCGGTAAGACTCTTTGTGGTAGGCCTTGGCCTTCTTGAAACGCCCGGCTTCCTGCAGCAGCGCCGCCGCGTGCAGAATGAATCGCTCCTCGATCGGAGCTTCCTTTCCGATCAGGCCGCAGTTCGCAAGGCTGTCGTACAATTGCAACGACGACCGCGCCGTCCGGCGAACACGGGGAAAATCAGGCGTCACGAAAGAGGCCCATTCCCCCAGCCGCGCGAGCCCAGTGGAACGCAAATCCTTTTCCGCGGGCAGTCCTTCGCGCCAAATTCGCAGGGGAGACGCTTTTCCCGCCGTCTTCGCGCGATACTGCCGCAGCCGCGACGATCGTTCGTCCTCCACCTTCGCGCGCCACGCCGTAAAGACGGTTTCTTCGAAGAGACTTCGGCTCCGCACGATCATTTGATCGAGGACCGTGAGGTCGTGAATTTCTCCCAGCAAGTCCTGCAGGAGTTTCAGATCGGGCGCCCAACCCTGATACATCGACGGCAGAAAATTTTCCACAGCGTACCGAAACTTCTTCAGGCCCACGCGCAGGCGGTGATAGGCGAGGAGGCTCCGGCTGCGCTGCGCGCGGCGATTCAGGTCGCGAACAGTCTCCCAGATTTCAAGGACCAGTGATTCGCAAGCGGCGCGGTCGGATACGGCATGGCGGTAATGCTTTGCGCATTCTCTCCGCCAGGTTCGCCATTGCTTGCGGTCAAATTCCCGGATGGCCGCGCGAGCATCGGCCCGGTCCTGTTCGTGCTTCTTTTTGAGCGCTCCGAGGAGCACATCCGTAGAAGCTTCGCCCGGCGCGCCGAGCTTCTCGATCCATTCCGTAAGGACTTGCGTATCGCGAAGCGTTCCAAGCCGTTGAAACGTGCGTCGCGCCAATTTCCGCATGGCTTTCCAGTCGCATCCCGGATCGAGGTCCTTCATTACATCGGCGATGAGGATGCATCGGCGCAAGGAGATGCGCAGGTCGTGGATGGGCTGCGCAGGCAAAGCCCCACCCACGTTTGCATGTTCTTCGAGAACGCGGTCTGCCCAATAGGGAAGCCCGACTTTTTCTTCGGTAGCGGAATGCGTTTGCGGCAAAACGGAAACCAGTACCCTTCTGAGAGATGGCTAGGGGGAGCTATTCTAGCCGCGCGGGGCGGAAAAACGCAAATTCCCTAAGAGCCTAGTCGGGGGCGACTGTGGTCTGTCCTTTGCTAGCCGGAATCGCGGCTGGCACGCGATGGGGAGCTTTTGAATAGTGGTCATACACCCGCCAGCCCAAGAGAATCGCCATCACGGCGGCATATTCAAGAGGCAAATGAATGTCGGACTTCACCAGCCACAAGAAGTGGATGACTCCCGCGATGGCGGTCAGGTAGATTGCGCGATGCAGCATCGCCCAGCGCTTCCCGCCCATCCGGCGGATCCATCCCGCCGTGGAGGTGAGGGCCAGCGGGATCATCAGGACGAAGCCCGTGAATCCCACCGTGATGTAGCGCCTCTTCAACACGTCCGCCCAAATGCCGTGAAGATTGAAGATCTGGTCAAACGTCAGGTAAACGCTGAAATGGCAGCATCCGTAAAAAAACGCGAACAACCCCAGCATGCGCCGAAAACGGATCAATTGCGGCTGCCGAAAAAGTTTGCGCAGCGGCGTAATGGACAGAGTGATGGCCACGAACCGCAGCGTCCAATCCCCCGTGGCATGCTCGAGAAATTGCGTGGGATTCGAGCCGAGCCCGCCGGTAAACGCTTCCCAGATCAGCACGCCCAGAGGGACGAGACAGATCAGGAACACAAGTACCTTCGTCCATTTGCTGGTCAGAATTGAATTCATGGTCGATTTCCGCTCAGTAATTTTTCTTCAGGTCCATGCCGTTGTAAAGATTCGCCACTTGATCCGAGTAGCCGTTGAACATCTGCGTGG
>Ga0209517_10002166_pt1 | contig 28160 bp, 20 predicted proteins | sample PeaSoiMetSII2010_FD_187695 | JGI IMG/M metagenome (GOLD analysis project Ga0209517, IMG submission 187695) | Peat soil microbial communities from Weissenstadt, Germany - SII-2010 (SPAdes) (version 2) | ecosystem: Environmental > Terrestrial > Soil > Wetlands > Peat | place: Germany...
GCAAGAGCGAGGCGGGGGCGTTCGAAACGACCTGCCATGTTACCGGGCGCTATCCGCACTGGTGGCAGGGGATCCGCTTCGACAAGCCGATCCTGGCCTGGGCCTGTGGCATCACGGCCGACAAGACCATGTCGATCAACCAGAACAAGCTGTGCGGAGCACCAAACACACCCAACAGCCTCGGGACTGGGCTGATCCCGCGCGACCTGTTCGCCGGGCCGCCGGTGCTCGGGCGCGGCACGACCGGGGCGTTCGGCGGCGCCATGCTGCCGCCCGACCAGAAGGCCGCCACCGCCGCCCAGCTTGCCGGCGCGCGAAATCCCGCGGCTTCGGCCGTTACCATCGCTTCGCGTCGCTTCTCCTCGCTCGGCGCCATGACCCAGCCTTCCGCCGCCTGCACCGCCGCGAGCAGCGCGGGAGCGGCATCGGCCGGCAGCATATCGCGGGCGCACAGGCACGCCCACCATACCGCCTCCCGCTTGGGCAAGGAGTGCGCGAGGAACCGCACCGCATCCGAAAGAAGTCCGCGCTTCATCAGAAGGTCGAGGTTGGCGCTCGCATCGAGCGCCGGATCGAGCGCGGCGATCCCCGCAGCGCTCAAATTCGCGCGCGCGGCGGCGGTACGCGTATCGGCGGCAGCCATTTTTTTCAGGGGCGGCATCGCGGACCGAATGTTCCTCGTCCGGGTTATGACATCCGTTGCTGCGGCATGCCCGGCTTCTAGCCGATCATGGTAATGCCGCCTTGAAGCTGCAGCATCGCATCGCCGCCGATCTGCGTCATCAGGCCTTTCACCTGCGTTTGCGTCTGGCCCTCGATCGAGACCATCATCCCCTGGATGGTGACCCCCATCTGGTCGATCTTGATCGAATTCTGGCCGACCTTCAGCTCGATCGACTGCATCGCCTCCGTACTCACGCTGCCGAGCGAAACCTTCGTCGTCTGATTCCCCATCTTGATCTCGAGGCTGTCATTGCCCATCGAGATCGTGACCGAGCGATTGCCTTGGCCGATCTGGTGCGTATCGTTGCCGGTATTGACGACGACCGAACGATTGCCCTGCTGGATCGTCACCGACTCGTTACCCTGCTTGACCTTCTCGGTTCTGTCGTTCGTGACCTCGATCGTCTGATTGTTGCCGATCTTGAGATCCTGATCGTGCTTGACGAGGCAATTGAAGTCCTTCTCGGCTTGAAGATAGACCTCCTCCGAACCCTTCTTGTCCTCGAAGCGCAGCTCGTTGAAGTTGCTGGCGGCGCCGTTGACGGTGGAACGGGTCTTGTAGCCGCTCTGTGTCTTGTTGTCCGGCAAGGTGTAAGGCGGCATGTTGTCGGCGTTGTAGACCGAGCCGACGACCAGCGGCCGATCGGGATCGCCCTCGAGGAAGCTCACCACCACCTCATGACCGACCCGCGGCAGGTAGATCGCGCCAAATTGCTTGCCGGCGATGCTCTGCGCCACGCGAATCCAGCACGACGTCTTTTTCTTCCGATCCCAGGGAAACTGCACTTGGATGCGGCCGTATTTATCGGTGGTGATTTCGTCGGAGGACGAGGCGCCCACGACGATTGCCGTCTGCGGGCCGCTGATCCGCGGCTTTGGCGTCACGCGCGCCGGCCGGCAGACGATCTCGGCCGGTATGCAGCTGAAGGTGCAGCTATAGCCAGACCCGCTGCCGCCCGGGGTGGTGGCATGATCGTAGGCGCTGTGGCTCACCGACAAGATCGCATATTTCTTGTTCTTCTCGCTCTCGATCACGTGATCGTCCAGCGTAAAGGAGCCGAGCGGAAAGAGGCTCATGTTGCCGCTTCGCGCGGTCACCAGCTGGTAAGGCGCTTCTTCCGCCTCCATTCGCAGCTCCGTCACGGGATTGCCGTCGCTGACCGTGTCATAGCCGCCGGGGTAATCGAAGAGCGCGTAGTCCTTGTAATCGGCGAATTGATGCTTCGTCGGCGAGTTGGTCTCGAGCGTCGAGCTGGGCTGTTCGAAATTGTAGTCTCGCTGAGTCCAACTGCCCGAATGATAGTGGAGATGCCGGGCCCAGTGATCGAGCGCCGCCGCCAATTTCGTGCCTGGCGAGTAGCCGAGCGTCTTGCCGGGGATGTCGGTGTATGCGCTGACGGAATCGTAGAGATAAAGGCTATGGCGCCCGTCGTCGTGCTTGAAGGCATAGAAGATGCCGACCTCTTCCATGAGCCGGGAGATGAAATGGAAGTCGGTCTCGCGGTATTGGACGCAATAGGGTCTTTTTTGTTTGGGTGCAGCGCCTTTCACGCCCGACGTGTCGACGCTTTGGTGATGGTCGGTGATCACTTCAGTGATGATGTCGAGGGCCGTGCAATCCTCGAAGATGCGGCAGTCGCTGCCTCGCGTGAGAAACCACAGCCACGGAACCATTTCCGCGCGATAGAGCCTCGTCGTCGTCAATCCGGAATCCCCGGCGACGATGCTGCGGATGACGCCGTTGAACGGCCGCGACTGTCCCTGCGCGTGATCAAGAATCACCGTGACGTTCGCGCCGATCGCGTCCTTTGCCGAAAGATCGAGATTGTCGGATACAAAGCTCAGCTGAAACTGGAACGGGCGCGAAATTGGCTCCTCCCCGGAAAAGCCGGTCAATGCCAGGAGCTTCTTGCTAAAGGAGGCCGGCGCCTTGAGGCTTAAGCGGATGTCATCCATCTCATGCCTTCCCGCGTGGTTTAAAATCCATAATCAGACGCCGGCGTTCCCAAGGGATAACCCATGTCGACAAGCTCGGCGTCTGACAGGTGGTGGACGCTAGGCGCGTTGAGCGAGCAGCCGCAGGCGGACGGTTCCACAGGAGGCAATACGGGTTCGGCTGCGTATTTTCGCTTGATCCTGTAGATTAACAGATCGCGGTCGTCTTGATCGTGCCCATACCTGCTCAGAAATCCTTCGATCCCGTTGGAAAGTTGTTTGAGGTCCTTAATCTCCTTCCACACACCTTCTGCCGGCGCCTCGGCCGACCAATCATCTTTCATCGTTCGCCATAACGAACAAATGTCGGGCAGTTTTTCGACGGTCTCCGGCGCGAATTTGGGAAGTTCTTTTCCGCTGATCTTCTTCGCGTAATTCCGAATGATGTCGATGTAAATCTTCTGAACTCCGGAATTCCACGGCAACCCCGCGTTAAGCGGGCCGCCGACGAGGAAAAGAGGATCATCAGCCGAGATCGCGGCAAAGACGCGCAAGAACTCTTCGATTTTGTCTCGGAACCCCTGCCCCTTTATGGTATCGGCAAAGTTCGACGCTTCCACCGGTGTCCGAGAACCGGCGCCGAGCGCACAAAAAATTTCGATCAGGCTTCTGAAATAGTCGAGGTAGCCGTCCAATCTGGTCCCGATCATGTCAGGAAAATGCAAAAACATTCCATGCCCGAATTCCCGATCGCAGAGCGTCGACGGCATCAGCGGATTGACATGCGCAAACGTGTCGCCAAAAGCATGAAGCTCCAGCCCAAGCATGAGACTTCCCGGCTTGAAGCCATTGGCCTTGTCTACGAGCGCATCCCTGCGCTTCTTGCGCTCGACTGCGACCGACCCTCCGGTAAGACAGTGTAGACCGGTTTGCACGCGCACCATTTTTTGATAGAGCGGATTCAACATATTTTCCCAGGGCTGCGGCAAATAGCGAATGCTGTTCCCATCGCGTGTCCTGAGCGGGTTCATGCTCCCGTCGTGCAGCCTTTTGTAAGTCTCGACGGCATCCAACTCCTGCACGAGGTCCGGGAGTTGACAGAAAAATGCCGTCGCGAACGCCGCGCTCTCCTCCATCTCGGCAATTCTTGCCGCCAAATAGACGGTGTAATAGTGCCCCTCCGGTCCCCAGCCGCGCAGGCGTCGAGAGCCGTCCGGCGTCACCGGATCGGGCCGCAGACCAAGCATGGCCTGCGTGGCGATCCGATCGGCCTCGCGCTCGTAGAATTCACCGTCGTGGATGGGCGGGCGCGCGGATCCACACCGCCTTCCCCGGCGCTTCTGAGCGATGTGCACGAGTTCATGCATGAGAATGAGACGTCCAACGTCCGTGTCCGGACGATAGCAGCCGCGGGCAAAAAGGATATTGGTGCCGTCGGTCAGTGCTCGCGTACGAAAAGCCGCGTTGACGGCGTGGGCGGCCTCGCCGATATGCACCACGACATTGCGAAAATCTTCGCACAGCCGGCGCTCGGCGAAAGAGCGAAAATCGGAATCGAGCGGCTGCCCGCCGCGCAACATGGGGTCTAGCATCAAATTTTGGCCTCACCCGTAAAGGCTTGACGATCGAGCGCTCTTTCCCCGCTCAATAACGCGCGCCACGCAACCATGTCTTACCCGGTTCAGAGACCACGGCCAACGGCGCCGGAGCGGCGTAACCCGCCGCACTCCGGCGCAACGGCCCCGCGGGTCGAACGGGGATTTACGGCCACATCCCCGCGTAGCGGCCGGTCAGATTATCTTGGCCTGACCGATGTCGTATGTCACCGCAGACGGCGTACCGGTAGCGCCCGTAGCCCCCATCTCGGTATATTTGGCCTCGATCTTCGTGAAATTGAAAGAGATGGATTCCTGCGGTCTGTCGCCGCCGCTCGAAAGACTGAAGCCGCTGATCATGGTGTTGGTCAATGTGTAGCTAATATAAACCTCCAGCTTCCCCTTGTCCGTCTTGCAGAAGTCGATGGTCACGTCCTCGCCTTCGCCCTCCAGAGACTCGTCGAGCAGCTTTGACGACGCGCTGTCGGCTGCCTTCGTCACGACGATCTCGCTGACGCTGGGCGCCGACGATTCGCGATCCGCCGAGCCGCCCGTCGGCGAGCTGATGCCGCGGCCGACGCCCCACTGGAAGCTGTTGAGCTCGATCCATTTCTCGTGACCGGCCGCGGTGACGTCACCAGTGATAGAGGCGTATTTGACGTAAATGGGCATGATATCCTCCTCCATTGTGAAAGGTCGCGCGCGGTGCCCCGCGCTTCCTCAGTTTCCCGAACCTTGCTCAATGCTCCCGTTCGGGTTTGGGTGTCGGTCGCCGACAAGCGCGCCGTAGGCCACGCATTCATCAACCGATCTCATAGGCGAAGCCGCCGGAACCATCGACGGACACGCGGACGGCCGACATCGACTTGGCGGCGGCCATCCGTTCCAGGAACCGGGCCGAGAGTTCCGGCAGAATTCCCCGGTTCAGGATGTGCTCGACATTGCGGGCGCCGCTTTCAACCTCGTGGCAGCGGTCGGCAATGCTCTGCACCAGCTCGGGCGACCAGGCAAAGTTCGCTTTGTAGTTCTCGGCGATGCGCCGTCCGATGCGGCCGAGCTGGAGCTCGACGATCTGCCGGATCACCGCGTCGCCGAGCGGGAAATACGGCACCAGCGTGACGCGGCCGAGGAAGGCCGGCTTGAATATTTTCAGAAGATCCGGGCGCAGCGCTTCGGTGAGACCGGCCGCGTCGGGCATGGTCTCGGGATCGGCGCAGAGCTTGTGGATGGTCTCGCTCCCGGCGTTCGACGTCATGATGATGACGGTGTTCTTGAAATCGATGTCGCGCCCTTCGCCGTCGCGCAGCATGCCCTTGTCGAAGACCTGGTAGAACACATCCTGGACGCCCGGATGCGCCTTTTCCATCTCGTCGAAGAGAATGATGCCATAGGGCCGTCGCCGCACCGCCTCGGTCAGCACGCCGCCCTCGCCATAGCCGACATAGCCGGGAGGGGAGCCGACGAGCATCGAGACCTTATGTTCTTCCTTGAACTCGGACATATTAATGACAGTCAGACTCTGTTCCCCGCCATAGAGCAGGTCCGCCAGCGCCAGCGCGGTCTCCGTCTTGCCGACGCCGCTCGGACCGACCATGAGGAAAACGCCGATCGGCTTGCGCGGATCGGTCAATTTGGCGCGAGAGACGCGAATCGCCTCGGATATCGCTTCGAGCGCCTGGTTCTGGCCGATAATGCGCTCGCCCATGCGATCCTTGAGCGTCATGACGCTGCGAATCTGGTCCGTCACCATGCGTCCGACCGGGATGCCCGTCCACGCCGCCACGACCTCCGCGATGGCCTGGCCGTCGACGCAGACTTGCAAAAGCGGCCGCTCGCCCTGCAGGGCCTTGAGCTGTCCGTCCAGCGCGCCCAGTTCGGTGCGCCACGCCGTAACCTGCTTGGCGGCTTCCGGCGTAACCGGGGCTGCGCTCTTGCCGGCATGGGCCTCTTCGAGCTGCTTGCGCAATTCCCGGATACGATCGACCAGCGCCTTTTCCTCCTTCCAGCGCTGCTCCAAGGCGGCGAGCGTGCTTTCGAGGCCGGCCTTGCGTTCGAGGAGCTCGGCGATGGCTTTCCCGTGCTCGACGCCGGTCGCGGTTTCGCGTTCGAGGATCTCGATCTCGACCGCGAGAAGTTCCAGCGAACGCTTGGTATCCTCGATTTGGGCGGGCATTGCGTTTTGGCTCATGGCGACACGCGCACAGGCCGTATCGAGCAGGCTCACGCCCTTGTCCGGCAACTGCCGCCCGGGAATGTAGCGTTTCGACAATCGCACCGCATCGACGAGAGCTTCATCGAGGATTGTGACCTTGTGGTGCTTCTCGAGCGTGGCGACGAGGCCACGAAGCATGGCGACTGCCGTCGGCTCCTCCGGCTCCTCGACCTTGACGACCTGGAAGCGGCGGGTGAGCGCGGCGTCCCGCTCGAAATATTTCTTGTACTCGGCCCAGGTCGTCGCGGCGATCGTGCGCAGCTCGCCGCGCGCCAGCGCCGGCTTCAACAGATTGGCGGCATCGTTCTGCCCGGCCTGACCGCCGGCGCCGATGAGCGTGTGCGCCTCGTCGATGAAGAGGATGATCGGCTGTGCCGAAGCCTTGACCTCTTCGATCACTGATTTCAGGCGGTTCTCGAATTCACCCTTGACGCCTGCGCCCGCCTGGAGGAGCCCGAGATCGAGGGTGCGCAAGGCGATGTTGCGCAGCGCCTGAGGCACGTCACCGGCAGCAATGCGCTGGGCGAACCCCTCGACGACGGCCGTCTTTCCGACCCCGGCCTCGCCCGTAAGGATGGGGTTGTTCTGGCGCCGGCGCGTCAGGATATCGATGACTTGGCGAATTTCGCTGTCGCGTCCGAGCACCGGATCGATCTTGCCGTCGCGCGCGCGCGCCGTCAGGTCGATCGTGAACTGGTCGAGTGACGGCGTGGCCCCGCCGCCGCGCGGCCGCGGCGGCGCTGCCCCGTCGGCTCCATCCGCGGCGGCGGCCGCGGCACCGTCTTCGGCGCTGCCCGCGGTCACCGTCGCGAGGTTCTGGTGCAGCTGCTCGGCCGGGATGCGCAGGAACTGCGATGAAGCCTCGCGAGCGAGCGGCGCCAGCGTTTCGTCGTTGAGGAGCGCCGTCAGGACGTGGCCCGATCGTATCCGGCCCCCGCCGTCGAGCGAGGCGATGAACCAAGCCTCTCGCGCCAGCTTGACGACATGCGGCGACAATGCCGGCGCCCGGTTGTTGCCGGTCTTGAGCCGATCGAGGACCCGCGTCAGATCGGCCGAGAGCCGTCCCTGGTCGATTTCATAATGGCGGAGGATCGCGGCGATATCATTGTCGGACCCGTCGAGCAGCTTCAGGAGCCAGTGTTCGATCTCGACATTATAGTGACTGCGCGACAAGGTCAGGCCGGCCGCCGCTTCGAGCGCGCGGCGGCAATAATCGTCCATACGCGCAACGAGAGATCGTAAATCTACGGCTACCATATCGCTCCCCCACCCCGCCCGCGACCCGCACACCGGATCGCTGCGCGCGCCCTCGAACGCGAGAATGCGGGTGCCGCTTCGGAAAGGGCATCGGCACCGCCATTCAACTAGCCGTCATTGCACGCCGTAAGTATCATTTTAATGAAGCCATTTGTCCATGACTGAATGATACCGCGATGGACGAAGTTTGATGCTGGGGGCGCCCCTAGACAATTCCAAGACGCTGCCACAGCGGAACGCGCTTGCCGATGAGGGCCGCGATCTGCTGGACGAACTCAGAACGCTGCGACGGATCGTCGGCGATCGGCTTGCCCTCGCGCAGGACGTTGCTGCCGGCGGCATCGAGCCGCGCGAGGATGCGATCGGCGACCTCATCGGCGCTCGCCCGTGGCGTGTCGCCAAGTTCCGCATAGACGAGAAGCTCGAGCGGAGGCTGCGCGATCCCGGAATGGAGAAAGGGCGCGGCGAGAGCGCCGATCCGCGGGTTCCTGTCGAAAACCACCAGGTGTGCCATCGCGGCATTGAATCGCTTGATGCGTGCCGCATCCGTCGGCGTCTTCTTGGCCAGGGCGGCCATTCCGCTGCCGACCAGAACGCCGGCGAGCTCGACCGGCCGTGCTGTCGAATTCGCCGCGCGCAGGGCCGGCAGATCGAGCAGCTCGCCGATGCTCCGGGGCGCTTCCGCCAGCGCGTCGAAGACGGGCTCGTAGGTCTTGCGCGCGAGCTCCACTTCGCCGACCGGCAGCTTCATGCGAAGCGCGGCATCGGCGCGCGGAACGGCGAGGACAAGGCGCAGTTGCCGGAGCCGCGCGTCTCTCTGTCGCTCGCCGATGCCGCGCCGTCCGCGAATATAGACGTCGCGTCGGAATCTCTGGTGCCGGCAATGGTCGCCGATCGTCTCGCGCAGGCTCGGCGGCGCCTTGTCGAGCAGCGCCTGCTGCTCGGCGGTGAACTGCAAGGCCGAAAAATTTTCACGCAGCGCGCCGGAAGCGGCGAAAGTGAGCTTCGCCTCGGCGAACTCACGCGCCACATCGGCGAAATAGAGCGCGCTCCAATGCCGATTGAGATATTCGTGCGCGAGATACCGTGCCTCGCCGCGCGCCAGCCGTTCGCGGATATCCTCGAGAAAGACATTGCATTCCGCCGTGAGTCCGCCGACGCGCTGCAGCTCGAGCGCAAAGTTGATCGCCGCTTCGATCTTCTGGTCGCTGTACCCGGCAACGCCGTCGGCAACGTCGAAAATGAGCCGTTGCAGCGGCAAGGCGACGCCCCAACCGGGCATGGCGTTGTAGCTCACATAGACCATGCCACCGGGCTTCACGTAGCGGCGCAGCAGCTCGACGATGGCGCGCCGATTTTCGCGGCTGACCCAGCTATAGACCCCGTGCACCGCGACGACGTCGAAGGGTTCCGCAAACGGCGCCCCGTCGCGCAAAAGCTCGTCGAAGCCGACCTCGCGGAAGGAGACGTTGTCGAGTTGCGCCGCGGCGGCGAACTCGCGCGCCTGGAGCGTGTGAACCGGATTGAAATCGATGCCGACGAACCGTCCGGCAGGATCGGAAGCGGCGAGCAGATTGAGGGTCAGGCCCTGGCCGCAGCCGAGCTCGCAATAACTGTAGCCACGATCGAGCGGCGGCGGCTCGAAGCCATTGACGAGACAGGCAAGCGCCATGTGCTCGGCCGCCTGTTCGCGGTTTACCGAGGCCAGATATTCGATGTCGGCGACGTAGCCTTCGGACCAATCGCTCACGCCAAACTCCCGCTCGGATCGCGACCGGACGGCCGCCGCAGCGTCATCGCTAAATCCGCCGCATCAGAAAAACGGCATCGGACACGTGATGCGGCGGCGGCGCGGTGGCAAGCCAAGTATTCCAACCAAGGCGCGGCCGCCCTTCCCCCTCGGCAAGACGGAGCTTCGGCACCGCCTCGCGGCGCAAAGTCAACTTGACGTCGAAGACGAGGTTCGGCCCGACATAAAGCTCCGTCAACTCCGCAAGCCGCGTCAAATCCTCGCCGTCCGGCATGAATTTGAGGAACTGGCCGTAATCGAGCAGGCCGATATGGAGCCGGAAGCTGCCCTGAACGTCCCACGCTCGCGCGCCGACCGTTGCGTCTCGGCCGAGTTCGGCGTAGGCCCCATCCGGCGCCTCGCGCGATGGCAGCGCCGTCTGCTCGGCGCGGTCGAGGGCGATCCAGCGGCCGAAGAACTGCTCGACCCGCACGGGCCGCTGGAAGTAGTCGGAAAGGATCGCTTCGAGGCCCGCCGCCGACCGCGGGAAATGTCCGTAGAGACCGGCGTAATGGAGCACCGTCTCGTCGCCGGTGCGAATGCGGTTCTGGAGGCTTTTGGTTCCCAGCCCGACGATGCCGCGCAAGACGGTGCTGACAGGATCGGCGCCGGGCCGAGCGCTGCGCTCATAGGCCAGTGGCAAGCGGTATTTGCCGCCTGCGCGCGCGAAAAGCGCGATCAGCCGATGATTGAAGATGTCGAAAAAGTCGCGCAGCGCATAGCTCTTCTGGCGCAGGCTGCGGACGACCAGCGCGGTGTAATGCAGCGGCAGCACCCCGCTCGGCCCGGTAAGCCCGAAGAACGACACCGTCATCTCCGGTGGTCCGCCCGGACGTGGCTCGTCGGCGACCTCCGAATTCGTCGCCAGCGTCTCGATTTCGGCCGTCGGGAATGACAGCGACTGCAGCGCGCGGAAGCGTACGACCTCTTCGCGCGGAGCGGCCCTGGTGCCGACCGGCGCTCGCGGCACCCGGCGCGGGTCGACCTTGCGCTCCGCCCATTCGAGAATGCGGACAGCCTGAAAGAAGCCGAAGCGACGCGGCTCGCTGAAAAGCGCTTCGATCAGAGAAGGACGAGGTTGCCCGCCCGCGGCGGCCATCTGCGCACCACTCCCGAACGGCCCTTAATCCGCGCCGTCAGTCGCGTGAATGAGTTGATCGATCCGTAAAGACCGAGAAAGCGTTCCAGCACCGCCGCGAGCAGAAAGAGACCGCTTGTCGAGAAGCGCTCGCCCGCAAACTCGACGGTCACGTCGAGGCCGCGGCAGAAAGCGCCCATGTCGCGGCCGGGCGCGCGTGCGACGCTGCGCTCGCACCGCACCGAGAGAATGCTGTCGATGATCGCCCGGGTCTCGGCCGAATCACGAAAATCATAGAGATACAAGATCTCCCGCAACGGCTCCGCGCCTTCCTCCGTGTCGAAAAGCGACAGGTGATTGAGCGTCAGGTGCGAAATGAGACGCCAGCGGTTGCCGGCGCCGACCTGCGGCCGCAAGGTCGGCGTGGGCGCGGTGAGACAGCTTATCTCTTTGACGCCGGAAACGCCCTCGACGAAATTGAATTCGGGATGTCCGCCGCCGTAAGGAAGCGCCTCCGGCAGATTGCGGTTGAGGCACAGCGCGTCGACGGAGGCAATCCAGTCGGCGGGCGCGCGGGGATCGAAATTCATGTCGACGAGCGACAAGGCCATGTCTGTCCCGGCGCCGCCGCGGCGCGCCTCGGTGCGCCGCCATTCGAGGTCCGGATCCCGGCTCGCCGACGAGCGCCGCATGGCATGCCAGAACAGTCGATTTTCCCGGTCCGCGCCGGAGCCGGCGTGCCGCACCGAAAAGAATGGGCTGTAGCTCCTGGTCTCGCCGCTCGGCGCGGTCGCCGTCACGGCTTCCACGCTGTAGATCTCGGTCGTCATCGGGCGGCGCGCGTCCGGGACGACCCGATATTCGGACTGCCGGTGATTGAGTCGGATCGGTTCGGCCCTCTGGCGGAAGAGGTTGACGATCGGCGTGCAGCCGAGCGCGAAATTCTCGGCCTTGACGCCTGCGGCTTCAGTCGGCGCACGGTCGAGATACAGGAAGATCTCCAATTTGTTGCCGGCGCGGACCAGGGTCTTCGCGGAAATCCCATCGATGTCGAAGAACAGGAACTTCTCGGGGAAGGCGAAGTATTCCGTCAACAGCCTGTAGCCGAGGAAGGAGCGCGGCGGATAAGGCAGCAGCCCTTCGTCCGGACCGAAACCCACCGGTCGAACGGCGCTTGCCGGCAGGATGACCGCGTTGGCATCGTTCGGACCATCGGCAAGCGCCACGGATATCGTGTTGTTGAGAACGAGTTCGCACAGCGGAAGCACCTGCTGCGGCTGGCCGCGCAGAAAGAAGCGGAGCGCGGTGACGCCGAGCTTGTCGAAGGTCATTTCCGGCGCGGCGCAGCGCAGGCTGAGGCGCAGGCACGCGACGGCCGCGCTTGCGCGCGGATTGGCGGGCGCCGCCAGGGGCCGACCGGTCAAGCCTGCCGACTCAAGCGCGATCGGCCAGAGCGTGACCGGAACGGCGGTGCGAAAGCGGCAGGCTTCGCCGTCGACGGCCTCGCTCAAGAGCTCGGTGCCCGCCGGAATCTCGGCGGACCCGGCGAGATCCTGCTGGCATGCAAACTGGAGGATCGCCATTGACGGGATCGGCGCCAGGTAATGCGGGTAGAGCGTGCATAGCAAGGCGTCGATGAGTTCCGGAAATTCGTCATCGAGCTTCTGGCGGATACGCGCGGTGAGGAACGCAAACGCCTCGATCAGCCGGCCGACATGCGGATCGTCGATGGCGTCGGCGCTAAGGCGCAGGCGGCCGGCAATCTTCGGATGCGCCTCGGCGAATCCCGCCGCCATGTTGCGAATGAACGTAAGCTCGGCATCGTAATGCGGAAGAAGGTCGTCGGTCATGTCTCGCTCGTGACCGCGACGACCCGGCTTGCCTCGTCGAGCGCCGAGTCGAATGCGACCGGCTCGGGCACCGGATCGGCATACATGAACGCATCGATGCGAAAATGGATCATCCGGTCGGACTGGTCGGTCTTGTCGTCGCGCAGCGTCACCCTCACCGAGACGAAGCGCGGCTCGAAATTGCGGATGGCGGTCTCGACGGCGGCGCGGAACTCTTCCCGCCGCGCCGCGTTCGCAAGATCGATGCCGGCAAAATCGGGAATGCCGTAATTGACGAGCGAGAGCTGCAGATTGTCGAGCCCGACCGGCAGCGGCAGGCAACGCTGCCGCGTATTCAGGAGGTCTTCGAGATTGCGGCGTACGGATTCGCGCAGCTCGCGCTGGGTTTGGCCGCGCGATTTTGAGGCCGGGTCCGGCCGGCCGGGATCGTCGTCGATCAGGCGATCGACCAGCGAAGGCTGCAGTTGCTGACCGGATTCGATCCGCGCCATTGCCGGCTTCAGGCCCGCTCGCTAGTGAATTCGATGCGGCCAAGCTCGAGAATGCCGAGGCTCTCCTCGCCGATCAGAAAGCTGCGCTGGCCGACGCCGCGGACGGGGCTGCCGTCGCCGCCCACCCAGTCGGTGATCCGGCCGAGCCGCGCCGCGTCGGTCACGACTCCGGGCGGCAGCGACGCCGGCGGCACATAGGCGACCGGAATATAGACCTCGCCCTCGGGACCATCTAATACGTTCATGAGGGCGCGACGCCACATGAGGTCGCGCGGGTGCTCGGGGGGGCGGAATTCGACGAAGGCGACCCGCTCCATCGGGATCACGTAATATTTTCCGACGCTGGTGACGACCTCGAATACCCCGGCGATGAGATCGTCGAGATCGCGGAAATCGTCGAAGGCTTGGCCGTTATGGGTCCCCGCAAGCGAAGCCCGCGAGGTCTCGGCGCGCGCCAGCAATTCCGTGGCCTCCGCCGTCGCGCCCTCGCGGAGCCGGATCGACGCTTCGAGGAACAGCCGCAGATGCTCGGACGGTTCGCCCAACATTTCGGGCAGGCGGCCGTCGCTGAAGAATTGCCGCCGTGCCTGCTCGCCGCGGATGAGCTGACGAAAGAGCGCGACGCCGACCGCGAGCTTCGGGTCTTCCTGGCCGATCGCGTCGAGCTGCAGATCGGCGCGTTCGAGATTGCCCGCCAGGCACAGCAGTTCGCCGAGAAAGCCGCGTCGGTCCGCGTCGCGCGGATTGGCCCTGACCTCCTCGTTCATGGCGGCGATGGCCTCGGCGAGGCGACCCGCTTCGAAATGCTCCCGGACGGTCGGCATGAGTCCCTCGGCTGCGACGGTTAGGTAATGGGCGAGGCGAGTTCGGTGACAAGCCTGAACTCGGAAATGACTTGATCCGCTTGCGAGTGCGGCCGCAGGTGAATGACGCACTGGTAGGTGCCCGGCCGCCCCGGCGGTTCGGTGACCTGAACCTTGGCCTCGCGCAAGGGATAGCGGGCGATCGTCTCCGACGACGGATTCTGCCGGGTGTTGCAGTAATTGTGCAGCCATCGCGTGAGATGGTCCTGGCACTGCGAGGGAGTCGCGAAGGAGCCGACACGATCGCGCGCAATCACCTTCACGTAATGGGCAAATCGCGACACGCAAAGGATGTATTGCAGCATCGCGGAAATGCGGGCGTTCGTGGTCGCCGACGTCGAATCATAAACCTGCGCCGACTGAAGCGACTGATTGCTGTGAAAGACCGAGAATTCCGTATCCTTTGCGGTCAGCAGCGGAATGAACCCGAGATCGCTCAGTTCCTTTTCCTGGCGCTCGGTCAAGGCCAGCTCGGTCGAAAATTTGCCCGCCAATCCCGGGCGGTCGGTCTCGAACGAGGTGAAAGGAAGCTGCGTCACCATCCCGCCATGCGGCCGCAACTGATCGCCGACCATGCTCTGGTCGCGATGGGCGCCGCGGATCTCGGTGAACCAGCCCGACCCGCCATACCCGCGCATGACCACCTCGCCGAAGGCATACGCCGCCGAACCCCAGAGATAGCCGGCGCCCGTCTCGTCATCGACCGTCTCGCAATACCGGAAGCCGTCGAAGCGCGTGCCGTCGTCGCGGTACGGCTGACGCACCAGGACGCGCGGCAGGGCGACGCCGAGAAATCGCGCATCGTCCAGCTCGCGCAGGCTTCGCCAACGCGCATATTCGGGGCCACGGAACGCGCTCGAAAGATCGATCGGCAAGGCCAGCTCGCGCAGCGAGTCGACCCCGAGAAGGCCCGGCGCAGCCGCGACGATAAAAGGCGTGAAGGCCGCGGCCGCGACCTGCGACATCCCCTTGAGCGCCGCCACGTCGTCGCTTGCATGCGTGGGCGTGCGCCGATGCATGACCTCGTAATCGCCGATCAATACCCCGTAGGGCTCGCCGCCGGGCGTGCCGAACTCTTCGCTGTAGATCTTCTGAAAGGTTTGGCTCTGATCGAACTCGATGGCGCGGTCGAGGTCGCGGCAAAGCTCCATCCAGGTCAGATGGATGAGACGGATCTTGGTGCCTTCAAACGAGTCGGCAAGCCAGACCAGCCGATGCAGGCTGCGCCACGAGGCCTCCAGCCGCTGAAAGCGCGGATGGTGCAGAATGGCGTCGAGCTGGCGCGAGAGAAGGCCGTCGATTTCGGCAATGGCATGATCGAGCGCATGGAGGCTTCGCGCGCGCGTCCAGGCGCCGCCAAGCGGCCCCGCGCTCCCGAAAAATGCGGCGAGCGAACGCGTCCACGAAGCTTCGGCAAGAAAGTCGACGACTCCGGATCTCACGCCTTCGACGAGCGGCGCCGCAGCCTCGGCGAGCGATCCGACGCTCGCTTGCCGCGCACCGTCAACGGTTCCGCCGTCGTCGGCCGCAGCCGTCACCATTCAGTTTACGCCTTCTTCGGTATGCTCGCGACCATACGCAGGGAGGTGGTGAGCTCCTCCATCTGCAGCCAGGGCCGCAGATGCGCGATCGCGTGATAGGAACCCGGCTTGCCAGGAATTTCCTCGACCTTGACCTGCGCCTCGCGCAACGGGAATCTCGCCTTGGTTTCCTGGCCGGCGTTCTCGTTGGCATTGACGTAGTTCTTGATCCAGCTGTTGAGCCAGGCCTCGCAATTGCTCGCCTCCATGAACGAGCCCACCTTGTCGCGCGCCATGATCTTGAGGTAGTGCGCAAAGCGCGAGCTCGCCATGATGTAGGGAAGGCGCGCCGAGATGGCGGCGTTGGCCGTTGCCTCGGGCTTGTCGTATTTCTTCGGCTTTTGGCACGTCTGCCCACCGAAATAGACGGCGTAATCCGTGTTCTTGTAGTGGCACAGCGGCAGGATGCCGAGATTCATCAGCTCGCCGTCGCGACGGTCCGTGATGGCAATCTCGGTTGGGCAGTGCTGCGCCACGTCGCCATCATCGCTGGTGAAGACATAGGTCGGCAGATTTTCGACCCTGCCGCCGCCCTCGGCGCCGCGGATCGAGGTGCACCAGCCATATTTCGCAAACGCATCGGTGAGCCGCGCCCCCATCGCGTAGGCCGCATTCATCCAGGTAAAATGATCGTGCGGCATTGGCCGGGTCACGCCCTTTACGATCGGCGCCTCCTCGAAATTGAACTCATCGATGGGCTTCGTCTGCTGGCCATAGGGCAGCCGCGAGAGCACCCGCGGCATCACCAGCGTCACGAAGCGCGAGTCCTCACTGTCGCGGAAGCTGCGCCATTTCACATACTCGGTCGAATCGAAGATCTTGGCGAGATCGCGAGGCTGCGCCAGCTCGGCATGGCTTCCGAGCCCGAAGAGCCGCGGGCTGGCGGCGCTGATGAACGGCGCGAATGCGGCTGCCGCGACATTCGAGACCAGGCTGAGCGTCTCGATATCCTCGGGATGGTTGGTGAATTCATAGTCGCCGATCAGCGTCCCATAGGGTTCGCCGCCGGGCGTGCCAAACTCGTTTTCGTAGATCTTCTTGAAGAGCTGGCTCTGATCGAACTCGACGGCCCGGCTGAGGTCGCGGTAGAGATCGCGCTTGCTCATATTGAGCACGCGGATCTTCAAGGTCGTCCCGGTCTCGCTGTTCATGACGAGGTAATTGAGCCCCCGCCAGCTGCCTTCGAGCTGCTGGAATTTGGGGGTGTGCATGATCGCCGAAAGCTGGGTGGAGATCTGCTGGTCGATGAGCTTGATCGCCTCGTTGAAGGTGATCGTCAGATTCTTCTTGTATACGACCGTTCCTTTGAGCGCCTCCTCGGTCAGGGTGCGCAGCAGCTCCTGCGCCTGTTGCGGCTCGGTCTGCTTGGTCGCCGCAATCGCCTGGTCGAGCAGGCTGAATTCCGTTGTGGTCGCTGCGGTCTGGGCGGCTGTCTTGGCGTCGGGCGCGGCCATCGTCATGCTCCCTTTTCAGGCTCGCCGGCCTTGCCCAGCGATTCCGATATCTTCTTGAGATCCTCGTTGTTTTGCAGGACGCGGTCGAGCAGCGATTCGAGATCTTCCGATCGATCGACCTTCGACATAAGGTCGCGCAGCTTGTTGCGCGTCTCCAGCAGCTTCTTCAGCGCCGGCACCTGATCGACGACGCGCGCCGGTTCGAAGTCTTCCATCGATTTGAAGGCGAGGCTGACCGCAATCTCGGTCGGATCTTCGTCGCTCTTGCGCAGGGTATTTTCGACCTTGAGGTTGAGACCGGGCGTCATGCGAGCCATGACTTCGTTGAAATTGTCGCGGTCGATCTGCACGAATTTCCGATCCTGGAGCCGCTGCAACGGCTTCGTCGGGTCGCCGGAAAAATCGCCCATGACGCCGACGACGAAGGGAAGCTCGCGAACGACCGAGGCGCCCTCCGTCTCGACCTCGTATGTAATGTGGACGCGCGGCTTGCGGACGCGGTCCAGCTTCTCATGAATGCTCGCCATGCTATGTCTCCCCCATCCCCGGACCAACGGAAATCGCAATACTCAACCAATCGATGGGCCGCGTCTATCATGCGCGATTTTGCCGCGGATAGCAACCGCTGCAACATCGGCGACCGCCTCCGAATATTTACCGATGAACGACGCGGCCGATCGATTGCCGGGCGACAACTAACTCCCCGGTGGTCGTACCCCCGAATTGATGAAGAACTGCTTGCGCGCGGTCTCGTCCGGGATCAGTTCCGCCAGCAATTCCGGCAGCGGCAGCCGCGCGCGCCGAATCGCGTCGTCAATGACATAGGAGACGAGCGACTGCGGTTCAGCATTGCGGAAATACTCGGCCACGCTGCGCAGCATTTGCAGCGCGTCCTCGCGCGAGCCGATGGCGCCGCGCCGGCTGCCGCCGGCGGCCGCGGCGGAATCGGGGGCGGCTTCGCTCTTGCTCGCGGCCGCTGCCTCGCTCGCCGCGGGCGGTTCGAGCTGGACGATCGAGCCCGCAGTCTGGTGCAGGCATTCACGGATATTATCCAAGAGCTCGCTAATCTTGGACGATGGCGGCGCGTCCTTTCCGCAGCGTTGATCGAGCGCCGCGCAGAACTTCCCGTATTCTTCCGCGCATTCCTTCACATCTGCCCACAGCGTCCGATAGAAATCCGGCGGCGTCCGCTTGACCGCCTCGAGGAACGCTTCCATTGAAACATCGCCGGCAGAAATTCTTTGCGCCTTGTCTTGCGCGCTGACCGGAATCAGGCGCGTGGCCTTGACAAAATCGTCATAGGACAGCGGTCCGCCGTCGCCGGCGGGACCGGTAAGCTCGGTCATGCGCAGCGGCTTGATGAGGGTGCCGTCGGTCCCTTCGCCATTCAGCCCGGTGAGCGGCGCGACGCGGGTGGCGATTCCATCCTCGTCGGGCATGGGATAAAGATCGTCCCAGAACTGCTCGACAAGACCGCGCGCCAGTCGGAACCCGTCGCGCAGGCCGGCAACCCCATGCAGCCGCTGCAAGGCTTCGATGAGGAACGCCGTGATCTCCAAATCCTTGGAATTTTCTGCGATGATTTTTGGCGCGGTGTCGAAGATGGACCGCCAGGCCGGCATCAGCGCGCGCAGATCCTTGTCGTCGACATTGCCCCTTTCCTGCCGCTTCTCGAGCTCGCGTGCGGCCGAGCGGGCGTCCTTGATCTTGTCGTAGAGCGAGCCGGGCGAGCGATCCTGACGCAGATCGACGCCGGCCCGCTTGTCGCCGGGGATCGGAGCCAACAGCGTATCGAATTCGAGGAGCGGAGGGGAGCTCATGATCGGACCCTGTCCTTGATCTTGCTGCCGCGCGCGCGCTGCACCGAACGGCGCCTGGGAAATGCCATCATCGGCGCATCTAACCTTCGCCGGCAGACGCTTCGGCGAGCACGACGGTCACATTGTCGGTGCCGCCACGCGCGAGAGCGAGATCGACCAGCGCATGCGCCGCCGCTTCGAGCGGCCGGATCGAGAGAAGCGGCTGGATTTCCGCATCCTCCGCCAGCTTCGTCAAGCCATCGCTGCAGAGCAGGAACAGATCGCCGACGCGCAATTGATCCTGGACCATCTCGAGCGTCAGGCCGTCCTCGGCACCGACGGCGCGGGTCACGACATTGGCGCGCGGGTGAATCCGGGCGGCCTCGAGCGACACCACGCCGGCATCGACGAGTTCCTGCACCTCGCTGTGGTCGCGGCTGATCTGCCGCAGGCGTCCGTTGCGCAGAAGATAGAGCCGGCTGTCGCCGGCCCAGGCGCAGGCAAAGTGTCCGCCAAAGGCCAGCAGCACCACGACGGTGCTGGCGACGAGCCGATCGCCGCCGCTCGTCGCGGCCTCCAGGCGAAGCAGCTGGTTCACCACCGTGAGATTGTCGCGCACCTCGACGAGAAAATCGGGCGCGCTTTTGGGCATGCCGACCGTCGCTAGCGCTTCGACCACGAACCGGCTCGCTTGATCGCCGGCCCGCTCGCCGCCCGCGCCATCGGCCACCGCCCACAGGCCGACCTCCGGCCGTTCGATGAGATTGTCCTCGTTGACCCGCCGCACCCGTCCGACATGGGTGAGCCCGGCCGAGCGCCACCGAATCAGAGGCGGCTGCTCGATGGTCGTGGCTGCGGTATCCGCTAGCGCGTCTTCCATCCCCATTGCTCCCATTGGCCGTCAAGCAGCGCGGCGAAGCCACCCGGCGGCGGCAGTCCCGCGGCACCAACGAGGCTGGGCTCCACCGCCTCCGACCCGATCGTCCACCACAGGGTCCAGTGCTGGCGAAGGGCGGCGAGCACCCCATCGAGGAGGGCGGGCGCGGCAGCACGGATGGCGCCGTCGCCGCCGCCGGCGCGAGTGATGACCGCGGGCCCCTCCGGGTGGACGCCGGCGCCGGCGCCGTCGATCTCTGGCGGTGGCGCGAAATCCATGATCCCGCGCTCGAAGGCTTCGAGATCGGTCTCCTCCTCGAGCGCGCCGAGCGCCAATTGTTCGAGCGCGGCGAACCACGGCCCGGCGCTCTCCAGGAGGCTCAGCGGCGCTGTGCAGACGCTCGGGCGGAAGACGACAACGAGCGGGAAATAGCGGCCGACGCGGTCGACGCTCGGCATCATGACGCCGATGGCCGGCGCCGCGCCGCAGACACCGGCGGTGAACACGAAGCGCCAGATCGGCGCGTTCAGATAGACCGGCAGCCAGCCCTCGCCGAGTTGGCCGCGGCTCGCGGTGATCGCCTGCTGCAGCCAGTCGTCCCAGGGTCCGATAAAATCGTGCGGCAGCCCACGGCTCAGGAAATCGCTGCGCATCGGAAGCTTGCCGTAGAAGCCGAGCCGCCGATGCTCCTCGGCCGACGCCTGGGAAGTCACAGCGTTGGACAACGGAATTCTCCCAGCTCCTTCATTGCCAGCGGATTGTTCACGCTGCTGGCATGGATGTCATAGACGACCTTCCGCGTGCCGAGGCTGAAGGTGATGCGTTCGCGATCGGCGAGGTCGCCGCGCTCGATCTTGCCCGCGTCGAAGAGCCGGAAGAGCGACCACGGTCCGGTGAGCGTGAGGCTCAATGGATCCGCGGCATCCGCCGGCGAAAACACCAGGCGGGCTTCTTGGACGCCCGCGGGGCCCGGCCATTGCAGCGCGAACGGCCGCGGCGGCTCGTGCGCGTAACTCGTCTGCTGGCCGTCGATGTCGATGAGGACCCGGGTCGAAGTAGTGTCGAGCGAAACCGGCGTGAGATCGAGACGGAAGGCCGGCGAAGCCGCGCCCGCCGCGAAAAACCCGTCGCGGATCGCCGCCGCGCGCTCTAACTGGGCGAGCGCTTCGGCCGAGAAGCCAAGCGCGGTGTCGCCGACCTTTTGCCATTGCCAGGGCGTGGTGGTGGTGACGACAAAAGGCTGCAGTTCGGACGAGAAGAAGCTGTCGATGAGCCCATTCGGCTTGAACAGGCGCGCGAAATCGTCGAGCGTCACGTCGGTGGCGCTGCCGCGCACTATGGGATAGCGGTTATCGAGCGCCTTCTTGCAGAACGGCAACACCTTTGCGGCCCAATCGCTGCGAATCTGATCGCGCAAACTGCCGGATGTGAGGCTCGAGGCATTGGTCTTGATCTGCATCAGGATGTCGCCGACGCGCGGCGGCGCCCGGCTCGCACCGGTCTGCAAGGCATCGAGCGCACCGCCGCCGGCAGGCTTTGCCGGCACGGTGCTTCCCGCCTGCGCCAGGCCGTTGAGCTGCATGTAGGCGTCGTTGAGGGTCCGCAAGGTATCGTCGATCGGCGCCGGGCCGGTGCGGCCGAGCCCGACATAGTCGTGCAGCCAACGGAAATGGTCATCGACGCTCTGACCCGGCGCCGGTCCCGTTGCCGGCGGGACGCCCAAGAGCTTTTTCAGTGCGTCCGGCGCGGCCCCGGCCGCAGCGCTCTCGGCCTTCTTAGCGGCGTTCTGCGCCGCAGCGGTGGCGGCGTTCTGGCCGCTCGCATCGGGGCGCGTGAGATTCGTCTCGGCTGCGGCCGCGGCGTAGAACAGTTTGAGCGGCGAATCCGGTCGCGCGAGGTAATTGAGCACGTCGGCGCCCTCGCGCATGCCGTGGAACGGCGCCACCGTCACGTCGCCGAGCAGGCGATCCCATTGCGCCGAATAGTCGGCGAGATAGAGATTGATGACTTGTGTCTTGAGCGTCTCGGCGTCGGTCCGCGGCGCAGCCTGGCCCAAAACCCAGCTCTCGCTCGCCACTATCGCGGAAATCTCGGCCGCTTGCGGCAGCAGGACCTTGTGGAAGCCGTCATAGGTGAAGATTCCGGGGACGCCGCTCGCGAGCGAGCCGCCGCGGCGGATGAGCGCCCGGTCGACGAACGGCCCAGCATGGTCTGAGATGCGCCATTCCGGCAGACCCCGCGCCGCGTCGCTCTGCATGATGATGTGGTAGGCCTGGCTCGCAAAGGGCGAGCGCAGCACGGCGGAGCGCGCCTGATCGATAACCTGCTGGTCGAGGGTGAGCGGTTCGAGGTTGGATTGCAGCAACGCATCGAGATGCTGCGCCAATTCTTGCCGCATCGCGGCGCGCTGCTCGCCCGGAAAACTCGCCTCCCAGTCGTATTTGAAGGCGAGCCGCAGGAAATTCTTGTCGATGGCGGGGGCGCTGCCGCCGAGCATCAAATAGCCCTTGAGCGCTTCCCGGATGTAATCCGGCTCATTGATGCGCAGGCGGATCTGATTGCCGAGATGGACGAGCAGGCGCGGCCGGAAGATCTTGTTGAGCGCCCGCCGATAGGCCAGGACCGCCGCAGCGCCGAGCTTGTCGCCCTGGTAAAGCCCGAAGTCGAGGCTCAGCGGCACGCTTTGGCTTTGCGCGGCATAGCCGGCCGGGAGATTGCGCAACGTCGCAAGGGCGGGACGAATGCTGTCGAGATCGTCGTCGGCGACCACCGGTTTGGCGAAGGGCGCGACCTGCTGCTGATAGGTCGCGAGCTGGGCGTTGATATCGGCGACGAGATTGCGGTTCGCGAGATAGCTCGTCGTCCATGCCGCAGCACAGAGCACGAGCCCAAGGACGGCGCCGGCATAGGCGCCGCGGCGCAGCCAAGCGTACCGGCGCTCGATCTTCGGGTTGGAGCTGACGACGCTCGCCTCGGCGAAGATGACATGGCGCAGGAGCCGCGTCAGGAAGAAGCTCCGTCCCGCCCCGCTGAAGGCGACCAGTCTCTGGCGTTCGAGCCCGAACGACCCGGCCATGGCACTCATCAGCCGGTCGATTGGCGTGCCTTCCTGCGTGCCGCTGGTGAAATAGATGCCACGCAGAAGCGGGCGCGATTCATAGCGGTTGGGCAGAAACACTTCGTTGAGGAATTCGACGATCGGCTCCTTGAGCGACGCGGCTTGGGTCGGAAAGGTCCAGATCTGCGCGCGTTTCGCGATGTCGGTATCCTGCTGCAGCCGGGTCAACATGCGATCGTTGAGGCGCGCGATCAGCGCGTCGAATTCCGCCGGAAAACGCGCGACGGCGGGCTCGCTCGCTTCCTTGCCGTCGTCGAGCGGCAGGGTCACTCCCCAGACCTGCTCGCGCTCCTCCCGCCCGAGATCGTCGAAATATTCGCTGAATCCCGCGATGAGGTCGGATTTTGTAAACAGCAGATAGACGGGAAAGCGGACGCGGAATTCGTCGTAGAGTTCGCGCAGACGCTGGCGGATCGCGCGCGCATGCGCCAGCCGCTCGGCCTGCGGCAAGGTCGCGATGTCGGCGACGCTCACGGCGACGACCGCCCCGTTGATCGGCTGGCGCCGGCGGAACTTCTTCAACAGTCCGAGGAAGCCGCGCCACGCCGCCTGATCGGCCGCCTCGTCGCTGTCCTGAGTCGTATAGCGCCCGGCGGTGTCGAGCAGCACCGCGTCATCGGTGAACCACCAGTCGCAATTGCGCGTCCCGCCCACCCCGGCCATGGGCGCCTTGCCGTAGCGCTGGGCGAGAGGGAAGTTGAGGCCGGAATTCTGCAGCGCTGTGGTCTTGCCGGACCCCGGCGGGCCGATCAGCATGTACCAGGGCAGGCGATAGAGATACCGGTCGCCGCCCTTGCCGCCGACGGTCTTCTTGAGGAGGGTGAGCGCCTCTTCCAGGCGCTGACGCAGCACCGCGATCTCGCCGCCCCCCTCCGCTGCGCCATCCTTCTCGGCCGACTTCGCAATGCTCGCGACCATCTGTTGGTCGGTGCGCGCGGCGTGCACGCGCCGCAGCGTGTTGTAGAGTCCCCAGGCAAGGACGATCAGCACGACCACGATGCCGCGCACCAGCTCGAGATCGAGCGGGCGGAAGCCGGCGATGGCGATCAGCGGTCCGATGAACCACACAATCAGCGCCAGCGCCAAGGCGCCGATCAGGCTGATGAACCACCGCTCTTTGAGGTGCGCGAGCAGGCGCTTCATCGCGCCGCCTCTTGCTTGCTGAGGATCAGCTCGATGCGGCGATTCTGGCTGCGGTGGGCCGGGGTGTCGTTGGGCGCCAGCGGCTCGGTGTCGCCGCGGCCCTCCGCCGTCACGCGGGTCGGCGCCTTGAGGTGGCGCATGACGATCGCCGCGACGCTCTCGGCGCGCGCCTGCGACAAGTGGAAGTTCGAGGGAAAGCGCAGCGAGCGGATCGGGACGTTATCGGTGTGGCCGACGACAAGCACGGCGCCGGGCTCGGTATCCAGCGCATCGGCCACGCGGTTGAGCAGCGGCAGGCTGCCTTCCGCGATTTCGGCGCTGCCCGACGCGAACATCTCCGGAGCATTGAGGTGAATCGTCACCGTGCGCGGCGTCTCCGTGAGCACCACCAGTCCTTGGCGAATCTCCTCGGCGAGGAAGGCCTTGAGCCGCGCCAGCGTGTCGTCGGTGATTACCGGCGGCGGCGCGGGCGCCGTTGTCTGCAAGGCCACTGTGCCGGTCGGCGGCAAGGCGGCGAGCTTCTCGTAAGCCGTGTCGGAAACGCCGTTGAGGGCGAAATAGAAGCCGACATAAATGAGAGTGGCAAGCGCGGCGGCGCCGACCGCCACGACCCAGCTCGGCAGAAACGATGTCAGCGGCCGGTGCGGCGCCTCGATGCCGCGCCAGTGCGGCGAGAGCTCCGGCGCAACCGTGTCGTAGCGCTGCTTCAGCGTGTTGTAGAGGCCTTCGCGAATGCGGTACAGCTCGGCCCCGCCGCCGGCGACGCGAAGACGCCCCTCGAAACCGAGCGACAGGCAGAGATACATGAGCTCGAGCAGATCGCCGTAGCGGCCGGGCTCGCGGTAGTATTGCGTCAGAAGCTGGAAGAAGCGCTCGCCGCCGGAAGCCTCGTTGAAGAAGAGCGGCACCATCGCCTGCCGCGGCCAGCGGTCGCTGCCCCAGGGCGTGTTGCTGATCACGTCGTCGATGGTGGCGCAGACCGCGTAGGACCCGGCGCGCTTCGCCTCGACCGGCATGTCGAGGGAGGCGATGCGTTCCTGCATCGCGCGCAGCTCGAGGGCGATGCGCTCGCGCAGGGTCTCGAGATTGGACGGGCTGACGGCGCTGCGCAGGCGCGTGGCGAGATCGAGAATCGGCGTCGCCGCGCCGACCAGCCGGTTGAGACCGCTGCTGGAGAAATCGAGCTTGACGGCGATGTCGGGCGGCGCTTGCGCGCGCCCGGGCGCGGCGCCGAGGCTGGGCGTCGCCGGCGCGGCCGCTCCGCGGCGGCCGCCCGGATTCGGCCGGATGATGGTTTTCTCGGGCTGAGCGAACGGGTCGTCCTGACTCATGCGAAGCTCCGGCCGCGCTACCCCTTGATCGCCCAAAGCTCGAGCTCGAGCCCGGGATAATTGTCGGGAATGTGGATGGCGAGCGCGCCGCTGCCGCCGGGCTGCTGCATCTGTTTCCAAAACGCATTGGCGCGATTGAGCTCAAAATAGCTGGCGCTGCCGTAATAGGGCAGCTGACGGGGTGCCACCGGCAGCGGCGACAGCGCGATGCCCGGCAGCGCCGTATTGACCAGCTCGCGGATGGCTTCGACCGGCCCGATCTTCACTTGCGTCGGGAAAGTACGGCGGATCATGTCGGGCGCCACGTTGGCGCGGACGGTGAGCACGAAGGCCGCGCCGGTAAAGAGATTGCGGTCCTGCACGACGGCGACGCGGATGCCGTAGCCGCGCTCCTGCAACGGAATCGGAATCGCATTGGGATCGAGGACGGCGCTCAAGGACTGCCGCAAATCGGCGATCACCGGCGCGAACGTGTTCTGGAGGTCGGGGTGCCGGTAAGTGGGAAAGGCCTCCGCGCGTTTCCTCTGCTTGGTGAAGGTCGCGAGCTCGCCCGCGAGCTCGACCGCCCGGGTGAAGAAGCGCTCGGGATGGAGCGACGACGCCGATTCGTGAAAATGCGAGAACACCGGCTCGAACCGGTTGATGAGTTGCAGCAGCAAGACATCCTGGATCTCGGCCGCGCCGCGCACGCCGGGCGCGGCCATGCGACCGCCAAGCTCCTCGCCGCGATGGTGCAGCAGCCCCTGCAGTTCCGCCAGATAGCCCAGCAGCGGCTGCTGCGCGGCGCAGGTGAGGCAGGGCGCGATGTAGCGGTCGTCGATGATGATGGTCTTGTCCGCGCGCATTTCGACGACGCGCGCGAGGCCGAGACAGACATAGCCCGCCCGCTCCGCCGACTCGAGGACATAGCGAAACCGCAGCTTGCCGATCTGGATCGGCGCCTCGGCGTCGAACCCGGCGACCGAATCGACGACTTGCGCCTCGCTCGCGCCGTAGCGCGCGCCGGCCGCAGGGCCGCCATCGGCGCCGTCGGAGACGATTTCGACGCTGCCCGGCTGGCGCGCCGGCAAGGCCAGATAGACGATGCAGTTGCGGGCATTTTCCGGGAGGTCGAGCGGCGGCGGGTGGTCGGTATCCTCGGGAATGCTGAAGGGCGTCCCGTCTTCAAGAATGCCGCGGCAGCTCGTGACCGCGAACTTGCCCACCGCGAGCAGCTCGCGATTGAGCTTGACCTCACTCACGCCCCAGGAATGCGCGGTTATGTCTTCGACCCGGGCGCGCATGAGGCGTTCGACATAACGGTCGAACTGCTGAAAATGCTGCGGCCGAAGGAACATTCCCTCGGACCAGACGACTTTATTGTCCCATGACATTGGTGCGCTCAGGAGGCAGGTTTTTGTGGACCGGGTCTGGCCAAGTCGACCTGCAGGTGCGACAGCTTCGCCTGCAGCTTGGTCGTGCCGGTCGCGGGCACATCGGTCGAAACACGCCACGTCGCGTGTTCGATGTCGCGATAGGCGGCGATAATGCCGACAACGCGGGCGTTCGGCTCGAGCGGCGTGGTCAAGATACGGCTTTGGCCCGGGATCAGGGATACCTCTTCCCGGCTGACCAAATCCGCCCCAAGCGCCGCCTTGTCGTTGTCGAACAACGAGAAGAAATCGGCTATCCGAAATTTCTCCGGCGACGCCAGATGGTAGATCCGGACGACGACCGGCGCCGCCTGTCCGTTCGCATCCGGATTGATATCCGGCGCCGCCTGCAGCGTTAGCTCAACGACCCCGGGCGGGGGCGGCTTCGGCGCACCCGAACAACCGGCAAGGACGATCGCCGCAAGCAGAACGAGAGGCATCCCCAGTAGTTTTATCGCCGCGTTTTCCATTGCCTTCCATCTCTGTCGAAGACTGCGCCCCGGCGCCGCGGTCCGTGGAAGGCGCGCCCGCAGCAATTTACAGGCTTTTCGGAATGAACGGAACATGATACTTCGCGCATTCGCGCGTCGACGAGGTCGCTTGTCGACGCCGGGCGTGAAGCTAGGATGAAAGCTTCTCGATCTGCTCTTCGTAGGCACGCGCGAAGGCCCGACCGAATACGCCGCTCACATCCTCCGAAACGTCGCCGGCGATCTGACGGTATTGCTGCTCATAGACTTCCCAATACTTCGCCTTGCGCGTCGCCGGCATCAGGCTGCCGAGCAGCGAGTGCTCTTCGAGACGGTTCTTCAACTGCTCCGGATCGAATTGCCGCAGCAGCGCGCTGACCGCGGCCTGCATGCCCGCGACGAGCGCAAGCTCGTGCGCCTTGATGTCGCGAAATCCCTCCTTCGCCGCGCGCACGCCTGCCATGTAGCCGGGCCGCGCCGGACCGACGAGAAGTGCGAGGGCGCCTTCGACCGTGGGAGACAATTTCAGCGGATTGTTGTTGGCGGCGCCAATCTGGGTCCGGTCCAGCCGATATTCGCCCTTGATCAAGGAGCGTGCGGCCAACACTTCCACCAAGCCGCCGACCATTTCGCGCAAGAGCTCGCCGACATGCCGCATCATTTCGACTTGATTTTCGCCCTCGGCAGAGGTCGGCGGCAGGCCTGCCGCTTCGAGGAACGCGCGCAGCAAAGCGCTGTCCTCCGCCGCCGGCGCGGGCGCCGCAACGGCCGATCGAGCGCCGCGCGACGCCGGCGCGGCTTCGGGCACATGGTCGCCTGGCCTGGAGCCGATCCCGAACGCGTCGGCCGGCGGCGGCGCTTGGGGACGCGTCGCGGCGCGCTCGTCCGTCAGGGGCGGCGGCATCGCCGGCGCCGGTCCCTTGGCGGCAGGGCCTGGCATCGCCAGCGGATCCCAATCTTCCGGGATCGCCGGCGTCGCCACGCTGGGCGGACGATAATAGGCTCGTTCGGGCGGCGTATGATCCGGCGGCGTGACCCAGGGCGGGGCATTCTGCGCGCCGGAGGCGGGCCAGTGTGAATCGCTCTCGGGCGGCGTCCGCGCCAGCGCGCCGGGATCGCCGAAGGGGTTGGCCGGAAAGATCGCATCAAGCCCGCTCGCCGGCGGAGCGGCGGCGGCGTCCCC
>Ga0209517_10002167_pt1 | contig 28153 bp, 31 predicted proteins | sample PeaSoiMetSII2010_FD_187695 | JGI IMG/M metagenome (GOLD analysis project Ga0209517, IMG submission 187695) | Peat soil microbial communities from Weissenstadt, Germany - SII-2010 (SPAdes) (version 2) | ecosystem: Environmental > Terrestrial > Soil > Wetlands > Peat | place: Germany...
TGGGGGCGTCCACCTTCCCGGAGTGGTGGGCCTCCACGATGCTGACGTCGAAGCCCCTGGGCAGGGCCTTGAGGGCGGCAGACATGGCGATGAGGAGGTTGGCGCCCACGGAGAAGTTTGAGGCGATGACAGCCGGGACTTTGCCGGCGAAGGCCGCGTTCGCGTCCTTCCTCTGCTGGGGGGTGAGACCCGTCGTGCCCGAGACGTAGGGGACTCCCCCTTTGACTATGGTGCGGAGGTTGTTCACCTCTGCTTGTGCGCTGGTGAACGAGATGCAGACGTCGCTCTCGCCCAGGAGGGCCGCGAGGCTGGACGGCGGCGAGACCTTCGCGTCGCTGTCTCCAGCTCCGAGCTGGCGGAGGGTCTTCCCGATGCCCGGGTCGTCCTGGGCCGCGACCGCGCCCGTCACGTCGAACCTCTCTTTCGGTGCCTCCCTCGCGATCAGCGTGCCCATCCTGCCCGTCGCGCCGACGAGGCAGACCCTGAGAGGACTACTCGTACGCGTTCTCGTAGGCGAGCCCCTCCCAGTAGCGCGCGACGCGAAGCCTCTTGTCGATCGAGACGTCGAAGGCCTTCTCTATCGGCTCGAGAATCTCAGGGTTGCGAGTCCAGACCTTCCTGAGGCCTTCGAGGATGTGGTCGAGGGCCTGCTTGGTGACCCTGCCGAGGGGCCCTCTGCACGGCCCGACGTCCATGCCCAAGACGTTCATCATCGTCTTCACCGGCAGGGGGTTCCTTGCTTTCACGGGAACAGGCCCGAAGGCGGTGTTCTCGTCCGACTTGACAGTGACCATCGCGAAGAGCGGCTGCAGGGCGGCGCCGAGCCGGTCGGCCTCCTCAAGGTTGCCCGCCAGCGCCGCCTCGGTGAGGTCTTCGATCGCCCTGGGGGCGACGTTGGAGATCACGGATATGGCCCCAGAGCAGACGATGGCGTCGTCGCGCATGAAAGCGAGGGTCTTGTCGTCGTCCCCCGACATGATCGAGAACTCTGGTCCGCAGAGCTTCCTGGTGAGGCGCGCGTTCTCCGCGCTGCCGGTCGCCTCCTTCACCGCCTGAAGGTTGGGATACTCTCTCGCCAAGATGGCAAGGTCCTGCGGGAGGAGCTGCGTCCCCGTCCTCCCGGGGATGACGTAGGGGATCATCTGGACCTCCGGGAAAGCGCGCGCGATAGGCTCGTAGTACTCCTTCCTGATCTCAAGGGAACTGGGGCCGTTGTAATACGGGTCCACCAAGAGGGCCACGCGTATCCCTTTGTCTGCCACGTGGCGCGTGGCCTCGAGCGACTCCTCCGTGCTGTTGGAGCCCGTCCCCGCGATCGTCTCGATCGAGGACCCCGCGGCCTCGAAGTAGGAGTCGATGACCCGGTAATGCTCATTCCAGCTCAGCGTCGGGCTCTCGCCCGTGGTGCCTGCGGGGACCACGCCCCGCACGCCCTGAGCTTTCTGGAACTCAGTCAGAATCTTCAGCTGCTCCCAGTTTATCTTCTTCTTGGAATCGAACGGGGTTACGACAGCCGTGTAGCACCCGCGGAACCTGAATGGCATGCTGCTCGTTGCTCCGGCAATGGAGTTCTTAAGGCTTGTTTTCCGCAAGGAAATACGTTTTTCCGCAGTTTTAGAGCTTGCAGACACCGTTTTCGTGCTTTTTGGTGAACTTGGCCTGGCTTTTTCGGACTCCGGCTAGTCCCATCATAGCATTAGTCGCCGATACCTGTCCTCAACCTCGAATACATCCTCCAATTTTCCCCCCGCGTCCGGCTTCAATGACCTAACCACAGCCATTACTAGCTTGAGCTTTTCCTTCGGAAACACCACATCAAGCACGTCCGCGTAGGGCCCGCCTTCCTCTCGAATCCTTTCTGGTTCCTCTAGCGGAGGTCCGATGTAGACGCGCGTTGCACCAGCCGCGTATAGCCGCTTCACAGCCTCGATTGCGTCAGCGGTGGTTTGGAAGCGATTGCCAGCAAGCGCGTGCGGGTTCTTGTTACTTTCAAGCCAAGACAAACCTTCCGGGCCCTTGTATTCTGACATGCTACTGAAGCTCCTCCCACCAACCATAGTCGTGGTAATGTACGCCTACGCTGTATTTCGCTGAAGCAGCCTTCAGCATCGAAGCGAACGGAGGTGTGGGTCCGCAATGGCCACTGACCGGGCTGCGAAAGAAATTGTATTGCAAAGAGCCGTCGTGCTTACTCAGGTAGCGCAAGTAATTGGCCAATTGAAGTCTTTCCCCGGTGCTTACTGTTCCGGATTTATTCTCCACAAGGCTGCCATTAGAGAGCAAATTGTCGGGAATCACACGAAGACGCCGAGTGGCATCCGGCAAATATATTTCCGTCCGGCCGCCTTCTGCACCTGAAGGGCGTGAGGGAGCCTGGAGAATCTCTCGCGTCAACAATTGCGTCATGAGTCGAGAAGTTAAGGTCTCGCCCTCGGGAGCATCGTTCTTGGGCGTTCTTCTGCCGCAGAGGTCGCTGAATCCACGCAAGCTTCACGAGCGTCGGCAGGTTATTTCGATAACTTTGTTCGTTTTTGTTGCTATGGCGATCTGGCCGGACTTTTCGTGCGGAGCCTTTTTGAATGACCCAGACTTCGATTATAGTCGAGGTTTTTGAATTGATGAAACGAAGCGCGGTTGCGAAGGTGACGGCAGTTGCCGCATTAGCGGTATTGATCCTGGCGGGAGCCGTGGGGATTTACTACTACACTCTGGCACCGGCCAGTCCCCCCTCGACCAGCGTGACAAGCAACACGTCAAGCACCTCGCAAACAGTGACGAATTCCTCTCAAATACTACAGCGAGGTCCAGCGGGCGGCTATCAATTGAATGGACAACCATACGGAGCTTGGGCCGACTATCTCGGGTACATTCCGTCTGGATACGTTGTCGCGCCGCACTACGCCATTTCGAACACGTATCCCTGTCCAGCAGGAATGAATTCTCAGCAGTGCACGCAGTTCAAGGCGTCGTGCGGTAACGGAGTGTGCGACCCCAACGAGTCGTGCGCGACCTGCCCGATCGACTGCGGGATCAATGGACAGCTCACATGCGACCCCTACACCGGACGGCCTGGGGCACCCATCAGCGTCTGCCAAGTCGGCCAGATCGGCTAGACCTAGTCACGACTCCTCGAACTCCTCGCCGCCCTTCCCGATGCGCGAGAGCTCCCCGACCAGGGCGGGGCCGGAATCCACGACGAACCTCAGTACGTCATGGCGAAGACGCGAAAGTCCCGCGTGAGCTGGTACGGAGCCAAGACTGCCCATAATTAGGACCGCAGTGAGGGCGTTCCTCGCTCATCCAATGTTGGGATTGTTGCCGACCGCGTAACCCCTACGTGGCTTCAACTTGCGGCCCCTGTCTCAATTCCCCGACTTCTCGATGAGCCAACCCTGCAAGTAGAGGGCGTCTAGACCCGAGATTGCAAAACTTCGAAGAGCGTGCTCTGGAGTTTGCACCAACGGCTCGCCCGCGAGGTTAAAGCTCGTGTTCAGCAAGACCGGATCCCCTGCGAGGTCCCCGAACGCCTTTATGAGGTCGTACCAAGTCTCGTTGTCCGGCCTCGACACGACCTGGGGTCTCGTGGTCCTGTCGACGTGGCAGACCGCCGGGACCCTCGCCGCACCCTGCTCGCTCATCCGGAACATCAGGACCATGAACTTGTGGTCGCAGGCCCCCTCGAGATACGCATCGCGAGCCCCTTCGAGTAACGAAGGGGCAAATGGGCGCCAGAATTCTCGACCTTTGATTGCGTTCACCGCTCGCCAGGAGTCTTTCTTTGTGGGGTCTGCGACGATGCTTCTGTTCCCCAGCGCCCTCGGCCCGAATTCGGACCTGCCCTGCCACCAACCGACGACGGCTCCGTGCGTCAGCGCCTGCGCGACCGGGTTGGGGTCGCTTCCGATGAACTTGGCACGGAACTTCGACCTCTTCACGAGGCTGCTGACGACTCGATCATCGTATTCTTCCCCCAAGCAGAGGCTCTCGAGCCTTCCGTGCTTCATCTTGCCACCGAGAACGTTTTGATGGACGTAGGCCGCGGCGCCGATCGCGGCTCCTGCGTCGTTCGCCGCGGGGAACACCCACAGGTCCTCAAACATTCGCGAATAATACAGCATCATGTTGGCCTTGGCGTTCAGGGCCACGCCGCCCGCCATGGCAAGTTGCTTCCTGTTCGTAGCCTTGATGCTCCACCTGCCCGTTCCCACGACGAGGTCCTCAGTGAATTCCTGAAGGTTGTACGCCAAGTCCGCCGCGTCCCTGCACAGCTCTCCTTCCGAACTCCAGCCTAGTTCGAGCCCTTCTGAAAGAAAATCGGCGATTCGCGTGTACATTTCTACAGGATTGCGTCTCCTGAACTCTGAGCTGAACTTGTACGGAGAGTCGCCACCTTCACAGACCGTCCCGATGCTCGCGAACTTGCTGGCCAGTCTCTCCTTGTGAGAGCCGTACGGGGCGAGACCCATCACCTTCCCAGGCCCTGAAAGCTCGTCGAAGCCCAGCTTCATCGAGACGTAACTGTACACCTCGCCGATCGAGCCTTCCCAGAAGCTCACCGTCGCGATGCGCTCGAACTCGCCCGACTTTACGTCCCACAAGACGGTGCTGTCCGTCTCTCCGCGGGCGTCGATGGTGAGAACGGCGCACGAATCGAAACCTGAGAAGTAGAACGCCGAGGCCGCATGAGAAAGGTGATGAACGATGGGAACGACCTTCGCATTTTTCGGGAACCGCGCCCCCATCCGTCGGTACACCCCTTGGATGAATAGCCGGGCCAGCTCAGCCTGCGTCCTTCCTTTGAGCCCGGCGACAATCATCTTCTTGGCGAAACTGGGATACGACACCATGTAATTCATTTCCTGCAATGGCTTGCTGTTGTGAAGAAACAGCTCCGCACTCTCCTTCAGATTGCGCATCGGTATCTGTGTAAGGTCCCAGTTCACCGCAAATGCGTCGACATCTTCCGGCCCAATCCCCAAGGACGCGAGATGCCCCAATGTCCGAACGACCGAAGTTTCCGGGATGTCGCCCACGGAATACTTGTGCCTGCTATATCGCTCCTCTTCGGCAGCAAAGACCAGCTTCCCGTCCACGATTGCGCACGCCGCGTTGTCATGGATCCCTGGAAAGGTGAAACCTACGACAACCGGCATGGGTCGAAATAGCCTTCGCTTCTACTTTAGGGCATTGGAGGAAAGCTCTATCCGGTTCCTAGCGAGCTACGCCGCCGATGAGATAGGCGCGTGAGGCTGTGGGCGCCAAAATCCTCTGCGAATTGGCGAGCGGGTGCAAGTTGGCATGGTTGGCCGGTCGAACACGGGTAGTATGGGTGCTGAATAGCCTGTCAACCCTGCGCTGCGGGCCGGACTTTACTATGTATGAAATAGAAGGGATTCTTGATGACGCCAGCCGCTTGGATGAGAGTCTTAGGTCTCGGAAAGCCGCGAGATCGGGCGAACATCCCGATTGAGACCAATTCCACGTTGGTCCTTCCAGACTTGAAGACGTCAATTAGATCCAGTCCTCCTTCCTCAATCATCGGCTTGAAAACTTCTGGAGTTGACCCTGCCGCGTTTTCGACCAATAACACCGAAGCACCGGCATTCAAGAACCGCTTCACGTTCGCGTAGAACCGTTTGTGGACGTCCCAGCCGGGGTCATACAGCATCTTGTTAGAACGGTGTTCGCTCGTCGAACCGAAGAAATGCGGTGGATTCCCGACAACAAGGTCCCACTTTTCAGTTGTCGGAATCGTGTCCAGGCAGTCGGACAGGTAGACCCGAACTCGGTCATCCAGTCCGTTCTCAACTATTGTCTTTTGGCACACTTTGACCGCCTCTGGATTCACATCGGCCAAACACAGGGAGTCGCACAGGCCGTTACCAAGAAGAGAGAATCCGATAAAGCCAGGGCCGGAACAAAACTCGAAGAGCCGGCCCACTTTTCCGAACCGTTGACGGACAATTGGTAGGTAGTCCTGGCAGAATGTGGCTCTTCCACCCCCATCCAAGCCTTCTTCCCATGAGACTCTTATCTCATCATATTGAACCACGTGCATGATTACTTCGATCCAGTACCCGATACGCAGCTCGAATCGAATGTGCTCTTCTATTCAAAGGTTGACGCGGCGAGTTCGGTTGTTCAACGTGATTTGAAGGAACTGGAACATACCATGGGCGCCGAGAATTTGCAAGTCAATTCTCATGACTTTTTCACTGACGTAGGAGGACGCAACGCGGAGCTTCCGAAAGTCGGCAAAGTTCCGACGGTGGTAATCAATGGCGCGATACTAGAGAATCCAAGCAAGAACCAAATATTCGATAAAGTTAACGACGCCATTACCCCAACACCTCGTTCGTCTAGATCCGACTTCCTGACAGAACCATTGTCCAAGCTGATTTACGACGCGTTAGCTTCTAGGACTGGCTGAGCAATCCCGTCAGGATTCGAGAAACGCTTCACGACTCCTCGAACTCCTCGCCGCCCTTCCCGATGCGCGAGAGCTCCCCGACGAGGGAGATGAACCCATCCCTGGTGTAGCCCGAGACGGGGAAGAGGCCCGTCGAGATTGAGGCGTTCTTCAGGGCCCTGAATACCTGCGTGTAGAAGGTGTACGATTCCCCCGATTTCGTCTTGGATAGGGCCTCCTCGAACTGGTACGCGTCCCCGCCCCACTTCACTATCTCGTTGGCGTTCCTCGCGAGGTCGGTCTTCGAGAGGACCTGCAACAAGGGGAGCTCCATCCGCAGCTGGACGGAGGTGGAGAGGAGGAGCAGCGAGAGGAAGTTCGTGGGGGAGGACGCGACCAGGGAGTCGACGAGGAAGAGGACGGCCTTCGAATCGGCCCTCAGGCCCCTCGCCACGTACGGCCCGCTCTCCCTGAACGCGAAGAGCTCAATCTGGCCAGGCGTGTCGATGACCACAAAGTCCGCGTTGGATGAGTCGATGTCGTCCTGCAATTCCGGGAGCTTGCTGGCGATGAGGTCGCTGGCGAAGATGAGGGCCCCGTTGGGCCCGAGTGAGTACTTCTGCATTATCTCCTGGATGTCTATCATCGTCCTCACGTCGACGTCAGGCTCGTAGGGGAGGGCGACGACCCCCGGGTCGAGGTTCACCGAGATCGCGTTCTGCGACTTCTCGTGATACCAGCTGAGCAGAGAGGCGGTGAGGAGGGACTTGCCTGCGCCCGCGGTTCCTGTGATGAAGACGACGTTCAAGGACGTCCCCGCGTGACTCGACTCAGAATAAACGTAGCGTTGGCCTCGTCAGTTTATATCGTTCGTCCACGCTCCGGATAACATGACCGCCTACATCGTCTTCACGCGGCTTCGAACTCGCAACAATTCGGAGCTCGACCTTTACAGAGGGCTGGTTCCTGCCTCCTTGGCTGGGCGCTCTTTCAAGTCCCTCGCCAACTACGGGCCATACGAAGTTCTCGAGGGCCCGGGCGTCGAGGGAGTCGTGATCCTCGAGTTTCCGACACGCGCCGAGGCAAAGGCCTGGTACGAGAGCCCTGCCTACCAAAAGGCGGTCCAGCACCGATTCGTGGGCGCCGACTACAGCGCGATACTCGTGGAAGGAGTCAGTCCGGCTCCCGCGAAGCAAGGGTGACACGGCCTGACGGCGAGTCAGGGAATCCATCGGCTTCTCTACTTCGTCGCTTCTCGCTTTCCCGTCACGGTCCCGCCGAGCTCCGATATTCTCCGCGAGAGGAACGACGCGAGCTCCGAGTAGGTCGAGCGCGCGGTCCCCGAGTCGCGCGAGGTGACGGTCACGTCGAGCTCCAAGGTGGGGACGCCGGCCTTCAGCCCCTTCGGGTGCGACTTGATGTACGCCTCGGGGTGCAACTTCAGCGCCTCCCCTATCGAGGGGGCGAGGGCAGCCTCGTAGATCCCGCTCAGCTTCATGGTGACCTTGGCGATGTGCATCTCGCCGAGCTTCTCGCGAATCTCCTTCTCCGCGAAGTTGGAGAAGATGTTCCTCATCTCCCGAGGCACTCCGGGGAGGCAATAGACGACGGTCCCCTTCCCGGCCGTGAGCCTCACCCCGGGCGCCGTCCCGACGTCGTTTCTGAGGGGCGTGGCGCCCTCGGGGAGCATGGCCATCTTCCGCCTGGCTGGCGTGAGCTCGAACTCCCTTCCCACCTTCTCGATGTGCTCCTTGATGAGGGCGATCGCGTCCTTGTTGAACTTGACCTTCCTCCCGAGCCCGAGCGCGATCCCCTTGAGGGTCATGTCGTCAGGGGTGGGGCCGAGCCCGCCCACGACGATGATGAAGTCGGGCCTCAAGGCGAGCAGCTCATTCAGTCCCGCCGAGATCTCTTCGAGGGAGTCCGTGACGGTCAGGACCCTGTCGAGCATCCAGCCCATCTTGTAGAGCCTCCCTCCTATCCAGTAGGCGTTAGAGTTCATCGTCCTTCCGATTAGGAGCTCTTTCCCAACGGCGAAGTTGACGACGGAGACCATCCCGCTTCCGTCGAGCGCTTCATGTGTTCAAAAAGCCTTGCGCGGTCGACCGGAAGGACAGAGTAGCCACTAAGCTTGCGCGTCGCGTCTCTTCTTTTCTTCTACTGCTTTTTCTTGTCGCCGCTCAGCCACCAGTCGAGATAGTCGGCCTGCTGACGCTGCCTCTTCCTCCTCTCGTCGTCAGGCAGAGTCTTCAGCTTGAACCTCAGGTCGGACAACTGGTCTCTGGTCAAAAACAGTCCGCAGCTCTTGCAAGAGAATCTCTTGTTGACCGCGTCGAAGACGAGCGCCCCGCCACATTCGGGACAGAACTGGTCTACCATGAATCCGTTTCAGTCCAAAGGCCGCTATTCCTTAAGGTTTTGGTGGCGTTGCGGTTTCCTCTCGCCGAAATTTGTTATATAGCTAGACCCCGGTGGCGGCTCGACTTCCAGTGACCAATTGGCGAGTTATGGTTGGTCCCTCCTCTCAAGAGTTCGGGACCAAGCTGGCCAAGAGGATGGGCCTCCCGCTTCTGGCGGTCACGACCACGGAGTTCCCCGACGGCGAGATCAAGTACAAGTTCGACGAGAAGCTCGACGGCCTGCAGGTCCTCCTCGTGCAGTCGACCTATCCGCCGGCGGACAGGCACTACATGCAGCTCTTCCTCGCCTCGCACCACATGAGCCAGGAGGGGGCGAAGGTCCACGCGGTCATCCCCTACCTCGGCTACGCGCGGCAGGGCAGGGCCTTCCTCCCGGGAGAGATAGTGAGCCTTGGCATCATCGCCCACCTCCTGCGGTCGGTGGGCGTCCAGCGCGTCAGCACGGTCGACATGCACTCCGCGGAGGGGCTCGCGCTTTTCTCGATGCCTATCTACAGCGTCTCCGCGATCCCCGGCCTGGCACAGTACGTGAGGACGCACGTCAAGCTCGACGACCCGGTCGCGGTGGCTCCGGACGCTGGCTCGGTCAAGAGGACGGAGGCGTTCGCCGCGTTGTATGGGGCGAAGGTCATCAAGCTGAAGAAGAACAGGGACAGGGTCACCGGCAGGATAAAGATGGAGGCGGACAAGCTTCCCGTGAAGGGGAAGGACTGCGTGATAGTCGACGACGTCATCACCACAGGCGGGACGGTCGCGGCCTCAACCGAGCTCTTGAAGAAGTCGGGCGCGAGGAAGGTCGTCAGCGCCTGCGTCCACGCCGTCCTGCTGGGGGAGACCTACGACAAGCTCATGAAAGCCGGGGTCGATGAAATAATAGGGACTAATACTGTGCCCAGCCGAGTAAGCAAGGTTGACGCAGCAGAGCCTATGGCGGCCTATCTCAGGACGATCATCGCCGAGAAGTAGGGCGAGCGTCCTCTTCATGCTCTCCCGGGAGTCCACGGGAATCCCGGAGGCGGAGGCGAGGGCCCTCGTCTGCGACCTAGACCCGGAGGCGAAGTTCGAGAGCCCGGAGGGCGGGTTGCTCATCGCGGAGACAAGCGCTGACCCGGCCGCGATAGAGGCGCGGGTGGCATTCTCCAGACGCGTGGGGGTGCTCGTCCCGGAAGGTCGCCTGGAGGACGAGCACGTCTCCCTCCTGAGGAGCGGGACCTACAGGGTGCGGGTCTTCGGCGAGGGGGATGGTGGGAAGGACGAGGAGGCGATAATCGACTCGATAGCCGAGAGGGTCGAGGGCAGGGTCTCGCTGGAAGCGCCCGACCGCGAGGTCTCCGCCTACGTGGGCGAGCGGGGGAGGACGTATCTCGCGATAACGACGCCGTGCTCGATGAGACAGGGGTGGGCCACCAGGAGGCCGCGGAGCAGGGCCTTCTTCCACCCCTCGGCCATCTTCCCCAAGCTCTCCCGGGCGCTCGTCAACCTCTCGGGCGTCCAGCCCGGCGAGGCGTTCTTGGACCCCTTCTGCGGGACGGGGAGCCTGCTCATCGAGGCAAGCATCGTCGGCGCCGAGCCAATAGGGATCGACCTCGCGCGCAAGATGGTCAGGGGTGCTCGAAGGAACTCCATCAAGTACGGCCAGCCCTGGCTGGGCCTGGTCCGCGCGGACTCGAGGAGCCTTCCAATCAGGCAGGTGGGCGCGGTCGCCACCGACATCCCGTACGGCAGGGCGTCGAGCGCGGGCGGGGTGAAGTCGAGCGAGATCCTGAGGTCGCTGGTCGAGGGCGCCCCCGCGGTCCTTCCCAGCGGGAGGAAGCTGGTGGTGATGCACCCCAAGAGCCTTGAGGTGGAGGCGGGCGCGCTCCGGGTCGAGCAGGAGCTCGAGATATACATCCACAGGACGCTCACCAGGACGATAACCGTGATGAGGAGGGACGCAACGCGATGACAAAGCTCGAGGTGGTCTTCCTCGGGACGAGCTCAGCGACCCCCACGAAGGGGAGGAACCTCCCCGCTGTCGCGATAAGGAGGGAGGGGGAAGTGGTGCTCATGGACTGCGGGGAGGGCACCCAGAAGAGCTTCGTGGAGTACGGGCTCGGGATCAACAAGGAGATGGTCATCGCCATCACCCACCTCCACGGGGACCACGTCAACGGCCTGCTAGGGCTGCTCCAGACCATGAGCATGTCCCAGAGGGGGAAGACGCTCACCATCGTGGGGCCGGAGGGACTCTTTCGTTGGGTGAAGACCAGTATGGAGATGCTGCAGATCGGCCTCCTGTTCGACCTGCAGTTCGTCGCCGCCAGGCCGGGGGTCGTCCTGAGAAGGGAGGCATACCGCTTGAGGTGCGCCCGCGCGAAGCACTCCGTCGACGCCTGGTCGTACGTCTTCGAGGAGACGCCCCGTCCCGGGGTTTTCGACTCGAACAGGGCCGTGGCGCTCGGGGTGCCGGAGGGGAGGAAGTGGTCGACGCTACAGCACGGGAGGAGCGTGACCGTCGACGGGAGGACGATACGTCCGAGCGAGGTGCTAGGGCCCAGGCGGGACGGGAGGAGAGTCGGCTATTCCGGCGACACAAGGCCCACGGCGACGCTGGCCCGCTTCTTCTCGGGCGTCGACCTTCTGATCTTCGACTCGACCTTCGCCGCGCGCGACGCCGAAAGGGCCGCCGACAGGATGCACTCGACCTCCGTTGAGGCCGCGGAGCTGGCGAAGAAGGCCCACGTGAAGAGGCTTGCGCTGACGCACTTCAGCGCGAGGTACAGGAGCGTCTCTGCGCTGGTCAGGGAGGCCAAGAAGACATTCCCAGAGAGCTTCGCGGCGAGCGACGGGATGTTCGTGGACGTCCCAGCGAAGGGTCAGTGAGCGGTCAACCAATCTATCAGCTTCTCAGGGGCGTCTGTCTCAATCTCAAAGTTCAGGGGACCCAGGGGCGACTCCACGGCGTTGGAGCAGAGGGCCAGGACGCCCGCGGCCGCGGCCTGCCGGTTGAGCTTGAGCGGGAGCACCCTCCCCTCCAGGCTGGCGAGCATCAGCCTCCTCGCCGCGTCCCTCACGTGCCTGTCCCTGAGCTGGTCGTGGAGCCGCTGAAGGCAGCGCGAAGAGCTGGAGCGCATGCGGATCGAGGCTTCGCCCTCGTCAACCGTGTATTCGCAGTCCCCGAAGACTGTGCGCATCGCGGCGAGCACCTTCTGCGGGTCTTCTGAGGGGGAGACGGTAGCACGCAGCTCGACCTTGTTCGCTGGCGGGGCGCCCTCGGCCCTCATCGCCCTCTCAGCCGACGGTGCTCACCCACCACTCTACCATCTCGACGGCCCTGTTCCCGAGCTCCTCCGGGGTCGCGCGCTCGTTGGAGAGGCTCTCGTCGGCGAGGGCGACCGCGTTCCCCACCCCGATCGAGAGCTCCCTCTTGTCGCGCTCTTCGAAGCTCGCCCTGCTAGTCGGGGCGTCGCTCCTTCCCCTCTCAGTGAGGAGCTTGAACCGCCTGTCGCGGGACGCGTGTATCGCGAGGAGCTTGACCTCGCCTTCCCTCGCGAAGACCTCGACCTCGGCGTATGACCTGATCCCATCGACGATGACCGCGCTCTCCTTCATCGCCTTTAGCGACTTGAGGCAGACCTCGGCGACCGCGCCCGGGCCATACTTCTCGCGGAGCTCGAGCATGACCTTGCCGGTGTTCTTCTCGTCGGGCTCCAATCCCCGCCTCCGGGTCTCCTCGCGTATGACGTCCCCCATCACGATGCGCTTGAACCCGTGCGCCTCCAGCGCCTTAGCGGCCGTCGACTTGCCCGCGCCAGGCATCCCCGTGATCGCTACGATTAGCATCTTCGGTATCGCTACTCACGAGACCTAATCAAGATTTCAGCGAAGGACCAGACTATGAGGACGGTGATGGCGCCTCCAAGCAGGTAGTATCCCAGCGAAAGCTGGCCACCAAAGTTGGAAGCCATGGCCAGAAGCAAGAGCGCCACCGCCACGTATCTTAGGGGTCTCAGTCGCCGGTATGGACTCGCAGTTTCGGCCAAGACAAGCGGGAGGCCACGACCTTCACTAATAACTCTGACATATGAGGGTCGCCGCGTTGTCATCGTAAAATAGGAGACGGGGGGGAAGCTGGAGGAGGAGCAAGAGAGCCTGCGAGCCTTCCTCGCATTCGAGGTGTCCCCTGAAGTGAGAGAGAACCTCATGAGGGTCGAGGAGGAGCTGAGGCAGACCAGGGCCGACATCAAGCTGGTTGAGAAGGGGAACCTGCACTTCACGGTCAAGTTCCTCGGCGAGATTCCCGAGAGCATGGTGGAGGAGATAGACAAGAGGATCAGAGCCCTCGCACTGCAGAGGATGGAGGTCGGCGTCCGGGGCCTCGGGGCCTTCCCGGACTTGAGGCGGCCGCGCGTCGTATGGGCGGGAGTCGCGCCCCAGGACCTCCAGTCTGTCTCCAACGGCGGTCAGCAGGTCATCGACGCGCTCGAGGGGATCGGGGAGAGCGACGACAGGGGCTTTCACCCCCACATCACGCTGGCGCGCGTCCGCTCCCCCAGGAACCTCGAGTCCCTGGCTTCGGTGATCCGCGAGCGCTCCGCGAAGGAGTTCGGGAGGAGCACGATATCCGCGCTCAAGCTCAAGTCGAGCGACCTGACACCGAGCGGTCCGATTTATAGAGACGTCAAGGAGTACAGCCTTCAGTGACCGCCGAGATAGAGAAGGTCCTCGACAAGGCGAGGCCGCTGGTCGTCCCCAGTACCGCAGCGAGGAAGGCGACCGTGCGCGTGGCTGAGAAGGTGATGTCCCGGGTGAAGGAGGCGGCCGGATCGCACGGAGAGGTCGCTGGCGTCGTCCTAGGAGGCTCGTTCGCGAAGGACACCTGGCTGCCGGGCGACGTCGACATCGACGTCTTCGTGAAGATCACCCCTAGCGTCGACGAGGCCAAGTTCGAGGAGGTCGGACTGGCCGTGGGGAGCGAGGCGCTGCGAGGGTACAAGCCAGGGAAGAAGTACGCCCAGCACCCGTACACGGAGGCCACCGTCGACGGCTTCAAGGTCAACGTGGTCCCGTGCTACGACGTGAAGCCGGGGGAGTGGAGGAGCGCCGCCGACAGGTCCATTCACCACGTCGCCTTCGTCAGGGACAACCTCGACGAGGAGGCGCGGGTTCAGGTCAGGCTGCTCAAGAGGTTCATGAAGGCGGTCGGGGTCTACGGGGCCGAGATAGAGAAGGGCGGGTTCAGCGGGTATGCCACGGAAGTGCTCATGCATGACTACTCGACCTTCGAGTCGGCCCTGGGCTCGTTCGCGGTCTTCGTCCCGGACTCGAAGGAGGAGTACTTCACGCTCTTCGACCCCATCGACGACAAGCGAGACCTTGGGAAGGCCATGTCGAGGGAGACCGTGGCGAGGATGGTCATGGCCTCCCGTGCGTTCCTCGAGAAGCCTTCGATTGCGTTCTTCAAGGAAGTAAGGGGAAGGGCGAGGCCGAAGCTCCAGAAGCTGGCGTACGCGATAGCGTTCGAGCACGGGGAACTGAGCGAGGACACGCTCTGGGGCGAACTGAAACGGAGCGCGCGCCAGGTCGCGAAGCACATTCGCGAAGAGGGGTTCGAGGTCTCTAGGGTCGAGGCTGCCTCCGATAGACTCCGGTCTAGCGCCATCATCATACTCCCCATAGTCGAGACGCTCCCGCGGCTCGAGGAGAGGGTCGGGCCCGGGGTCGAGATCCTTGAAGGGGCGAAGAGCTTCGCGGCCAAGAACAGGGACGCCGCCGAACTGATGTGGGTGGGAGAGGACGGGCGCCTCAGACTGCTCGCGGAGCGGCGGTTCACCTCTCTGGGAAGGCTTCTCGAGGAGATGCTGGATTCCAGGGTGGAGAGCATCGGAGTCTCCAAGGAGGTCGGACAGGCGCTAAAGAAGAACGGGAGGGTCCTCCGCGGCGAGAAGCTGGTGAAAGAGGCGAGAAGGAAGGCCTGGCTCAAAGAGGGGCTGGCGAGAACGCTCTCCGACTCGGTCGGGGTCTGAGTGGGTCCGGTTGGGCGCGCCCCGAGACGCGTGAGAAGAGCCATGGTGAAGGCAGCCCCAGCGCCCTCGCAGACCGTCTCCGAGACCATTGACGTGCGCCAGTTTGACAGAATGCCGTACCTCACCATCCTCACGTATCCCAGGCCCAACCTCAAGCAGGCCAAGTCCAGGATAAAGCAACTCGTCGAGCTCGGCGTAGAGAGGGTGACGTTTGAAGGGAGGACGAAGATTGGCCGGCTGGGGCTTGTGGGCATCGGGACCGTGGGGCTGGTCGTGAAGGGGAAAGGGGGCGGCGACGAAGTCTACGCGGTGAAGATCAGGAGGGCTGACGCGAACCGCGAGAGCATGGCTGAGGAGTTCAGGATGACCCAGCTGGCCAACAGGGTGAGAGTGGGGGCGCCCGCCTGCGGCTGCACCAAGGACTTGATGTCGATGCGCTACATCAGGGGCATCGAGCTGGAGGACTATGTGAAAGCGGCGAAGGGAAGGGGGAGCGCGAAGAGGGTTAGGGAGATGGCGCACGCCATCCTAAACCAGTGCAGGAAGCTCGACCTGATAGGGCTCGACCACGGGCAGTTGAGCAACCTCAGGAAGCACGTGATAATCGACGGCGAGACGCCCTACATCATCGACTTTGAGTCCGCGAGCCAGAACAGGAAGACGAAGAACGTCACTACGGCAGCGCAGTTCCTCTTCATCGGGAGCAGCGTCGCGCCGCGGATCAAGCGGACCCTCAGCATCAAGAGCTCCGACGAGATCCTCGGGGCACTGAAGAGGTACAAGGGAGAGATGTCTGACGAGAACTACGTGCGGCTTCTCGCTACGTTCGGCGTGATGACTTAGGCCGGCACCCCTCCTCTATGTTCGCCGTCCGAGCTGTATGTGACTAGCTGGGCTTATTCTGCTTCCCGCCGAGCTTCCACAGCATTCTTCCGAGACCTAGCATGAAGAGACCGTAGACAGCGAGAGCTGGAAGTTGGAAGTTCTGGAAGTAAGCAATCGGATCCAAGAAGCTGATGCCGCCTGCGATCGAAAAGATGACGGTGAAATATCCCAGAAGCGGGACTCCTCTCGCGAGCTTGCTCCTCCTCACGGCTCCAGCAATTATTAGGAACGCGAAGGGGGGGTACGTCCAGCCAAGGAACTGACTCAAGGGTATCGTTGACAAGGCGGAGTACTCCGCCCCCATGATGGCAGCGCGCTGCGCTGCATCAGTAGTCGCAGCATAGTTTTGGGTTAGCCAAGTCAGGTCAATAGCGGTCGATACGAAGGTCGAGATGTCAATCGCGACATAGGTGAGAATGATTCCCATCGCGACTAGCATCCAGGATTTGCTGACGCCCCGAAGGGCGAAGTAAAGGGCGAACGCAGCGGGAACCAAGACGAAGTCGGCCACTCCCGTTACCGCCCCATAATCAAGCACGGCTAGCTGCGGATGTGCGGCCAGAGCATTGAGCCATGTCAGGGTGTTGCCAGGAGGGACACCCATCATAGGTCCCATGGCGGTTATCATCAGATAGGTGATCCCCTCCACCAAGAGCGCGATTCCGCCTATCTTGTAGAGCGAATTCCACGAATGGTCAACCGGTTCGGCCAAGTTCATTCTATCCGAAGTCACTCCCATGGCAATCACTGTCCTGGAAGTCACCCCTTCGTAATATAAGGGGGGACGATTCTCAAAGGTTAGAACGATAGCCCAGCCCCTGACCAGGTAAGGCCGGTAGGGTGGTCCAGCAGACTCTGTTATCGCCGTAGATAAATGCGGCCGAGTGCCATGCTCATCGAAAGACGGCGATGGCGGACTCAATGACAGTCTTGTCTTCTCAGTGCTATCGGAGCGATAACCTAAGCTTTAAACCGGCAGGAATTTCCACGCGACCTACGCGGGGTCGTAGTCCAGCTTGGTTAAGATTCTCCCTTGGGGTGGGAGAGACCGTGAGTTCGAATCTCACCGACCCCATCACGTTTACGTCTATTCTTGGCCTACTGCGCTGTCGTGGAATCTGCGGCTTCGTTTGCCCCCAGGAATCTGTCCGCGACCGCGCGCATCAACTCGAGGTGTTTCTTGATGGCTTCCTCTCCCTTGGGCGTAATCTCGATGACGGTCCTCGGACCGGGACCGCGAAGAAAGCTTCTTCGCTGCTTGATGAACCCGTGGTCTTCCAGAATCCCGAGATTCTTGTTGAGTGAGCTCTTCGGAGTCTTCACGGCCAGGAGCAGCTCAGTGAAGGTGGTCCGCTTGAAACCGAGAAGCGCCGTCATTATCCCCACGCGGGTCGAGACGGAAAACGGCCCGGGCAATCCCACGCCAGAAACCAAGTCCTCCTCTTCTTTCCCGGCCGCGCTGTCGCTCTGTCCCGCTTTAGGAGACAACCAGTGCCAGCTCCTTAGGTGCTTCGTAGAGCGATTTGGTTCCGCAGAGGACAAAGAGAGGCGACGCGAAGACCCAAGTCCACTCCGGAGCTCCCGGAAGGATGGCTATGATGCCGATGATGACATCACCGACGCCGAACGCCCAGTCTTCCACTCTCCCTTCGAGGATGCGGTCCTCCCTCGGCGAATGCGAGAATCTTGCAATCAGGACCCACTCTGCAACCAAGACGACCAGAAAGGCCGCCGCGAGGTAAAGATAGCCCTCTACGCTGGCCAATGTATATCCAAACCATGGCCAGGCGGACGAGAGGAACCAAACAAAACTGGTCCTCCGATGCAACCAGCCCTCTCTGTCCTGGTCGAAGGTTGGACCCCTCTGTCCCTTCAGAAACCCTAGGCTGTATTCCATTCTCGAAAATCCGCCGAACCCGTAGAATCTCGCCACGAACCAAACCGTGAGAGTGCCGGCAACCACTCCTGCGATTGTCAACTGCGGCGAGACCGTGGCGTAGAGGATGAGCCCCAGCAGAGGGAGTACCGAAAGGAGGGAATACAGCACTCCCAGGCCTCTTCTCGCCCTGAAACGGAAGAGCCTTGCGGCAATGAGTTCGGCCTCTACCCGCTGCTGCAGGACGTCGCCTTCCAAGCCGAAGACTACTCCGGATTTAGGAACGGCTCGCTATAAAATAGTGGTGAGTGTTCACCAAAGTGAACTACCTCCCCCGTTTATTACCCGCGAAGCATGCGTTAGATTGCTGTGGCGGCTTGAAGTGATCGAGGCTGAGAACCTTACGAGGAAGTTCGGCGACCTGACCGCCGTTGACAACCTCACCCTACGCGTTGACGAGGGCGAGGTCTTCGGCTTCCTCGGGCCCAACGGAGCGGGGAAGACCACCACGGTCAGGATGCTCTGCTGCCTGATATCCAAGACGAGCGGAAGCGCGAGGGTAGGCAACTATGATATTGGAAGCCAAGAGGATGCCCCGAAGATAAGGAAGATCGTAGGGCTCGTCCCGGACAACGTTGGCCTCTACGAGTCCCTCACCGCTTACGAGAACCTTGACTACTACGGGAAGCTCTACAAGCGTACGCAAGCGCAAAGAAAGGAAAGGATAGAGTATTTTCTCAAATTGCTCGGGCTCTGGGAGAAGAAGGACGCAATGGCCGGGACTTTTTCAAAGGGGATGAAGCAGAAGCTCGCGATAGCCCGCGCCCTAATCCATGATCCGCGGATACTCTTCATGGACGAGCCGACCGCGAACCTCGACCCTGAATCCGCAAAGACTGTGAGGGACTTCATCCTCGAGCTCAAGAAGGAGAAGAAGACCATATTCCTGAACACGCACAACCTCGACGAGGCCCAAAGGATCTGCGACAGGATTGCAATCCTCAACACCAGGCTGATGTCCGTGGGCACGCCTGACGAACTCGAACGCTCAGTGCGCGGGACGACGACGGTGATTCAGCTCAGGCGGGTCAATGACGCGATTCTGGATGCGCTGAAGAGACTTCAGGTCAGAAACATGGTCAGAGAGGACAGAAAGCTGATGGTCGAGGTCGTGGACCCCGAGGAGGAGAACCCTGCCATTGTGCACGCCATAGACGCGGCGGGGGGCGAGGTCGTGTCCGTATCTGTCGTTGGCTCTACCCTCGAGGACGCGTATCTGAGGCTTGTGAGGGAGCGGCGAGAATGAATCTCGGGACTTCGCTGACAGTTGCCGCAAAGGAGTTGATGGTGGTCCGCAGGAAGAAGAGCATCATCTACTCCATAATCGTGCTTCCCCTTCTCGTTTCCGTCGCCTTCTCACTCTACATCAATCAAGCAGCCGCGGCAGCCTCCGGAATACCCTCGGACATTTCATTGGGTCTGGATTCCATCACTTACTTCTTCGTTGTTTTGGCAGCTGTTCTGCCAGCTTCTATTGCAGCGTACAGCATAGTGGGCGAAAAGGTTGAGAAGAGTCTGGAACCGTTGCTCGCGACTCCGGTGACCGATGGCGAAATTCTCCTAGGAAAGAGCATCGCAGCGTTCGTCCCGCCTATGCTCGCGGCGTGGGCAGGAGCTTCAATCTTCATGGCAGACACAGACTTCGCAACGCACGACTTGTTATCCTACTATTATTTTCCCAACTGGACTTCTGGAGTAATGCTGTTACTCCTCGCTCCTCTTGCGGCGATATTCAGCATTGAGATGGCGGTGATTGCGTCATCACGCGTGAGCGACGTTCGAGCTGCAAACCAGATCGGGGGCCTCACATTCATTCCTTTCATGGCTGTCTTTCTTGCAGAGGCGACCAGCCTAATTGCGCTCAGCATCGTCAACCTTCTGATTATCTCCGGCGTCGTGCTGGTCGTCGACCTAGCCCTGTTCTTCTTGAGCGCAGCTACTTTCAGGCGTGAAGAGATACTCACCAAGTGGAGGTGAAGGGTCAGATGTCCTTCGAATGGAAGTATGCCGAAGACAGCGCTAAGGAAACGGCAGAAATCGCGAGGAAGCCGCCAGCGGTCTCCCACTCGGCCCCACCCCACGCCCCCTTGATGACGCCCGGAAGGTCGCCCAGCATGCTACCAGGAGAGACGAAGCCGAGGCCGACGACCGGGAAGAGGATTGTCATCGAGTACCAAAGGACGAGGAGCGCCACGATGGCGACGACCGTGCTCGGCAGCGCGACGCTGAGCGCTACCCCTAGGGCCGTCAGCGTGACCATCGCGAGGGCGACGAGGAGGACCGCGGACGCGAGCCCGGGGGCGCTGTAATCGCCGACTTCGAGCCTAAGGGCGAGCCCCACAAGCACGGCCGAGACTATCGAGAAGCAGGTGAGGGTGTAGGCCATCCGCGATGCGAACTTCGCCAGGACGTAGTCGAGGCGCGTCACCGACTTGCTCAGGATCGAATCGGCCAACTCCCCCGCCTCCGAAGAGACCGAGCTGGCAGCCAGCGCCGTTATCACTAGGCTCCAGACGTAGACGAAGTCCGAAAGCCCCGAGGAGACCACGCTCGAGGTCGTCCCGGACGAGGCGGAGCCGAGCGTCCTCACCACCTGGATGAAGACCGCGGCGAGCAGCCATCCGTAGGTTATCCTGCTCCTGAAGAGGCCCTTGAGGTCGGCCTGCGCTATCGCCCAGAAGGGCGAGGCCTTCCCCGCGTTAGGCCGCCGTGAGGAACCTGCGCGACTCTTCATCCCGGAGCAGCCCCATGAACGCATCCTCGATGCTCGACGTCGAAGAGCTAATCGATATCAGGTCCAGCCCCAGGCGCGAGACGAGCTCCGTCACCCCCTTGACCGCGTCAGCCATCGGCGTCTCCGCGTCGAAGTCGATGTCCACCGCGAAGTCTCCCCGGGTCTCGAAACTCACGACCCACTTCTCGGCCTTGAGCGCCCCGCAAAGCCTTTCCACGCCTCCCTCCAGTTCGAGGCGGACGACGTGGCTTCGGGTGCTCTTCTTCATGTCCTTTATCGAGCCCGAGAAGATGGCCTTCCCTTGGCTTATCACGCCGACGTGCGTGCATATCCTGTCGATGTCGCTCAGGATGTGAGACGACACGAGAATCGTCTTCTCCTTGCCGAGCTTCGCGATCAGCTCTAGGGTCTCCCTCCTTCCCGAAGGGTCGAGCCCCGAAGTCGGCTCGTCGAGTATGAGCAACTCAGGGTCGTTGATCAGGGCGGCGGCCAGTCCCAGGCGCGTGACCATCCCGGTAGAGAACCCTGCGATCTCCCTGGACGAGTCCCCCAGCAATCCTACCGAGCGTATCAGGGCGGAGAGCCGGCCCATCCTCTCTTCCACCCCGAGACCGAAGAGCTTTCCCACGAAGTCCAAGTAGGTGATGGGGGTCATTTTCGGCGGAAACCGGGGGTTCGTGGGAAGATAGCCCATCCGCCCGCGAAGTTCCGAGGATCCTGGCGTCATCTCCTCGCCGAAGACCCTGACTTCGCCCGCCGTCGGCCGTATCAGGCCCAGGAGCAGCCTAATGGTCGTGGTCTTCCCAGCCCCGTTCGGGCCTAGGAAACCGAAGATGGCGCCCTGCTCCACCGTGAAATTCACATTGTTCACGGCGATCAGCTTCTCGCCAAAAATCTTCGTCAGATCATTCATCTCGACAACTTTTTGGCCCATCGGACGACTCGGACTCGGGGCCGCCTGACTCCTATTAAGATGTGCTTCGGCGAGGCGGCAGTCGTCTACCCGCTGCCCCAGACTTGAGTCCTCGTGGAGAGCGCCCGGCCCGTCAGTGAGACGAGGGCGATGACGACGAAGGCGAGCAGAAGGGGATAGATGACGGAGACGTAGAGGATCGTCAGGACGCCGACGAGGGCCCCTACGAACATGGCGAGGACCGAGACCAGGCGGCGGCCGGCCTTCGATCCGTCTCCTCCGGCCAGACGGCTGTCCGCGACCATGCCCGTGAGGGTCAGCGTCAGCACGGTTGTCGTCAGGTCGGGCACCGCGAGCTTGCGCGCGGTGGCGTTCTGGAGCCCCATGGAGACCCCGAGGGCGACGATCAGGGCGTAGCCGCTTCCCGCCGGCACGGGGCTTCCGGCCAGTATCGAGAGGCCGGCGGCGAGGCCTAGGAGCAAGGCCTGGATCTCCGTGGCGGTCCACAGCAGACGTCCCCTGTGGCCCCCGAGGCGCGAGCCGAGTATGCCGCCTGCCAGCGAACCGACCGCGAAGGCACCCAAGGCGATCAGTGAGGAGGCTATCGAGAAGCCTTGTGCCCCGGCTAGCGCGAACGCGATGAAGAGTACGTTGCCGGTCATGTTCGCGACGAAGACGTGGCCAAGTACCAGATAGCTGAAAGCGTCGACCAGGCCTGTGACCAGCGTCATGGCGACGAGCAGCGGGGGCAGCGGGCCGTCCTTTCCGTCGCGGGATGGGAGAAGGGTGTCGCGGACCTCGGAGAAGAAGGTGCTCAAGGACAGGACGGCCCCTCCGTCGGGTCGTCGGTGACGAATGGCGTGGCTTCCCTTTCTACGCCTTCGAAGGTAAGTCTTTCGACCCTATTCAATTGTCTAGGAGGAAGCGAAGGACGGCCCTGTTGTAGAGCGCGGAGTGCGTGGTGTATGGCGCGTGGGAGGAGCCCCGGATGGTGGAGACCATCGCGTTCGGCATCGACTTGGCCAGAATTGACGTGACCTTCTGAAACATTGCAGGGCTGCGCTGGCCCCTCAGCAGCAGGGATGGGACAGATATCTTCCGGGCGTCCTCGGTCGTGAACGGGTCACTCTCCGGCGTGGGCAGCTCCGCGGCAAGGGTCTTGGAGTTCTGGAGAATCATCTGCCGCGTCCCGGTGGGCAGACGGTCGAACGCCCCCACGCCCATGATGAAGTCTATGAATCCCTTTGCGGTCGCCGCATCGTCGCCATCTCGAAGGTGGGCCAGCACCATCTCGGCGAACATGCTTTCAGAGGCGCGATAGGATTTCTGGCTTTGGGGGTCCTCCGCCAGCAGCGACAGCATGGGAGGCTCCCCGAGGACTGCGGACCGCACGACCTCCGGGTGGTCCCTCTCGACGAGGGCCGCGATGAATGCCCCATAAGACGACCCGACGATGTGCACGGGCGTCTCGAGGCCGAGGGCTCCGACCAGGCCCACCAGGTCGTCCGCCTCGTCCTTGACCGAGTGGCCGGGCGGGTACTCGCTCCACGCGTTCGGGAAGTGGTTTCGCCGGCTGTAGGCCACAACGCGGAATCGCTCCGCGAAGGGTTCGAGCTGGAGCTCCCAGGCGCGGTAGTCGTTGAGGCTGCCGTGGACCAGGACGAGCGGCGGGCCGGTCCCCTTCTCCACGTAGCTGAGCTCGACGCCGCGGACCTTCGCTGCATTCATCGCTCCGATCGAGAGGCTTCGGCGGGTTGACGGTAGAAATTGCTTTCGAAGCTGGACGGAGATCCATCACAGGGGCGGGCAGTGTGACCTCAAGTCGATCGTCCTAATCGTCGAACTGCGTGGAGACGTCGACCTCGAGGAACTCCCCATACCTGCTCGCTGCCTCCATCACTCCCTTCCTGTTCTCCTCGTTGAGCTTCGCGAACGGCCGTATCACGAGGACCACACTTCCCTTCCCGCTCTTCCTCCTCCACGTCCCCACCACCTCGCCGTCCTGCACCACGACTGGGAGGAAGATCCCGTTGCTGTGGGTGAAGACAACCTTGCCGCTCTTGAGCATCCTCTGCGTGTCCGCGTCGCCGAGCATGGCCGACCTGTCGGCGTAGCCAACGAGGTACTCGTCGAACGCGGGCAGGAGGTGGACCCCTGCCGCTTCCGCGTCTGGTCTCGATGGCTTCGACATGTAGTATGTCTTCCCTTCTATCTCCTCCGATGAGAGATTCGGGGAAGCTCCTTCAATACCCGCCTTGGCGTCTGAGACCTTGAGCCCAGACCACCACACGTAATCCTTGATTGTGGCTGGGCCGTGGCTTGTGAAGTACCTCGACGCCAGCTCCGCCAGCGCCTGACCGTCGGAGAGCTCCCTCCTGCTGGCTATCCGCTCCTCCAGCAGCTCGAACGTCGGCTGCTTCCCCTGGTGCGCCCCGAAGCATATCACCGCGTCCCAGGCGGCCCTGTAGAGCAGGTGGTACCCGAGGGGGCCCGCGACGTCCATGCCGCCCTTCTCGAGGACCTTGTACATCTCGTCCCTCGTGAGCTGCCCCTCGCGTTTCAGGGCCTTCACGAACAGGCCTTCCGCCCTTCTGATCGCGTCATCTCCCAACCCCAGGTGCCTGTCCCTCGAGATGGCGGTCTTGAGAAGTCGGGGAGCGAAGAGCCTCAGCATCCAGTGGACGTCGCGCGACGAGGCGAAGTGGAGGGTCCCGCGCATCAGCCAGGTCCGGGATATCTCCTTCCTGACGATGGCCTCCTCGACTTTGGCCTTGGTGGTGGAACCCCTGCAGCGCAGCGCGATGGCCCACAGCGCGGCTAGGTAGTCCTGGGCCTGCATGGCGCCGAGGGACGCCAGGACGCCTTCCACCGAATCGGTTCTGGAATGGAGGCTGATGTGCTGGCTAGAGAGGCGGTTGCCCGCGATGTCTCCGGACTCCACGCGAGAGAAAGACCCGGGCGGAATCTTAAAGCATTATTTCGTCGGGGACGGCTGAGGGTGCCGATGAACCCGTCCCAGCTCATCGACGAGAAGGTCGCCAGCCTGGATGACTGGCGCAGCAACGCGCTGACAAGGGTTCGAAGGTCGTCCACGACGTCGACCCGAAAATCGTAGAAGAGTGGAAGTGGGGCACGGCAGTGTGGTCCCACGATGGGCTCGTCTTGGCGGTGGGGGTCTTCAAAGACACGGTGAAGGTGAACTTCTTTCAGGGCGCGAGCATACTGGACCCGCACAAGCTCTTCAACGCCGGCCTCGAGTCAGAGAAGGCCAGAGTGATTGACCTTGCCGAGGACGACGAAATCGACGAGCCAGCCCTCAAGAGCCTCATTCGGGCCGCCGTAGACTTGAATGCGGCAGAGAGAAAGAAGAAGGTCTAGCGGGCTTCGACCTTCATCCAGGCGGCGGCGCCCTGACCCCGCTGCTCATCTGACTACGACGACCGTGACGTCGGAGTTGGCGACGACGCCCGCCGAGACGCTTCCCTGGAGGAACCTCCCGGAGGCGCCCTGACCTCGGGTTCCTATCACGATGAGGTCGGCGCCCTCATTCTTCGCGGTCTCGGTTATCGCGTTGGCCGGCGGCCCGCTCCCTCGGACGACCGTCCCTCTTGCGACGGAGACGCCCGCGCTCTTGGCCTCCCCGACGACCGTGTTCACGTAGGCCTCGGCTTCCTTCTCGGCGTAGTCGTAGCGCTCCTTCAGGACTCCTGAGCCCGACCCTCCTGCCCTGAGGCTCGAGGGATTGACGGCGGACGGAGACGGGACGACCCGCAGGACGTCGAGCTCCGCGCCGTAGTCGCGGGCGAAGCCGATCGCGGTCCTTGCCGCACGTTCCCCGTTCTCGGAGCCGTCGACCGCGACCAGGATCTTGTTCATCGCGAGCGACATCTTCCCCCCGGCTGCCGGGGACGAGAGGGGGCGGGCGACCTGGAGGGTAGCCTCCTTGGACATCACGACCATCTTCGGGCTTCTGATGACGGAGGCGAAGAGGATGCCGACTCCGGAGAGCACCGCGGCGCCTAGGAAGGCGTAGCGGAACCCGTCTACCGTCGCGACCGCTGCGGTCACGGACGCTCCGAGGCCCGCCGCTACCACGCCGACAATCGTCACGGCTATCGCCAGCCCGACTGGGCCACCGACCTGCGTAGAGGTGTTGATGAGCCCTGAGGCGAGGCCTTCCTCGCCCCTTCTCGCGCCGCTGAGAGCGGCGATGTTGAACGCAGTGAAGCTCAGGGCGGCTCCCAGGGAGACTACCAGCATGTCGGGGAGCAGGCCGACGAGGAAGGCCGTCCCCACTGCGAGCTGGGTGAGCAAGAGGAAGCCCGCCGCCTGTATCGCCGTGCCGACCAGCAGCACAGGCTTCGGGCCGAAGCGGGTGACGAGCTTCGCAGAGAGGTAGCCTCCCACCGAGAGGAAGACCAGGGCCGTAGGGAGGAAGGCGAGCCCCGCCGATAGCGCGGAGTACCCCTGTATCTGCTGGAGGTAGATGGTAAGGAGGAATATCATCGAGCTCACAGCTGCTATCGTGAGAATCGCGAGCGCGTTCGCGCTGAAGACGGCCCCGCGCCTGAGGAACGACAGAGGCATGAGCGGGGCGCTGGACCGGTGCTCGATGGCCAGGAAGCCTGCCAAGACGATCGCGGAGAGGCCGAGGGGCGCGAGGGTCTGGAGCGAAAGCAGGCCCTCGGTCGCCGCGTTCGTCAGGGCGTATACCAGGATCGACAGTCCAGTGGTCACGGAGAGCGCGCCGGGAAGGTCGAGCCGCTTCTGCCCGGGGTCTCCACGGCTCTCCACGAGCAGTCGCGTCGCGAGAACGGCGGTCACGATGCCTATGGGGACGTTCACGAAGAAGATGGACCGCCAGCCGAGGGTCGCAGTGAGCAAGCCTCCCAGGATGACGCCCGCGGCGAAGGCGGCGGACGAGACGGCGGCGAAGACGCTGAGGGCCCGGTTCCGCTCGCGCCCCTCTGCGAAGGTGACGACGAGCAGCGAGAGGCCCGTCGCCGAGGCTATCGCCGCCCCTACCCCCTGGACTGCCCTGGCGCCAATCAGGACGCCCTCGGAGGGGGCCAGGCCCCCGGCGAGGGAAGAGAGTGCGAAGATGACGAGCCCGATGCCGAAGAGCCTTCGGCGCCCGTAGATGTCGGAGGCGCGACCGCTGAGGAGAAGGAAGCCCGCGAACGTGAGACCGTAGGCGCTCACTATCCACTGGCTGTCGGCGAGGGATATCCCGAGCTCGGTGCGCATGGTCGGCAGGGCTATCTGGACGATTGAAAAGTCGAGGACTATGACGAACTGAGCGAGGACCAACAGGGTGAGGATTAGGGTAAGCCGTGGTGGAGAGGCAGGTTTCGTCATGGAAAATAGGACGAGTGCAGCTTCCGAGTGGTCGCCTAATAAAGCAGGTAGTATTCTCCAACTAAGTAGGTATCACAAACCCATCTGCGTCTCCTCTTGGTGACGGGAAAAATCACTCATCGCCGCCGGTAAATAGAGGACATCCCCTCAGCACGCCGGTCGCGGTTGTCGTCAAGTCAAGGACCGGATGACGAGAGTACGGAGGGAATCCCCGACAAGTGCCCGAACTGCGGGAAGAAGGGCACCTTCGTGAGGGACGAGGAGAGCGGCGAGATGGTCTGCAGCAACTGCGGCTTCGTCCTCAGGGAGAAGGAGGACGAGACGGGGCCCGCCTTCTCCGCCTCCGAGGCCGGCTCCCCGCAGACAGCGTCTGGTCCTCCGACCTCTATCGCCCAGCCGGACATGGGCCTCGCGACGGTGATTGGCAGGGAAGGCACTGACGCCTCGGGGAGAGGGCTCTCGTCAAGGACCAGGTCCACAGTGGAGAGGATGCGCGTCTGGGACAAGAGGAGCCAGCCGGACCAGTCAGCCTACAGGAGCATGAGTAAGGCCTTCGATGAAATCAAGACCATCGCAGCGAAGCTCTCCGTCGGGCAAGGCGCGATAGACCGCGCTGCCTACATCTACAGGAAGGCCCTCGAGAAGCGCCTCACGAGGGGAAGGTCGCTGACTCAGCTCGCAGCCGCTGCCTTGTACGCGGCATGCAGGGAAATGGAGATTCCGAGGAGCCTGAAGGATGTTGCAGCGGCGGGAAACATCAGCAAGAAGGACCTCTCCCGGTCCTACAGGACCCTCGTAACCGAGCTCGAAATCAAGATGCCGGTGGAGGACCCGATCCGCTCGGTCCCGAGGATAGGCTCCGCGATAGGGGCCTCTCCTCGGACGATGAGGAGGGCGCAGGAGATACTGAGGATGGCAGAGGCCGGGGGCGTCTCCGCGGGGAAGGACCCGATGGGCCTCGCCGGGGCGGCCCTGTACATCGCGAGCCACCTCGAGGGGGAGGGAAGGTCTCAGCCGAGGGTGGCGAAGGCGGCCGAGGTGACCGAGGTCACGGTGAGGAACAGGTACAGGGCGCTCAAGTCTAGCTTGAAACTGTGACGCGAACCTCCGCTCAGTTCGACCCGAGCTCGTCGTGCCCGGGAAAGGCACCCTAGACAGCCTCGGGTTGTTCATTTATGCAAATATGAAAACTTTGGAGATTTTATACTGGTGCTGCGTTTACTGTCGCGCGAGCCATATTTGCAAAAGAAAAACCTGATCGTCCTATCGTCTCTACTGTTACTTGCGGCGTTTGTGCCTTCCGCGGCGCTTGCGCAAACCGCAAGCCCGAACGGAGTTTCCACGTCCGTGGTAACGTCTACGACAACGACATCTTCTTCTTGTCCCCCAACCAGTTCAGTGTTGTCTTCAATCGACTCGGTCAAGCTGCCAGTGACCGTGTGCGTGGTCGACGGCTTCGGGAACATCTACAGCCTCACAGTGTCCGGCACGCG
>Ga0209517_10002168_pt1 | contig 28152 bp, 26 predicted proteins | sample PeaSoiMetSII2010_FD_187695 | JGI IMG/M metagenome (GOLD analysis project Ga0209517, IMG submission 187695) | Peat soil microbial communities from Weissenstadt, Germany - SII-2010 (SPAdes) (version 2) | ecosystem: Environmental > Terrestrial > Soil > Wetlands > Peat | place: Germany...
CCTCGCTCGTCACATTCAACAGGAACGATGTCCCATAACTGAGATACACATAGGCGTGCCCTCGTTCCAGAAAGAGCGACTGATTGCGCTGCGTCTTTCCATGGAATGCATGTCCGGCTGCATCACCAACCGGATAGGCTTCCGTCTCGACAATACGTCCGCTTAACCTGCCAGAGTCGGTGTCATGGACCACGACCTTGCCAATCAAATAGCGCGCCAACTGCACGGTATCCACTGGAAGCGCGGCTCGACGGAGACGCCGCAGCCGACAATCGGGTCGCGTTCGATCTGAGAGCTTCAATGTGAACTTCATAGTCCGATGCTGCGACGCGGGCACCAGTGCCGCCCACCGGCACGCTCAACGGTTTGATGCGGCGCCTCGATAATGGGAGCCGTATGACGCGAGAGTGTCACGTACGGTTCTGCAAGAGGCTAGGGGCGCAACTCCCCCGGCCTACTTACCAGGTCTCCCCTTTGAGCGCTCCTGAGTGGCGGCCTATCACTTGCGCCAATGACGGCCCGAATCCGTTCTTCCCCACGACGACCACATGATGATCTCTTTCTCAAATTGGCGTTCACAATGACCTCATTCGAAATGCATGCAAAGTTGCAAGGGTTAATTGCCGTAGACCTCCGGACAGTTGTTAACGCCTCGGGCCGTGTTGCCGCTCTCTCGCGGAGCATCCGCCGATCTTCGCAATCCAGGAGTCTGGAATGCGACAGGGCATAGTCCGCTTTTGCTGCTTTCAACGACAGCTATGAAGAAGTCGTGAAGTCGGCTTCGGATCGACTGTGGGCCTTCAGCGTCTCCGACTTCCGCCGACCGACCCGCGCAAGTGCCTGACCCCTCTCTCGAAACTTGCGCGAGCCGTGCATCAACCAGCACGAGACGCGCGGAACATTCCTATTGCTCGTCGCAGGCTTCGCGGCTGCGCCTCCTGGCAGCGCGAGCCGGGACGACACGATGCAATTGGGTGTAAGCGTTGCGGCCGGCAGAATGCTGTACTGTTCCGTGGAATCAAATGGGACGCCACGAGCTGCTTATGCCAGAGCAACTGCAGCATGATGTTTTGAGGCCAGTAATCCCGAAGTCCGCATTGAAGGTCCGGGCGCTGCTGGCGTCTCGCACAATCCTGGACGCCATCGTTACTGTCATGATCTTTGCCGTGCTGCTCACTTTGATAGGTGCCACGGCTGGGTTGATATTTGATTTTTGGGCGGCCGCCAGTGCTTTCAGCGATGTTGTGTCCACCCACACGTTCGCGCACGGCGTCGTCGATGGCATCGTTCGGGAGGTGGTTGTTGACGTTCTCTCGATCTTTGTTCTCATCGAATTGTTTCGCGCCTTCAGTTACTACCTAAAGTTTGATCGCATCCGCTTGTGGGCGTTGGCCGAAGTCGGCATCGTGTTCATTTTGCGGGAAATCTTCATTGGCCTATACGAGCACCGCATTGACTGGACGGAAATTCTGGCGCTCGCCGCCTTTATGGCCGTACTGGTGGCGACACGGATTGCCGCCGTCCACTTTGAACCAAGGGGCGATGCCCGTGCGTAGGCCGCGCCAGGCGGTGGTTTGCTAGCAGCGGCGCTCTGGATCCGCCTACCCATCCGCCGATGCCTCGGGGACGATGGCGGACAGCGACCAGACTATCTCGACGATCCATTAGGTCGGCGATCACCCCGAGAGGCGCTGCGTGCGCCCATTCCCAGGGGCGGGAATGCGGTGCCGTCGGGCGCGTCATAGGGGAACCGTGCGCATCATCGGCCCCACGTTGTCCTCGCCGTCTTCGATTAGCCCGGGGCGCCGGCGCTAGGCGCGCAGCACTTCCAGGCTGGTCAGCCAGCGCACGTGCCGTGGTCCCGTATTGAGGTCCTTAGCCGAGACTAGCGCCAGCGGTCCTTCCGAATCGGCCAAGGCGGCCCGGTCCTTTTCGACCAGGACGAAGGCGTCGGCTCCGACCACGGTGTTGTAGAGCTCGCTCCAGGAGAAGACGACGGTGTACCCGTCCTTCGCCCGGGCCACGACGTAGCTGCGCTTGATTTCGTTGTGGCTGTTGGCCTCAATCTGTGCCCGATCCAGCAGGTCCGTCAGGCGGATGCCGCGATAGCCGGTCAAGGTGCGCTTGAACTCCCCCGTGCACGTCCGCAGGTCGATAGGGTCCAGATCGCGGGCTAGGTCGGACTTGCGCAGGGCCTCCGCCTGGAGGTGCTGGGCGCCCTTGACGGCGCCGCATAGAAGCCTTCGTTCATAGCCAAGTTATCCCGCCTAACAAATTGAATTTATTAGCATTGCTGCCGATCAATCCGTCCACCGTCCCACTCTGTACAGGACTGCGCATGACAGTGATCCCACTCTGTACAGGACAGTGCGAATCCCTTCAAAGCCCCTCTTCAGCGATTTTCCGGTCATCTGATCGATCGCGCTGACGGGCGAACTCAGCGCGATTCGGACGCGGACCCGTTTCCCACTGTGGCCGGCGCCGACGTGAGCTTATCGGCCGCATCGACCCAGCCGCCGCCCATCGCCTTGTAGATGTCGACGAGCGACGCCAGTAGTTGGGCCTGTGCTGCCGCGTAGTTGAGTTCAGCCGGAAGAAGCTGCTCCTGGGCCTGCAGAACGGTGGAGTAAGGTGCGCGTCCGCCGTCGAAGAGCGCACGCGCCAACTGCTCGTACCCTCGAAGTGCGTTGACCAGGCGTTCCTGTGCTGCGACCTGCTCGCCGAGTTCCTCCCGCGCGGCGAGTGCCGTGTCGACATCGGCGAAAGCGTTCTGGATCGCCTGCTCGTATTCAAGGAGCGCCGCCTGCTGTCCCGCCTCCGCCTGCGCAACCTGGCCTGAGATCGCGCCGGCGGTGAAGATCGGGCCGACGATCGAGCCGGTGTAGCTCCACGTGCGCGCCGGGCCCTTGAAGAGATTGCTCAGGTCGGTACTGGCGGTCCCGAGTGCAGCGGTCAGCGAGATCGTCGGGAAATACAGAGCCTTGGCGGCACCGATCTGCGCGTTCGCCGCAATGAGCTGCTGCTCGGCCTGAAGCAGGTCAGGACGACGCTCTAGCAACTCGGAGGGCATCCCTGGAGGAATCGGCGGCAGGGCAAGCTCAAAGACCGACTTGCCGCGCGGGATGGGTCCCGGATTGCGCCCCAGCAGGATGGACAGCGCGTCCTGGCCCTGCGCAATCTGACTACGGATCTGCGGAATCTGTGCCGAGGCCGTCTCGTAGCGGGAACGTGCCTGCTCGACGTTCATCTCGGAGACGCGGCCGTACTGGAACTGCAGTTCCATCAACCGCAGCGACTCCGCGTAGCTCGCCTGCGTTCGAATAGCTGTCTGCAGTTGCTCGTCGAGGCCGCGCAGCGCGAGGTAGTCCGCAGCCACCGAGCTGACCAGACTCAGGATGACACCGCGCCGCGCTTCTTCCGTAGCGAGAAGATTGGCCTGGGCGGCCTCGGTCTGGCGCCGGATGCGGCCCCACAGGTCGATTTCCCAGCTCGCGCCGGCGAGCGGCGAGAATGCGTTCGTCGGATTGCTGATGCCCGGCGGCAGCGCGATCGTGCCATTGCTCGAAAACCGCAAGCGCGAGGCGTTAGCCTGGTAGTTCAGTTGGGGGAACAGCGGCGCGCGTGTCGTCGTGAGCAGACCCGCAGCCTGGGCGACGTTCGCGGCAGCGATTTTCACGCTCTTGCTGTTAGCGAGAGCGTCATCGATCAGCTGATCGAGCACGGGGTCGCCGAACTGCTTCCACCAGTTGATATCGGCGGTTGCCGCGACGTCTTTGGGTTCGTAGAGATACGCGCCCGGCGTGTCGATGGCCGGACGGCGGTAGTCCGGCCCTATCATGCAGCCGGCGAGGAGCGCGGCGGCGAGCGCGACAGTGGCGATCCGGCGCATCATTAGCCGCCTTCGCGCGGCGCCGGTGCCGGCGGCGTTTCGGCGCCTGCGGCCTCCGTGCCCATGAGCTTCTCATTCACCGTAGTATTCAATTCGCTTTTTGTACTTCCAAAGAGCTTTGTGCTGACCGTTTCGAGCAGCCAATAGAACATCGGGATGAAAAAGATCGCAACTACCGTCGCCGCGAGCGTACCGCCGATGACGCCGGTGCCGATGGAATGCCGACTATTGGCGGAAGCGCCCGTGGCAATCGCGAGGGGCACTGTGCCGAGCACGAAGGCGAACGAGGTCATGACGATAGGCCGCAGGCGCAAGCGCGCCGCTTCGGCCGCCGCATCGAAGAAGGACATCCCCTCCTTGCGGTTCATTTCCACTGCGAACTCGACGATGAGGATTGCGTTCTTGGCGGCTAGACCGATCAGCGTGAGCAAGCCGATCTGGAAATATACGTCGTTCGGAATGCCGCGCAACGCGATGGCTACCAGCCCGCCCAGAATCGCGAACGGCACCGCCATCATCACTCCAACCGGCAGCGACCAACTCTCGTATTGCGCCGCAAGAATCATGAATATGAACAGCAGGCCAAACAGGAACGCAATCGCCGAGGTCGAACCCGATGACACTTCCTCGCGCGCCTCGCCGGCCCATTCGTAGCCGTAGCCGGACGCCATGACGTCCTCCGCGACGTCGCGGATCGCTGCCAAGGCCTCGCCGGAGCTCACCCCCGGCGCCGGCGCGCCGTTGATCGCGATGGCAGGGTAGTTATTGAACCGCGTGACGAGATCCGGGCCGGTCACGAAGCGCGTGGTGACAAGCGCCGACAGCGGCACCATGTTGCCGTCGCGGTTCTTGACGTAGTAGCGGCCGATGTCCTCAGGTGTCAGCCGGGACCCGGGCTCGGCCTGCAGGACCACCTGATACAGACGGGAGTCCTTCGGAAACTGGCTAACGTACAGCGAGCCGAACATCGTCTGCAGCGTGCTGTAGGCATCCTGCACGGGGACGCCCAGCACCTCCGCCTTTTCGCGGTCGACGTCGGCCAGCAGCTGCTGCCCGTTGGCGCGGATTGTAGTGCTCACTCCCGCAAGTTCGCGGCGCGTGCGCGCTTTCGCGATGATTTTCTCGACCACCTCGGATAGCTGCTGGTAATTGCCCGCGCCCTTTTGCTCGATCCACATCTGGAATCCGGCAGTGATGCCCAGGCCCGGGATTGCCGGGGGATTGACCGGTACCACAAGTCCACCCTGGATCGCCGCGGAGTCCCGCCGCATACCGGTGATCACCGCATCGGCGGAAAGTGCTGCCGTTTTTCGTTCCTCGTAGCCCTTGAGCGAGACAAACAGCACGCCGAAGTTGGTCTTGCTCTGCGAATCGATCAGGCTGTAGCCGTCCACCTGCGCGACATTGGCCACCGCCGGATTCTTGCTCGCAAGTTCTGCCGCCCTCGAGCCTACGTCACTGGTACGGTCGAGACTTGCCGAGTCAGGCAGGAAATAGGCGACGAAGATGTAGCCCTGATCCTCCTGCGGCACGAACGCCGTGGGCAGCAACTTGAACAGCCACACGCAGCCACCGACGACCACGGCGAAGGCGACGAGGCTGACGATGAAGTTGCCCGTGATCCATTTGACGCCGCTCACATACCCATTCGTGATCCGATCGAAGGTGTCGTCGAACCACTTGAAAAAGCCCTTCTTCGGCCCGTGCTTCGATTTGATCAGGATGGCAGCGAGCGCGGGTGAGAGCGTAAGGGCGACCAGGCCCGAGAACACGACGGAAATCGCAATCGTCACGGCAAATTGCTTGTAGAGCGCGCCCGTGATGCCCCCGAGGAATGCCACGGGGATGAATACGGCGTTTAATACCAGCACAATCGCGATCACTGGGCCGGACACTTCGTCCATGGCGCGCTTGGCGGCATCGCGCGGTGACAGTTTGAACTGGACCATGTTCCGCTCGGTGTTCTCGACGACGACGATCGCATCATCGACGACAAGACCGATGGCGAGGATCATTCCGAACAGCGTTAGCATGTTGATCGAGAAGCCGAATACCAGCATGCCGATCAGTGCGCCGAGGATCGATACCGGCACCGCGAGTGTCGGTATGATCGTGAGGCGCAGGCTGTGCAGGAAGATGAACACGACCAGGACGACCAGTACCACCGCTTCAAAAAACGTCTTCACAACCTCGTGGATCGACGCCTGCACGAACAGCGTGGTATCGAGTGCGACATCGTACTTGAGGCCGTCCGGAAAGCTCTTCGAGAGCTCGGCAAGCGTGGCGCGCACGTCCTTCGATACCTGGATGGCGTTGGCGCCGGGCTGCTGATACACGGCGATCAGCGTGGCCGGCTTGCCCTGGTAGCTGGTGCGCAACGAATAGCTCTGGGCGCCGAGACTCGCATAGCCCACGTCCTTTACCCGCACGAGCGCGGCATCCGCGTTCTGGCCGCGCAGGATCATGTTGTCGAATTGTGCCGGCTCCGTGATCGTGCTGGTCGTCACCGGGAACGTCTGCTTGACGGGATAGGGGGTGGGCGGCGCGCCGATCCGCCCGACCGCGAATTGCTGGTTCTGGTTCTTGATTGCGTTGGCGATCTCGCTGGTAGAGATCGCGAGTCGTGCCATCCGGTCGGGCTTCAACCAGATGCGCATCGCGTACTCGGGAACGCCGAAGATCGACGCTTGATTTGCCCCGTTGATCCGGTTGATCGTGCCGAGAATCTGAACGTTCGTGTAATTGGAGATGAAATCGGCGTCGTAGCGCCCGTCGGGGGAGTAGAACGCGAGCACCATCAGAAATGTCGAGGTCTTCTGCTGCACGCTCACACCCTGCGCCTGCACCGATTGCGGCAGCTGTGCCATCGCTTGGCTGACCCGGTTCTGCACGTCCACCTGCGCCAGCGCCGGGTCGGTGTCGATCGTGAAATAGACGGTCAGCGTGTAATTTCCGGTCGATGAGCTGGTGGACGACATGTAGATCATGTTGTTCGCGCCGTTGACCTGCTGCTCGATCGGAGCGCCGACGTTCTGTGCCACGAGCGTGCCATTGGCGCCCGGGTAGGTGGCCGTGACCTGGATCTGAATCGGCGTCACCTGTGGGTACTGGGCGATCGGTAGCTTGAGCATCGCCACCAAACCCACGACCGAGATAAGGAGCGCGATGACCGTCGAAAAGATCGGGCGGTCGATAAAAAAATGAGAAAACATCGAGCGTCGCTCCGACGCTTATTTCTTGGTCGCCGGCGCGGCGTTGCCCGGTGCATCGACAATCTTCACGGGTGCGCCCGGTGAGAGCTTGACTAACCCGTCCGTCACAACGACATCGCCCGCTTTTAACCCTTCGGTGATGAACCAGTCGTCACCGTGCCACGGACCCACCTGCACACCGCGGATCTCCGCCTTACTCTCCTTATCGACTACGACGACGAAATGCCCATTCGCGCCCTGCAGCACCGCCTGCTGCGGCACCAGAATCGCATTAACGCGCACCGGTCCCGAAACCCGGGCCCGGACGAACTGTCCCGGGCGCAACGTCCCCTCCAAATTTGGCAGCGTCGCCCGCAGCAAGAAGGTTCCGGTCTGCTGGTTAAAGCTCGCGTTGGCGAACGTGATCTTGCCCTTGCCCGGATAGACGCTGCCGTCAGCCAGCACCACCTCCACCGTGTAGTTGTCGTTGGCCGGCAGCTTGAGGATGCCCTTCGCCTGGTCGCTGCGCAATCCCAGCATATCGTTCTCCGAAACGGTGAAGTTCACCCAGATCGGATCCACCTGCTCGACGCTGGTGAGCAGGCTGTTATCGGCATTGACATACGCGCCGTCCTGCACCCGCGCGAAGCTCGACAGGCCGGTCACCGGCGTGGTAATCGTCGTGTAGCCGAGATTGAGTCTTGCCTGTTCGACGTTGGCCTTCGCGGACTGTACGGCCGCCGCCGCCGCCGCCTGCTGGCCCGTTGCGTCGTCGAGATCCTTCTGGCTCAATGCATTGAGGGCGGCGAGCGGTTTCACCTGTGCCAAGTTATCGTTGGCGACCTGCAGTCGCGCCTGCTGCTCGGCCAGACCGCCGAGCGCAACGTCGAGCTGCGCCTGGAACGGCCTCGTGTCCTGCTGAAACATCACGCTGCCGGCCTTGACCGTCGCGCCTTCCGTATAGACCCGCTTTTCGAGGAAGCCGTTGACCCGGGCCCGGATCTGCACCTGATGCGAGCTCTGTGTCTGGCCGACATACTCGTAGCTGACCGGGGTATCCTGCGGCGTCACGGTCATCACCGTGACTTCAGACAGAGGACGCGCCTCGCCTTTTGACTCCTGCTTGCCGCAACTCGCCAGCAGACCCACAGCCACTAGGACCATCGCGAGCCAACGCATATCGCGAAACCTCCCTTGCTTGCACTTGCGGCACAGCCGCGACCCAGTCCGCCAACCATGCACTGCCCTACAACGATTGCAGAGCAGACGCCCACGCCGGTGTCTTGGCGTCGAACGCGACGAGAGCGCCAACGGCGCCCCTCGAGGGCGCACCCGGCGCCGACATCTTCTTGAGCAGCGAGTAATCATTTTCCGCAAGAAACCCGGATTGCGGCCCTTCATACGTAGTCGACGCACAACCCACCGCCAGCAAAACGAAAAATCCAAGCCAGGTGCGCCGTATCGTTCTAGCGTTCATGCTTCTTGCTCCCTCTTCAGAGGTACTTCGTTGGAAGCGATGGATACTGGCCACGCGCGGAGCCCGGTCCCGTTCGATCGCCCCAGCTGCCACAACCGCTAGCGAAGTAGGCACGCCGGGTATCCGGCCGACGTTCGGATGCCAATTCTTACGATCGTTGAGACAGTCAGCGACGATCTAGGACACCAAACCACTTTATCCGATCCCTCCCGGCTCCGCTATCCGAAAGCTGCAACCGACCGTCCGCTTCTTTGAGGCGCGCACTCGGTGTCCGCAACGACCCCGCGTTTTCCCCATACATCACGATAAGATCATCGTCGTCGATCGGCAGACCGTCGAGCTTGGCAGCTTCAATTACTCCGCCGCGGCGACGCGTTTCGTCGCGTCGTTGCGCGGCTTGTTGCCGCTAAGGGCAAGGACGAGATAGCCGATCAGGCGCCGGCCGGAATTGCCATTGGCGAACCGGAAAAACCGACCGCACGCAAAGAGATCTCGCTAACGATTTCGGAGATGGCACGTGTCGAATCGCTTGCCGCCGCCGAGGGGTTTTTGACAACGAAGTGGATCGTCGCTCTCATTCGTGCAAGACTTACGGGGACAGGCCAATACGGGCAGCGCGGGCTTGAACTTCTTGTCGAGTCGAACCTCCAATTGCTTGCGATCGGCCGCAACGTGAATCAGGTTGCGCGGGCCTTGAACAGTACGCCCCAGGACCGCACTGTCTATCGGATTGCCTTGATTGATGCCCTACGCGCGCACATCAAAGCTCATACCAAATTGGTCTCGAATGCAATGGCTGCGAACGTTCATCGGTGGCGAATCAAGTGAGTAAGCCAGGCTACGTTGATGGCGTTCTTGTCGATTGGGGAGCGAGTCTTTTCAATCAACGGTCGATTTCAGCGCCTTCGGCAAAGAAGAGCATGACTGCGGTGCTCTTGCGCCCGCGGCGCCGTGCAGAAGCTGGCGTGCTAGGCAAAGGCGGTGTTACGGCAGACGCCAAGGTTATACGCGGCAAACTCGGCTTCTGATGGGAAACCTTGGCTGGACCGCCCTCTCCATATTCCGCCCGATGCCGTCGCGTCACAGGCAAAAACCCAATTGCCGCCACCCCGCTAATCTATTTTCAAATGCCTTGAAAATATTTCGAGCGTACTTTCGGGCGATAAAAGCGTTTTGCATTTCAAATGCAAAATCAGACGCGGCAGACTTGCATCGCATAACGCGTTGATATTGAAGAAGGAAAATTCTGGAGGCGGGGGGGTCGGAATCGAACCGGCGTACACGGATTTGAAGTCCGCTGACACGACAGGAAAATCAATGGCTTAGCGAATTTGCCACCCTTTTTTTGGGTGGTCGCGCTCATTCAGTAACAAATATTTCGTAACGCGGAATTTATGACCAGCGCTGTTACAAAATCGGCGCGATTAGAGTTTGATGTGCTTGGTCGTAGCCAAATAAATCCGCCTAATGCATTGAAATTATTAATCTTGTTGCCGATCCATTTGTCCACTATTCCGCTCTGTACAGGACTGTGCATGACAGTACGAGTCGCTTCAAAGTCCTTTCGCGGTGAATCGCAGCCGAAAGCTCCCGTAGTCCCATAGGATCGGATTGCACGTACATCCCATATATCGCACATTCGTCGTAATTGCGTTCTCCCGCGAGAATGCGCTCAGTCGACGAACCCTAAATTTCAGTGTGCCTTTCGGGGAACATGGGAAGCGCCCGAATTCGACGGCCGATCTAATCTCGCCGTACTTAGCTGCGGTATCCGTGAGACCTTGAGAAGCCCCGAAGCCGATAACGGAATCGTCTGTGGATTTGAGGGAAGCCAAGTCGTGCGGGAGAAGACGTCAAAGGTAGTTGTCTTGGCCTCACCGGAGAGACCCGATCCATTGGCGTAATTTTTGACTTTTCCGTGCGACTAAATGGTCGAGGTTGAAATCCCTTGCTATCAGAACCACTTGCAAGAGTCCCAATCAACGGAGCGGAATCGATGAGTATCTACCGCAAGTCTCCAGAAGCGATCGCCAAGCTCAATCCCGAGCAGTATGAAGTCACGCAGCGTAACGGCACCGAGCGTCCCGGAACCGGCGAGTACCTCCACAACCGCGAGCCCGGCATCTATGTCGACATCGTGTCGGGTGAACCGCTGTTCGCGTCGTCGGACAAATTCGAGTCGGGCTGCGGCTGGCCGAGCTTCACCAAGCCGATCGTGCCGGCGCATGTCAATGAATTGCGCGATATCCGCCATGGCATGGTGCGTACCGAGGTTCGCTCGGTCCACGGCGACAGCCACCTCGGCCATGTCTTCCCGGATGGTCCGGGCGATCGTGGCGGGCTGCGCTACTGCATCAATTCAGCCTCTCTGCGTTTCGTCCACCGCGACGACATGCAGGCCCAGGGCTATGGCAATTATTTAAACCAGATAGAGGAGGTCTGAGATGGCAACGGAACGCGCGGTACTGGCTGGCGGCTGTTTCTGGGGCATGCAGGACCTGATCCGCAAGATGCCCGGCGTGGTGTCGACGCGGGTGGGCTACACCGGAGGCGACGTACCGAATGCAAGCTATCGAAACCACGGCACCCACGCCGAGGGGATCGAGATCGTCTTCGATCCGGCCGTGCTGAGCTACCGGCGCCTGCTCGAGTTCTTTTTCCAGATTCACGACCCGACTACGCCGAACCGTCAGGGCAATGACCGCGGCACGTCCTATCGCTCGGCGATCTACGTCGTGTCCGAAGCCCAGCGCCTCGAGGCGATCGACACCATCAAGGACGTCGAAGCCTCCGGTCTGTGGCCAGGTCGGGTGGTTACGGAAGTCGTACCGGTGCGTGACTTTTGGCAGGCTGAACCGGAGCATCAAGACTACCTGGAGCGGCATCCCGGCGGCTACACCTGCCACTTCGCGCGGCCGAATTGGGTCTTGCCTCGGCGCGATGCAGCCTGAACGTTTTGGAGGAATTGCCGACATTGCGACAGTTCGTCAATACCGGACCCTTTCAGGAGGTGCCGACCGAGGATCGCGGTAGGGATGCCCGTTACCGGGCACCCCCCGCACGGATCCGAACGGGCCCGATTCAGGCATTCGGCTCTTACCTCAGGTGGTTGACGGCGAACCGCCGGTCGGGCCAAGGATGAAGGATGCGAGGAGGCGGGAGCCACGCCGGTGGTGAGGTTTGAAAAAATAGCTCCCACCAAGAATTTCCACTCGCTGCTTGCCATCCTTGTCAATTACCGCCTGCACGATATCCCCCGCGGTAGAATTCTCAGCGAAGACCGGCATGGCCAGAGCAGCTGAAAAAATTGCAGTCAGACAAAACATGCTTGTCATTACAGCCATTTCGCTTCTCCTCCAGGGGCGTTCCTTGAACCGCCATGCTCAGATCGTAACGGCTCTTTAATCTTATTGGCTCTTCCTGCCCAACCCCTCGAAAAAAAGCAAAACGAATTTCACGTTTTCGGCTTCGTGGCGGTGATTTCGCCTCGATCGAGCCGACAGATTGCGAGCGAACACCGTATCGCGCGCCAGCGCGTTGGCGCCCTTGCCCCCAGCCAGCATCAGCGCCACGATGAGCGCGACTTCGATGATCGTTACGGCCACGGCCAGGACCAGCGTGCCGTAAGGTTCGCCCACCCGGTGCGCCACCACCTCGGCGTGGTGGATGGCTGCCACTACGGCCGCAAACAGCGCCGCGGTGAGAAGAATGCCCAGTGCCAGCCCTAGCGGCCGGCCCCAACTCCAGGCCAGTGTCAGAACGGCCAGCAGCGGCACGGCGAGGCTCCACAGGGGCAGGCTGGGGATGCTCGGCCAGGCGGCACGCGGCGCATGGTGGTTAGGTTTAGCCATGCATCTGCTATGGCGCCGTGGTGCTACTGACCCAATCCCGTCACTCGCTCTTCTTGAAAGCGGCGGTCATCAATCACCCCGCCGGCGCGGCAGGCGAATGGGCAACATGAATTCGTGATGTGTGCTCGTCGAAGGTCGCCTTGGCTTAGTCATTGGCGTTTGCCCCAGCCGTTGTCAGCGCCTGTATCACCTGCTCAAGGTTGAAGCTTGGCGGTTTCTGTCGCGGCGGGAACTGCGCGAAGGACTGCAGCCACTGTCCGACGAATGCTTGTGCCGGGACGAGCAGGAACACGCGATCGATTCTCCAGTGGCTGTAATCGATCCCTTCCTCCGGAGAACGTTCAAAGGGATCAGCGCGCAGGTCGATCAGCTTGGGAACGCGAAGCGTCCAGAACGGTTCTTCCCACACGTCGAAGCCGTGCGCCCGCTGTTCCATGAGAACAAGCTTCCACTTGTCGTAGCGAAGACCGCACAGAGCACCCTCATCCGTCCAATATAGGAATTCGCGACGGGGGGCATCCGCCATCTCCCCCTTCAGGAACGGCATCAGGTTGTAGCCATCCAAGTGGACCTTATAGGTTGAGTCGCCAGCTCGATACCCTGTCAGCAACTTCTCCTTGACGTCGGGTACGCCTGCCGCCGCCAACAGCGTCGGTAGCCAGTCCTCATGCGCGGCGATGTCATTGACTTCCATTCCGGGCTTGATCACTCCTGGCCACCGAATGAGGAAGGGCACTCGGTAGCCGCCTTCCCAGTTGGTGTTCTTCTCGCCGCGGAAGGGGGTCGTTCCACCGTCCGGCCAGCTCATCACTTCAGCCCCGTTGTCGCTGCTGAAGATGACGATGGTGTTGTTTGCAATCCCGAGATCATCGAGCTTCTTCAGCAGTACGCCGACATGGTCGTCGAGCTCCTGCATGCCAGCACCATACAGGCCGTACTTGGCGACCATGGCCTCGTATTTCGGCTGCAGATGGGTCCAGATATACATGCGTGTTGTGTTGTGCCAAATGAAGAACGGCTTGCCCGCTTTCACGGAACGGTCCATATCGTCTAGCGTTGCGGCAAGGAACTCCTCGTCGGCGGTCTTCATCCGTTCTTTCGTAAGCGGGCCGGTATCCTTGCAGCTCTGCTTGCCCATTGCACCAAAGCGTGGATCGGCGGGCGCGGAATTGTCCGTCGCGGTCGCTACGCACTTCAGCACGCCTCGCGGGCCAAACTTGGCGGCGAATGCGGGATTCTTCGGATAGTCCACATTCTCCGGTTCTTCTTCCGCATTCAAGTGATAGAGGTTGCCGAAGAACTCATCGAACCCGTGGACGGTGGGTAAAAACTCGTTGCGATCCCCAAGATGGTTTTTGCCGTTCTGGAAGGTCATGTAGCCGAGCGGCTTTAGCAAATCGGCTATCGTGGGATCCTGTTTCTGGAGACCAATCGGCGAGCCTGGCAGCCCGACCAGGGTCAGGCCGGTGCGAATCGGACTCTGACCGGTAATGAACGCAGCGCGCCCCGCGGTGCAACTCTGCTGCGCGTAGTAATCGGTGAACAGTGCGCCCTGTCGGGCTAGACGGTCGATGTTGGGTGTTTTGTATCCCGACATGCCATGGTTGTAGGCACTGACATTCCAGTAACCTACGTCATCTCCGAAGATAACGAGAATGTTTGGCTTCTTTTCCTGCGCCGCCGCCGGACCGGCCACCAGTGTCAGCATTGGGACTAAAGCGAAAAACAACCTCGTGATAATTTTCATGATTATTTCCCTTCTGCCTTCTTTTATTCCGAATTCGGGATGCATCTAGTCTGAAGGCTCGCCCAATCTGCAGCGTAACCGGGCCGAACGCGGATTCGGAATACGGTACTCGGACCGTGACCGCGTGACTATTCAAAACTACGATCGATCACGCTTTCTTGGAGTGGTTCCTGAAAAGCCTCGTTTCCTACGGTGGTTTGGGACGCTGGAGGTCAGCATCTCCTTACAGGGCACGGGCCTTTTGACCTGCTCTCGATTTTTCAAAGCTGTTGTTGTTCCTTGTAAATGGTTCACCAGCCAACCTCGAGGACCGCTTACGAGTGATTTTCGCTGCGGAGGTGAATACCCGGTCTTGGCCCATTTGCGACGCACGCGGGGAATGCGCCGTTCGCGCCATCACACGCAGAAAACCGAGGATCACGGAAGGATCAAGGACACAGTGTCGATTAGCGAGCGGCCGGCCGCGGTGGAAGATCGGGCGGTGCTCGGTCACTGGGAGGGAGACTTGCTGTGTGGAAGTGGCAGCACCCAGATTGCCACGTTGGTTGAACGCCAGTCGCGTTACGTAATGCTCCTGAAGACCCCCAGCAAAGACACCGAAGCCGTGATCAACGCCTTGATCAAGAACGCTCGCAAACTGCCGCAGGAACTGTACAAATCGCTGACCTGGGACCGGGGCACGGAGATGACCGACCACAAACGATTCACGCTGGCGACCGATATCCAGGTTTACTTCTGCGACCCGCAGAACCCCTGGCAGCGGCAGGCTTTGAATCAGGATTGCGTTCTTGCGGTCCGACCTGTCTTACCATCACACGGTGATCAACCTCCGCAACCTATCGGCTTCTCCATATCCTCATTTCATGCGGGCGCGTCACGACTCGGGGCGGCAGCGCACGGTCAAACTCGATCATCGAGGATATCGGGCAGATATCTAATACCGAGCTTTGCGTTTCTAAGCTGATGCGATTCCTGATCTGAACGGACTACGGCTTATTCGGGAACCGGAACTGCTTCCGACACGCGGCCTCGCATCGATGATTGCGGTTGGGAGAGGCCAAGTGCGGCCGCAAACAAGGGCTTCGACTCCATGATGTGTCTGGTAATGAGTTCACCGATCTCGTGGACCTTGCCGGCGAGCCCATACTCAATCATCTGGTAATGCTCCCCCACGGAAGCCACCTGACGCTCGCGCCCTTCTCTTGAGTCGATTCCGTAGAGGCGCATGTCGTCCCGCTGCGCCATGATCAACCGAGTAAGACGCGGATTGATTGGCAAGACGCGAATTAGCGGAATGTCCGCTGCTGGCCGACCTGCGTCTGTCGCAGACTCTCGCGAATCATATCGACACCGGGCGCTGTTCTGCATACACCGGTCGTTCCCGGCGCCACCGACCGCAGACAGCTCGAAAGCCGACCTTCAGCGCAAGGGGCCACGTTCGGCAAGACCCGACGCAATTGAGACAATCGGGTTCTTTTGAAGCAGGCATTCAAACCGGGTAAAGCGGGCGTCTCACTGAAAGTGAAGACGGTCGCTTGACTGTGTACGCATTGCGTGAGTGCGTTCACGTAAGGAGCAAGCTTGGAATGCCTTGCATTGACGATTTCGATCGCAGGGTAGGCCTCGTGCCGCCATCATTACAAAGCATGGAACTCGATGGCAGCGGTCGCAGCCCGATGACTAAGACAACCGCGAAGATCATCGCAGTTGGACGAAGCCCTACGTTTCCCGGTGCGCGTTGCGTGACCTACATGCCCCACCGCAAGGACGCGGTGTGCAGGGGTGCATCCCACAGCGACAGCATCGAAGCGTCAACCGCGCTGACCGTGATGGAGCAGCCAGCCATTTCGAGCGAGGTGACATAGGACCCGGTCAGATGGCGCACGGCTCTGATCCCCATCCCTTCCAGGATCTTATGTGCCGCATGCACCATCACATACAGCTCCAATAGCGGTGTACCGCCGAAGCCGTTGACGAACAAGATCACCTCCTGGCCGCGCTTGAGGGATAGGTCCTTAAGGACGCTATTTACCAGCTCCGATGCGATTTCGTCCGCGCTTGCCATCTTCACGCGACGGCGCCCAGGCTCGCCGTGGATGCCGACCCCCACCTCCATCTCGTCGGCTGCGATTTGGAAGGTGGGCTGGCCGGCGGCCGGCACCGTGCATGAGGAGAGGGCCACCCCCATGCTTGCCGTGCATCGATTGACCGAATCGCCCAGCGCCTTTAGGTCGATGAGGCCCGCGCCGAGCTCCGCCGCAGCCCCGGTGATTCTCTCGACCACCAGAGTTCCCGCGACCCCGCGCCGGCCCGTGGTGTAGGTGGAGTTCTCCACCGCCACGTCGTCGTTGATGACAACCATGACGTTGTCGCGCTCGAGCATCTCGACTGCCATCTGAAAGTTCATCATGTCGCCCGAGTAGTTCTTGACGATGAACAGCACCCCGGCACCGGTGTCCACATTCTCGGCGGCTGCCAGCATCTGATCCGGCGTGGGGGACGTGAAGATCTGACCGGGACAGGCGGCATCGAGCATGCCATGGCCGACGAAACCTGCATGCAGCGGCTCGTGGCCGGATCCGCCACCGGAGATGAGCGCGACCTTGCCCTGCTTGAGGGTGCGCCGGCGCACGAATTGCCGGCCCGCTCCCAGTATGACGATGTCCGCGTGGGCGGCCGCGAAGCCGTCCAGGGACTCGGTCAGAACGGTTTCGACGGCATTTATGAGCTTCTTCATGGCAATGTTCCAGTCAGGACGATCGTTTTCGAAGCGGGTTTAGAGTGTGTCGCAAACGGCACCGATGATCAACGCCATCGAGCGTGAACCAGGATCAACATGTCCAAGGGCGCGCTCGCCCAGGAACGAAGCGCGACCGCGCGTGGCCTCGATCAGAGCGGTGGCGGTGGCGCTGTCGATTGCGCACCGGCGCACGCGCGCGGCGAGGTCCGCGCCACCTTCCCCCAGCACGCGGCGCACCGGATCTAATACATCGAGGAGGGTCTTCTGACCCACCTCTGCCTTTCCAAGTCGCGTCAGCGCTTTGATTCCCAGGTCCATTGCGCGGGCGAGGTCGGCCGGGCCCGGCTGCGCCGGCAGTTCCTTGGACAGCGTGACCAGCAGGGTGCCGAAGACTGGCCCTGATGACCCGCCGATGCTGGACATGCAGGTCAGTCCCATCGCCTTGAGCGCATCGTTGAAAGGCATATCGGAAAGTTCGTCCAGCCGGGCTTGGATGGCCTCCGCACCGCGACGCATGTTCAGGCCGTGGTCTCCATCGCCGATGGCCCTGTCAAGCTGGCCCAGTTCGTCCGTGTGATCGATCAGCGTTTGCGTCGCCGCCCGGATCCAGATTGCGTGACTCATGGGCTCCCCTCGATTCGAAACGTGGCGCTTCAGGCCCGGACGCGCTGACCGCCGACGTCGAACCACAGCGGTCGCCGCAGCTGCAGCCGCACCTCGTCCCCCGGCAGCACGATCGCGTCGGATGGGACGGCGACGGCGATCTCCTGTTCGCTTCCCTGCAGGACCAGCAGTGCCAGACGCTGATCGCTGAGGCTCTCCAGGCGAAGAACTCGTGCAGGCAAGCCTTCGCGCGCGGTCGCGCCGTCGCTGCCAACCATGCCGACGTGCTCCGCTCGCAGGCCTACCGTCACGGCGCTCGGCGGCGCAGCGGTCTTCCCAAGGGCGCTGCGCGGCACGAGATTGATGCGCGGCGAACCCAGGCGCGACGCCACGTAGCTACTCACTGGATCCTCGTAGATCTGCCGGGGCGTACCTATCTGGACCAGCCGGCCCTTTTCGAGCACGCCGATGCGCGTGGCCATGGTCATGGCCTCGGTCTGGTCGTGCGTCACGTACAACATCGTGGCGCCCAGCTCTTGCTGTATGCGCTTGAGCTCCAAACGCAGGTCGTCGCGGAGCTTGGCGTCCAGCGAGGACAGCGGTTCGTCCATCAGCGTGACCGCGGGGTTGCGGACCAGAGCGCGTCCGATGGCCACACGCTGCATCTGGCCGCCCGAGAGGCGGGTGACGGGCTGCTGCAACTTGTCCTCAATGCGCAGCAACCGCGCCACCTCCTCGACCTTGTGCCGGATCTCGCCCTTGGGCAGGCGCCGCAGCGGCGAGCGCAGCGGAAACGCGAGGTTCTCGAAGACGCTCAGGTGCGGGTAGAGGGAGTATTGTTGGAACACGAATGTCACGTTGCGCAGGGCCGGAGCCAGCGTCGTGACGTCGCGCCCGCCGATGTGCACCTGCCCCTGATCGGGGCTTTCCAATCCGGCTACGAGGCGCAGCGTAGTTGTCTTTCCAGCACCACTTGGCCCTAGCAGGACGATGAAATCGCCGGAAGAAACCTGCAGGTCCAGATCCTGGACCGCCTGGACGGCGCCGAAGCGCTTGCCGATGGCCGACAGCCGCAGCTCAGCCATGGACGGCCTCCTTGCGCATCGCCCGGGAAAAGCCGTTGCGGGCCGTTCGCAACGCCCGGCCCGAGGCCTGGTCGAAGAGCGAGACGGCAGCGGTGTCGAAGCGCAGGCCCACGTGGTCCCCGCGCGCAGCCTTCACATTCACGCCCACTTTGGCGCGCAGCGTAGTGCCGCCGGCGGTGGCCAGAGTCACGATCTGGCAGCTTCCTAGGTACTCCACGCCCAATACCCGGGCGCGTAATAGCACGTCGTCGGCAAAGCGCACGTGCTCGGGCCGCACGCCGCAAAGCAGGGGCCGCGCACTCACGTCCTCCTGCAACTCGGGAACGTCCACGTTGACCTCGCCGATGCGGATCGCTCGCGCGCCCCGTCCCAGCGCAGCCTCGAAGGGCAGGAAATTCATGGCTGGGGCGCCAATGAAGTCGGCCACGAACACGCTTGCCGGTCGTTCGTACACCTCCATCGGCGGGCCGAGCTGCTCGACCACGCCCCCGTTCATGACTGCGATCGTGTCGGCCATGGCCATGGCCTCCATCTGATCGTGCGTGACGTAGACCGTAGTGGCATGGATGCGCTCGTGCAGCTTGCGCAGCTCGACGCACATCAGGTGACGGAATTCGGTATCGAGCGCGCCCAGCGGCTCGTCCATCATGAAGGCCTTGGCACGGCGTACGATCGCGCGGCCCAGCGCCACACGCTGGCTGTCGCCGCCGGAGAGGCCGGACACGGAGCGCTCGAGCAGGTGCTCAATCTGCAGCAACCGGGCGACCTCATCGACGCGTCGCCGGGTCTCGGCGCGCGGCACTCCTTGGCACTTGAGCGGAAAGCCGATGTTGCGGCGCACGTTCATGTGCGGGTACAGGGCAAACAGCTGGAAGACGAAGCCGATGTCCCGATGCGATGCGCGCCGGTAGGTCACGTCCTCCCCATCGAGCAGAATGCGGCCCGCGGTGGGTAGTTCGAGGCCCGCGATCATGCGCAGGGTCGTCGTCTTGCCGCAGCCCGAGGGGCCCAGCAGTACGAAGAACTCTCCGTCGGGGACCGTGAAGCTTGCCTCGCGCACTGCGATGAAATCGCCGAAGCGCTTCTGCAGGTTCTCCAGACGGATCTCGGCCATGGCACTAGTCGGGGAAATGGCTGGTGACGAGGAAGGCGACGGTCCCGGCCAAGATCACCACGAAGGAATAGGTGTACAGGTCTAGCAGGAAGGGCTGCATGAGCATGAACAGGCCCAGGCCAATTGCGACGGCCGAGGCCCCCTCCCAGGGACCGCGGCGCAGCCACCGGCGCCGTGGGGCGGTTGCGGCAGATGACACCGTATGCCCGCTCATTTGCGCACCGCCCCGAAGGTGATGCCGCGCAGCAGCTGGCGCCGCAGCAACACGGTGAAGACTAGGATGGGGATAACGAAGAGCGTAGTGGCCGCCGCCACAGCCGGCCAGTCCTGGCCCCCTTCTCCGATGATGAAGGGGATGAAGGGTGGCATGGTTTGCGCGTCGCCGCTGGTGAGCAGAACAGCGAAGGCGTACTCGTTCCAGGAGAAGATGAGGCAGAAGACGGCCGTCGCGGCGATGCCCGTGGTGGCCTGCGGCAGGACGGTCTTCCAGAAGGCCTGCAAGCGCGTGTAGCCGTCGACCAGGGCCGCCTCCTCGTACTCGCGCGGGATCTCGTCGATGAAGCCCTTTAGGAGCCAGACCGCGAGCGACACGTTGACCGCGGTGTAGAGCAGGATCATGCCAAGGTAGCTGTCGAGCAGGCCGAGCTGGCGAAACATCAGGTAGATGGGGATCGCGACCGCGATGGGCGGCATGAAACGTGTCGACAGGATGAAAAACAGCAGGTCGTCCTTGATCGGTACGCGAAAGCGCGAGAATGCATAAGCCGCCAGGGTGCCGAGGAAGACCGCGAGGAAGGTCGAGCCGAAGCCGATGACCAGCGAATTCATGAGTCGTCCGGGCGTCTTGGACGGGCCGGCGATGACCATGTCGCGCTCCCGCGCGATGCGGGCGCAATAACCATCCGGCGGCGGCAGCGTGGCCATGAACTCCGGCGTCTGGCGCGTATGGATGGTGAACAGGTTGCAGTAGCCCTCCAGCGAGGCTTCGGAGAAGACCTTGGGCGGATAGGCGATGGCGTCAGCCGGTGTCTTGAAGCTAGTGAGGAAGATCCACAGCAGGGGCGTGATCGTCACCAGCGCGTAGGCCACGACGATCGCCCCGGAGATCCACTTGGTCGGCGCCGACGCCTCGACCACCGAGTGTGCCGTTGATGTGGGGATCATCGTTGCCTCACCTTGTTCAGGAACTTGATGTAGATGTTCGCGGCGCCGAAGACCGCCACGAAAAGGATGATCGCGAGTGCCGAGGACCAGCCCGTGTGCCACTTCTCGAATGCGGCGCGCTTCAAAGTGATCGAGACCGTCTCAGTCAGCGAGCCGGGGCCCCCGTTGGTCAGCAAGTTGACCATGTCGAACATCTTGAAGTTCTCGATGGCACGAAACAACACGGCCAGCATGAGGAAGGGCATGACCATCGGCAGCGTCACGGACCAGAACGTACGCCAGGCCGAAGCGCGGTCGACTTCGGCCGCCTCGTAAATCGAGTCGGGAATCGAGCGCAAGCCGGCAAGACAGATGAGCATCACGTAGGGCGTCCACATCCAGGTGTCAACCAGCACGATGGTCCAGGGGGCAAGCTGCACGTCGCCGATCATCTGGAACGAACTCGGCGGGATGCCTGAGAAGAAATTCACCAGGTAGTTGAACAGGCCGACCTGGGGCTGGTACAGGAAGGTCCAGAAGTTGCCCACGACCGCCGGGGAAAGCATCATGGGCAGAAGGATGACCGTGGTCCAGAAGCTGTGTCCCCGGAACTTGTGGTTGACGAGAAGCGCCAGCGCGAACCCCAGCACCACCTCAAGCAGGATCGACCAGAAGACGAAGTGCGCCGTCGTCTGCATTCCAGCCCACAGATCGGGGTCGCCGAGGATGTCGCTGTAATTTGCTATGCCGACGTTCTTGATGCGCAACCACCCCATGTTCGCCTTGTAGTTGGTGAACGACATCTGGATCGTCCAGATCAGGGGAAAGATGTTGATTGCGAGCAGCAGGGCAATGGTGGGCGTGATGAACAGCCACGCAATGCTGCGATCCGACAGACCGCGCAGCCGGATCCTGCGGGCGGCCCCGGAGGTGACCCGCACCGCCGTCGTTTCTGGAGTATCGACGCTAGCGTTCAAGATGTTTTCCTCTGGGAGGCCCGCTGCGCCGGGCGCAGGCACCCGGTGCAGCGTTTCAAGCTTCAGCGGCTACTTGCCCGCATCCTTGAAGTCCTTAGTCCAGTCTTTCACGAGGCCGTCCAGCGCCAGTTGGGCGGTTCCTTGCCCCGCAACGACGTAGTTGTGGATGCGCTTTTGCATGTCCAGGAGCAGCGAGGCGTAGTTGGGCTCAGCCCAGAAGTCCTTGACGATCCCCATTGTGACCAGGAAGTCGGGGGCGAAGGGTGCGCTCTTGGGGAATCCGGGGGCCTCAACAACCGCCTTGAGGGCGGAGTAGCCGCCAATCTCCCACCACTTCTGCTGCACGGACGGTTGGGCGAACCACTTGATGTAGTTCAGCGCATCGTCCTTGTGGTCCGAGTACGAAACCACCGAAATGCCCTGCCCGCCAAGCTGGCTGTAATGGCCGCTGGGACCAGCGGGATTGACGAAGAAGCCGATCTTGTCCGGCCCCATGGCCTTGTACAGCCCGGGGAAGAACGCGAACCAGTTCATTTGCATCGCCACTTGCCCAGACTTGAAGGCGTCCAATCCCTCCGACATGTAGGCATTGGTCATCCCCGGGGCCGTGCAGCAATCGAAGATCTGCTTGTAGATCTCCAGCCCCTTGACCGCGCCAGCCGAATTGACGAAACCGTTCATTTCATATGGCTTCTTCGGATTGTCGTACTCGAAGCCGTAGTCGTACATGACGTTGGTCACGCCCATCGTGATGCCCTCGGAGCCGCGTTCTGTGAAGATGTAGGCACCGTAGACCTTCTTGCCGGCGATCTGGCGTCCCTGGAAGAACTTGGCCACTTGGAGGAATTCATCCCAGTCCTTGGGCGGCGCGAGATCCCGTCCGTACTTGGCCTTGAAATCCTTGCGCACGTCGGGCATGGCGAACCAGTCCTTGCGGTAGGTCCACCCGACCGCGTCGGCCATCGCCGGCAGCGCCCAGTAATTCGGCGTGTTCTTGGGCCACTCGGAATAGCCGACGACAGTCGCATCGACGAAGTCGCTCATCTTGATGCCGTTCTTATCGAAGAAGTCGTTGAGCTTGACGTAATGACCGTTCTCCGCCGAGCCACCGATCCATTGGCTGTCGCCGATGATCAGGTCGCACAGCTTGCTGTGCGAATTAAGCTCGTTGAGGAAACGGTCGGCATAGCTCGTCCAAGGCACGAATTCGAATTTCATCTTCACTCCGGTCTTGGCGGTGAAGTCCTTCGATAGCTCGACCAGTGCATTGGCCGGGTCCCAGGCGGCCCAGCACAAGGTGAGACTCTTGTCTTCGGCGCGCGCGGCGCCGCTGCCGAGCGCGAGCGCGGCGATGGTTGCGAGGGCGACGACCCCTCGCACAGTCTTGTTAGTCGGTTTCATGGGGCAGTCTCCTATGGTTTTTCGGACTCATGGACGCACATCTGGCCGTTGTCTAGTCCAGGTTTTCGGCGGTCAGAATCTCTACACGTGGCAGCACGACGTTCAGCGCACCACGTACGTTTTCGCAAAGGGCGCGCAGTACGCGCGCCGCGGCTAGCACCGAGTAGTGGATGTCCTGGTGCAGGACATACGCCAAGCCCCCGGCGCTTAGTAGCGCGCGGTGCTGATCCGTGAACTCATGCGCGATGACACCGATCTGGCCCGCCAGGCCGGCGTCCGCCAGCGCCTGCACCGCGCCCGCGCTGCCGGTGCCGACGTTATAGAGGCCGGACACGCGGTCAAGTTCGACCCCGCCATCGAGAAAATGCTTCAGCGTACTGGTCGCACCCGCATCGTCGGCGGGAAGATCCGGCGTGCGCACTATGCGCAGTTGCGGGAATCGCTCTTCGATCACCTGTGCGAATCCGATCCGGCGATCGATTTCTGCCGACATGCGCGTGGCCTGCGAGGACAACAGCAAGGTGTCGCGCGTCCCAGGGCGCGCCATGCGTGCGAGCAGCAACCCAGCTGTGCGCCCGGCGGCGCGGTTATCCATGCCGATATACGTCTCGCGCATGGACCCTGCGACGTCAGAGAACAATGTCACGACATGCGTGCCAGCGCGCACCAGTTCGTTGATCGCTAATTTGATGGGGGGCATGTCGGGTGCCATGAGGGCGATGCCCTGGCAATCGCGCAGCTTGGATAGTTCGCTGGCAAACGCGGCCGGATCGCCGGCGTCGACGCGGTTCGTGACCTCCGTGATGTGCTGGTGGCGAAAGTCGCCCGCCGACTGCGCGATCTGCCGCTCGATCCGCGCCAGGTGCGGGAATTCGTCGCCCGGCAATACGTAGGCGAAGCGGAAGTTCTCGGTTGCGCGTGGCCGCCCTGGTTGGGGCGGGGAACCGAGCTGGGCGACTACCTGCATCACGCGCTGAACGGTCTCCGGATTGACGCCAGGCCGACGATTGAGCACGCGATCGACCGTCGCCGTGCCAACGCCGGCAAGGCGGGCGATTTCGGAGATCGTAGCTGTGAGAGCCATGTGAATTGACGCTGGTGTGTTTCTGAATTTGAACATCAATAAATAAATCAATCAATCAATTCTTATGTCGCGATGCAGCGCAAATGTCAAATCGACCGAAGGCGCAGCCGAACCCTCCTAGGAATTTCTTGGATAAACGAAGAGTTAGCGATTTACCGCATCGCAGCAGAGGGCGGATCGGATAGCAGCGATCGATCCTTCCCAGCAGACGCGAAAGAATTTCAGGCGGGGGAACTGCCGACGCTCACCGTCGCTGGAGTTCTTCTCGCTGTGACTTCATTTCTTTCGGAGGGGTCGAATCAAAATCGAACACGGTCGCCTAGTTGCTTGATGTGCCAGTGTTGACGAACTTCTCGGGCGATCGAGACGCGTTAGCGGCCGGACCAGGCGCTGCTTGTCACACTGAACTGAACGGTTCACGTAGCGTCACTCCCAGGTCTTGCGCTCTTAATGCCATATGCAAGGATTGATCTCGGCTCGCAAGAACGAGAAGGACGCAGAGGGTCTGGTAGCGATGCACCATTCGGCGAAATCTACTTGGACCGACTCCTCGAGTCCGAACCGAGGCTGTACGTTGCTGCGGAAGAGGTAGATCTCGCCTTGCGTACCAGAAGGAAATGGTCTCCTGGTTGATGCGAACGAGTGCCCCGGAGAGGATTGACCGCGCCTCCAAGAGTCCGCTGTTGGCCTGTGTGAAAACTCGAAAACTGACAATTTAGTCGAAACGTCGACCTCTCAGATCGCTCTGTATTCGACGATCGTTGTGTCGATTGGATTGCGTCTGGCTCTGATCGAATGTCTATTCCGATGCCCCGCGTCGGAACCCTTCTGGTCAGGCCGCAGCCGGGCTAAATACTCGGATGCGCGGCGCAATTTTTGCCTTGAGCTCGCGCGTGGCCATCCTCATGTCGTATTCGCTTTGCAGATTCAGCCAGAAGCGAGGCTCCATCCCGAAAAATAGGCCCAGGCGCAGCGCGGTATCGGCGGTAATTGGCCGTGAACCGTGAACTAGTTCGCTAATACGGCTCGGGGAAACATCGATATCGGCCGCAAGCTTGCGGGCCGTGATGCCCATCGGCTTCATGAAATCTTCCAGCAAAATTTCGCCAGGGTGAATTTCGTCAAGCAATTTGGCCATGTTTTACTCCTACTGGTAATCCACGATTTCGACCTGGTGTGCGCCATCCTCGCGCCATAGGAAGCACACCCTCCATTGGTCGTTAACCCGAATGCTGTGCTGACCTTTGCGGTCACCCTTTAACGCCTCAAGCTGGTTGCCTGGCGGAACTCGCAAACTGGCCAATTCGGTGGCCGCGTGTAATTGCAGTAATTTGCGTCGCGCCACTCGTTCGACGTTCTTGAACCGGGCCACCGTTTTGCTTTGGAACAGCGCCTCGGTATCGAGACAGGCAAACGTACGAATCATGCGACATTCTATTCTGTATTACGGAACCTGTAAAGCGGAATAGCCAAGTCGAAGGTAATTGCCGCCGCCCCGGTTAACCTATTTTCAAATGCCTTGAAAATATTTCGAGGGTGCTTTCGAGCGATGAACGCGATTTGCATTTCAAATGCAAATTCAGACGCGGGAGACCTGTGTCACATATCGCGGTAGGGATGCCCGTCACCGGGCACCCCCCGCACAGATCCCGGCGTGCGCGATTCGCGCACCGGGCTCCCACCTCGGGTGTGTGACGGCGAAGCGCACAGCCGGCCAGGGGTCAAGGATGCGTGGGGTGGGCAGGAAGTCCGCCGCGAGCCGGCTGATCCGCGCCCACGCGGTGCGGTCCTTCTGGCTGCGGCGCTGAAGCGTGCGGCGCCACAGTTGCACGACGTGATAACGGAAAGCACTCAGGCTCTGGGCGTTGGTCGGCACCGCGTGGTAGTTGAAGTAGCCCCGTACCACGTGGCGCAACCAGCGGCCCTGCTGCGGGATGGGATCATGCATGCGCTGCCGCAGGATCTCCTTGATTTCGCGCAGTTTCGTCCGCATCCGATCCCGCCGGGACTTCCGTTTGAGCTGGAAGGTGCCCTGGCGAGAGCGGCCGCTGATATGCGTGAAGCCTAGGAAGTTGAACGTCTCCGGCTTACCTAGTCCCCGCCGTGTACGGTTCTGCGCTGCTGCGCGGCCGAACTCGATCAGACGGGTCTTGTCCAGGTGCAGCGACAGCGCGTATTTCCCCATCCGTTCCCGCAGATCCACCAGGAAGCTCTTGGCCTCGGCCTCGTGCTCGAAACCGACAACGATGTCGTCGGCATAGCGCACGATGACGACTTGACCGCGAGCGTGGTGCTGCCGCCACCGCTGCGCCCACAGGTCAAAGACATAATGAAGGTAGATGTTAGCCAGCAGCGGCGAGACGACCGCCCCTTGGGGCGTTCCGGCCTCGGTGGCCATCAGCTCTCCTTCTTCCATCACCCCGGCCTTCAGCCATTTGCCAATCAAGTGGATCACGCGAGGATCACCGACCCGGTGTTCCAGGAAACGCGTCAGCCACTCGTGGCTGACCGAATCGAAGAAACCGGCCACATCGGCATCCACAATCCAGTTCACCTTCGCATGGGTGATTCCGGTCGCCAGGGCGTCCAGCGCATCATGCTGGCCGCGCCCAGGGCGAAACCCGTACGAGAACCCCAGGAAGTCCTCCTCGTAGATCGCATTGAGCACTTCCACCAGGGCACGCTGGACGATCTTGTCCTCCAGCGCCGCTATCCCCAGAGGGCGTTGCCGCCCATCGGGTTTGGCGATGTACACCCGTCTTGATGGCATTGCTCGATATGTGCCCCGATGAACGCGGGCATGCAGATCCGCCGCGTTGGCTTCCAGGTTCTGCCCGTACTCCCCCCACGTGATCTGATCCACCCCCGGGGCCGCATCCCGCTTGAGCCAGGAATAGGCCGCCTTCAGCAAATCAACGCTCACATGGTGAAGCAGCGCAGTGAACCGTTCCTTCTTCCTTGCCTTTGCTACCAACCGTACACGGTCCAGCTTCTGGGTCACGCTTTCCCGGCTCAGCGTCCGGCACGTGCGTGGCTCTCCCGTGTTCCCCTCGGCCCCCTCCCTTGGCTCCACCGACTCCGCCCCCGGTTGCCCGGGTTTGTTCACCGACTTCATCGCTACTACGGAGGGGTCTGACTTCTCCTGCCCGTGCATCATCGGCTTCGGCTCCTCGCCTTCCCGATGCGGACCATCCGATACCTCTGGCTGGCCAAGCGGGAGATCTCCCGGTTCCCGTGCAAAGAGCGTACGTGCATGCCAGGGTCTCAGACCACGCAGGGCCGCACAGGCACTCGCATGGCGCGCCTGGTCGTGTTGCCTTCCGACTGCGTTACGTCGTCGGCACCCTGGGAAATTTCACTTTCGCGGCTCAATGGCTGGCCTACTCGCACCCCTGTCAACGCTTCACGACGTGCCTCGCGGCTACCCCTCGCGCATGACTCGGGGACAGCATGGTTTGCTAAACCTTTACCGTCAGGGACTTTCACCCTTTACTCTTTGCCGGTCTCCCGGCGCACAACGCATTGAAATTTAAGAAGGAAAATTCTGGAGGCGGGGGTCGGAATCGAACCGGCCTACACGGATTTGCAGTCCGCTGACACGACAAGAAAATCAATGCCTTAGCGAATTTGCCACCCTTTTTTTGTGTGGTTGCGGTGATTCGGTAACAAATATTTCGTAATACGGGATTTTTCCGGCCGCTAAGTCGCAACTTCCTGATTCCACTGACGTCAGCGAGCTGGTAGTCGCGCGCGCGGATGGCATGAAGTCCGAGGGAAAGCGTCCGCCGCTCAAAAACCAACGACCCGCCTTCGTTAGCCCCGAATGTCAACTTGGCCTCGACTTTATCAA
>Ga0209517_10002169_pt1 | contig 28149 bp, 24 predicted proteins | sample PeaSoiMetSII2010_FD_187695 | JGI IMG/M metagenome (GOLD analysis project Ga0209517, IMG submission 187695) | Peat soil microbial communities from Weissenstadt, Germany - SII-2010 (SPAdes) (version 2) | ecosystem: Environmental > Terrestrial > Soil > Wetlands > Peat | place: Germany...
CGCAGGGCATCGAGGGAGCGCTCAAGTTCCAGGCCCGTGTCAAAATGATTTCGTCCGGCGGCAAAACGAGCGCCGACGCGGACCAGCTTTCCGTTTCCAATGCGAATTCCGTCCTGCTGCTCATCGCCGCGGCAACAAGTTATAACAGCTTCAAAGACGTTAGTGGCGACGCCGGCGCGCGGGCGCGGGATTGCCTCGCCGCGGCCAGTCGGAAATCCTACGACGCCCTGCGTCGGAGACACGTCGCCGAGCACCAGCGGCTCTTCCGGCGAGTTGCGCTCGACCTTGGGGCCACCGACCCGATGAAGTTGCCCACCGACGAACGCATCAAGCACTTTTCGGAGGGCAACGACCCGCAGCTTGCGGCCCTTTATTTTCAGTTCGGGCGGTATCTACTCCTCTCCTGCTCACGACCCGGCGGACAGCCCGCCAATTTGCAGGGGCTTTGGGCCAACAGCATGGACCCGCCTTGGGGCGGCAAATACACGATTAACATCAACACCGAAATGAACTACTGGCCGGCCGAGACGTGCAACCTCGGCGAGTGTGTCGAGCCGCTCCTGCGCATGGTGCAGGACCTCACTGAAACCGGCGCGCGGGCCGCCCGGATGCACTGGGGTGCCGGCGGTTGGGTCGCTCACCACAACACGGACCTCTGGCGCGCGGCCTCTCCAATTGACGGGCCATGGGGTCATTGGCCCACGGGTGGCGCGTGGCTCTGTCAGAATCTCTGGGAACACTACCTCTTCACCGAGGACCGCGACTTTCTGAAGCGTCTCTACCCTGCGATGAAAGGCGCCGCGCAATTCTTCCTCGATTCCCTGGTTGACGAGCCGAATCACCACTGGCTTGTCACGTGCCCCTCCGCTTCCCCGGAACACGGCATCCCGGCCGGTGGCAGCATCTGTGCCGGGCCTACCATGGACGAGCAAATCATCCGCGACCTTTTCGCAAACTGCATCCAGGCGTCAGAAATCCTCGGTTTGGACGTGGGCTTCCGCGAAAAACTCGCCGCCGCGCGTGCCCGTCTGGCGCCGAACCAGATCGGCAAAGCCGGTCAACTCCAGGAGTGGCTCGACGATTGGGACATGGAAGCTCCGGACCCTCATCACCGCCACGTCTCGCACCTCTACGGCCTTTTTCCCAGCGCGCAGATTTCTCTGCGTGGCACCCCGGAGCTGGCCGCGGCCGTCAAGCGATCCCTGGACCTTCGCGGCGACGACGCCACCGGCTGGGCCATCGCCTGGCGCCTCTGCCTCTGGGCGCGCCTGCAAGACGCTGAGCATACGTATAAGATTCTTACGCTCCTCATCCGTCCCGACCGCACTTACCCGAACCTGTTCGATGCCCACCCGCCTTTCCAGATCGACGGCAACTTCGGGGGCGCCGCCGGCATCGCCGAGATGCTCCTCCAAAGCCACGCTGGCGAACTCGAATTGTTGCCCGCCCTCCCGGCAGCCTGGCCCAACGGCTCCGTCAAGGGTCTGCGGGCCCGCGGTAATCTCGAGGTGGACCTCGCCTGGAAGGACGGCAAAGTAACCTCCTACCGCCTGACTTCGCCCGCACCGCACCCCGTGAAAGTGCGGGTGAATGGCGAAGTGAAAACAGTGAAGCCGAATAGACGCTGAGAATGTTTACCGTCTGCAACCGAAGAGGAGCTAAGCCGGGTGGAACAGGTTCAAGGAATGGCGAAACCGGGCCATATCCAAGCTCTCGAACTCGGGTCATAAAGAAAGAGGTCCACGTGACATGTCAATCTATGAGAGTTGAATCGCACCCTCTTATGTCAGAACTCTATTTCGCACCAACCAAAAGGGCTCACCCAATCACCCTGCACGACTTGCAGCAGCGATTCGTATCGGCAGGCTTGCCTTGCACGATAGAGGAGGACTCACCGGATACGCACTGGCTCGTTTTTGAGCCACATGAATGCACCATTTACGCATCCACGAAGGATGGCAATGTGATACTGGCCACATTCAATCTTGGCTCTGCGGATGAGCCGAGAGTTCTGACGACAGTTGAGCAGGTCATGGACGGGGTCGGCTTTTCAGCGGACGACGATGCTGACTACGCCTGAGCCGTCCAACAACCCGGGCGCAGCGAAGCCCGCGAGAGGGCCAATACTGTAAGTTTGTCAAATCGGCTGGAGCGATGCGTCATTGTCTGGGGCCTCGTTGCCATCCGGGCGGCTTTGTCGAATGAGGCCGGCCGTGCGTATCAGCATTTGGATGAATTTTATTAAGACAATTCCCCGATACTCTCGCGCTAGGAGCCTGTGTAAAACTGGCGCCGTTGTCCTCGTGGTGTTTGGTCCGCGGGCGCGAAGCGGGAACGCCGCAGCGCCCGCGATTTGCAATGGCGCAAACTCGGCCGCCTCGCGTCCTTTGGGTCCTTTGGGTCCTTTTGGTCCTTTCCGTCCTTTCTCCGTTTCGGTAGGTCCCGCGGCGCACAGTGTGCCGCGCTAGCAACTGCTTCCCACTTGCGCGAACTGCCGTTTGGTACATCTTCAGTTAGGGAAAACCAAGACATCAAATCATGAGCACAAAATTCAAAGCCTATGCTGCGCTTGCCAAAGGCCAAGCCCTCACACCCTTCGAGTTCGACCCCGGCCCCCTGGGCGGGGAGCAGGTGGAAATTAAAGTCAGTCACTGCGGCGTTTGCCATTCCGATCTTTCGATGCTGGGGAACGAATGGGGCATGTCAGCCTACCCATTCGTGGCCGGCCACGAGGTCGTCGGGACCATCGTCGCGGCTGGCAACCAGGTGAAACGAGTAAAGGTGGGCGATCGCGTGGGTTTGGGCTGGTTCTCCGCCAGTTGCATGGCCTGCCCGCAATGCCTGGGCGGCGACCATAATCTCTGCTCGACCGCGGAGCAGACCATGATCGGGCGTTTCGGCGGGTTCGCCGACCGGGTGCGTTGCCATTGGCTTTGGGCGACACCGGTGCCCGCGGCACTCGACCCGGTCAAAGTCGGCCCGCTGTTCTGCGGCGGCATCACCGTGTTCAACCCGATCGTGCAATGTGGCGTGCAACCAACCCAGCGCGTGGCCGTGATCGGCATTGGCGGCTTGGGTCACCTAGCCTTGCAGTTTCTGAACAAATGGGGTTGCGAAGTGTTGGCCTTTACGTCGAGCGATTCCAAACGTCAGGATGCGCTCAAGTTCGGAGCGCACGACACGGTGAATTCCCGCGATTCCGCGCAGATGCAAAAGCTCGCCGGATCGCTCGACTTCATACTGGTGACCGTGAATGTGACTTTGGACTGGCCGGTGATCATCAACGCGCTTGCGCCCAAAGGGCGTTTGCACGTGGTCGGCGCTGTGCCGGAGCCGATCCCGGTGGCCGCCTTCTCCCTGCTGGCCGGGCAAAAAGCGATTTCCGGTTCCCCCCTCGGCAGCCCCGCCACCACGACCAAGATGCTGGCGTTCTGCGCGCGACATGGAATCGCACCCACCATTGAGAAGTTCCCTATGTCTCGGGTCAACGAGGCCCTCTCGCATTTGCGCGCCGGCAAAGCACGCTACCGCATCGTCCTGGAAAACGACATTGCCTAAAGGCATCAGAGCAACGAGTCCGCGATCCAGATAAGCCACCTCTTATGGCCTATGACTGGCCAAACCACCCAAGTTTCGATTGATGCGGCTGACCCACAGGGGCGAAGACGCGAGGCGACTCCTCCGAGACATGAGAGCAGAAGCGTTGAGTCGTTATGGCGATGTCATTGACCCATCGGCACCACTGCCTACTAACGACCCGCGCGTGCCTCGGAGCGCGTTTCTCATCGCCAGGCTTGGCGATCGGATCGTGGGCTGCGGGGCGTTACGACCAATGGACGCAGGGATCGCAGGGGTTAGGCGTATATATTTGCTTCGAGAAGAGAGTGACCAGAGATGAGACCCTGCCGCGTAACACTCCGCGGGGGCCAAGAGCTCCTGCCCTTTGAGTTCCCGGTTGAGTTATGAAGCTCTGCTGGTTGGGGCAGCCCCGGGCGCGGTTCGGCGGGTGAGGGAGGTATCGAAGCCGCGCAGGTGGGCCAGAAGTTGCGCTGCGCCGGTACTGACACGCGGCCGCGAGTCGGTGAGCAATTGTTGGAGGCGCGGGACTGCCCGCTGAGCCGGCTCAGAAAACGCCCAGCGGCGATCCAATTGCTCCAAGGCAGTTGTGGCGGCTGTGCGAACGGCGGGATCTTCATCCACGACGGCCACAACCAGGGCTTCGATCGCGACCGGATTGCCCAACACACCCAGGGCTTCGGCGACGGCTCGGCGCACGTCGTTTTCGGGATCACCGACTAACGGTGCGAGGACGCCCGCCAGTTCCGGATCATTCAAGCGCCGCACAAAGGCGAGCGCCAGCAGGCGCACCTGAAAATGAGGATCGGAAAGCAAGGCAACAAATTGAGAAGCGTGGGCCGGATCGCCCCAGCGCTCGAGCATTTGCGCCGCGGCCAGACGGATGGCCGGGTCGTCATCACCGAGGCAGTTAATCAGGACGGCGGTGGCTTCCTCGGCTTGTTCCTGGCCGATCGCGTAGATTGCGCACAGGCGGGACATGGACTCGCCTTGTTGGGCAGCCTGCAGCAACTCCGCCAGGGCAGGGGAGTGCTGGACTTCGGAATCCGACGCGGTGAGATCTGAACCACCTTGGTTGGGGCCCCCCCCGTTCAACTCCTCAAAGAGCGCTTGAGCAGCGCTTTCGCCAGCTTGCACAGCGATTTGGAGATCTCCCAGGGCGGTCTCGTAAAGCACCTGTTCCTCGTCGGTGGGAGCGGCCCAGCCCAGACCACTCAACGCGACGGCAGCGCACACTCGGACGCCTGGCTCCGGGTCGGTTAAACATTCGGCCAGCGCAGCGGCTGCGTCAGCGTTTCCACTCCGCCCTAAGGCGGTAGCGGCCGCTTCTCGCACGTCGCTGTCTGCATCCTTAAGTGCTGCCAGCAGCGCGTCAGTCGCCATACATGAGACCTTTCAAATGCTTCTATCTCTCGACTCAAACAAGACAGTCGTGTCCTCGCCCGGTACACTTGGCGAGGCACGCGGCGTTTTGCGGCGCGCCCCACGCTCCAGGGCGGCAGGCACCTAAAGCCACTGAGCGGTTGTCGTGCCAACCGATGGGGCGATATGGAATCGCGATCGGGAAGGCCAGGTGGGGCTGGAAGTGGCAGACCCGAGAGCCTATGCGTGATGGAACCAGAGTGGTCTGGCACCGCAGCCGGAGCCCCAGCCGGGGTGCGATCCCATTTTTGAGTTTCCCGCAGGTCTTCGTTGCGCTACGGGGTGCGGGTGCTTTCTGCCAACCCTCTGGGCTGGGCGCCTATACCCCAACGCTGGCATTCCTGGCCCCAAAATATCCGAGCCCAGTGCGGGGACGACGTCCCGCCCCGACTACCGCGGGCGTGCCGCTGACTTCTCAGTCGGCGAAGAGGAAATGCAGGTCGTCGAGGGTGAGGCTTTGGGAGAAGCGCTCCTCTCCGAGAACGTCTTCGGCCAGAGCCTTCTTTTGCTTTTGGAGCGCGCGGATTTTTTCTTCGATGCTGTTTTTGATCAGCAGTCGATAAGCAATGACTTTGTTGACCTGGCCGATGCGATGGGTGCGGTCGATGGCCTGCATTTCGACGGCGGGGTTCCACCAAGGATCGAAAAGCACGACATAGCTGGCGGCAGTCAGGTTGAGGCCGAAGCCGCCTGCCTTGAGGGAGATAAGAAAGATCGCCGGGCCCTCAGTGGCCTGGAATTGACGGACCAGCTCACCACGATTTTCGGTATCGCCGGCGAGGTAAAACAGCGGCCAGTTACGCTCTTCCAGCAAGGGACGCAAGAGGCCCAACAACTCGACGAACTGGGAGAAGACCAGGACCTTGTTGCCTTCCTCCATGAGGGGTTCAAGTTGCTCGAGCAAGGCTTCGGTCTTGGCACCTGGGACGCGCAGGTCGGGATTGACCAACTGCGGATGGCAACAGATCTGTCGCAGGCGCAAGAGGGAGGTCAGGAAGTGGAGTTGGTGGGCCGCCAGCTCTTTCTGGGTCTTGACGCGCAGGAGCAACTGCTGGGCGCGTTTGAGCTCGGCCCGGTAAAGGATTTGTTGGTCTCCTTCGATCTCGCAGAATAGATCTTCCTCGATGCGGTCCGGCAAGTCTTTGGCCACTTGGCTTTTGGTGCGCCGGAGCAGAAAAGGCCGCACGCGAGAGGAGAGCCGCCGCCGTGCGAACGGGTCGCCCTTGGCGTCGTAAAGCCGGCCAAAATGCGCCCGGCTGCCGAGAACGCCGGGCATGGCGAAAGCCATCAAGCTCCACAGGTCCATCAGCCGGTTTTCGATCGGCGTGCCCGACAGCACGAGTCGATGGTCGGCGCGCAGCACCCGCGCGACTTGCGCCGTCTGTGAACTAGGGTTTTTAATATACTGGCCTTCGTCGAGGATGACCGCCCGCCATTGCACGGAGGCCAGGCTTTCGCCGAGCGAGCGCAGTTGCGTGTAATTGAGCACGTGCAGGTCGGCCTCGGACAGGCGGTCCCGAAAGGTTTGCAGCTCGCTGGGCGGCCAGATCTTAACGCGCAAGCCGGGGGTAAACCGGGCCGCCTCCGCGTGCCAATTGTCCATCACACTTTTGGGACAGACCACGAGCGCGGGCGCTTCGGGCGAGCTCGGCTGGGAGGATTTATCGGAGGTGGGAGAAGCTTCCCGCAGCCATAACAACCAGGCCAGCGTTTGGAGCGTTTTGCCCAAGCCCATGTCGTCAGCCAGAATGCCGCCGAAGTGGTTGGAAGCAAGGTAGGCGAGGAAATGAAAGCCTTCGAGCTGATAGGGGCGCAGTTGGGCGGTGACACCGCCGGGCAGGTCCGGCGCTACGCGGGTCTTGAGTTCGCCGGCCCGCCTCTGGATTTGCTCGACTTGCTGCTCCGGCAGGAATTTTTTCGCGGCGTCGTCGGCCAATTGCAAAGCGTGCAGGCGCTGGGGTTCGGCAGAAAGCTCGCGTGTGCTGAGCCCCAAGCGCGCCAAACGCTCGTTTTCTTCGTCAGAAAGATTGAACTGCAGCCGCCGCCAGCCTTTGCCTTCCAGTCGCACGTACTTGCCTTTGGCGTTGAGCAACAGCTTAATCTCTGCGGGCGTAAGGGTGGCATCGTTAACATCGAGCACGACCCGCAAGTCAAACCAATCAATTCCCGCCTCGGTGGCATCCAGTTTTACGGTGCCGGCCACGTCCGGGGTAGCGAAGGAGGCGAGATCCCCATCCAAGTGAACGGAGATGTGAGGGGGGATAGTTTTGAGCCAAGCGGCAAAGAGTTCCGGGAACTTGCGTGTGATGCGCAGGGCGAGGCCCTCTTCATAATTAGTGAACCTCAGGTTAAGGGGCTCGAGCAGAGCGGGGACTGGGGCCAAAGCCGAGCGATCATAAAGGACAATGCCCTGCTCGTGCCGGTTGCCTTTCGGGCTTTTGTTAGCGTGCCCGACCGTCCAGCTTTGGCCGTTCCAAGTCTCCTGGTGGCCATCGGGCGCGGCCGCCGCCACCTTCACCGCGCATTCCTCGGTGCGGCTGCCGTAATAGACGGGTCTCAAGTGGCACTGGATGATAACTTCGAAGCCGAGGGTGCGGACGCGCTCGCGGATGCGTGGAGGAAGTTCCACACCCAGGCCTTGGAGGAACGTCAGCCCGGCGGCGGATTCGATGGCCGGGGCGGGGATCCGGGTTTCGCGTGTGATGCTCAACACATCCGACTGCGGAGCCGGGCCAATAAACAGGGCGTTCAGCGTAAGGTACAAGGCGGGGCGGCCCGAAATGGTGCACAGGACAGGCGGTGGCGGAGTTCCGTCGGCCTGAACGAGCCGCAAACCGTAATCGTCCTGAAGGCTGGACGCGGGCTGCAATTGCCAGCGCAACGGTTCCGCCGGGCGCGCCAAAGGTGTGTCCGCGAGGGTGAGGACGCGGCTTTCGAGCAACCGGGTGCGCAAAAGGTGCCCTAAAACGCGAACCGCGTCGGGTTCGTGGTAGCGCAATTGGGTAGTCCCCAGGTAAAGGCGCTGCGAGAAAAGTTCCCACAGTAGTTTCCCCTCCGCGGTAAACTGCAGCCGGCCCAGTTCTGCAGCCTCGGCGAGGTGCTGCATTTGGCCGGCGCGGACCGGCTCAAAACCCTCGCGACCGGGGCGCTGCCACAGGAGGTGCGCCTCCTTTTCGTCGATGAGCAGGCGCAAATCCGTTTCACCTTGATCGGCCAGGACGGGTCCCTGGAGGTTGACATGGAGGGCGCCAAGCGTCTGCTTCCATTTGGCGACTTCTTTGGAGCGCAGCCATTGCGTGATCTGGTCTTTGATGCCGGCCAAGTCGGTGACCGGCTGCATAAAGTCGGGGATCGACACGCCCCGTTGCTGGGCAGTGTGCGCAACATAGAGCCAGAACTCGTGTTCATCAGCGGGGAATTTCGGCCAAATGTCCAGGCCTTCCCAGCCGTAGCCTCCGAGGCCCAGGCCGATTTCCTGGAAATCCCAGCGGGTGATGTGCTGGGTCTGGCAAGAGCGAGTATAAACCGCGTGGAGTTTGTTCAGAAACTTGGTTTCGGGCGGCTTGAGCCGCCGACCAAGAGCCGTACTTAGGCGTCGCGCAAGTTCCCCGTCCTCAGTCGCGCCGCGGCGCGGTTTGGCGCCCGGCAGGTTGAAGAAAGCCGGGACGATGTTGGCGCTGAGGCTGCGGACAATCGCGGTATTGTGCTCGGCCAACAACGAGCGCATGGCGGCGAAGATATGCGCGCAATTGAACTTCTGCGAACAGGTGCAGGTCGCCTCCCAGCCTTGGTCGCGGTCGTATTCCAGGACCACCTTCTGGACTGGCCCAGGGCCAACTTGGGCCGAGTAGGCCACTCCGGGCTGGTCGGCGATTAAGTTTTGGACACTGCCACTGCGAAAGAGGCTCTCGCCTTGGCGCCGCGCCTCGGACTCGAATTGCCGGAGGAATACCTGGCCCTCCTCCGGGTCGAGCAACTGAAACGCATTGTCCATTTGATTAACTATATTAGCGGTTGCGATGCTGACAAGGAAAAGCGGGTTCAATGCCCTTCCGCTCGCGGATCGAGCGGAGAGAAGGAATTGGCAAACCGCTCCTCATAGGGCACGCCGGCTTGATAAAGCAACAGACGTTGATGCATCTGGGCCAGCGCGTCCTGGTCGCCCGCCGCGGCGGCGGTTTCGAGTGCCTTTTGGAGCGTTCGGCGGGCCTCTTCGAAGCGACTGGCACGGGCATAAGCCATGGCCAAGGTGTCGAGCACGAACGGTTGGTTGCCACCGCTTAGTTCCTTGGCCCGCTCAGCCAGCGCGACGGCTTTGGTGTCGTCGCGAACGGCTGGGTCCTGGTCGGCCGCAAGGACCCGGGCCAGGCAGGTCAGGATTTGCAGGTCATCAGGAGCGAGCTCGAGAGCTTGGCGAAGCTGGGCGACGGCTGGGGCGCTACGGCCTTCACGGAGTAAGGCCTTTCCCCACAGCAAGTGGGGGCGAGGGTCGTTGGGCGCAAGCCGCGCCGCTTGGGCGAATTGGGCTGCGGCTTCCTGGTAATTCCCTTTTTTTAACAGCAAGGTAGCCAGATTTAAATGTGGCAGCGGTGCATTGGGTTTGAGCCGCAAGGCCTCTCGGTATTCGGCGAGTGCCTGGTCCGTTTGGTTGAGCGTGTTCAGCAGGTTCGCCAAGTTATTGTGTGCCTGCGCCAAGGTAGGGTCTGCCCGCACCGCGTCCCGATACCGGCTCAGGGCCTCCTCGCGGCGTCCTTGCTGCTCCAGCGCGACACCAAGATTAAGGAGAGCGATAGCATTGTCTTCGGTCACCTCGACGGCATGGGCAAAAAGCGTCCGGCTGTCCAACCAGTAAGTTAATTGAAATTCAGTGGCGACACAGCAGCCCGCCAGCGCTAGTCCGGCGGCGGCCACCCCAAGGGTAGGATCCCGCCCACCCATCCGCGGGTGAGAGCTGAGATACGAGCTCGCTTCAATCGCGAAGGCCAAGCAAGGTCCAATTAGTGGAAGATAAGTATAGCGATCGGCCATAGCTTGGCCGCCAACTTGCACCAGACCAATCACCGGGACCAACATCCCCACATACCAAAGCCACCCCACCAGCAAATGCGGTCTCGTATGGCGAGTCCGCCAGGCCAGACACGAGAGACCGATTAGAAGGGCGGCTGCGGCTGCCACGGTCGCCGTCGGCAGTGAATGCGGCAAGGGATAGACGACGGAGAGGTTCGTGGGCCAAATGGTTTTGGCCAGATACGAGGCATACGCAACCAAGGCATTGCCGAGTCGCGTCGAGAATGGATAAGGCTCCAGGCTGACGATTGCCTCGCCCCGTTGCGCCAGGATGGTGATGACGCAGGAAGCCGCGCTGAGGGCCAGGAAAGGGAGCTTTTCCTTGAGCAAGGGACCGAGGTTTTTGAGGTCTGACTTTTGATCCTTGGATGCCAGACGTCGCAGAGGCCAGTAGTCCAAAAGCAGCAGCACGAATGGCAGAGTCACGAGCATCGGCTTGCTCATCAGTCCGAGCGCGAAGCAGAGCAGCGCCAAGAGGTAGAATGAGGATAACGACGTCGCTCCGACGGCCGGTTGGAGTTTCTTCTGCTGCGCGTAACGCACATACGCCGACAGAGCAAGCAGGAAGAAGAAGCCGCTCAAAACGTCCTTGCGCTCAGAAGCCCAAGCCACGGACTCAACGCGCAACGGGTGCCAAGCGAAGAGCCCGGCCGCAAAAGCGCTTGGCCACATCGTGGCCGTTAGCCGCAGCAGCAAAGCAAACAGCAAGACAGCATTGGCCGAGTGCAACAGCACGTTGATTAGATGATGGGCCGCGGCATCCAACCCGAATAGCTCGCAATCCAGTTCGTGGGAAAGCCAGGTTACCGGATGCCAGTTGCTCGCGTGCCAAGTGGTGAACGCCCATTTTACGCTAGCGGCGTTCAGGCCCGACTGAACCACGCGGTTCTCGGTGATATAATCGGGATCGTCGTATAGCACGAAGCCATGACGGCGCACGGGCAGATAAAGAACCAGCGTCACCAGCGCCAGCGCCAAGCAGACAAACCGCGCTCGAGGCATCGCAAAGATAGTTGCATCTCATATTTGAAATTCAAGCTGAATGAAGTAGTCAGCCCGGAGAAGTTTTGGCAGCCTGCCTGCCTATGAAGACACTTTTAATCGGAATCGATAGCGGTACCCAATCCACCAAGGCGCTCATAGTGGACGCACGCGATGGCAAAGTCCTTGCCTCAGCGGCGCAGGAGCACGGACTCATCGAAGGACTTCCCCCGGGCGCGAAGGAGCAACATCCGCACGTTTGGCAGGAAGCGGCTGCGGGCGTTATCCGCCGGGCACTGCGTCAAGCCAAGGCCAGCCCGGGCGACGTCCAGGCCATCGGTGTGAGCGGGCAGCAACACGGCTTCGTCCCGCTCGACGCTAACGGCGAAGTGATCCGTCCCGCCAAGCTCTGGTGCGACACTACCACCGCCGCCGAGTGTGAAGAGATCATGCAACACCTCGGCGGCCTAAAAACAACCATTCGCCTGCTCGGCAATGCGGTTTTGCCGGGCTTTACCGCGTCGAAAATTCTTTGGCTAAAAAAGCATGAGCCCAAGAATTACCAACGGCTAAGCACGGTGCTGCTTCCGCATGACTATCTCAATTTTTGGCTAACGGGCCGGAAAGTGATGGAGTATGGCGATGCCAGCGGCACAGCGCTGCTGGATGTGCGCAAACGCAAATGGTCGAGCCCGGTGTTAGCGGCTATCGATCCCGGGCTGGAGGAGAAGCTCCCGACCCTAATCCGCAGTGACGAGCCCGTCGGGACCTTGCAGGACTCGACAGCCAAAACACTGGACCTCAGGCCCGGGATTCTGGTCAGCGCGGGCGGGGGCGACAATATGATGGGCGCCATCGGCACCGGCAATACCCGCGCTGGCGTGATTACCGCTAGCTTCGGAACCAGCGGAACCATTTACGCCTGCGCAGAAGAGCCCGTGATTGATCCGTTGGGTGAAATTGCCGCGTTTTGCGACTCAACCAACCGGTGGCTGCCGTTGCTATGCACGATGAACGTAACGGTCGCCACGGAAATGGTCAGGGAGGATTTTGGCTGGAGCCACGAGCGGTACGCCGCTGAGGCCACCCGGGTGCGGCCAGGTTGCGAAGGGCTGGTGCTCTTACCCTATTTCGAGGGGGAACGCACCCCCAACGTGCCTGACGGAACGGGCGTTTGGTTCGGCGTGAACCAAAAGACCTTCGAGGCCGGCCACTTCGCGCGCGCGGCCATGGAAGGAGTGACCCTGGGAATGAACTACGGCTTGCGCCGCCTCGAACAACTCGGGGTAAAACCGACCCAGATTCGCGCGACCGGGGGCGGCGCCAAATCAAGAATCTGGCGGCAGATTATGGCCGACATATTCAACACGCCGGTCGTTACGTTGAAGGTCAGCGAAGGGGCGGCTTACGGAGCCGCCTTACAAGCGCTCTGGTGCCTGCGCCTGCAGCAAGGGGAGAAGGTCGAAATCAGCGACCTCACGGACCAATTCGTCGAGGTGCAGCGGACCGAGACGGCCGAACCGGATCCGCGCAGCGTTCAGGTGTACCAGGAACTGCAAGCTTTGCAGGATGATCTGTCCCAGAGCTTACGGGGGGCGTTTGGCCGCCACCGAAGCTTCATCCTTCAAGCGCCCGCTAGCAAGGCTCCACCACCCGAAATGGAAGCGTGAGGTCGTGACGCACGAAGTAGCCTTCCTCGGACTTGACGGCAGGTTCGGTTACCAGAGGGCGTTCTTCGAGCAGGAATTCGAGCCCTCCTTGCTGCGCGAGATCGCGGAGGTACTGTCGCGCCTGGTGCGCTCGAGCTTCAGATCGCCTTGGCAAACTAAGCAAGGCAATCAGAGCACCGGATCTCGGGCGCCGGTGCTGGAGCCAGGATTCGACCCAAACGTAAAAGGGGTAGGGCAAGCCCTCGGCAGCCGTCACCGCCACAACGATTATCTGTGCTTTAAGGGCGGTGGAGACGGCCCCGGCCAGCACGCCTGGTTGGGCCAAGTGCTCGAGCTTCCACCAAGTAGCGCACACCTTGTGCTCCCCGGCCGATCTCACCACTGCGTCCGAGACCTCCCGCGCCCAGACTTTGGTATCTTGGTCCTGATAAACCACCGTCAGGTTCAAGGGAGAATCGACGTCGGGAGCAGCTAGGGTTATGATGTCCAGATCAGCGACTCGTTTTGAGACAGGCATTTTTTTCATAGTTCGACCGGTTTTAGATCCATTCTCTTCGCCCACTTCCCCGAGTCGCAGCCGTGTCAGGCTCTGGCACGCTTTGGCCGGGTCCAAAGGGCGGAGACAAAAATGATAACGCAATTTTCATGCCGCTCTCGATTGAACTTTTAATGTCCTTTTTGCCTCATTTCTGGCAGAAGGTGGCTGATGACGCTCGAAAAGACCTCGCCATGCAAGGTTAACCTGCTGCTCAACGTGCTGGGGCGGCGGGCCGATGGTTTTCACGAATTGGAAACGGTGATGCACCCGGTGCGGGTATTCGACCAACTCAGACTCACGCGCGGTGGAAACGGAATCCAACTTACGTGCAGCGAACCAGCGTTACCCACGGATTCGCGGAACCTAGTCTTTCGCGCGGCCGAATTGTTTCTGAACGCCGCACAGGCCAACGAGGGCGTGCGATTGCACCTGGAAAAAAGGATTCCGCTGGCGGCCGGGTTAGGCGGTGGGAGCGGCAACGCGGCCACCACTCTCATGGGCTTGAACGAACTGTTTGGCCAACCCCTCGCGCCGGAGCAGTTGGCGGCGCTGGCGGTCTCGCTCGGGTCCGATGTCCCATTTTTCCTCCAGAGCCAGCCAGCGCTGGCCATAGGACGAGGCGAGCAAATTAAGCCGGTCGGAGCCTTTGCCGCGCTCCGAGGCGCCGCTTTCCTGTTGGCGCACCCAGGATTCGGCGTGGCCACGGCTTGGGCTTATCAGCAACTGGCCCGGTTCCCCTCGGCGTTGCACGGCCAGCGTGGCCGCGCTGCCCGGTTAATCGAGTTGCTCCAAAATGCCAGACTTGAGCGCGCGGCGCCCGAGTTTTACAATTCCCTCGAAGCCCCGGTGCTTCACAAATACCCACTCCTGGTGTTGTTCCAGGATTTTCTGCGCGAGCACGGTGCCACTGTGACGTTGATGTCGGGCAGCGGTTCGACGATCTTTGCTGTGCTCGCCCGTGCGGCTGCGGCCGAGGACGTAGCTGAAGAATTCAGGGCCAAATATGGGGCTGGAACTTGGGTTGCGGTCGCGCCGGTGAAGCTAGATGGCGATCCAGGGTAAATGCTCTTCACCTTTGGTCAGAGCGCGTTCCAAACGGCCATCCAATAAGCTGTCGAGGTCGTCCTCTGGCATGTACTTCTCGGCAGTATAACTGAGTGGGCGGAAGGAGCAACCGCCTACGGCCAGCCCGTGGGCACTCCTGTTGGGCACCTGGCCTTCCACCACTTCCACCAAAAGGGCTTTGACTACATGGCTGGCGCGATGACATGCTTTGCGAAGGGCAAAACAATGTTGCGAAACCAAATATCGATACCACTGGTTCATAGGCTGGGGCTTTGTGCGATAACCGTTGGCCTGTTGGTGGGTGCTCAGACCGTTCTCGCTTATCCCGCGCTGTTTGCCTACGGCGACAGCTTGTCCGATACCGGTAACAACCCCTCCCCAGCGCCGCAGTATTTCAACGGGCGCTGGTCGAACGGGTCCGTGTGGGTCGAGTACCTATCCGTGAAATTGGGTTTCGCCTACAATCCATCAAACAATTATGCCTACGCGGGGACGACCACATCAAATTTGGCCTCACAGGTCAGCCTCACGCCAGCCTCAACGAACCTGCAAGCTGGGCTGTGCACGATTTGGTCGGGGGGCAATGACTTTTTGCACAACTTGAATAGCGGGGTTTACGACGACGCCGGATGGAGCAACGTGATTCAGAGCGCGATCGGCAATTTGACCAATGCCGTGGCGGGATTATATGCAAAAGGAGCGCGCAACATACTGGTCTGCAACTTGCCTGACCTCGGAAAGACCCCGTTCCTTCTGGGTGCTTATTCCTCGGCGTACCAGGCGTATATCAGTTCGAAAGTAGTGCTGTTCAACAGCGGATTGGCTTCGGCGTTGGCGCAGGCGGGGCAGGGGAGCGCGGGGTTGCACCTTTACCCGTTGGATGTAAATTCGTGTTTCGGATCGCTACTTAGCTCAGCGGGGGCGCTCGGGTTTACAGTCACCACGGTTGGCGCGCTGGCCGATGCCAATCTAACTGACAAGAGTTTCACCGGGCCGGGCAGCGATTATTTGTTTTGGGATCCCATTCACCCGACCACTAAGGCACACAACCTAATTGCCGACTGGGCGTATCAAGCGCTGCCCGACGCCCCACGCGTGACCTTGGCGGCAACTCGTAGCGGCACGAACCTCAATGTGGCGCTCGAGAACCTGACGCCTGCTTTCACTTACCTGCTTCAAAGCAGCACGGATCTTTACGCGTGGTCGGAATACCAGACCTTTGTCTCTACTGGGACAAACCAAACGATCGCTGTAACAATCGGTTCTGGCCCAAGGACCTTTTTCCGAGCGCGGTACTGACGCAGAGGCTGCATGATCGAGCCGAAGACTTCGAACGAGAACCGCGGAGCCGATCTCGCCCGCGAGATGTCCAAAAAGGACACCGCGGAGGTAATGCAGACGCTTGGGAGCGCGCCGACGGGCCTCACGGAAGAGGAAGCGGCATCGCGCTTGGCGCAATACGGCCCCAACGAAGTTGCGCGCGAGAAACGGGAGAACTGGCTCGAACGGCTCTGGATCGCGTCACGGAATCCTTTGGTGATCCTGCTCACCGTGCTGGCTGTGCTCTCATACGCCACCGGGGATTTTCGAGCGGGCACGGTGATGCTGCTGATGGTCGTCCTGGGGGTGTCGTTGCGTTTCGTGCAGGAAACGCGGGCCGACACGGCGGCCGCCAAACTCAAGGCTATGATCAGCGTCACGGCAACGGTCGTGCGGGAGGGGAAGGCGCGCGAAATCCCCCTCCAGCAACTGGCCCCTGGCGACGTGGTCAAGCTCTCGGCGGGCGATATGATTCCAGGCGATGTGCGCCTGCTCTCGGCCAAGGACTTGTTCGTCATCCAAGCCACGCTCACGGGCGAGTCGATGCCGGTGGAAAAGACCGATGCCGCGGACACGCGCGACAACGCTTCGGCGATCGAGAGATCGAACCTCTGTTTCCTGGGCACCAGCGTGGAGAGCGGTTCGGCGACGGCAGTGATCGTGGCCACCGGCCCGCAGACGTATTTCGGCAAGGTGGCCCGGAGCTTGTCCGGCCAGCAAGTTGAGACGGCGTTCGAGCGGGGCGTCAAACGCTTCACCTGGTTGATGTTACGGTTCATGGCCGTGATGGTCCCGCTGGTGTTCGTGATCAACGGCCTGTTCAAGCGCGATTGGAAGGAGGCGTTCTTTTTCTCCCTGGCGGTGGCGGTCGGGCTGACGCCGGAGATGTTACCCATGATTGTTTCAGTCTGCCTGTCCAAAGGAGCGCTCGCGATGTCGAAGAAGAAAGTCATCGTTAAGCGGCTCAACTCGATCCAGAACTTCGGCGCGATGGACGTACTGTGCACAGATAAGACCGGGACACTCACCATCGATCACGTGATCCTCGAGGTTTATTGCGATGTGTTCAAGAAGGAGAACCTGGAGGTGTTGCGAGACGCTTACCTGATCAGCCATTTTCAAACCGGCCTCAAGAACGTGCTCGACCGCGCCGTGCTTCTCCACCAGGAACTGCACAAGGAACTTTCGCTCGAGAAATATGTGAAGGTGGATGAAATCCCCTTCGATTTCTCGCGCCGGATGATGTCGGTCGCTGTGGAAGGACCCGGCGGCGAGCGCCAACTGCTTACTAAAGGCGCGCCGGAATCGGTTTTCGCGCGCTGCACGCAGTTTGAAAGTGAGGGGGAGATTTTCCCGATGGAACCGATCCTGGTGGGCAACCTGATCGAGCAAGTCAACGACTTGAGCGAGGACGGTTTTCGCGTGCTGGCGGTCGCGACCAAGAAGCTGGAGAAGCGCCCGGCCTATTCCAAGGCCGATGAGTGCGACCTGGTGCTGACCGGCTACTTGGCTTTCCTGGACCCGCCCAAAGACACCGCCATCCAGGCCATCACGGTCCTGTGCCAGCACGGTATCACGGTCAAGGTGCTGACGGGCGACAACGACCTGGTCACGCGCAAGGTCTGCAAGGAGGTTGGCATCAACGCCCAAAAAATCGTGCTGGGCAGCCAAGTCGAGACTTTTTCCGACGTGCAATTGGCCGAGGCCGTCGAGAGCACGGACGTGTTCGCCCGGCTCTCGCCGGCACACAAACAGCGCATTGTTAAGGCGCTGCAGGGCAAAGGACATGTCGTCGGGTTCATGGGCGACGGCATCAATGATGCGCCGGCGTTGCGGGCGGCCGACGTGGGGGTGTCGGTGGATAACGCGGTGGATATCGCCAAGGAATCGGCGGATGTCATCCTGCTGGAAAAGAACTTGATGGTGCTCGAGGAGGGCGTGCTGGAAGGGCGCAAGGTATTCGTGAACATCTTGAAGTATATTCGCATGGGGGCCAGTTCCAACTTCGGGAATATGTTCAGCGTGATAGGCGCGAGCGCCTGGCTGCCTTACCTGCCGATGGCGCCGATCCAGGTCCTCACCAACAACCTCTTGTACGATTTCTCCCAAGTGCCGATCCCCACCGACAATGTTGGCCAGCAGCAGATTGCCCGGCCGCGGCCGTGGCACATCGGAGAGATCGCCAAATTCATCATCTTCATTGGCCCCATCAGTTCGATCTTCGACTACACGACCTACGCGGTCATGTGGTTCGTGTTCAAGTGCAACCAGCTCGGGCTGCCGGCGCCGCCGGAAGTGGGGGCGCGTTTCGTCAATCGCACCGCGCCCGACGACACCTACGCCGCCGCCTTGTTTCACACCGGCTGGTTCGTGGAATCGCTGATGACGCAGACGCTGATCATTCACGTGATTCGGACAAACTTGATTCCGTTTATTCAGTCACGGGCCAGTTGGCAGCTTACGCTGACGACCGTGCTGATCATGGCCTTTGGCGCCTGGCTGCCGGTGTCGCCGCTGGCGCCGGCGTTGGGCTTTGTGCCCTTGCCCCCGCTCTATTGGGGCATTCTGATTGTGACGCTGTGCTGCTACGTGGGCCTCACGCAGGTAATTAAGACCTGGCTGGTGCGCAAGGCGTGGGTGTAAAACTCGGGAGAGAGGTCTCAGTGCCGAACGTCACTATGACATCGGCTGAAACTTCAGCCAAATTTTTCCGTTGTCTAGCACTCTTGGATTGAAGAGGATGGGCGAACGAAAATGATGCGTTTGCAACCCAACCTTCTGATGGCACTGGCAATTCTCTGCAGCTCCGCTGCCTGCCTCAGCGCCGACACCCCGAACCCGGGCTCTTCCTGCGTGTTCTCTTCCGGGTTTACGCCTTGCGACCAAGCCTACGCGAAGGCCCGGCGTGTGATCGCGGCAGATGTAAAGGACGGCAAGTTTCTGGCCGGCCAGAACTGGGCGCAGGTCTGGACGCGGGACACCTCCTATTCGACGGAACTGGCCTGCGCGCTGCTGCATCCGGACGTGGCCAAGACCACATTGCTCGGACTGACGCAGGCGGTGGATGGGATCGGCGAGTGCTGGTACCAAGACCGGTGCGGGCACTTCGCGGGCTGGCCGAACCTGACCGATGCAATCGTGGGCGCGGCTGGGACGTGGTCGTTGTACCAGGTCACCGGCGATCGCGATTTGCTGAGGCCGCTTTACGAGCGCACTTTGCGCAGTCTGCAACGCGCTGAGCGGGATGCGTTCAGCCCGCAGCTTGGGCTGTTCAGCGGCTGTTCGAGCTTCATGGAATCGGACAGCGCCTATCCGAAGGCTTATGCCGACAATGGAGCGAAGCTGGCGAAGACCTTCGCGCTGAGCACCTGCTTGCTTTATTACCGAGGGTATTTAGTTGCGGCCGATGCGGGGGAGCTGCTTGGTCAAGACGTCCATCTTTTACGGCAAAAGGCGTCGCGGTTGAAACAGGCGATCAATCATCATTTCTGGGTGCAGGAGAAAGGTTACTATGGCTATTTCCTCGATGAGCATGGGGTCTTGGAGGTTCGCATGGAAGGTTTGGGCGAGGCCTTTGCAATTCTGACGGGCGTGGCGAGTCCCCACCGCGCAAAACAGATCCTGCACTCGACCCCAACCACGTCCTGGGGTTTTCCCTGCTTGTGGCCGCAATTCGAGGAATGGAAAAATTACCAGACCGATTTCGCCCATTACTATCACAATGGCATGATTTGGCCGTTCGTGGAAGGTTACTGGGCCTGGGCCGCCAGCGCGGCCAAAGACGCGCCGACGTTCGGGCGCGAGTTGGATGCCTTGGTCAAACTGTCGGAGAAAAATGACACGTTCATGGAGTTCTACCGGCCGGAAGACGGCGCCCCTGGCGGTTCGCCGCGCCAGTTGTGGAGTGCCTCGGGATTCTTGTCCATGATCTACCACGGGCTGTTCGGCATGGATTTTGAGACGGCCGGGATTCGTTTCGCGCCGGTGGTGCCGGAGCCGTTCAGCCAACTTTCATTGGCCAACATCAAGTACCGCGAGGCGCGGTTGAAAATTATGGTAACGGGAAGTGGAACGGAGATCCGCGAGTTCAAGCTGGACGGGCAGAAGCAGCGCAAGCCTTTTTTTGGAGCCTCGAATAGCGGCGAGCATCAAATCGAAATCGTTCTGAAGTGACGACCGTCGTTGGCATCCAATTTGACATCGCCTGGGAAAACAAGGAGGCCAACTTTGCCACTGTCCGCAGGTTGATCCAGGGCACGTCGCCGGCGCCCGAATCGCTGGTCATTTTACCGGAGATGTTCGCCACCGGCTTCAGCATGAACACTGAGGCGCTGGCCGAAGACTACGGCGGTCAGACCGAGCAGTTCCTGGCGAGCGCGGCTCGCGATTTTCGCATTTATTTGCTGGGCGGGGCGGCCATGCGGGGACGGGACGGCCAGGCCCGGAACAAGGCGCTGGTGTTTTCACCAGCGGGACAGTTGCTGTGCTATTACGCCAAGATGCGGCCTTTCACGCCGGGAGGCGAAGCGGAGCATTATACTGCGGGCCAGCGGCCTGTAGCTTTTCGTTGGGGGGAATGCACGGTCTCGCCCTTTGTCTGTTACGACCTGCGGTTCCCGGAAATCTTTCGCCAAGCGGCCGGGGCGCATCGCCCGGAGTTGTTCACGGTGATCGCCAGTTGGCCCACCAAACGCATCCAGCACTGGGTGCGGCTGTTGCAGGCGCGCGCCATCGAGAACCAAGCCTACGTCATCGGCGTGAACCGCGTGGGGGCGGACCCTTTTTATGCTTACCCGGGCCGCTCGCTGATCATCGACCCGCAAGGGGAGGTGCTGGCCGACGCCGGGGAAGGCGAGGGCGCCATCCAGGCGACTTTGGATTTGGCCATGCTGCGGCAATACCGGGCGGGTTTGCCGTTTCTTGAGGACCTGAGGATTTCGTAACTGGTTGGGCGCCGGCTCCGCGTTGCCGGCACGTGCGAGGAGGAGGAGGAGAAGTTAGCCCCGACTGACGTCGGCGGCTACGTGGTCCAGAATTTTTACACTTGCTTGACAGGCGAGTCGAACGGCGTTTAGATTCCTTTGTTATGAGGGCAGGTTTGTTTTTCTGGTTGTGCCTGTCTCTGTCGCTCGCAGCAGTCTCGGCGCAGGCTCAGGAGTTTGGCGCGGCGTTCGGCACGAACTCGGCGATCGAACGTTACGATTCACGGCGCGCGCCGCTGGTGCTTCCGGATCGCACGTCTCCATTTTCTGATTCGGTCAAACTGGGCCGGCATTGGAGCGCGAGCGGACCGTTGGTTTGGCCGTTCAAAGGGCGGAGGGTTTTGGATGCGCCGCGCCGGTTCCTGCATTTGTTTAATCCGTTTGCCCGAAGGGCGGCGGTTGAGGAAGGGCCTGCTCCGCGCGACCTCGAGCCGAGGGCGTGGACGACCGTCGTTGGCTGGAACCCGAGCAAGTCCGCTTTTCCCGACGTGACCACGCACGAATCGACCTTGGGCTTGTTCCGGTTGAACCGGGAGTAAGCGGGCGGGGAATGAACGGAGAATTTCGACGATTTGCTGCCACAAACAAAAGGCTTGACAAACAAGTTTTAAACAAACGGTTCGTCGGCTTTACCAACGTCGAAGTTTATTCCAGTTCGATGCCGACGGGGCAATGGTCGGAGCCTAGGATGTCGCAGCGGATGAAGGCGCGCTTGAGGCGGGGGCGCAGGGCGGAGGAGATGAGGAAGTAGTCGATGCGCCAACCGATGTTGCGGGCACGCACGCCGAGGCGCGGACTCCACCAGGAGTAATGGCCGCCGCCTTGCTCGAATTCACGGAAGGTGTCGAGGAAGCCCGCCTTGATGAAGGCACTGAACCCCGCGCGTTCTTCGGGGGTGAACCCGTGAGTGCCCACGTTGGCCTTCGGATTCGCGAGATCCAGTTCGGTGTGGGCGACGTTGAAATCTCCGCAAATGATGAGGGGCTTTTGGCGTTCGAGCTTCCTCAGGTAGCGCAAAAACTGGCGGTCCCATAACCGGCGGTAGGGCAGGCGGGTCAACTCGCGTTGCGAGTTCGGCACATAGACGTTTACGAGGAAAAAGGTTTCGTATTCGGCGTTGAGCACGCGGCCTTCGAGGTCCTGCTTGGCGCAGCCAATGCCACAGGTGACGCGCAGGGGGCGGTGCCGGGTGAAGACCGCGGTGCCGGCGTAGCCTTTTTTCTGCGCCACGTTCCAATAGGTCGTGTAGGTGACCGGCCAAAGCTGCTCGACGTCATCCGGACCGGCCTTGGTTTCCTGCAGGCAAAGGATGTCCGGATTTTCCGCCGCGAGGTAGTCGAGGAAGTTTTTCCGCAAGACGGCGCGCAGTCCGTTGACGTTCCAGGAGATGATTTTCACGCGGGCAGGTTCCGATATTTAGCGGGATGAATCGAGGGCGGAGATAAGCGGTTAGCTCTTTGGTTGATATTCGGTGAGCGCTTTTGCAACGACGGGGTGAGATACCTTCGCGTATCCCACCCCGGGAATCATCCGTATCGACCCAAAACCGCGCGTCAGTTCCTGACCCGGTAGAATTGGCGCGCCGCGCTCGTGGCGACAGCGTAGGGACTGGTTGCTCCCGGAATGTCCGTCCAGGGGCCGTTAATATCATCCGCACTTTGGAGCACACCGCCACAGTCCCACCGCAGGATGATGGCTCGCTCGACGGTCAATTGCTGCCCGGCCACCGTCACGGTAAAACTGCACTGGGAAGTGTTGCCGCACGCATCGGACGCAACGCAAGTCACGGTGTTGGTGCCCGGCGGAAAGACCGAGCCTGAGGGCGGTGTGGAGATAATCGTCACCGGTCCGGAACAATTGTCGGTAGCAGTCACCGTGAAGTTGACGAGGGCGCCGTTGGTGCCGCAGCCGCTGGCGAGCATGTTTGCCGGGCATTGGATGGCCGGGGGCGTGGCGTCATAGTGGAGGCTCGTGGTGACTGAACTGGTGCCCCCGAAAGCGTCGGTAGCGGTGACGGTCAGGGTGTGAGGTGCGCACTCGGTAGGCAGGAGCACATCGAAGGCGAAGGTCGGGTTTACGCCGCACCCACTGCAGATTAGCTGCGCTGGGCCGCCGTCCAGAACATAACTGATGGAGGTAACTTGATTGGTACAACTGCGCACCGAACCAGTGATTTGCACCAAGGGGCTGGAACAAACCGGTGCACTGAGGCTTACCTGCAGGCATGGCTCGAAGGCAATTTGCTGGCCACAGCCCACGGTGACATCCAGCGGCTCCAGCCCGGTGAGCGCGTAAGTGCCGTCGGCGGGGACTACGCTGGGGTTCAGTTGGTAAGTGCCTTCGGGGAGATACATCACCACTTGGCCGATATTCGAGGCGGTATCCGATGAGAGCGGCGTGCCGGACGCTATATCGAGGTAAACGGAATAGTTTGCCTGCTGCCCCTGGAAGTCGGTATTCGTGAAAGTGCCAACGCTGAATCGAACCTGCGGGTTATAGAATGTGCCCGAGTCGGCGCGGAAAACGATTTTGACCTCACCGAAACAATAGCCGAGGTCGCCGGCGGCCGGTTGGCCCGGGACGATTTCGACCTCGTTTGGGCTGCCCTCGGTGATGTTGAAGCTGTTGTCGTAATAGTCATTATCGTTGGTTACCGTCCCGCTGTAGAGGACCAGGCTTAAATCGTCCCGTTTCCAGAGGCTATTTTCCCCTTTCAACCCGCCGAGAGCCAGTTCGTATTGGCCTTCATAGGCGCTGGTAGCCGGGTTGAACGAGCCATCAAAGTCGCCCACTGCCAGGCCGGAAGAGGCGGTGAGAGTCGCCCCACTCGCGAGCCGGTCCACTCCGCTGGCTTGCACGACGCTCCAATAGATACCGTAAGTTCCTATGGCATTGGGGATGCCGTCGGTGGTGTCGTCGCCGGCATGGAGCACCCCGCGCAGTAGCGACGCTCGGCCTAAACTCTCGGCCGGCCCTTGCAGCAGCACGCGCCCGCCCAAGTAGCCCGGGTCAATCACGAAAGTATTGCTCAAGATAATCGAGGCGCCCGGGGCGACCACCAAGGCCGCATTGGAACCGGAGCCCAGCGCGGGGGTTTGGAAGGTCTCAATGGTGCGATTGCTGCCGAATGCCATCTGGGCATAGACCTCGTAACCAAGCGAGAGCGGATCGAGCGTGGAAGGCACGACATTGGAGAGGGTGTAGGGACCGCTGGAGGGGACCGTGAAATTCGTGCCGTTGAGCGCTCCCCAGCGTTGATTGTTAAACGGGCCGAATCTCGCAACTACGCTCGTCCAGTCGGGATAGTTCAAAGACCGGTTGCCTTGGACCGTCAGCTCGAATTCGCCCAGCATATCCACCGTACCGGTGGCGCTCGCCGAGATGCCCGAATCGGGAATGACCATGTCCACGGTGGTGAACCCGTCGCACGTGACCAGCACGTTGGTGCTCAAATATGATTCGATGCGGTCGGCGTAGAAGTTCGTGCCGCGATTGACGGTAATATCAATCTGATGCATCTGGGTGCCTCGGAGATAAAGTCGCTGTTGAGTGACCCCGGCCGGCACGGCGCCCCGTTGGCCAGTGTAGGCGCCGGTCACCGCGTCATAACAGGTGATCAAGCCGCCATCCACAGTCACCGGCGCGCCGCCCGGCGCAACAAATTGGACCGTAACGACGCCGACGCATTCGTCGAAATCGAGCGGCGGCGGCGGGCTGCCAATGGTGACCGGTGCCGAAGTGAGATTGCTGAACCAATAAGTGTATTGGTCTGCTTCCAAAGTGACGAACGGCGTGACCAGGTACGTGATACCCGGGGTGGCCGATTCCACGGTCAATTGATAGTCGGCGCTGACCTGGGAGGTGGCCGGCAGATAATCGGAACTGGCGCTGAACGGCTGGGCGGGCGGCAGGCTGGAGGCCGTGAGGAACAGGTTACTCATGCCCTCATTGCCGGGCGCTTGCAGCAGGTTCAGAATCGCCGGGTCGGCGTTGGAGAAGTGGACCGTGCCGGAGATTTGGTTTGGGTGGAGGATGACCTGCCCCTGGAGGGGAGCAAGGCCGGCCGTAAGGCCGAGGAGGATGAGAGTTGCAAGGCTAAGCGCGGTTTGTTTCATTTGGAGTGTCTTTCATTTCAATTCAGATCGTGTGCTACTGGTGTAAGAAGGAAAAAGAGGCGTGGCTTACAAATTAACTTCAGAATTTAGTCATGAACTGCGGTGAGCCCACCCTGCTGGCCAGAACCGAATGCGGGATGCAGCCCTGCCACGAACAAAAACCTTACTGCTGCCACCACGTCGGGAGTCGTTTGGTCAGCCTTGGCCGCTCGGAGCACGGCTTCATGGCCCTTGAGGATACTTTGGATGGTTTGAAAGGAGTCCCGAAGGAAACGGGTGTGGTCGCCGATGGATTGCGTGGGGGTGTTAATCTCATGGGCGAGGCCGGCCGCGAGCTACCCCAGGACTTCGAGTTTTTGCGCCTGGGGCAGTTGAACTTCCATGGCTTGCCGAACCCGCTCCGCAGGGCTGCGCGCGGCCATTTCGGCGTGGAGCTTCTCGTTGGCCGCACTTAGATCGCTTGTCCGCTGGCGTCCTAGTGCCTCCAGGTTCTCCACTTTTTGCTTGGTCCGCTGCCAAAGCTGCCATTTGCAGGTCAGCGCGGCCGCAGGTTGCTGCACCTCCGCCAGGTCAAACGGTTTTTCAGAAAAACCAAACGATCCGAGCGTCCCAGCCGCGCGACGATTGCGTCCAGTGAGTAATCCGAATACGCGGTGCAGCTAACAACCTGTAGGTCCGGATCCACTTCCCACAACTTGCGAATTGTCTGGAAGCCGTCCCAGCCGGGGGGCATCCGCACATCCACAAAGGCCAGTAGATAGGGCGTCCCTCCTGGACCGCCCGCTTCACCAGCTCGAACTCGGATTCAGGAGACGGATTAGTCGCATGAAGGAACCGGGGCGCACTGAGCGGGGAGGCCGTCGAGGCAGCGCCGTACGGCGGACAGCAGGGCTTGCGTGGGGCAAGGCTTGTGAAGCAGGTAACTGTTCGTGTTGCGAAGGAAGCCGTTGTTGTCGCCTAACGTCTCGCCGCTATAACCGGTTTGGAAGATGATTTTGAGAGAGTCCTTCTTGCCACGCAGTTCCTCCGCCAACTGGCGGCCAGTGATTCCGTCGGGCATGATGACATCCGTCAGAAGCAGATCAACTTCGGACGCCGCGGCCTCCCAAATTTTCAGAGCTTCCGGACCAGAACCTGCCTCCAGAACGCGATAGCCATAGCGTTGGAGGCAAAGACGAGTGACTGAGCGCACGGAGGCTTCGTCTTCGACCAGCAGGATCGTCAGTGAGAAACGGTCCCAGTTCGCCGGGGTGTTGCTGAAGCAGGGTAACGGCTTTGGCTAGACTCCCCATTTTGGAGCGGCTGAGGTATTCAGCCATAAGGTTTGAGGTTACGTTGACGCTGGTTAGCACATTGCCGACATTATGGAGGACTGCGGTGGCGACTTCGGACATGCCAGCCTGGCGCGAGGTTTCCCTCAGTTCGTGCTCGTTCCGGCGGATCAATTCAGTTTGTGCGCGGACCTGCTGGTGGAGCAAATGTATCCAAGCGAGGGCGAGGAGGATGGCGAGGCCCAGGCCGGTTGATAGTATGAGAGTGTGACGAAGGGTCCACCATGGGGCAGGCGTAACCAGGACGACGTCCCGGGCGCCGTTGAGCAGGAGCCGGAACGATTCGGGATCGCGTTGTTCATTACCCTGGATGGAACAAACGCCACAGAGCCGCACGATGCTGCCAGACCGCCAAGGGGGCAGTTGGGGAGCGGAGCTTGATGACTGCAGATGGGCACTGAAAATAACGGGACCGTCCTGAAGCACGAGCCTTTGGCGTGCCGAGTGGGCGATGCTTTGCACCAGTTGCGCCCGCAACTCGACGAGCAGCAGGTCATTGGTGGCCTGCGCCAGGATTTGTTCGGCGGTGGTCTTCCTTGGGCGTGGCAGAGGAGCGGGGCCAGTGCGACGAACGGTGGCCTCTTCCAAACACGGCGAGAAGTCTCCGATCGCTGGAAATCCCAAAACCTCGACTGCATCGCCGACCTGAAGGCCGGCCAGATCGGTGGCGGTGCTGACGCGGATGCCCGCAGTCTTGTCCTGCACGACGAACCTCTGCCCCGACAGGAGGAGAGTCACGACGCCGCTGACTTTCACGCGGCGGCCTGCCAACTGCTCCGGATCAAAGGTGGCCACTGTTGCGATCGGGACCGCGCGGGCCGCGAAAATGTCCGACGGGACGTCCCGACGCTGACCAAGGCATCGATCAATTGAGCGGGCGGCTGGTTACTGAAGTTAGGCACGACGGCTCGGAACCGGCCTTTGCGCGTCATCACGCTAAGGGTGAGATGGTTCCATTCTTCGGTTACGCGCCGGACCACGCCCTCGAGTTGGACCCAGCGGGCATCCATGGTGCCATTGGCCAAGTCCTCGAGGTCCACGCGTGCGGGAGACGGCAGGTTGGTGGTGGCCAAGACGGTGACGGTGGCGTTAGTAATCTCGGGGGCGAAACCGCCGCGGCTGGTTTGGCCCACCACTTCGACCCATTGACCGGCGCAGAGGTCGGGCTGAGAAGTCTCCACATCGAGGGTTCGAGAATTCTGGCTTCGTCAAGACTCGGAGCGAAGAGTTCGGCGGTGGTGAGTTGGCCGTGATCAATTTTGCTTGCGTTGATACCTCGAACCTGCACGCGGCAGCCGACCCAGCGTTTGAAGTCATCCGCTGGTGGGGATGCCAATAGATAGACGAGGCAACTTTGGCCCTCGGCGGCGATCACCAGCGCCAGACGGCCCCAACTTGTCTCCGCTACGCGGACGGTGCCAGAGGTCTCCACCCACTGGCCGAACTGGCTGGCAAACTGAGGCAGGTTGAGCCTGATGGGTGGCGGAAGGGGCTGCTGGCCTTTGATAGCCACGTTGATATTAGTTAATCCCACCGAACCCTCGAGGAGGGTGGTCACGCCCGTGATCTCGACGGCCTGTCCCGGACGAAGCGGCTTCTGAACGATGAGTGGGCTAAACCACTTTATTTTACTGCCATCATGAAGATAAAGTTGGCCCCAGCCCGGGTCACAGCAGAGGACGAGGGCATCGAACCGAACGGCTCGGCCCAGGGAAGGTTCGGTGTTTGGCAAAGCCTCGAATTGCCTGAAATTTCTAATCTCGCCTGCTCGCGGAATCTGATGGGCTCCCCCGCAGAAAGCATTTGACGGCATGAGAAAGGCCGAGAGCAAGCCAGCGCCCCGGAGCAGGCGAACCGGACGACGGGGGCACCGGGGAAAATCGCGAGTCCTGCTTGGTCGGCGGACATTCTTACTACGGTTCATCTCTGCGGACAACTTTTCAAGCCAGGAGCAGGGTGGAGGCATAAGCCGCGATGGGAACCGAGCTTAGGGCCTGTGCAAAAATCAATTCGGATTTTCACGCGCGAAGCACTTGGGGTAAGCCGACTCGCGGGCGCTATCGGGCACACTTGGCATTCGAA
>Ga0209517_10002173_pt1 | contig 28115 bp, 18 predicted proteins | sample PeaSoiMetSII2010_FD_187695 | JGI IMG/M metagenome (GOLD analysis project Ga0209517, IMG submission 187695) | Peat soil microbial communities from Weissenstadt, Germany - SII-2010 (SPAdes) (version 2) | ecosystem: Environmental > Terrestrial > Soil > Wetlands > Peat | place: Germany...
AGAGCGTGATTGTAAACGGGCTCGACCTTGGCATGGCTAAGCACCTCACCTACACAATGCCATGCCAGGCAGGTCAATATCAAGCCACAATATACGTTGGCGTATTTATGAAATCAAGTACTAAGCTAACCGCTGCAAACTCAAACTGAGACACTACCAAATTCCGAGTGTCCGCCAGGCTGCGTTCGAACGAAGCTCCGCCATTGTACCCGCTCTTCTGGCGCTCGTGCTACACTCTCAGGCGTACTCCGAGACGGAGGAGTTCGATCGCTCTCCGCCGCAACAACGGACAATTCACAACTGAAAACTGGTTACTGACCACTCCCCATGCTCTACGCCATAGCCTTATCCCTGATCGTGCTCGTCTTGCTTACGGTAAGCATCACGCGCATGCTCAAGCTCAAGAGCCATGCGGATTTCATGGTGGCGGACCGCAGGCTTTCGGCGGCGGTGCTGGTCTTTACGCTCCTGTGTTCGTGGATCGGAGCGGGAAGCCTTTTCGGAGGAGCGGAGTTCGCATATCGCCGGGGCCTGGCGTCGCTCTGGTTGCCGGCGGGTGGTTGGGCCGGTTTGCTCGTGGTCTACTTCATTGCCGGGCGCGCGCGGGCCTTTGCACAGTACACGGTACCCGATCTCCTGGAGGTCAGGTACAGTCCGATTGCGCGCGTGCTGGGGACGCTGTGCATCATTGTCTCCTACACCGCCATCGTCAGCTATCAGTTCCGCGGTGGCGGGCGAATTCTGAATCTCGCTTTCGGAGTCAGTGAAAGGACGGGCACGTTCATCCTGGCTGGATTCGTGATTTTGTTCACGGCGCTGGCGGGGATGTCATCGGTCGCTTATACGGACGTGGCGATTGGGCTCCTTGTCACAGCAGGATGCATCATCGCCTTGCCGGCCATGCTCCTGCGCGTGGGCGGTTGGAGCGCGGTGCACGCTGCGTTGCCGCCCGATCACTTCACGATTCGGGGCGGCATGACGTGGGGCGAGGTGCTCGGCTATTTCTTGCCCTCCTTCACGCTCATGGTGGGAAATCAAAGTTCGTACCAGAAGTTTTTTTCAGCCCGCAGCGAACGTGACGCACGCCTCTCAGTAGTGGGTTGGATCGGAGGGACACTGTTCCTGGAGACTGTGATCGTGCTTTTGGCCATGGTGGGAGGAGTGCTTTTCCGAAATGATATAGAGTCCGGAGCGATTCCGGCTTGGGGGATCGTGCCCTACGCCGCCCGCCACGGAGTCACACCGCTGGTGGGAGCCATCTTTCTCGGCGCCGTATTTGCCAAGGTCCTTTCCACAGGAAACAACTACCTGTTTTCGCCGGCGACCAACGTGGTTCATGACGTGTTTCAACGCTTGTCGCGGAAGGACACAAGCGACCGAACCTTGCTGTTGCTTTCACGCATGACCGTGGTCGTGCTTGGAGTCATTGCGCTGGCGCAGAGTTTTCAGCCCTCGGTGCTCGCGACCGCAGTCTATGCTTACGACGTGTATGGGGCAGGACTGACACCCGCGATTGTGGCGGCCTTCTTCTGGAAGCGCACCACCACCGCCGGCGGACTGAGTTCGATTGTCGCGGGCACTTTGGTGGCGGTGGTGTGGAAGGTGTTCGGCTTAGACGTGCGCGTTCCCATGATCTTTCCTGCGTTGGCGGCTTCGCTGCTATGCTTGATCGGTGTGAGCCTGCTCACCGCGGCGCCGCGCGAGGAACAATGGGAACCGTTTTTCAGAGAGCAGTGACGGGTAATGAGTTGTGTTAATAAGCGCAATTATTCTGAGCCCTGGAAGGGCGGGGCTTTAGCCCCGCCGGTACGAAGAGCACGGTTGAAGGGGCATTTAGGCCCTGAAGCAGCGCGGCTTCAGGGGCTAAAGCCCCGCGGAGTGGCCCGTTATCTGCGGCGGGGCTAAAGCCCCGCCCTTCCCACGCCGAACCATTCCCAGGGCTCATCAAGCGAGGGACCATGGAACTCGAGCTGATTCAATCGACACTTCGTGAAAACGGCCTGGACGGTTGGTTGTTTTACGACCATCATCGTCGCGATCCCATAGCCTACCGCGTGCTGAAGATTAATCCGCCCATGTGTACGCGGCGGTGGTTCTACCTGATTCCAGCCGAGGGCGATCCGAGCAAGCTGATTCATCGCGTGGAGCGGCACAATCTGGACGGCTTGCCCGGCCATGAGATCGAGTACTCCACCTGGAAGGAACAGCACGAAGGTCTGAAGACAATTCTGAATGGCAAGCGGCGGATTGCCATGCAGTACTCGCCTCTCAACAACATCCCCTACGTGGGCCTCGTGGACGCGGGGACGATTGAACTGGTGAGGGAATGCGGCGTGGAAGTGATTTCATCCGCTGACCTGGTGCAGTTGTTTGAGGCGCGATGGTCGCCGGACGCCCTGGCGTCGCACCTCGAGGCGGGCAAGGTGGTGCACGCTGCGGTGCGGGCGGGTTTCGCCGCCATCCGTGATGCCGTACGATCGGGAAAGGGAATCAGCGAGTACGACGTGCAGCAGGAAATGCGGCGCATCTTTGAGGCGGGCGGCGTGATCATGGATGAAGGGCCCGTGGCGGCGGCTAACCGAAACTCCGCCAACCCGCATTACATGCCGGACCGCGAGAACTCGGCGCCGATTGGCGCCGATGATTTCGTGCTGTTGGATGTTTGGGGAAAGATGGACAGGCCTGGCGCGGTGTACTTCGACATCACCTGGACGGGATTCGTGGGTGCAGAAGTTCCTCGCCGCTACGTTGACGTCTTCGAGATCGTGAAAGAGGCGCGGGACGCCGCCGTGAGCTTTGTGCAGGCTGCCATGACGAGCGGGCGAACTATTCACGGATTCGAAGTGGATGATGTGGCGCGCGAGGTTATCACGCGCCGCGGATACGGGCCGAACTTCGTGCATCGGACGGGCCACTCCATCGGCGAAGACGTTCACGCCAACGGCGCCAATATCGATAACTTCGAGACGCGGGACACGCGCCCCATCATCCCTCGGATTAGTTTTTCGATCGAGCCCGGCATTTACCTCGAGGAGTTTGGTGTGCGCAGCGAGGTGAACATGTTCGTTGAGGAAACGAGCGCGCGCGTCACCGGCGAGGTGCAAGCCGCCATTGTGCCGATTCTCGGCTAGGGAAATTGTGGCGAAAAATTCCGTTTGATGTGGCACGGCCATCTTGGCCGTGACCGGACACGGGCAGGCTGCACGTGCCACCGCATACTGAGTGGCCGCCCGATGGGTCCTAGTCTGGTCCTGCCTCGCTTCTCACGTAGCATCCGCGTCCTTTCAGCCAAGCCTGATCTCTCGACTAAAGACCGGGGAGGGTTCGGCCGAAGTATGTTCCTGGAACGAATCCGGAAGTGAAGGTGGACAATAGCCATGCAAATGGGAGCTTGTTTTGCTAAAGGCACATACATTCTCACGGAGAATGGCAACGTATTGATCGAAGAACTCCAGGCGGGGGACAAGGTGGCCACCGTCCTCTGGAACTTCGTGCCGGTGAAATGGATCGGCCGGCGACGGATTGATTTCCATGCCCCGTCCGAGGCCGCAGGGTCGAATCGGCCCATACTGATTTCGAAATCGTCCTTGGCTGATCAGGTCCCTTGCGAGGACCTGCTCCTCTCCAAGGCTCATGCGGTTCTATGCCATGGCCTCAGATTGGCAGGCAATCTGGTGAATGGTTCAGATATTCGCGAAGTGTATGATCTCGACGAGATCATCTACTACCACGTGGAACTCGATCAGTATGATTTCATCGTCGCCAATGGTCTGGCCGTTGAGAGCTACGACGATTGTGGAAACCGGAAGTGGTTTGACAATTATCCGGAATGGCTCTGTGGATCCCTCGGTGGGCAACCTCCAACATATTCGGAAAAGATCGTTCGCGTGCTGCGGCCGGCCGCAGCTTCCATCCGGTGAGGCAGTGTGAGGGCCACGAATCCAAGTGTCTACAATGAAAAAGGCAAACCGGAACTGACTGGGGAATACCTGAACCTCGGCCTGCCGGCTTCCCGTCGCGAGGTGTTTCTGATCGAGCAGGCAGCAGCGATCGAAGGAAAAACGCCCGCGCAGTTCGTGGTGGATGGTGCCTGCTCCAGAGCCCGATACGTGCTGGTCCATCGCAGCCGTCTCGCACCGAGCGAGGCGAGTCTGACGGCGATTTGGGAAGGGATCGACCGCTCCGCGGTCGACCGCCCCTCTATCAAAGCGCTAATGGACTGCCCGGCCCCAGCGGACGGGCGCGCCGTCATCCAGAAGTTCGACGTGGGCTTCGACCTCGCCGGCTTTGACTGTGGTCACGAGGTATTAAACGATTGGTTGTTTCACCTCGCCCTGCCCGGCCAATTGATGGACTACATCGATACCTACGTTATTCGCGCAGGTCGTTTCGTGGTCGGTTATCACGCTTTAGGTGTGGAAGAGTTTGCCGCCCATGGGTTGCCGGGTGCTTTCGGTTCGACATCGTCCCATGCCGTTCGCGCCAGGATCCTCATGCGGTTGGCCGTCGACACGCGCTATCAGAAACAGGGACTTGGCCAGGCGCTCGTGCGCGACGCCTTTGTGCGCTTTGCTGCCGAAGCGGAGAGCAGAAAGGTGGATGTTCTTCTCGTTCAAGCAAAAAACGAATCGGTTCGACAGTTTTATATGAATTGCGGCTTTACCCCATTGCCGAGTGAACCCATGATTCTCTTTCTCACCCTCAAAGACGTCACGAAGGCTCTCGGTTGACCACCATCCTGAACAAGTTCCCCCGTTGGCGAAGAGGTAGATCGCATCCTCACTGCCATTGCCACTGTCGCCGATCTGCGGCCGACGGTCCTTGGTCTTGACCGTTTCCATGTGGCCCATCACCTTCGGGCAAGGCCGAAGGTTCCTCCGACAACTTGTGGGGATCAATTGCCACGGGCGTGTCTCTCCTTCTCTCTCAGCCCGGGCCGCCGGGCCAGCAAGTCTGCTTGACCAGGACCGCCACATGATTGTAAGCTGTTTTTCACGTCAAGCCGCTTTCAGCGAGCTCAAGGTGCTTCAGTAGATGGCTCTTGGCGTGGATGCGGGTGCGCAATTACCTTAGATCAAGTGGCCTTCAAACCCGTAACCATCGAAGCAGTCTGTCAGTATCCCACGCTTTGTGCGTGACTTAGACCTATGGCTGGAAAAGCTGTCGCAGAAGGTAGTGCCGCTGAAAAAGCGAAAGCTCCTAGCGGCCGCCCATCGACTCTCGCGCTCGTGCGGCTATGCGTCGCAGCCTGGCTGATCCCCGGATTGGGTCACCTGCTGGTGGGCAAGAGATGGCGGGCGCTGATCCTTTTCGCCTCGATCATGATCATGTTCGTCCTGGGCCTGGCGATGCAAGGGCAGTTCTTCTTGGCCAGTGCCGTCTCTTATCTTGAAGTCCTGGGCCACTACGGCGAGCTGTGCGTGGGCCTGGCGATGCCCACTGCGAAGTTCTTCGGCTACGGAGGGGGCGACCCGTTCTTCGTCAGTTCTGACTTTGGCACCGCCTATCTGGTGGCCGCAGGCATGCTGAACGTGCTTGCAGTCCTCGATTGCTTCGACATCGCGATGAGAAGAAAGGCGTAAGGAATTGGGTCATTGAATCATCGGGTCATTGATTCATTCGCACAATGACTCAATGGAAAAATGATTCAATAATTAGAATGGCTTTGACACACTTTCCTGCTCTCGTTATATTCTCCTTCCTGGTCTCTGTAGTGTTCGGAGTGCTGGCCAAGGATACGCCCCGCGAGCGGTTTGTTTACGGCGCGAAGGTGTTCGGCGCATTTGTGGGCACCGCGGTCGTGCTGGGCTGGTTGATGTACTTCTTCCCCAGGTAGTTTTGGCCCGATGCAGACCTATACACAGATAGCCCTTAACGGCGCCATGGCGCTGCTCATGGGGTTGTTGATCGGCGTCGAGCGCGAGCATGCCCACAAGGATCTCCCCTGGTTCGCAGGCATTCGGACTTTCCCTCTTATCACCCTTTTCGGTTTTCTTTGCGCTCTGGCGGCACAGTCGGGAGAGAAGTGGATGCTGCCCGTGGGCCTGGCGGGAGTCAGCGCCGTCGCCGTCGCAGCCTATATTGTAAGGGCTCAGGGGCCGAACAAGGGCGCCACGACGGAGTTCATGGCGCTGTTGGCATACGTCTTCGGTGCGCTTTCTGCGTCGGGATACGTTATCCCGGCGGCCATCTTCGCCGTCGTGACGACCCTGCTGCTTTCCATCAAAGCCCCGCTGCACCATTTGGCGGAAGCCATCCAGGAAGATGAGATTTACGCCATCCTGAAGTTCGGGGTGGTCAGCGTCATTATATTGCCTCTCCTGCCCAACCGCGCGTTTGGGCCGTTCCAGGTGCTGAACCCGCGCCTCATCTGGTGGGTGGTGGTGCTGATCTCCGCACTGAGCATGGTCGGCTATGTTCTGATGCGATTCCTGGGGGCAAGGCAGGGAATTGCCGTGACGGGCCTCTTGGGCGGCATCGCCTCGAGCACCGCGGCCACTTTCGGCCTTTCCCACCAGGCGCGCACGGAAGGGGAACCTCTCGCCAGGTATTTCGCGCTGGGTATCACCATCGCCTCCACGATTATGTTCATCCGCATGTACATCATCGCCGTGGTGGTCGATGGTAATCTGGCGAGGGCCTTAGCTCTGCCCATGGCCATTCCGTTTGTGTTGGGTTCGGCGATCGCCATCTTTCTCTGGGAGCGAAGGACCAGCGAGCGGGAGGCGCAGTTGCATGTGAAGAATCCCATGGACTTGTGGAGCGCCATCAAGTTTGCGGTGATCTTTGCGGTGGTGATGTTTGCCTCGAAGGCCGGCTACCAGTACTTCGGAACTTCAGGGATCTATGTGACCAGTGTCCTCGCGGGCTTGGTGAACCCCGACGCTTTCATCATCTCCGCCGCGCAACTTGCCTCCGTAAAGACTCTCGCGCCTGGTACGGCCAACGCCGCTATTATTGCCTCGTGCGCAAGCAACACCCTTGCCAAGGGAGGAATCGCCGTCATGTCAGGCGGGCGCCCACTCGGCCGTGTCATCATTCCCATCTTTGCCGCGCTGACTCTTGCCTCAATCGCAGTCTGCTTTTGGGCAGCCCGGTAGAATCGACCTGCCATTCCGACAAATGCTCACCACGGCGCAAGCAAGTAGCGAGGAGGTGCGCGCCCTCCAGCGCTCCTCCGCGGCTCTTCAAACGGAGATGCGAATCACCACCAGAGCACGGACACATGAACCCGCAAGGAATTGGGGAAAGGCCGCAAAGGAGCGCAGAATACGCGCACCTTTGCGCTACCTTGCTGAGAAGAAGGTCAGGTAAGGGTCGCCTTTTGCCTCGCGCAACAGCAGAAGCCCCAATTCGCGGGCGTGATAGTCGCCCCACATGGAAGATTCTCCGCAGGGAGTGTGCCGGCCGGATGGGATGTGGTCCCAACCGCGCGGGCGATGGTAGACGGAGTGAAGGATCAAACCTTGGTGTTGCGCTTGGGTAGAAAGATACGGCTCCGCAAAGAGCGTATTCGCGATGGTGAGGGCAGCTTGTTTATAACGATTCCCCGGCTCCGCGCTTTCGCGTTGTGCTTCGAGATACTTCCCCAGGCGCCAGAGTCCCTGCGCGGCAATGGCTGCAGCTGAACTATCCACCGGCTCGAAGTCGTTGAACGGATCGCTCGGCCGATTCCCCCAGTCTCCCAGCTTCGCGAGTTGCGGCGCGCCGGTATCCCAGTAAGGGATGCCGTCCTGGGCGGCCTGCTCGAGGTAGTAGTCGCAGGTTGCTCGAGCGGCGCGGAGCATCATGCTCTCCACCTTCTCGCGCCCACCCAGCGGTTCCAACTCTCCCTCGGAAAGCGCTTGGAGGAACTCGAGTTCTTCCGCGTAGCCGCACATGATCCAGGCCAGGCCGCGCGTCCAGGTGGTGAACGGCGAATATCCCTGCTGTGTCGAGGGGCAGCGGTACGTGCCGTCGTTCATGTTGAAAATCGACTCGTGCGCCACACGTCCGGGCACGTCGTACACGTCGCGCCCTTCGCCGTAATAGACGGAGTACTCCGCCGTCACGGCGGCGTGATGCACCAGGCGTTCCAAGAGCGAAATGCGCCGGTCGTTCTCGCCTGCCAGAACATGTCCCAGGCGGTGCGCGAGGGCCAGCGAGCGCAAGGAGCGAATGGTGTCCGCGAAAAGCGAATGGGGACCGTTGAAGGAGTAGATGAAGCCGCGGCCATCGCGGGTTTGGGACCAGCGCGCCGCCTGCACGGCCCCGCTTACCTTGAGCGCCAGGGCGTAAAGGCGCCGCTCGTCCGCGCCGGCCGCAAGCTTGCCTTCCTTCGCGAGACGCAGCAAGTTGCCATAGGTGCTGACGCAGTTGAATCCGTGGTCGTGCACGCCGGTGTGGGTTAGGTGCGGGGTCAGGCGCTCGAGGGTGTTCCGGCACCCATAGTCGAGAAACCACTCTTCGCCCGTTGCGTCGTACTGCAGGAGCGCCGAGCCGTACATGAATCCCTGTGTCCAGTCGGTCCATGCGCGCGCCGTGTAGACGCCCTCGACCGTCGAGACCGGCGACCCGCGCGACGGGTCAAAGGTCTTTTCGATGGCGCGGACTTTTCCGGCGGAGATCTCGAAAAGGCGTTCAATTCGAGGCCGGAGTTTTTCGGGCGTGAGTTCTGTGTCGATACCGATCATGATTCTTGCCTTGAAGTTCCAGATGCTAAGGCTGTGAGGCCGCGGCCCGGGTTTCTAAATTTCAGACCGTGTATCTCAATATTACTTTTCTGTGTACCCAGCGGCTTCGCCGCCCTGTCTTGCGGAAAGGCTGTGCCTTTCCGGCGAGGGCCTCAAATCTTAATTTGAGGTTGAGGCTGCGCCTCAACCGGCGAGGCGCAGCCTCGCCAATAATCCTGATATTGGGATCGGTGCAGGCCCGGAAAGGCGGAGCCTTTCCGCAAGGCAGGGCGGCAGAGCCGCACGTTCCGAGCCAGCACTAAGCAGAAGCTCCAGCCGCGGACCTCAAGGGCAGGTCCGCGCTACCCGGGTTAGAGCCGCCGCACGTGAAATCCGCCGTCCACGTTGATGACCTCGCCCGTGGAAAAGGGCAGGCGGCCCTCGGCGATGGCCGCCACGGCGCGGCCCACGTCTTCGGGCGTTCCCCAGCGAGCGAGGGGCGTCAGTCCTCCGGCAATCATGGCATCGTACTTGTCTTTCACCGGGCCTGTCATGTCTGTCAGCACAATGCCGGGACGGATTTCGTACACGTTGATTCCGTACTCGGCCAGTCGCGCGGCAAAGAGCTGCGTCATCATGGAGAGCGCGGCCTTGCTCATGCAGTAGTCGCCGCGGTTGACACTGGGGGCGTAGGCGGAGACGGAAGAGATATTGATGATCTTCGGCCTGAGGTTCTTCTCCGGCCGGGCGCCTAAACCTCGAATCCAGATCTTGGCGACCGCCTGGGTGAGGAAGTAGGGCCCGCGCACATTGGTGCTCATCAGCCGGTCGAAGCTCTCTTCGCCTGCTTGAAGTATGTCAACTCTCGCGGATGGGGCGATGCCGGCGTTGTTAACCAGAAGATCAATCCAACTAAAGCGTTCCTGAACGGCCCGCAACAGGCCGGCGCGATCCGTGGCGCTCGAGATATCCGCTTGGAAAACTCCGAAGCGCGGCGCCACGCCGCTCTTCGCCAGCCGGGTGGGTGAGGCAGCAAGCGCCTCCTCGCACAGCTTTGCGGATTCGAGGGCCAACTCGCGGTTTTGGACGTAGTTGATGGCGACGCTGAAACCAAGGCGCGCCAACTCAATTGCGATACCGCGCCCGATTCCGCGCGATGCGCCGGTGATGAGGGCAACGGGCGGGAGTGTCTCCGCAGCAGCACCCGGTTGCTCAGCCCTGCGAGCGGATGGCCGAGGGGGCTTATCAACTTGCTCCCCTGCCGCCGAGGGTTTTGCAATTTCCGCTTTCCTCGCTTGTAGTTCCTTTGCCTCCGGCCGCCCTTTATAGAATGGGTCGAGCGGATAACATCCCGAGACAAGCCCCTGCCGCGGGCCATTGGTGCAGTCGCTGAAGGTACGGCAGATTTTCTTTCGGTCCAGGCGGCCTTTCTCCAGGACGTCAGCGGGGAACTCCGGGTAGGCTAGTATCATCCGGCCCAGGCCCACGAAGTCCGTCCACCCCGCCCTTACCACCGCTTGCGCGAAGTGCGGGAAGTAGTCCTGAAAATAGGTGCCGCCTGAGGATACAAAAACCAGGTCGGGTACGGTCGCCTTCAATTCCGCGGCCGCCGCCCACATCCGGACCGCACCCTCGAGCGGGTCTTCCGGAGGCAGGTAAGCGTCCGAAGGCGGGAAGAGGGCCGGCCGTTGCAAATGCGGGGAGTAATAGGGGCTGCCGGCGCTGATGTTCACCAGGCGCACATTCAATGAACCAAGCAGAACCAGCACACGCCTCGCTTCCGTAAGGTCAGAGCGAGCCGGGTTCTTCGCGTCCACTCCGAAGCCCCAGGTGTAAGGCAGTTGGCCGTGAGTACTGACCGGTACGCCCCGCTTGGTTTGAGCGTCCGGCACGAAGGGAACAGAGTCGTAAGCGCTGAGGCGGACCCCGATCTCGAGCGCGGGGGCCGAGGACCGAACGGCCTCCACCATCCCGCGCAAAAAGCGGGTGCGATTCTCAAATGAACCCCCATAGGGACCGGGGCGATGAAAAGCGCTCAAGAGCTCGTGACCGAGGTAGCCGTGGCAGTGCTTCAGATCTACAAAATCGAAGCCGCTCTCCTGGGCCAGTCGGGCGGCACTGCCGAAAGCCTGTACGATGCGGACAAGCTCGTCATCAGATACCGCCGCCACGTTGGCGGAAGCGGGGTAGCGGAAATCCAAAATCGGATGGTGATAGGCAATGATGGGTTCCAGACGCGCTTCCTCGCGCGGCCGGCAGAAACGTCCGGAGTGAGTAAGTTGCAGGCCGATGACAAGGTCCGCGCTCTCACCGAAGCGTTCGCGGTGAGCCTCGACCATCTGGCGGCGCAACTCGGCCAGAGCGGGCGCGGTTCGCTCGTTCAAAAGCAGTTGGTGAGGGTTGGCACGCGCCTCGGGAAGCACCGCTACGGCCTCGCATCCCCAAATCAGCTTGGCGCCGCTTTGCGCGAAGCGCATCCAGCGCCGGCGGGTTAGCTCCGAAGGCGCGCCGTCCGGCTCGGCGTCCCAGCCTTCCATGGGCTGCACGGCAAAGCGGTTTCCGACGCGGCGCTCTCCCTTCAGCCAGGGGACTATGATGGGGTCGGCGAGCGGCGAGCGTGGGGCGGAGAGAATCGCGGCGTCTACGGGAATGTCCCATCCCAGGCGCTTGAGATGGCTGGCCAGTTCCAGCGAGGTACGAAAACTCGCTACGCGAGGATAGGGGTGTTCGGGCATGCGCGTAAGATAATAGCACGGAGAAACAAGGCAGAAAGCAGAAAGCAGAAACAGGTCGGCAGATGGGCAGGTCGGCAGGGCAAAAGGGAGAAAGCAGAAAGCATGCATAATACCTGCGGCTCCGAGCAACCTACCTTTGCCACCTGCCGACCTGCCCACAGCAATCTCGCCGGGGAAAAATTGCATCAATACTGGGGACGCTCGCCGAAGTTCAAACGATTTTTGGAACTTTTCGCAGGCGCCACGGGAATCTCGAACGGGGGAGTCATGAAAGGGTAGTGTATCGGGCCGATATCCTTTACAATACTAGACACCTCTGGTAGGTCATTTGAGGCTGTGAGTAGTCCAGCCGCAGAACAACGCTAAAAGACTTAATCAGACAAGATGGGTGATGGGAGGAAGCATGAGAACGGCACGCGCAATAGGGGTACGAGCGGTATTGGTGTGTGCATTTGTTGTTTCATTCGCTTTGATCTCTAACGGGCAACAAAGTCAGGTTGTGCCGGCTCGGGTCACGCAAGCTGTGAACCCAGAGAATCGCGTTACGCTGCGGGGGAACACGCACCCGCTGGCGCGTCTCGACTTCGACCAAGGTGCGGCGCCCGACAGTCTGGCCACAGAACGCCTGTTGCTGGTCTTGAAACGCTCGACGGAGCAGGAAACGGCGCTGCGGAAACTACTCGACGCACAGCAGACCAAGTCCTCGGCCAATTACCATATGTGGCTCACGCCTGAGCAGTTTGGCCAGCAGTTCGGCCCTGCCGATTCGGATATTCAGGCCGTGACAAATTGGCTAACGTCACAAGGCTTCCAAGTCGGTCACGTGGCAGCCGGCCGGACGGTGATTGAGTTCTCCGGGACGGCAGGCACCGTCCGACAGGCCCTCCATACCGAGATTCACAAATACGTGGTGAACGGCGAGGAGCACTGGGCCAACGCCACTGACCCGCAGATTCCTGCCGCCCTGACGCCGGTAGTTGCCGGGTTTGCCTCGCTGAACAATTTCCCCAGGAAGCCGATGCACCACGGCCTTGCTGCCTATACCAAATCGACATCCACGGGGCAGGTGAAGCCATCGCTCACGGTCACTAGCGGCGGAGTGACTTACCACGCCCTGGGCCCGGCGGATTTCGCCACGGTTTACAATGTTCCGAACTGGAGTTCCTTCACTGGCGGCACGGGGCAGACGATCGCAGTAGTGGGCGAGACCAATATCGACCCTAACGATGTGGCCGACTTTCGAAGCCTGTTCGGACTTCCGTCGTTGTCCGCGCCTGCCAATTCCCCGTGCACTCCTGTTACCGGGACTATAGTCAACGGGACTTCATTCAATATTCCGCTCGGCATCTGCGTGAACGGCCCCGACCCGGGGATCATCCCGCCTTCGATTTCGGGAGACGAGAGCGAGGCCGACCTCGACGTCGAGTGGAGCGGCGCGGTCGCACCGGCGGCCACCATTGCCTTTGTCGTTTCGGAAACCACTGAGGTTACCGCCGGGATTGATCTCTCCGCCCTTTACATCATTGACAACAACCTGGCGCCGGTCATGACGGAGAGCTACGGCGGCTGCGAGGCTGCGCTCGGCAACGGCGGCAATGCCTTTTACTACACTCTGTGGGAACAGGGTGCTGCGGAGGGAATTACCATACTCGAGGCGGCGGGCGATGAAGGCTCCGCGGCTTGCGACATTTTTGCGAGCACCGGCGTCGGCGCGGCGCAATACGGCTTGAACGTGGTTGGAAACGCTTCGACGCCCTTTAACGTGGCGGTGGGCGGAACGGACTTCAACGATGTGAACACCTGGTCCACCTACTGGTCTTCGACAAACAGTTCGCCAACCAGCTCGACCCCCCTGTCCTCAGCCATGTCGTATATCCCCGAAATGGCGTGGAATGATTCCTGCGCCAATTCAGGGTCATTGAACGGCTGCTCGTCCGGAGTGTCCGATACAGGCTCGGACCTGGCCGGCGGAGGCGGCGGAGAGAGCAACTGCGCATCGTCCACGACCGTCGCCACAGTGGGAGGCGCGCAAACAGAGTGCGTCTCGGGAAATCCCAAGCCCTCCTGGCAGTCGGGTACGGGGGTGCCCAACGATCAAGAACGTGATCTTCCGGATGTGTCGCTGTATGCGGGCGACGGCTATACCAACAGTTTCTATGTGCTTTGCGAAGCCGATTCGCTTCCGGCCGGCACAAGTTCCTGCGTCGAGAGCAATGGGAGCGCGAACTTCATGGGAGCAGGGGGAACCTCCGCTTCGGTGCAGGCTTTTGGCGGCATCATGGCGCTGGTCAATCAGAAATACGGCCCGCAGGGGGTTGCGAATTACGTCCTGTACCCGCTGGCGGCAAAGACCGGCGCGAGTTGCGCCTCGACCGCGGCTATGGCTCCCACGGCCAGCAGTTCGAGTTGCGTCTTCTACGACACGCAGACCGGCAACAACTCCGTAGCCTGCGTTGCTGACTCACCCAACTGCAGCGATCAAACGGTTACCGGCACCGGTTATGGTATCCTTGTCAACAACACCAATCAAGCGGCTTGGACAACCAACGCCGGCTTTGACCTGGCCACCGGGTTGGGCACGGTGAATGCGGCGAACCTGGTCTCGCAGTGGAATACGGTCATGTTCACTCCGACGACCACCGCGCTCACCCTAACGGCACCCGCGGGTTACAAATTGTCCAACATCCCCCATGGCCAGCCGGTGAGTATTGCGGTCAGTGTCACTCCCTCAGCTTCCACGGGCGATGTCTCGTTGCTCGGTGGGCCGGTCGGCTACAACCTCTCGTGCGCGTCCACTCCCTGCAATCTAGGCATTGATTTCGCTACTTTGACCGGTGGTTCCGTCTCCGGGACCACCACCCTGCTGCCTGGCGGGACTTACAACGTAACGGCGCGCTATGCGGGCGACGGAACCCATGCTGCGAGCACTTCTTCGCCGGTCCCAGTCACCGTGGCTTCGGAAAACAGCAATACGTTCCTGGTGTTGGCTGAGGAAGATTGCAGTGGGAATGTTACCTATCAAACCTCAGGGACTTTCGTCTATGGGAATACCATAAGTTGTTCCGGCTTTTTTTACAGTCAATATTGGTTGGTCATGAATGTGACCAACGGCACGGGCAGCCTGAATGCTGCCGATCCCTACGGGGTGGCGGGCGCGTGCTTTGAGAGCCCTGTGTACCAATGTCCCACCGGGCAGCAGGTGACGGTGACGCTCAACGGGAGCGGCATGCCGCCTACAGCAGACGTAGGCGCGCCCGCGGGTACCACGCCCGGGACGTATAACTTGAACAGCCAAGGAACCGCTGAAGACCAGTACATCCAGCTTCCGGTCGGGACAGACTCCCTGGTTGCGACCTACGAACCTCACCCCATCCCGCCGAACAACAGCTACAATACGAGCACGTCTAACCCAGTTGGGGTTTCGATCACTAAAGCGACAACCGTTACCAGCGTGACTGCTACTCCGTCAAACGTCGCCTCGGGCGCTACCGTAAGCTTATCCGCCACCGTGAACACCAGCAGCCTGGGACTTGCGCCGGCGGGCAGCGTGGGGTTCTTCAACGGAAATAGTCAGATCAGCGGCACGCCGACTTACACCTATGTGCCTGGGTCGCTCGCGGGCCCTGCTTCGCTGACCGCGACCCTATCGACATCTTTCACGGCCAACGCCAGTATCACCGCTCAATACAGCGGCGATGTCAATTACGGCAATTCGACTTCGTCAGCGACCGCGGTAACCATCACGGCCAACCCCGACTTTGGATTAGCGGCCTCTCCAACCAGCTTTACGATTACATCACCGGGCCAGTCCGGGAGCACAACCGTCTCGGCAAGCGCTGTCAACGGCTTCTCCGGTACAGTGAGCATCACTTGCGCGCTGCCAGCGTCGCTCACTTACAGCACTTGCACGCTGAGCACCGCGACTCTTACGCCGGGCGGTACCGGTGCGCAGTTGACCGTGGCCACCACGGCCCCCTCGGCTGCCTTCCGCCTGCCTGACCGTCCCCGCTGGTTCCTGCCCGGCGCGGGGCTTCTGCTGATTGCTTGGATCCTCTTGTTGCTAGCGGCCGGGAAGCACCGCCGGGTGAAGCTGGCCTTTGGCTTGCTCGTCTTCGCGATGCTCGCAACAGCTTTCGTCGCCTGCGGTGGTGGAGGCACCAGCACGGGGCCTGGTCAGGGTAACCCCGGCACACCAACGGGCAGTTACACCATCACCGTAACGGGCACCGGTACGGTCAGTGGCGCCAGCGTCTCACACACGCTCAATATCCCGGTGAGCGTGCAGTAAAGCGATCGTCAGTTCTTGGGGGCGGCCACGAGGGCCGCCCCAACGCCGTACGCGGCTCGAACCGGGCGGTGTAGGGGTAGGGCTTGCCCTACCCTCGTTGGGAACGGCAAAAATGCGGGGACGGCAAGCCGTCCCCCTACAGCGCCTGCCGTTACCGACGGATTCGGGCCAATCGTATCATCCTTGAACCCGCGGAATGCCTGGGTTATCATCTGAAGAATCAGCACGGTTAAGAGGGGCTCTTCGAAGGTGGTTGGGTCTGACGCAACGAGTGCGCGCGGAGTTGTTGCCTGAGCGGCACTCGACAGCCTGGTGGAGGTGCGACGATGCTTGCTGATCAGCGAACAGGAAAGGAACGCGAGTTTCTGCGCCGTGGTTTTTCCCGCCGCGATTTCACACGTATCTCCCTGCTGCTGGGCGCCGCAGCCGCCTTGCCATTTTACAACGAATCGGCTTTGGCGCAACTATCCGACATCGGCCCTATACCGCCCGACGCGACAAAGCTGAACGCCAACGAGAACCCCATGGGCCCGTGCCCGGAAGCCGCCGAGGCCATTCACAACGTGGTGCAGAAGTGCGGGCGGTACATGTACCAGGAAGGTTTCAAGATGGCCCAGACCCTGGCGGAGCAGGAGGGCCTCCAGCCTTCTTACGCGATGGCCTTCCCGGGTTCGAGCGACCCGTTGCACCGCACCGTGCTGGCCCATACTTCTCCCACACGGCCGCTCGTGATCGCCGATCCAAGCTACGAGGCGCCCGAGAAAGCGGCGGGTTTCATCGGCGCGCCGGTCATCCACGTCCCGTTGCGTCCAGACTATTCGCACGACGTGAAGGCCATGGCGGCGGCTTCGCCCGACGCCGGGCTCATTTACGTTTGCAATCCGAATAACCCCACAGGAACCATTACCGCGAAGTCGGAGATTGAATGGCTGGTGGCCAACAAACCTGCCGGCTCGGTGGTGATGATCGACGAGGCTTACATTCACATCAGTGGGGAACCTTCCTCGGTGGGATTGGTCGCCGCGGATAAGGACGTCATCATGCTGCGGACCTTTTCCAAGATCTACGGCATGGCGGGGCTTCGCGCCGGTGTGGCGCTCGGACGCCCCGATCTGTTGGTGAAACTGAAAGAATACGGCATGCCGACGATGCCTGTCACGGCTATGGTGGGCGCCACAGCCAGCCTCTGCTCCAAGAATGTGGTCTCCGAGCGCCGCAAGATTATCGCCGATATTCGAAACGACGTTTTCGATTGGATGACCAGGAAGAACTACTCTTTCATTCCGTCGGTTTCCAACAAGTTCATGGTAGACGTGAAGCGTCCGGGGCAGGAATTCGTGGCGGCCATGGCGAAGGAAAATGTCTACATTGGGCGAGTCTGGCCCGTTTGGCCAACGCGTGTCCGCGTCACCGTAGGCTCGCGTGAGGATATGGAGAAGTTTAAGGCGGCGTTCGAGAAGGTCATGAACGCGTCGTAAGCTGTCAGTCGTCCGTTGTCCGTTGTCAGTCGCTGGGCGGCTCCGCTTGGAGTACCTCGAGGTTTCTGATTGTCCTGAGTCAGAGGGTCGTCGAAGAATTCAGCCCGTCAGCCGACGGGCGGCAGAGTGTAGCCCACGGCGCAAGCCGTGGGACGGCAGACACGACCACCCTCACCCTCGTCCCCTCTCCCACTTGGCGGGAGAGGGGTGCCGCAGGCGGGGTGAGGGCCAGCCACCCAGGGCTCACGCCCTGGGCGACTCTATGCCGCCCCTGACGGGGCTCCGAAAGACCGGCACGCATAAGAAAAACTTCCCTAACAACCTTCTGACTGAGCACAGTACCTCTTCCTCTCTCGACTGAGACTGGAAACTGACGACTGACCACTGATAACTGACTACTACTTCGGCAGTGCAAACGCCGCATAGGTCCCACCCGATGGCGAACCCCACTTGCCCCCGCCGGCCGCGACTACCACATACTGCCTGCCGTTTACCTCATAAGTTGCGGGCGTAGCGTTCCCGACGGCGGGCAGCACAGTATCCCACAGCAACTCGCCGGTGGCTTTATCGAAGGCATGAAACTTTCGGTCATGATTTGTGGCGGCGATGAAAAGAAGCCCACCCGCGGTCACGAGCGGCCCGCCATAGTTCTCGCTGCCCGTATTGGGCATTCCTTTTGCGACAAGTTCAGGAAACTCGCCAAAGGGTTTTTTCCAGACGTAAGCGCCCGTGTTGAGATCGATGGCGTTGAGTGTTCCCCAAGGGGGCGCGACGGCGGGATAGCCTTCCGGATCGAGGAATTTGTTATACCCATCGTGCGTATACTTAAGTGGTTTCGGTAACTGCTCAGTTAAAGGCGTTGCAAACTCAATGTCCGTCCCCGTAGCCAGGAAAAGAGCCATCGCCGCGATCACGTTCTTCCTGAGGTAGGCGAAGCTGGGCATGCGGCCGCGCCCCTCTCGAATGACCTTGGCGATCTCCTCTTGCTTGTACTTCTTTCCCAGTTCGATCAAAGACGGGAACTCCGGTGGTGTGCCCCGCATGTCGGAACGGTGGCAATTGGCGCAATGGGCGGCATAAACCTGCCGGGTGCTCGCGAGATCCGATGTTCCGGGTCGCGGCACGAGCCTCAGGATCCAGGCCATTTCATTCGCGTTCACATACAGCAATCCGGTTTCAGGATCGAACGCCGGCCCACCCCATTCCCCGCCTCCGTCGAAGCCCGGGAAAATCACCGTCCCTGCGAGGCTGGGCGGCGTGAACTGGCCGCCGCTGCGAAGCGTTTGCAGTTGTTCGAGTCCGGCTTGGTGCGCCTCCGGCGTGCGAGCGCTAATGAGGTCGGGCGTGAGCATCTGGCGCGCGAACGGCGCGGGAATCAAAGGGAACGGTTGCGTCGCCGCCGCCACCTCGCCGTCGACATCTGAGGCGGGTACGGGCCAGTATGCGATGGGGAAGAGCGGCCGCCCGGTCTCACGCTCAAAGACGAACACAAAGCCGGACTTGGTGATTTGCGCCACCGCATCGATCGGATGGCCATTACGTTTCACAGTGACAAGCGCCGGCGCGGCAGGGAAGTCGCGATCCCAGAGATCGTGTTTGACGCCTTGGAAATGCCAGACCCGCTCTCCCGTGTCCGCTTTGAGGGCGAGCACGCAATTGGCAAAGAGATCGTCCCCCAGACGGTTGGTGCCGTAGAAATCGAACGAGGCGGAACCGGTGGCGGCGAACACCCAACCACGCTTCTCATCCAGGCTCATTCCGGCCCAATCGTTAACGCCTCCGGTGTAGGTCCAGGCGTCCTTCGGCCAGGTCTCGTACCCGTATTCACCGGGATGAGGAATGGTGTGAAACGTCCAGCGAATCTTTCCGGTGCGAACGTCGAAAGCGCGAATGTCGCCGGGAGATGCCGGCAAGTCCTCGCTGACAATGCTGCCCAGAATGAGAAGGTCCTTGTACACTACGCCTGGGGTGGTAGCGGAAATGGACTGCAGTTTCGGGTCGCGGCCAAGCCCTTCCCGTAAGTCCACTCGCCCGGAATCGCCGAAACTGGCGATGGGCTTGCCGCTCGCCGCGTCAATGGCGTAGAGATACTGCTGGGCAACCACGAAGACTCTGCCATCGTTTCCCTCTTCCCAATAGCTGACGCCGCGGTTGCGAAGCTTGGCTGCGGCCGGCTCGCCTTGATTGGGGTCGAAGCTCCAGCGCAGTTGCCCCGTGGCTGCATCGAGAGCGACTAAGCGCAGCTTGGGCGTGGTGACAAACAAGACGCCATGCTCCACGATGGGATTGCACTCCATCTCCGACTCGGGAAATGCATCGCCGGAATCGTAAGTCCAGGCAACCGCCAGATTGCGGACGTTGTCGCGATCGATTTGCCGAAGGGTTGAATAATGGATGTTGTCCGGAGTTCCCCCGTAGACCTTCCAATCGCTGTAGTCGGAGGAGGAAACAACGCGCTGCCCGCACCAAATAAGGTCAACCGTCAGCAACACGGCAGGCAGCATTGCGAGCTTTAAACGATGGTTTGGCATTCCGCTCCTGTTTTCGCGTAATTTGGATTCTATCACTTGACGGCCTCGAAGGGGTGGTAGGCCGTTAGAGTCTGTGTGAGAGCTCGGTCTCGCTGTCATTCCGAGGAGCCGCAGGCGACGAGGAATCTCGCACTGCTTTGAAAGTCGTAAGGCGGGCGTCTCGCCCGCCGTGGCACGGGCGTCCTGCCCGTGCGCGGGAGCGGGACGCCCGCGCTACGGCCGTCCGTCGGCATGCTATTTTCATGGTTTTTGGGTGTCCGTTAGCGGACGGGCATGCGCGACTGCTCTGAAAATGCTTGTGCCGAAGGCGCGCTGGAGTGCGGTAGCGCCAGCTACCGCCGTTCGCTCGTATTCCAGGGCGGCAGCTTCGCTCTGCTCCTTACACGCATCTTCTGTGTGTTAGACATCGGGCGACTGCGGTCGCACATTATGGCAGGCCCCGAAGGGGCCTTCCGTGAGTAGCCGCAGGTTTTAACCTGCGGAAACCGTGGGAAAGGGAATAACCTCAACCCCCAAGGGGTTGAACTACCGTTCGGCCCCTTCAGGGCGAATCCCGATATTGGGCACATTTTCCGTGGGTTTCACCCACGGCTACTCATAGTTTGCCCCTCCGGGGCAAGAACTCGCCGTAAGTGAGTGAGTCAATACTCCGCAGCACCAAGATGCGTGTAAGGAGCAGAGCTTCGCTGCCGCACTCCATGACGCACTGCGCATTCTCATGGTTTCTGGGTGCCTGTCAGCCGACGGGCATGAGCGGCTGCCTTGAAAACATCCAGAGCGAGATTCCTCGCTTCGCTCGGAATGACAGCCTAAGCGAAGTTCTCGTTCGCGCCCACCACGGGCGTCCCTATCCGACACGCCGCCGGCAGATTGCGTAGACCGAAGGCGCGCAGTAATCCAGCAAGCGGGGGGAGAGCAGCGACTTGAGGATCGGCCCGGGCAGTCGCCCTGCGTACTTCATGCGCAAGAACTCGCGCGTGAGACACTCCACATCTGCAAAACGTTCGCTGAGCAGTGCGAGCAGCTCCTCACGGCCAAATCCGACGTGCGCACCTTCTTCGTTCTTGAATCGGCCCGTAAGGCGCGCCCGCCAATCAATCAGGTTCCAGGCGATCTTCTGCCAGGTGGTGGCATCGAAGGAACCCAGGTAGCCGACGATGCGATGGCGGTTCGGCACGCCCACATAAAACGGCGCGCCGGGGCGAAGCACGCGGTTGACCTCCGCGAGCGCGGCGCGGGCGTCAGCAACGTGCTCGAGGGAATGAAAGGCGGCGGCAAAATCGAACCAGAGGTCGCGGAAAGGCAGGCGCAGCGCGTCCCCGCGCGCCACGCAGCCTTCGGCGCGGGCCAGCGCCGAAAAGCGCGAGTCCAAGTCTATTCCCATGATGTGGTTCGTCCGAAACGCCCGCCGCAAGTAGACAGTTTCGTCGCCGTTCCCGCATCCCACAACCAGCCCGCGGCACCCGGTGCGCTCTTTGAGTAAGGGCTCCAGCCGGCGGCGGCAATGCTCGACCATGGCGTGCACAGGGATTGTGTTTGGATCGGTCACCGGCTCGAGACTCCACCTCGTAGGCGCTGACCTGAATATACACTGCGTCGCTGGCATCTATCCAGGCCCGCGGCAGGCGCCGGCAGGGAGGTGCTCCGAACGGTAGCGCCGACCTTCAGAGCCTGCCCTGAGCGAAGCGAAGGGTCGGCATTTGCTGGCCTGAAGGCCAGCGCTACGCTAAAGCCAGGACCCGGCAGTCACGGAATTCCCCTTGACAACCCTGGCCGCCTTACTCAACATGCACTATTGGTCATCATACATGTGAATCCAGGAGACGCCGCGAGTTAAACCTGCGCTGTCTCCGCGAGGAAAGAACATGGACAGATTCGTTGATGTGCAGAGTATTTCTTCCGGGCGCAGACAGTTCCTGCGAGTCCTGGCAGGTCTGGGATTTGTGCACGGCGCGATGGGCGCATTGAGGATTGATGCCAGCGACCTCTTGCCGAATCCCATCGGGTACGCCACGATTGCGTGGCCCCAGAAGGAGTTCGCCCACGCGCTCGACACCATCTCGCATTTGGGCTTTCGTGGCGTGCAGATGTTAGGCTGGGTGCGCGAGGCTTACGCAGGCTCGAAGACTCAGGAACTCAAGCAACAGCTTGCCTCGCTGAAATTGAGGCCTGTAGCGCTTTCCTGCTCCGCTGCGCGCCTGGCTCCGGGACAGCACGGAAATGAGGCGGTCGAAGTGCGCGGTTATGCTGAATTCTTCTCCCGCCTTGGCGGGACCTTCTTACAGGTGACCGACGGAGGAAATCCTACGAAGGAGTATTCAGCGGAGGACATAAAAGCTCTCGGCGCGCGTATGAACGCCGTTGGAAAGATGGCGCAGAACTTTGGATTGACTCTCGGCTACCATCCTCACTTCGGTACCATTGGAGAGACCCGCCAGGGCTTGGGACGCATGCTCGAAGCGACGGACCCGCGATACGTGAAGCTGATCGCCGATGTCGCACACCTGGCGCTGGGCGGCTCAGACCCTGCCGAGGTTATTCGAACCTACGGCCAACGTTTGTGCTTTTTGCACCTCAAAGACACTCGCAAAGAGGTCGCCGCCGTCGCCCGGCAGGATCGCAGTCGCATGGAAGCGATGGGCCCGCCGTTTTGCGAAATCGGGTTGGGCGTGGTCAATTACGACGCCGTGGTCCAAGCTCTGCGCGCCATCCAATTCACAGGCTGGGGAATCGTCGAGTTGGATACCGGCAATTCAACCCTGGGCGGCCCTGACGCTGCCGCGGCTGCGAATCGCGATGCCTTGCGAAAACTCGGTTTCAACGTATGAGAACGCTCTGCGCCTTGACAACATCGGCAGGTGAATGCTAGAAAGCTTGAGTGGCCACCTTGGCGCTATCGTCTAGGGGTTAGGACGTCAGATTCTCAATCTGAAAACCCGGGTTCGATTCCCGGTAGCGCTACCAGATCTTAGAGTTAGCAAATAATCCTAACGAATTAAACCTTGATGACGAGGGTCAGTTGATTCCGAAGTCGAAGCCTTTGCCGTAGTTGCCCTTGGGTGGCTCCGACGAACCTCTGAGAAGAAACATGTATTCGCCTTGAGCGAGCCCGCCGGCCGTAATCTTGAATAGGCGCGGACCCACCTCGACTTTATCGAAGTTCCTCGCGTCCTGTCCGGTGATCTTAGGACCGCCCGGCCCCATCGCCACTTCCCGGCGATTCGCCTTGGTCCTTGGTTGAAGCGTGATCAGAGCGACTTCATCGATCTCTTTCCCTTCAGGAAGGCGCAAATAGAAGGTCGGCGTGGCCTCTTTGATCCGTGTTTTCGCAGCCGGTCCAATAAGATAGGCTATGGATTGGCCCAGCTTCACGGGTACGGGTACTTTGATGATCTTCTTTTTCGTTTTTTCATTCCCAGACAACATCGTCATGTCGACCTTTTGGAGGACGCCTTGCGGAAAAAGGTACAGGCCGGTCTCGCCTGGAACTTTGGAGGCATAAGCGTCGCTAGGATATTTCTTCGGCGGTGCGCCCGGAATTGACGTTGTGGCGGGTGGAGGCGTGTACGGCTGGGAGGGATCCTGAAGGAAGCTAATGATCGTATCGCTGAGACCTAGCTTTTTTAGGTCTACGATCTCGCCCGAATTAAGGTCGAAAGGCTTGCCGTTCTTCTTGATTCTATCGATGATCGCCGCTTCCGAGGCGCCGGCTTGAGACATACTAACGACTTCGTCGACGCTCAGCGGCTCATTGTTCTTTTCCGTTTGCGCCCGCGCCCAATGCAGGCATGCGATGGCCAGGACCGTTGCGAGCAGTGCGCAGTGACAAAGCGACCGACGCGCCATGGTGAAACTCCAAGGGGAGATTACTCCAAAATCTGTCCAACGTGCCAAGAGATTTGAATATGTTACTTTTTGCTGGTTCACATTGCAACGGGAGGATTTTAGCACGCTCAAACTTCCGAATGTTGGACGCCACGTTGTTCGACGCTTTTTGACAACCCGTAGGTAGTGTGCAAACATGCCCATGTGTGAACATCCACGGAGCCCATTATGCTTAGACTACGCACGCGAATCATCATCGCTCTGGCTTTATTTCTCCTGATTTTCCTTCCTCTCCTCACCAACGGTATCGACCTGCTGGTGGACTGGCTATGGTTCAAGCAGGAGGGCTTTCGGGTCATTTACTGGACGATCCTGAAAACCCAGCTTCAACTGAGCGGACTGGTTGGAGTGGGTTTCATGTTGGTGACGGCGGTGAACCTCGTGATCGCCCACACGCTTGCCCAGCGTCACGGGTTTCGGGTGAATGAGGAATTCATCGAGTTTCCTGCGCTTGACCGGTTCGGCAAGGCTTTCCGCTGGGTCATCTGGGCAGGCATCCTGCTGATTGGGTACGTCGTTGGGCAATGGGGCACGAGCCACTGGCTCGATTACCAGATGGCCACGCACGGGCCGGCGATGGGACAGCAGGACCCGCTCTTCGGACTCGATCTGGGTTTTTATCTCTTCCGTTTGCCCTTCAACTGGTTTCTTTATTACCTGGCGCTCATGGCGGTCATCGTGTGTCTGGTGAGCGCGGTATTCCTTTACTTCGTGGAAGGCGGCGTCTGGGTCACGCCGAAGGGGCCCAAAGTGATGCGGCCGGCGCGGGCGCACCTGATGGTGCTGGCAGGCCTACTTTTCGTTGTCTTCGCTTATCGAGCCCGCCTCGCCATGTATAGCTTGTTTTATTCTCCGCGCGGCATCATCTTCGGCCCCGGTTACAGCGACGTGCACGCGACATTGCCTATTCTGAAGGTGGAACTCTTCCTTTGTCTTTTGACGGCCGCGGCCTTTGTGGTCAGCGCGAAGTCAGGACGCGTTCGGCCGGCGCTCTATTCCGTAGGCCTGCTCCTGGTGGTGTTGGTGCTGGGCGGGTCGGTCTACCCTGACATCGTGCAGCGTTTCATCGTGGCCCCCAATGAAATTGACAGGGAACGGCCGTACATTGCCAATGCTATCAAGTTCACTCGCCAGGCGTACGGGCTGGACCGGTTCGAGGAACGCGAATTCTCCGCCGTCGAGGATTTGAGCTTGGACGAGATCAGGAAAAACGAGGCGACGTTCCGCAACGTCCGCATGTGGGACCACAAACCGCTCCTCACCACTTTCGCTCAGCTCCAGGAAATCCGCACCTATTACGACTTTCAGCACGTGGATAACGACCGCTATTGGATTAACGGGATTTATCGCCAGGTGTCGCTCTCGCCGCGCGAACTTTCCGCGGCCAGCCTGCCGGGCCGCAGTTGGATCAACGAGCATCTTACCTATACCCACGGCTATGGCCTGTGCCTCGGGCCAGTGAATGAATTCACCAGCGAAGGTCTGCCGGTTCTGTTTATCAAAAACATTCCTCCGGTTTCCACCACCTCCATCAAGATCACCCGCCCGGAGGTTTACTACGGCGAACTCCAGAACGACTACTGCTTCGTCAGAACTCGCGCGCAGGAGTTTGATTATCCCCAGGGAGATCAGAACGTCTACACAAATTACCAGGGCGAGGGTGGACTCCCGGTCGACAATATCTGGCGCCGGCTTCTATTCACCTTGGCTTTTGGCGAAAAGAACATTCTGTTTTCAGGCGATATCCAGTCCGAAAGCCGCTTGATGATCTACCGCCGCATTTTGGATCGCGCCCAACGCCTCGCACCTTTTCTTGCCTTCGATCATGACCCCTACATGGTGATCGCGAACGATGGGTCGCTTTACTGGATGCTCGATGGCTACACCGCCTCGGACATGTACCCTTATTCTGACCCCACGGAAGGCATAGGGAATTACGTTCGCAACGCCGTCAAGGCCACGATCAATGCTTACAGCGGGCAAGTGCGCTTTTACATCAGCGATCCCTCTGACCCTCTCATCCAGACGTACGCGCGCATCTTCCCCGGAGTTTTCGCGCCGCTTTCGGCCATGCCTGACGACCTGCGCGCCCACATCCGATACCCCGAGGAGTTCTTTTCTATCCAGGCAGCCAAGTACGCTTTGTTCCACATGACCGATCCGCGCGTCTTCTACAACAAGGAAGACCTGTGGCGGGTGGCGCAGAGTGCGGCGCGCGGGCAGGCCACGCCCATGACACCGTACTACACCATCATGAAGCTGGCAGAGGTGGGCGAGCGCGAAGAATTTATCCTGATGGTGCCTTTCACTCCGGCCCGCAAAGACAACATGATTTCCTGGATGGCCGCCCGCTGCGACGGTGCTGACTACGGCAAGGTTCTGGTCTTCACTTTCCCCAAGCAGAAGCTCGTTTACGGCCCGCAGCAGATCGAATCCAGAATCGATCAGGACCCTGGAATCTCCCAGGCCCTTACCCTCTGGGGCCAGGGTGGGTCAACCGTCATTCGCGGCACATTGCTTGTCGTTCCGGTTTTGAATTCGGTCCTTTACGTCGAACCGCTCTATCTGGCTGCGGAAGCCGGCGGCGGGCTGCCACAGTTGAAGCGCGTCATCGTATCTTACTCGGACCACGTATTGATGGAGGATACGCTGGACGCGGCGCTGAGCAAGATCTTCAGCGGCGCGGTGAACACCACGGAGACGCCCACCGCCGCGGCCGGGGCGGCCGCTCCAACGCCCGTCAAGATTCCACTTGCCACCTCGGCCGATGTTCAAGCGCTCATCCGCGAGGCCAGTCAGCACTACCAACGCGCCCTCGAAATGCAACGCCAGGGCGACTGGGCAGGCTACGGCGCGGAGGTGAAGAAACTAGGTGACGTGCTCAACCGCCTGGCTGCGGCAGCGCCGAAGTAGCCCCCTCGAACGAACTGCGCTCTCCCGTGGGGAGCATAGGCGCTAGTGTGGTGTCCCACTTAATTCTTTACAACGGCGCACCTTGTCGAGGATGACGTCCGCGGTGGCTCGCCAGACGAAAGGTTTGGGCTGGTTGTTCCAGGTTGCCAACCACTGGTAGATGGCAGTCTCCAACTCGGTGACGTTGTGAAAAGTTCCTCGGCGGATCATGCGCTCCGTGATCAGTCCGAACCAGCGTTCCACCTGATTGAGCCAGGAACTGCTGGTGGGGGTGAAGTGAACGTGGAATCGAAGGCACTTTTTAGGTTTGAGCCAGCGCACCACCTCCGCGCTCTTGTGGGTGCTGTAGTTGTCCACGATGAGGTGTACCTCCCCATCCGGCGGCACCTCCTTTTCCAGTTGGGAGAGGAACTTCACAAACTCCCGGCCGCGATGGCGGGGCAGGCAGCACCCCATCACCTTGCCGTTCAAAATATTAAAGGCCGCAAACAGCGTGGTGGTCCCGTGCCGTTGGTAGTCGTGAGTTTGGCGTTCCGGCAAGCCCGGTCGCAAAGGCAAGATCGGAGCGGTGCGATCCAGCGCCTGAATTTGGCTCTTCTCGTCGACGCACAGAACCAAGGCTCGGTCCGGGGGGTTGAGGTAAAGCCCTACGATGTCGCGTACCTTCTCCTCGAAGCGGGGGTCGTTGGAGATCTTAAACTTCTCCACCCGGTGAGGCTGCACGTCATAGCGTTGCCAGACGCGATGCACCATCATGCGCGAAACCCGCAGTTGCCGAGCGAGCTCGCGCACGCTCCAGTGGGTGGCATCGGGCGGCCGAGTCTTCAGCGTGGTATCCAAAATCTTTCGCTCCAACTCCGCCGTCAGCACCCGTCGCGACCCCCGGCGCTTCCGGAGTTGGCGCAGGGCCTCGCAGCCTCCCTGGGAGAAAGCCGCCCGCACGGCCAGAACCGTCGGACGCGACAGCCCGGTTTGTTGCGCGATAGAGTGATTGGCAATCCCTCGGCCCGCCAGCAAAATCGCCTGGCACTTGCGAGCCATCCTCTGCGGCGTGGCGCCGGCCCGAGCCCAGCATTCCAACTGTCGCCTTTGAGCTTCATCGATCATGAGAGCAGTAGCACGGGTGAACATGCGCCGATTAGATCACAAGATGGTCCTATTGTAAATAATTAAATGGGACGGGACACTAGAATAAGCCCGTCGACCTGTGCCAAGCCGCATCAGCGGCGGAAGAATGTGGCCCACGGCGCCAGCCGTGGGATCGCGGCACACAGAGAGCACGCTGAGCCACGTAGTGGCGACAGAAGATCTGTGGTCATGAAGGCAGCTCTGTCGCCCCTCCCGGGGCTTTTCAGGTGCATCGGCCCTGCCCTCTCCCCACGGCTGTCGCCGTGGGCCATATTCTTGCGCCCGCCCCGGCGGGCTCCGGAAGCCGATCGAGCCTATTCTAGGTCTTTGACCGCATGAAAAGATTCTATAATATATTGTTTTTGGGTAATCTTTGGGTCTATACTGGGGCATGTCGCGACGCCCCCTTGAGGTGAAAGTATCTGCAGAAGATCAGAAGCAGCTTCGGCAACTTTTGCGAGCTGGGATTCAGCAGGTGCGCGTGGTCCTGCGGGCCCTCGCCTTGG
>Ga0209517_10002174_pt1 | contig 28110 bp, 25 predicted proteins | sample PeaSoiMetSII2010_FD_187695 | JGI IMG/M metagenome (GOLD analysis project Ga0209517, IMG submission 187695) | Peat soil microbial communities from Weissenstadt, Germany - SII-2010 (SPAdes) (version 2) | ecosystem: Environmental > Terrestrial > Soil > Wetlands > Peat | place: Germany...
CCTTCGCATTGGACTTCGACAGCACTTTGGTGATCGCCGCCGTCAAGGTCGTCTTGCCGTGGTCGATGTGCCCGATCGTCCCCACGTTCACGTGCGGCTTACTGCGCTCGAATTTCTCCTTCGACATCGCTCGTTTTCCTCGTCAGAGAGCCGCGTTTCGTCCGTCAATTCCTCGCGCTCGTCTGTTTTCTTCAGCGCGCCGCTCAGCTGCGCGCCGGGCCGAACCGCCGGGCCTTACCTTCCGTTCAGCATTCTGGAGCGGGGGACGGGATTCGAACCCGCGACCATCTGCTTGGAAGGCAGAGACTCTACCCCTGAGTTACCCCCGCTCATCACCAAGCTTCCCTGCATTTACTTCCTGCGCGCCACAGCATGGAGCCTGGGACCGGGATTGAACCGGTGACCTCGTCCTTACCAAGGACGCGCTCTACCAACTGAGCTACCCAGGCTCATTCCGGTGATCCCGCTGCGCTGCCGCACAATTCGAGCCGCGAGCGGATACTGCGCTTCTTTCACCTCGGATGTCTGGAACCGCCTCTGTCGCGTATCGCGCCAACTGCAGGAAAAACTCGCTCGTGCGGGACGCTGGTGGACGGGGGAGGATTCGAACCTCCGTAGCCCGCAAGGAGCGGCAGATTTACAGTCTGCTGGTTTTAACCACTCACCCACCCGTCCCGCGTGATTTGCCGGGACATAGCTGCCGCATTCCAACGGGAAAAACCACAATGCAGAAAGGGCTCGTGCCCGGAGACACCAGCCCCAGCTCTTTTATCGCGAGGAATTCGTCCGCATCCCGCAAAAATTTCCCGGCTCGTAAAATTCAGCTGGCGGAGGGAATCGAACCCCCGACCCTCTGATTACAAATCAGATGCTCTACCAGCTGAGCTACGCCAGCATAGCCAAACCGAGCGAAGTTATCACAGCGGCAAAAGAATTGCAAGCAAGTTTGAATTTCCCGCCGCACGCCCGGTGCCAATCCCGACCCAGCATCCGACCCACGCGCCAGTATAGCACTAACCGGTCAAAAAATGTACCCGCTTGTAAGTACCGTTCCGGCCCCGCCTGGACCCCGTCCGCAGTACTGATCTCTGTCAGTTCGAGGATGGCCGGAAGCCTTTCCCCGCGCTGGCTTTACTTGCTCTCGGAGGCCACCTTATACTCGAAAAATGAGCTCGTCCGGCAAGCGCGCGCTAATTGTAGTAGCCGTACTTTTTTTGATCCTTGCAGGCGTCGCCTTCTATTTCATTCATGGCTTCGGAACGAATCCCGTTCTCGCTCCGGGCGCCCCGCCGGATCTCTTCAGCTTGTTGCCGCTTGATGCTCCGCTGATCGTTTTCGGCGATGTCGCCGCCGTTAAGAGCTCTGCGGCTTTTGCCAACGGGTCAGTCTTGTTCAGCCCGGGAGTGGCCGAGGACCGAAATTACCAGGATTTCGTGCGCAATACAGGATTTGATTATTCGAGAGATCTCGATCGCTTCGTCATTGCCGTATGGCCGAATGAAGACAAGCCCTCGCCGGTTCTGGCTGAGCGGATTCGCCTGATCGCCATCGCGGACGGCCGCTTCGATCACGACAAGATCGACGCCTACGCACGACGCGTTGGCCGCGTCTCGAATACCAGCGGCCCGGTGATTTACGAAACGCCTTCGGCTATTCCGGGACAGGGAATCTCGTTTACATTTCTCAGCCCGAACCGGATTGCGTTTGCCCAGGCGATGAGCCTCGATACCGTGCTGCATCCCGCGCAGGAATCCCAGCAGGACCCCGCCACCCGCGAGCGCATCGCCCGCGTTTCCGGCGCGCAATTCTTCGCCGTCGCCCGCACCGACGATCTGCCAAAGGCCATCGGCGCGCACGAATTGCAATCCGGCCAGCTCAATCGCCTGCTGAAAAGCATCCGCAACATCAGCATCTCCGGTCGTCCCGACGGCAATAATTTTGCCGTGGCGGCGGAAGCCGAATGCGACTCACTGTCGAATGCCCTGCAACTCGCGACGCTTCTCGACACGATGCGCTGGCTCGGCCGCGCTGCTTTGGCCGATCCGAGAACACGCGCTCAGATGCATGCGAATGATGCCGCGCTGCTCGATTCCCTTCTCCGCGTGGCAGCCGTTTCCCACGACGGCCGCTCAGTCCGGTTGCGCCTGGAGCTTACGCCGGAAATCCTTCAAGCGTCACCCAAGTCGCACTAAGGAGCGAGCCGACGCGCGGGCGAGCCTTTAGCAAGATGAGGGTGCAATTTGCAAGAAATCAGGACTGAGAAATAAGGGCTAGTCGCCGTTCTGCGTCGGGGAAGCTTCCGCGCCGCGCAGATAACGCCACGGATTCACGGGAGTGTTATAGAAGCGAACCTCGTAATGCACGTGCGGCCCGGTCGCGTGCCCGGTCGCGCCTTCAAAGCCGATGATATCGCCGCGCTTCACCTGCGCGCCCACGCTGGTATTGAATTCCAGCATGTGGCCATACCACGTGGTGACTCCGAATCCATGGTCAATGATAACCAAACGCCCATATCCGGCGCGCCGATCGACCACCGTAACCACACCGTCGGCAGTAGCACGCACCGCATCACCCAGATGCGACGCAATATCCACCCCCGCATGAAACGCGCCCTCACCGCTGAACGGGTCAAGACGCTCGCCGAATCGCCCTGTTATCTCGCCGACGACCGGCCAGAGCGACGGCGCGACGCTGCTGCTGGCAAACTGCGGCGCCGGCATCAGGCGCAAATTGGGGCTCGCAGCGGTGACCATCGAGGCATTGGTTTGCAGATAGTTGAATTCAGCCACCGACTGGCGGAACTCCGTTTCGGGCTCCTGGTAGCTATCGTTGATGGCAAAGGGCGTTTGGCGAAGGTTCGTAAGCCCGTAAGCCATGGCGACTTCGCCCGCCAACGACTGCAGCGAGGTCAGTCTTTCGTTGGTATCCTTCACCTGCGTCTGCAAATCGAGGTATTGTTTCTTCAGGCTGTCCTGCTCGCGGCGCAGGGTATTGTAGTTGGTCACCTTCCAGAGCATCCGGCTATAGGAACCAGCCGCGAAAATGACCGTCAGGCCGCCAACTACAGCCAAAACGAGGAACACATGCAGCACATAAAGCGGAATCCGCAGCCGGCGCACACCACCGGAATCGTTTGCGGCTATAAATAGCGTATATGACTTGCTCTTCATTCTTCGCCAAGACCGAAGGAAGCGCGCTACCCGGGGGAAGCGTAGCGACCACCCAGCAGCCCGACGAAGCTGTCGGGAACCGGCGACGAGGGCGCTGGGGCGAAAACCGTCGAATTGTAGGGACTCGCTTCGCATTCGTCAACCCATTTCTTCCAAATCCCGTAGGCACACTCAACTCGTGCCTTTATCAGAGTCACAGCTATAATCGGTAACTTGTGTTTCGGATTGACCCTATTTTCGGGTTTCGGGCCCCTGGAAAACAACTGTACCGATGACCAGTGAAGGCGCATTGCTCAACCGCATCAGGAAAGCCGTCCTTTCGGACGGTGGACGTAAGGCGGGGTGCGTGAGGTTAGGGATTGGAGACGACGCGGCCATTCTGAAACCGCGCCGCGGCCGCGAACTGATCCTCAGCAGTGACTTCCTGATCGAAGGCGTTCACTTCCTGTCGGCCGATCCTCCCAACGCGATCGGATATAAAGCGCTGGCGCGCGCTGTGAGCGATCTCGCAGCGATGGGTGCTGAGCCGATCGGTTTCCTCTTGAATCTGGCGATGCCGTCAGCACGCACCGGTGCGTGGCTGGATAAATTCCTCAAAGGCATGGATCAAGCCGCTCGGAAGTTTCGTATCCCATTGATTGGAGGAGACTTATCCGAGAACGAAAAAGTTGCAGTCTGCGTCGTGGTGCTAGGCGACGTCCTATCCGGACGCGCAATTCAAAGATCGGGCGCGCGCCCCGGCGACCTGATTTACGTCAGCGGCAAACTGGGTGCAGCAAGGCTGGGCCTCGAGATCAGTCTCAAGCGATTCGACAAACGGAGGGATGCTCGCTCACTTCTTGCTCCGCATTTGTACCCGAGCCCGCGTCTAAAGCTCGGAAGCTGGCTAGCACGCCACCGCGTAGCAACCGCCATGATGGACATTTCCGACGGCCTATCGATCGACCTGGCGCGCCTCTGCGAATCCAGTCACGTCGGCGCGGTCGTGTATGCCGACTGCATTCCCGAAGCTCGCATCCCGGAACCATGGCGCCGACGTCTGCGACTTTCGCCCGCCGCAGAGATGGATTTCGCGCTGAACGGAGGCGACGACTACGAGCTAGTATATACAGTACCTGAGCGTAGGGTCAAAGAGCTGAAGCGCGCTCCGAGCGGCGTTCGCCTAACCTGCATCGGCGAAGTTACGCGCAAGCGAGAGCTCCTGCTCGTCAACTCGGCGGGGCAAGAATCACTGCTCCAAATCCACGGTTGGGATCACTTCCGGCGTCGTTAGCCCCGCTCCATCGCTCGATTGCGAGCAGAGTCCTTCGGGGCCTGCTTCACCAACTCACGCTTGATTTACCTTGACGACGTATACCACTCAGTGGTATATCCGACTGTGTGGTATTCATTGAATCTCTGGTATTCACCCGTCGGCTTCGGGAGTTGGCGGCCGGCTCGGCGGATCAAGTGTTGCGTGCCATCGAAGACGATCTTTTGGCAAATCCCCATCGAGGACCAATGGTCAAAGGGCTGGCGGGAATTCGGAAGGCTCGCATCACAAATCCTGGCAGGGGAAAGGGAAAACGCGGCGGCTTCCGCTACCTTTACCTCTACCTCGAACATCGCAGCCATGTGCACCTGCTTTTTCTGCTAGATAAGAACGAACAGGACGATCTGAACCCGGTCGAACGAAATCAACTGCGCAGTTTAGTTGCGAGCATAAAACAAACGTGAGGACGATCCATGGCGACAGGAAAGAAAAAGATCAAGGTATTCTCCGAACTGCACGAGGCGCTCGAAGACGCCCTTCGTTACGAAAACGGTGAAAGGGTGGATCTCCGCGTTACCGAACTTCCACCACCGCCTAAAGGGTTACGGCCGCACGAGATTCGAGAGATCAGGCAATCGCTCAATGCCAGTCAAACCCGGTTTGCGCGTTTCCTGAATGTAAGCGCCAATACCGTCGAGAGCTGGGAGCAAGGAACTCGACAGCCACAGCACGCAGCTCTGAAGTTGCTCGCAATCGCGAAAAAGCGTCCGAAGATCCTCCTGGAATCTTAGGCGGGTGAACGCGGCTGTCAAGACATAAGCACCGGGCCTAATTTCGAACAAAAACCCGGCAATCCGGAACGCTCAGGGATTCGGATTCGCTCTCGGGCTTGCCGTCGGCGGCGGAGGTACTGCCACCTGCGTGAGCCCCTGCTCGGCGGCATCGGCAGGCGGAGCCGTATCCGGAGTATCTACCTGCACGACTCTCGCGGGCGCGAGCTTTTCCAGCGGCACGACGTTCGGGAAATCCTCGACGGGCTTGCTGTCCATCGCGCCCTTCATGAACTCGAGCCATACTGGCAACGCCGCCCGCGCCCCCGTCTCCTTCTTCCCAAGCGAAATGCGCTTGTCATCATTCCCGATCCACACTCCGGCCGTCAGCGACGGCGTGAAGCCGATGTACCAAGCATCGGTGAAATCATTCGTCGTGCCGGTCTTGCCGGCGGTCGGCCGCCCCAACTCCTTGGCGCGCACGCCGGTGCCGAACTGCACCACTTCCTCCAGCATCGCCACCATCGTCCGCGCCACGTCCGGCGGAATCACGTCGGTCACCTGCGGCTTGGCTTCCTCGAGCAGCGCGCCGTCGTAGGTGGTCACGCGCCGGATCATGTGCGGCTCGATGTGAATCCCGTCATCGGGGAAGACGGTGAACGCCGATACGTGCTCCATCAATGTCAAATCAGCAGCGCCAAGCGCCAGCGGCAGATACGGCGGCAAAGGACTGGTGACGCCGAAGCGCCGCGTGGTATCGATCACCTTCTGCACTCCAACCTGATCGAGCAGCCGCACCGCGGGAACATTGCGCGAATCCGCCAGCGCCCGCCGCAACGTGATCCGTCCTTCGAATTTCTCGTCGTAGTTCTTCGGCGAATACTCCTGCCCGCCGCTGCGAAAGGACACCGGCGCATCCACGATCGTGTCGAACGGCGAAAATCCCTGCTGAATCGCCGTCGCATACACGTAGACCTTGAACGAGCTGCCGGTCTGCCGCAAAGCCTGAGTGGCGCGATCGAATTTCGAGTCCTCGAAGCTCGACCCGCCCACCATCGCCTTGATCTCCCCGCTCGGATTGTCAATCGCCAGCAGGGCCCCCTGCGCGGTCAGCGGCTGCTCCAGTTCCACCTTCGCGGTTGTCCCGGTAATGTCGAGAATCTTGAAGAGCGCCACGTCGCCAGCCTTCAAAAGCTCTCCGGGTGATTTGTGACCCGTCCAGGAAATCGACGAGGCAGAAACCATTGCCGCGTAAGGCCCGATCTTCACAGTCGCCGTCGAATTATCCACGGCGCGCACAAGCCCGGTCACGTAGCTGCCCTTCTCGATCGTTCCGTGCCAGTCGTCCGAATCGTAGCTATCGAGCTTGGCCACGCCTTCCTTCACGATATTGCGCAGCCCGCCGCGCCAGCCGTGCCGCCGGTCGTATTCATGCAAGCCGTCGACGACAGCCTGATCAGCAGAGCGCTGCATGGCCACGTTGAGCGTCGTATAGACGCGCAGCCCTTGCTCATGCACCGCGGCGGTGCCATACGTGCGCTCGAGATATTGGCGGATTTCCTCGACGAAATATGGAGCAAAACTGTTCCGCGGCGTGGTCAGATGCAGTGTCAGCGGCGTCGCCGATGCGGTTTCCGCCTCCTCCGAGCTGATCTTGCGCTCTTCCGCCATATTCGAAAGCACCAGATTGCGCCGCGCGCGCGCTCGCTGCGCATGCAGCACCGGCGAATATTTCGGTCCGGGAATGATGCCCGCCAGAAGCGCCGCCTCGGCCAGCGTCAGCTTGCCCACTGGCTTGCCGAAATAATATTCCGACGCCGCTTCGAATCCATAATTCCCATGCCCGAGATAAATCTGATTGCAGTACATGGTCAAAATCTGCTGCTTCGTGTAATGCCGTTCGATCTGAATCGCCAGCAGCATTTCCTGAATCTTGCGCCGAAATGATCGATTCGAGCGATCAAGAAAAAGCCCGCCGGCAAGCTGCATCGTAATCGTGCTAGCGCCCTGCGCGATGCGGCGCTTGGTGATATCGCGCCACGCCGCGCCGACCACGCGCGTGAAATCCACGCCCCAGTGCTCTTCGAAGTGCTGGTCCTCAGTCGAAAGAATCGCGTCTTTCAGAACTTTCGGAATTTGCGGGTACGTCAGCAGAATGCGCCGTTGCAGCGCGAAACTGCCGATCGATTCGCCGTTATCGGCATAGAGCTCAGTAACCGTGTCGGGCCGGTAGTCCTCCAGCGCGCGAATCTCCGGCAAATCACTGGTATAGACGAACAGCAGCCCAACCGCCGCGCCGAATCCAATCGAGCACGACAGCAAAAACATGAACGCGAGCCGCCCAAAGAGCGTGCCGCCCGCGATTCTTACCGGAGTGTGGTCAGGATGGTCCACGAATTCCTTATTCTATCGCCGCCCGAATCATCAAGCAGGAATTCACTCGCGGCGTTTCGAGCCGCACAATCCTCACGCGCGGCATCATGCCGGATTGCCTTCTGCAATTTTCTCCGCGATGAACAGCATCTCTCTCGATTCAGCGCTGAGCGGCGTGCGGTCGAAATCGCCATAAAGCTCCGCCACGCGGAATCCGCAGCGCGCCAGCAGATGTTCCACTTCGTAGCGGAAGAAGTAGCGCAGAGGGAATGCAAACACCAACCGCTCAGTTCGTCCATCCGGGTGCGTCACGTAAAAAATCAGCTCGCAGTCATTGAACTGCTCGGCGCGATGAAACGCCGAAAGCCTCGATGCCAGCCGCAGCTTTCTGCCGTCCGGCAACGTCGCTTCCGATTCCACGATTTCCTCGTTCAGAAACGCCGGATCGTGCATGCGCCGCGGATCGGTCTGGAATAGATCGAGAATCAACCGTCCGCCGGGCTCGAGATGCCGGTGCGCGCAGCGCAGGCACGCAAGCTGCTCGCGAACTCCCAGCAAATGCTGAAACGGCCGGAAAGGCACGATGATCACCCCGAATTTTTCCCCGAGATCGACGTCGGCCATGTCCCCGCGATGCACACTGATCCGCTCTTGTACTTCGTGCGGCTCACTCGCCAGCTTCTCGCGGCACCGCCGCAGCATCATTTCCGAAAGATCCAACCCGACCACGCGAAAACTCGCTCGCGCAATCGGCATCAAAACTCGCCCGGTCCCGCAACCGAGCTCAAGCACCGGCCCGCCGGACTTTTTCGCCTCAGCCAAATAAAAATCGAGATCAGCCCGGCCCGTCACCGTCGGCAGAAAATCGTAATACTCCGCAACAAACGAGTCATAAGTCATCGGCGTAGGCGCACTCATCTCGATTCTCGAGTCCTATACTTGAAAACTCGGGGCATCACGGCATCGTCCGACTTGAATAGGCTCGTTCCCGTAGGGGCGGGGCTTGCTCCGCCCGTCCCGAATAACATTAGCTCAAACATCGGCCACGTTCAGGAGCAATCGCGATGAGAAACGCGCTGCTAATGCATCCCGATATACGCATCAGCCTCAATCTCAACCACCATATCGGGCGATATCAACGCCTTGATCTCAATCATCGCCGTCGCCGGCCGAATCGCACTGAAAACTTCCCCGTGGGCGCGCCCGATTTTCTCCCAATCGGCAATATTCGTAACGTAGATGCGCGTGCGCACCACATCGCGCATTTTCGCCCCCGCCTTCTCCAGCGCCGATTCGATATTCTTCAACACCTGCACCGCCTGCGCATAAGGATCGCCCTTCCCCACAATCTCGCCGTCCGCGCCGGTAGCCGTAGTGCCGGAAACATGCACGTAATTCCCAATCCGCACAGCACGCGAATAACCAACAATCGGCTCCCACTTCGTCCCGCTAGAAATATTCTGCCGCGCCATTCAGCAACCTCCTGCGATGTAACGCTTCACCGATCCTGTCAAAATAAATCCGTAGGGGCGTGGCTTGCTGCGCCCGCCCGAGTACATTTGGTTGATACCGTCCAATTCTCGGCACATTGTGTAAACGCACGCACGGTATGCTTTCTCCGTCCGAACTCAATCATCAAATCGCGCCCGCAATTCCGCCGGCGTCACCGGACAAACCTCCATCCGCCGCCCAAAAATTCGGTAACGCACCCGCGCAATAAAATCATACACGCCGTCCCGAATCACCCGAGGGATCACACCGATAATCCCGGCAACGAACCGCCAGAATCCGCCCAGCCTCCGAAGAATGTGAACGAAAGCGTCCGAGCGCGTCAACAGCCGGCTATCATCCGTCAGTACAACCACACTATCCGGCAATCCCGCGCGGCGCTCCGCGGGCACGAGCGCGGCGAAAGTCGCGCCTCCGAGTGGCGCGTAGCGAAATAGCCGCGTCTCTGCATCCCGCGCAATCACAAATCGCACCGCTCGATGGCACAATCCGCAATGCCCATCATAAAAAATTCGCTCGGTCCGCGGCCGCAAACCTCCCGCGCGCGCCCGCGAATCTCCCGCCAATTTGTCTGCCGAAGCCATAAATTCTCGTCGCACTATTCTCCCGCGCCGCGCATAGTAAATCCATCGCGACGCCGTCGAAACTGCCGCTTTACACCGATTCGCGAACTCTCTAAGCTAAGTCGTACGCTGCGAAAAAACGGATTGCACTTATGAAATGCGACAACATCCTCGAAGCCGTCGGCAACACGCCGCTCATCCGGCTGCATCGCGTCTCCAGAGATTCGCAAGCCGAAGTCTACGTTAAAGCCGATTACCTCAATCCCGGCGGATCGGTGAAGGACCGCATCGGCATCTCCATGATTGACGAAGCCGAGCGCAAAGGCCTTCTGAAACCCGGCGGTACGATCATCGAAGGCACTTCGGGCAACACCGGCATGGGCCTCGCGCTCGTCGCCGTCGTGCGCGGCTACAAAGTCGTCTTCACTATCACCGACAAGCAATCGCGCGAAAAAATCGATCTCCTCAAAGCCTTCGGCGCCGAAGTCATCGTTTGCCCCACCGCAGTCGAGCCCGAAGATCCGCGCAGCTATTATTCCGTCGCCAAAAAACTCGCACGTGAAATCCCGAACTCCTTCTACCCCAATCAATACGAAAATCCCATGAACCCGGAAGCCCACTACCGCACCACAGGCCCGGAAATCTGGAAAGACACCGAAGGCAAAATCACGCACTTCGTTTGCGGCATGGGCACCGGCGGCACCATCAGCGGCGTAGGCCGCTACCTCAAAGAACAGAATCCGAAAGTAAAAGTAATCGGCGTAGATCCCTACGGCTCGCTCTACTACGAATTCGTCAAGACCGGCAAAGTCGGCAAAGCCCTCACTTACGTCGTCGAAGGCATCGGCGAAGATATTTTTCCCGGCACGATGAAGTTCGAAGTTCTCGACGACGTCATTCAAGTGAACGACGAAGAATGTTTCGTCTGGGCCCGCCGTCTCGCCAAGCAGGAAGGCATCTTCACCGGCGGCTCGGGCGGCGGCTGCATGGCCGGCGCACTGAAAGTTGCGCGCGATGCGAAGAAGGGCGAAGTGATCGTCGCATTCCTTCCCGACACCGGCACGCGCTACCTCAGCAAAATCTACAACGATGCCTGGATGCGCGAATACGGCTACGTGGACGCCGAGCTGCGTCTCACCGCCGCCGACGTCGTCCGCCACAAGCGCGAGAGCGGCAAGAAACGCGACGTCATCATCGTGCGTCCCGATCAAACCGTCTTCCACGCGCTGAACACCATGCAGAAGCAGGATATTTCGCAGATTCCGGTCTTCGAGGAAGACACCTCGATTGGCACCATCTACGAAGATCAAATTCTGAATCTCGCGCTGCAGGGCAAAGATCTGCGCAAGCTGGTCATCCGCGAAGCCATGGGCAAGCCGCTGCCGCAATTGCCCAGCAACGCCCCGGTCGAGCGCGTCACGCACATCTTGAGCCACGAAGGCCCGGCTGTTTTCATCGCCATGGACAACGGCAAGCCGGAAATCCTGACCAAGTTCGACCTAATGGACACGGTCGCCGGCATGGTCGAACAAAAACGCTGAATACGGGGCACGAAGCTGTATCAGGGCACGACGCTTTGACTGGGCATGACTTTAGTCATGCCGAAAATGCCGCAAAATAAGTACGGCTTTAGCCGCTGAGGGCGTGTTTGCTGAGTTCGCGCGCGACGTGTTTGGCCCTGACGTCGATCTGCGGTCCACTATGATTGTCCACCACGTTCACAGATGAAAATTGAAGAATTCAACGAACGATTGAAGAACGCGGTCCTCGTCGCCGATGGCGCCATGGGCTCGATGCTCTACGAATTCGCCGGCGCGCAGCGCTGCCTCGAAGAGTTGAACGCGACGCAACCCGAAGCCGTATTCCGCATCCATCAATCCTATCTCGACGCCGGCGCGCAAATCCTCGAGACCAACACTTTCGGCGCCAATCGTAATAAGCTCGCCGCCGCCGGCCTCGACGACCGCACCACGGAGCTGATTCATCGTGGTGTGAAAATCGCCCGCGAAGCACGCGAAGCCGCGCGCCACGAAGTTTTCCTCGCCGGCTCCATCGGCCCTCTCGGAATCCGCCAGCAAGTGCAGCATCCACCCGCCGAAGAAATGCAATCCATCTTCCGCGAGCAAGCCGCCGCACTCGAAGAGCGCGGCGTGGATCTTTTTATTCTGGAAACTTTCAGCGATCTCGACGAGCTGATCGCCGCGATCAACGCAATCCGCTCTTTCTCCCGGCTGCCAGTAGTCGCGCAGCTCACCTATTCCGAAGAGGGCACCACGTTTGGCGGCACGCGCCCGGCCGAAGCCTGGGAAAAGCTGAAATCTCTCGACGTGCAAGCGGTAGGCGCCAACTGCACCATCGGCCCGCAGCTTCTGCTTCCAGTACTGCGCGAGTTGGCCGCCGCGGCAAACATACCGCTCAGCGCCATGCCCAATGCCGGTTTCCCGCATCGCATGGGTGACCGCATCGTTTATCCGAAATCTTCGCCCGAATATTTCGCACTCTTCGCCCGCGAAGCCGCAGAGATCGGCGTGCGTCTCCTCGGCGGCTGCTGCGGCACCACGCCCGAACATATCCGCGCCATGGCCGAAGCAGCCAAAGCGCTGGTCCCATCAACGCACGTGAAAGTTGCAGCCACTGAAGTCGCGCCAATCGAGAAAGCCCGCCGCATCGCCGCGCGCGAGCCCGAAAGCAAGCTCTGGAAGAAACTGCAAAGCCAACAATTCGTGATCTCGGTGGAAATCGATCCGCCCAAAGGTATCTCCACCGATCGCATCCTCGAGCAAGTCGGCCGCGTGATGGATGGCGGCAAAGTGGACGCCATCGACATCAACAGCGGCACGCTAGCCCGCGTCGGCATGGACGCGCTGATGCTCGCAGGCGCGCTCGAAGCCCACGGCTACGAAACCATTCCGCATCTCACTTCACGCGACAGCAATATCATCGGCCTGCAAGCCATGCTCCTCGGCGCCTGGGCCGTCGGCGGCGTCCGCAACGTTCTCGCGATCACCGGCGATCCTCCGTCGCTCGGAGATCATCCGGAAACTTCCGGCGTCTATGAAGTGGATTCTATCGGCGTAGTCAAAATCATGTCGCGCCTGAATCAAGGCACCGACTGGGCAGGCAAAAGTCTCGGCGGCGCCACAAATTTCACCATCGGCGTCGCTGTGAATCCGGTAGCCGAAGATCTCGACGCGGAAATCCGCCGCTTCGAACAAAAACTAGCCGCGGGCGCGCACTTCGCCATGACGCAGCCAGTCTTCGACCCGGAGCATTGGCAAGCATTCCTAAAGCGCCTTGGCGGCAAATGCCCAGTCCCAGTTCTGGTCGGCGTCTGGCCGCTGACAAGCTACAAGCAAGCCCTGCGCCTAAACAACGAAGTCCCCGGCATCTCCATCCCCAATCAAACTCTCAAGGAATTAGAGACCGCCGGCAATTCCGCAAGAGACCGCGGCTTCGCCCTGGCAAAACACATGCTAGATTGGGCCCGCACCGAAGTAGCCGGCGTCTATCTAATCCCCCCATTCAAGCGCTACGAAGAAGTTCTCGAACTACTCTGACGCGCGGCAATCTGCAATTTCGGTCGTAGAGGCGTCCGCCTAGGCGGACTGCTCCCGGATTTCGATCGCGCCACATCTTCATCCACCCAGGTAACCCGCGTTTCCGCCGCCAGCCGCAGCCATCACCGCGTGATTGTTCATCGGATGAGCATTCGATCCGCTATCCGACGAAAGCGGCGAATCCACGATCGCCAGAGTATGTTGCCCGCGCACGAAACTCACATTCGTAATCCCCAACACACTACGCAGCTTTTCCGCGGGCACAGTCATCGGCCCGGGCGAAGCCGCCGTCCCGGGCGCGGGCTGCGGAAACGCCGTGGACATTGCGGTATGAAACGTCACATTCCCTTCCACCTTCTGCACAGTCTGGTGAATGTGCCCGTTCAGCACCGAAACGCTCCCAAATTTCTTCAAATATCCCAGCGCCTGCGAGGCATCGTCGGTTCCCCAACCCCACTCCGGATACACCGACCACAGCGGAATATGCGCGAACACCACAATCGGCGTGCTGCTGCCGAAGCGCTTCACGTCGTCTTCCAGCCACTCGAGCTGCTCTGCCCCGAGCTGCCCCAACCCGCCAGCCTTCAAATTCACCACGTTCACCAACCCAATAAAATGCGCCCCCTTGTAATCGAAGCTGTACCAACCATCGCCCTTCGTTCCCTTCCCATAACGCTCGCGATACTGCGCGCCATCATCGCCCAGCACATCATGCTCGCCGGGAACAAAATGCACGTCCTTCGTCCGCCCGCCGCGCAAAATCTGATCCACGGTGTCGAATTCCGAAGGCTTCGACAGATGCGAAATGTCGCCGGTGTGCAGCAAAAATGCCGGCGCATTCGGCAGCGCATCAATCTTCGCGATCGCCGCGCGAAACGTCCCGGCAACATCCGGATTCGCCGCCTTGTTGAATCCCATGTGGCTGTCGCTGATCTGCGCAAATGAAAATTCGCCGCCGGCCCCGCGGCCGGCCGCACCGCTCCCGCCGCCGAGCAGCCCATCAAACGCCTGCGACTTCAAAACGCCGCCAGCCATCGTCCAGATCACGCCCGTCCCAGCCCAAGCCATGCACTCCAAGAATCCGCGCCGGTCAATCCCGTCTTTGTCACGCGCGACCGCAAAGCGGTCGACGTTCAAATTTTCCTTAATATATTTCGCCATCGCTCGCTCCGTTTCTGGCGCGGCGTCGCACGACACTCCGCTGCCATTCACTCGCGAGTACCGCTTCAACCGTAAAATTATTCCCGGCTGCGAATAACGGGAAAATTGGGGAATAAAATCGGCTGTTGTAGAGTCTAATGAGCGGATAACTCCGGAGACGCACGGTTGGCAAACACTCTCGATCTCGGCCGCTTCGAGCAGGCCATCCTGCCGCATCTCGATGCAGCCCACAACCTCGCCCGCTGGCTCGTGCGCGGCGCCTCCGACGCCGAAGATTTAGTCCAGGAAGCGAGCCTGCGCGCCTGGCGCGGCTTCGGCACTTTTCGCGGCGGCGACGGCCGCGGCTGGCTTCTCGCCATCGTGCGCAACACTTGCTTCACCTGGCTGCGCAAAAATCGCCGCCAGGATCTCGCCGACGAATTTGATGAGGACATACATTCGAGCGAGTCAGCCACGCCGGATCCCGAGCGCCAGCTCTTCGAAGGCCTCGATTCGCGCCGCGTCCAGCAAGCCCTCGAAGGGCTTCCGGCGGAATTCCGCGAAGCCATCGTGCTGCGAGAACTGGAAGGCATGTCCTACAAAGAAATCGGCGACATCGCCGGCGTTCCCATCGGCACAGTGATGTCGCGTCTCGCGCGCGCCCGCAAGCGCCTGCAAAAATCGCTCGCCGCGCCCATTGGAAAGGAGGCCTGAAATGCGCTGCGAAGAAGCCCGCCCGCTGATCGATTTCTATCTCGATGGCGAACTCGACGCCCTGCGCTCCGCCGAATTCGAACTCCACGCCCGCGGCTGCAGCGAATGCACGCCGCAAATCGAGCGCGCCGGGAAGCTGCGCGCCGCGATCCGCGAAAACGCGCCCTATTTCGCCGCGCCCCTCGCCCTCAAGCAACGCATCCGCGAAGCCCTGCGCGCCGAAGCCGGCGCAGGCGCCGCCGAATCCGCAACGCGCGCCACGATCCCCCGCTGGCGCATCGCCGCTGCCGCGCTAGTTTCGATCGCCGCAGCGTTCATCCTGGTCTTCACGCTGCGAAGCCACTTCACTGGCGTGGAATACGACGAAGACGAAGTCGCCGACCAAGTCGTCGCCAGCCACGTCCGCTCGCTGATGGCCAGCCATCTCACCGACGTAACTTCATCCGATCGCCACACCGTCAAGCCCTGGTTCGACGGCAAAATCGACTTCGCCCCGAATGTCCCAGATTTCTCCGCCGAAGGCTTCCCGCTAACAGGCGGCCGCCTCGACTACATCAATCGCCGCCCGGTAGCAGCGTTGGTCTATCAGCGCCGCCTCCACTACATCAACGTCTTCATCTGGCCGGCAGAATCGTCACTCACCACCCGCGCCAAAACCGAAACCCGCGAAGGCTACAACATTCTCCACTGGCAACACGCCGGCATGGACTACTGGTGCATCTCCGACACCTCCGCCGACGATCTGCAAGCCTTAGCCAAGCTGCTGCAGCAGTAGCCCGACGGTCGTCGAGTGTCGTAGGGGCGGGTGTTTACCCCCGCCCGGTTTTCGGCCCGCCGCCGCATTCCGCTGTCATCCTGAATCCGTCCCGCATGCGGGACGGTGAGGGATCTGCATTTTCTCCCTCGGTCCTTTCTTGATTTTGGCGGTCTGGCACTACCCCCTTGTGTCCCGATTGTTTTTTGCGTCGGCCTTTATTTTCAACGACTTACGGGAAAAACAATATTTTAGTGTCCCGATTGTTTGTCCCAATTGCTGTGCTCGGTTCTGCCTCCTGTACTCGACCTTCTGGTCAGGTCCTCTTGCCATACTTACCCTGAAAGTAACTAAGGTCAATAGTACGGCGGTATCAAATTGCGGTGAACGGGGCTGAATTCATGGTGCCGAGAGTGGGCAATAGAATAGGGAGGCCGGAAGAAAGATCAAAAGCGGGGCCGAAAGGCCGGGCGGAGCAACCCCCGCCCCTACGACCGACGAACGGCGGGAGGGTCACAAGCAAAATGGCGAGACGAGCGAAAGGCGCCGGGAAGATGCAGATCCCCCGCCGTCCCGCATGCGGGACGGGTTCGGGATGACAACGGAATGCAAAGGCGGACCCGTCGCATTCGCAGCAATTTTCATTCTTCGCGCAACGCAACCAGCGGATCCACCCGCGTCGCGCGGCGCGCCGGAACGTAACAAGCAAACAGCGCCACTCCGGCAAGAATCGCCGCCACCGAAGCAAACGTGAGCGGATCAATGGGGGCTACATTAAAAAGCATCGACCGGAAAAACTGCGTTACGATCGCGGCGCCCACAAGGCCCAACCCCAATCCGATCACCACAATCTTCATCCCTTCCCCAACAGCCATGCGCAGAATATCGAGCCGCTGCGCGCCCAGCGCGATGCGAATGCCCACTTCGTGCGTGCGCTGGCTGAAGGAATATGACATCACGCCATAAATTCCGACTGCAGCCAGCAGCAGCGCCACGCCCGCAAAAACTCCCAGCAACTCGAGCGCGAAGCGCCGGTCCGCCACAGATCGCGCGATGATCTGATCCATCGAGCTGATGCTGTGCACCGGAACATTGGGATCGAGTTTTTCAACCTCGCGCCGCACCGCTTCCCCCAGGCTCGCCACGTCGCCCCTGCTCCGCAGAAACACCACCGCATTCACCGGCGCGAACTGCCCCATGGGAACGTAAATATGCGGCACGCTCGGCGCATCAAATCCATCCGACTTGATATCGCCTACCACGCCGATAATGACCAGCCCCTTCAACCCCGCTCCAAATCCAAACTTGATGTGTCGCCCGACGGGATTCTCATCCGGCCAATAGCGCCGCGCGAGAGTCTGGTCGATCACCGCAACGGTTTGCGTCGTGCTCGTATCCGCGTCGGTGAAATTTCTTCCCGCCATCAAAGGAACTTCCATCGTCCGGAAATATTGCGTATCCACCACGGCAATATCCGCAGTCGGCTTGCGTTCTGAATCCTCCGCGCGCCCTTCGATGGTGAAAAGCGAATAATTTCTCCCCGAGTTCATCGGCAAAGTGTCGTTACCGGCAATCGATGCCTGTTCCACGCCGGGCAGCACAGCCACGCGGCGGTAAATCTCCAGAAGAAAATCGGCGCGCTTCTCCTCGACGGCATAAGGATCATGCGCCGGATCGTTTGATACCGGAATCCAGATTTGCGCCGTAGCCAGATGGCTGGGGTTGTATCCCGGACGCACTTCCAGCACCCGCCAGAAACTTCGCAACAGAAGCCCCGCGCCCGCCAGCAAAATAATCGAGAGCGCAATCTCCGAAACCACCAGCACCCGCGAAAGCCGCGTATGCCGCCGTCCGGCTCCCGATCCGCGCCCGCCTTCCCTCAAATTCTCAACGTGGTTCGGATTCGAGGCTTGCAGCGCCGGCGCCAGCCCGAACAGAACGCCGGTGAATATCGAAATCAGAAAAGCGAAAAAAAGCACACTGGCGCTGACGTCCACTTCATTGAGCCGCGGAATATCCGCAGGAGCGAGGCTGATGATCGCATTCTTCAAAAAGAGAACGGTAACGATGGCGACGACACCGGAAATGAGCGCCAGCAGCGTGCTTTCGGTCAGAAGTTGCCCCGCCAGCCGCGCGCGGCTCGCGCCCATCACCAACCGAATGGCAATCTCGCGCCGCCGCCCCGAAGAGCGCGCCAGAAGCAGGTTGGCAATGTTCACGCACGCAATCAGCAGCACAAATCCCACCGCTCCGAACAGGATGAATAATTCCGTCCGCTGCGGCCCCACGAGGTCTTCTTTCACTTCAACAAGGCGCACCGTCCATTTCGCGGCAGCAGGATATTCCGTCGGATGCTCCCGGCTGAGTTGCGCGACATAGCCATCAAGCCGCGCTTGCGCCTGCGCTACCGTCAGGCCGGGCTTCAATCGGCCAATTGCGCCGGGGATCATTCTTAGTGATCGATCAGCCGGCATAGGAAATGGAAGACCGCTGAAGCCCGTCGCGGCCCAGACTTCCACGTCGGTATCGAGCGTCGGGCCGGGATGGCGAAAACCCGCAGGCATCACTCCTACAATCGTGTACAGGTCGTTATCGAGCCGCATTTTCCGCCCGAGTATCTTCGGGTCCGATCCGTAATTGCTGCGCCAGAAGCCGTCGCTAATCACCACCGGCTCAAGGAATCCCGGGACGGCGTCCTGAGCCGTGTAAACGCGCCCAAATTGCGGCTTCGCTCCCAGCAAATCGAAATAATCGGGGCTGGTGACCAGACTTTCAGCGCGCACCGTGCGATCTCCGCCGCCGACGGCCGAATTGCTCGGCGCCACCGCCGAAATCTCCTGAAACACGCCCGAGCGATCCTGCAAATCCCAAAGCTCCGGCGCGGACATGCCCACATCCGCCTCGTTAGGCCCGCGCAGATCGTCAAAGACGCGCACAAGCTGCTCAGGATGCGGGAACGGCAAAGGCCGCAGCAGAACGCCGTACACCACGCTGAAGGTGGCGACGTTCGCCCCAATCCCCAGCGCCAGCGTCAGGATCGCGACAATCGCAAACCCGGGACTCTTCAGCAACATTCGCAGCGCATAGCGCAAATCCTGGACGAATGACCGCATCAGTCCCTCCAAAGCGCGCGCCGAGTCACGCGGCAGACGCGCCTCTACCAATGGCTATATGGACGAACGGACGCGCGTCATTGTTAGCAAGAGGATTTCGTGAGCGGAGGGTAGCATCCCGATTCGCTGGAGAGAGCACCAGTAGGGGCGGGGGTTCACCACCCGCCCGATTTGGCCCTGGGTATCCGGCACCTCAAAAAAGGTCCGGCCGTTTTCAATATTCACTTCTTAGGCGTCAGTTTCAACCTCTCCCGCCGCCCCAGCGCGGCCTTCAAAAGATTTCTGAGCGCAGCATTCTCCAAATCCGATTCGCTCGCAAGCTTCACGTGCCGGTGCAATTTACCGGTGCCCTCAAGAATCTTCTTCGGGTCCGGCAATTCCATCGCATAAGCAATCCCCAGATTCACCCCCACTTTGGTAGGCATAAGCATGCAAACCTGGTCCGCATATCGAGGGCTATAGCCAAATCCGATAATCCGGGCTTTGAGATCCACCATCTCGCTAACGTCCGGAATCATCTCCAGAACAAAGGCACGCGCCGCCAGCGCCAGGCCGCGAACTTCCGGCGAATAGAGCGCGAGCAAATCGGCAACATCCTTACCAGCGCGAATTTTATTCATTTTTCTCTGGGCGCCAGTGGATGACATACGTTCCCGTCCGTCCAGCATCCCCGCAATTCATCATTTCGAGCTAAGCACAAAACAGTTGCCATCCGGATCCTTAAACGCCGCCGCCGTACCCCAATCCTCGCGTTTCGGCTCCATAACAAATTCCACGCCCTTCGCTTTCAACTCGCGCGCCGTAGCCTCCACATCATCAGCCCAAAAAGTCACATTCATATTTCCGCCCGGCTTCAAGCTTTCGCCAAATCGAAACAGCACCACGCGCGTCTCCGAACCCGAAATACCAAGCTCGATCCAGCGCTGTTCGTCGCTGAACGGCTGATCGGTCAACAATCGAAACCCCAACTTCTCCGTGTAAAAGGCCAGGGCGCGATCCTGGTCCGTCACCGGAATGCTGGAGAATTTGACGCCTCGAATCATGGCTCCTCCGCCGATCGATCGCAGCGTTGGCCCGCGGCGATGGGGGCTCTCTACCAGAATAAGCAACGTCCCCGCGGCCATTCTGTTTCAATTCGCTTCCGCATTGCAACACTCTATGTTAATAATGACTATAGTCTTTATGCTTCATGTGCCCATCGACGACTACGTTCTCGACGTTCTGCTTCCCGATCTCGCCGGCCACGACCACTCCCCCGCCGCATTTCTCATCTACGTAATCCTGTGGGCCAAACTCTATCGCTCCGAGCAGCGCAGCGTAGCGCTCAGCCTCCGGCAACTCGGCGAACTCGCCGGACTCTCTAAATCAGCCGCGCAGGCAGCCATCCGCCTCCTGAAGCGCCGCGGCCTAATCCGCGTCACCAAAACTTCCGCTACCGCGATCCCGCAATTCGAGCTGATTCGCCACTGGGTGCGTAGAAGGGCAAGAAGCCCGCGGCCACCGGTTTCGTAGCGGCACGCTTCAGCGTGGCATCTCACCTCGGCCGGACTCGAATGTCACACGAAAGGCCACTGCCGCGAATTCATCGGGCTTTTTTATTATGCGGGTTCGATCACATTCCAACTAGCTAGGCTTGCGCAGATGATCCAACAGAGGAAACAGAACCACCGCCACGGCAGCATTCACCGCTGAAGCAATCAGCAGCTTCCAACTAAAATACGTAGCCGGCCGCGCCAACAAAACCCGATCCATCAACGTCAGCAAGAACTGATGAAAATGAAAAAACACCAAAACCAATCCAAACCGGCTGATGGGATGCTCCGTATCAATCCGCCCGCCAAATGAAGACGCCACGTAGCCAACGAAAGTTTTTGCAATGCCATAAAACCCAATGGGCATCTGGCTCACCGCATCCTGCAAAATCCCAATTCCCGTACCCAACAGCAGCCCGGTAGCCGGATTCCTGCGGCTCAAAGAAAAATAAATCGTCACCAACAACGGCAATTCCAAAAGCCCGGCCCAGCTTCCAAACTTATTCAAAAATCCCTGCAGCACCAGCGCCAGAAAAGCCACACCGACGACGGCGCCGCCATAAAACTTGTGCACCTCGATGTGCTGTTCGATTTGTGCCCGCGAACTCATAATCTCAGGTCTGCTCCACTCATTACTGCTGCGGCGGCTCCGCTTCTTCCGCCGGCTTCTTCATCGAGACTTCCTGCTGCGTCATCAGCACGATCACGTCTTCCAAGCGGTCCAATCGCGCCGCCGCCTCCACCGTAATCACCTGAAACGGATTTCCCTGCTTCACCGACGTCACCGTCCCGACCGGCAAATCCTTCGGATAAATCTTGTCCTCGCCGGAAGTCACCACCAATTCCCCGACGTGCACTTTCTCCTCGTTGGCGATGTACTCGAGCCGCAGCAACGGATCGCTCGTGCCTTTCACCACTCCGTGCGTGCGCGTTTCCGCAAAAAGCGCGCCCACGCCGCTGTTCTGGTCGCTGATCAGCAGCACCTGCGACGAACCCGGCAGCACTTCCACGATTTTGCCCACCACGCCGTCCGGCGTAATCACCGGCAGATTCCGCCGCAGATGGTCGCGCTCTCCGCGATTGATGAAGATCGTCCGGCTGGCCAAATCCGCGCTCGCGCCGATCACTTGCGCCACCAGCATGGGCACTTCCGTATGCGATTGCTTGAAATTCAGGAGCGCCGCCAAGCGGTCGGCTTCCGCCGCGCGGCTCTCGAGTTGCCGGTTCTGCAACTGCAGTTTATCCACCTGCGCCTTCAGAAATTCGTTCTCGGCATGCGTTCGCCGCAGATCGATGTAATTCCGCCAGCCGCCGCGCACGGACGAGATCGACCAGGTCGCCGCGCGCTGCAATGGCGTCAGAAACTCCACCGCCCACACGCGCACCAACCGCACGTCATTGTCGCGTTTGATTTGAAACGCCAGCAGCAACACCTGCACCAAAACGACGGTGACTAACAGAGGAAATGGCCGTTGTCGTGAAGGAAAATCAAGCATCGAATTGCCTGATGAAAAGAACCTCAGCGGCTAAAGCCGCAATTCAAAATGCGACTGCGACGGCACGGCTTAAGCCGTGCCCTGACAAAGCTCGGCCACAAAGCGCTCGCGCGCGCTAGTCGATCGAGACCAGGCGCAGCAGGCGGAAGTCGCTTAGCATTTTGCCGGTGCCTAGCACTACCGATGCTAGCGGATCATCCGCAATCGAAACCGGCAGCCCGGTCTCTTCGCGAATGCGCTTGTCTAAATTCTTGATCAATGCGCCGCCGCCGGTCAGGACGATGCCGCGATCGCTGATGTCCGCCGAAAGTTCCGGCGGTGTGCGCTCGAGCGCCACGCGAATGGCATTCAAAATCGTGGCAATACATTCCGAAAGCGCCTCGCGAATCTCGTTGTCATCAATCGTGACGGTTCGCGGCACGCCTTCGATCAAATTCCGTCCCTTTACCTCAAGTGTCAGCGGCTTCTCCAGCGGATAAGCCGATCCAATCTCCATCTTGATCGCTTCCGCGGTCCGCTCGCCCACCAGCAAATTATATTTGCGCTTCAAATAATGCATCACCGCCTCGTCCATCTCATTCCCGGCGACGCGCACCGAGCGCGAATAGACGATGCCGCTCATCGAAATCACCGCAATGTCCGTAGTGCCGCCGCCGATATCCACCACCATATTCCCCGACGGCTCTTCAATCGGCAGCCCCGCTCCAATCGCCGCGGCCATGGCCTGCTCCACCAGATAAACTTCGCTCGCCCGCGCGCGGTAAGCCGAGTCTTGCACCGCCCGTTTTTCCACCGGCGTAATTTCGCTCGGCACTCCAATCACAATTCGCGGATGCACCAGCACGCGCCGGTTATGCGCCTTCTGAATAAAATACGTCAGCATCTTCTCGGTGACTTTGAAATCGGCGATCACGCCGTCTTTCATCGGCTTGATGGCCACCACGTTTCCCGGCGTGCGCCCCAGCATTTCCTTCGCTTCGCGCCCCACCGCCACCACTTCGCCCGTGTTTTTATTGATCGCCACGATCGAAGGCTCGTTCACCACAATCCCTTTGCCCTTCGCGTAGACGAGCGTGTTCGCCGTCCCCAGATCAATCGCCAGGTCGGAGGAAAACAAACTGAACACCGACCGCATGCTGTAACCGTTTTTTGTCACAGGAACTTTCGCCTCCCCCCGGAAGCGGTCTACCGAAATCCTCGCTCCGCTTTCAGACCTCTGTCATTCTGAACGCAGCGCCCGACGGCTTTTTCTTCGTCACCATTCGCGTCTTTGGCGAATTGTGAGCCGGGCGCGGAGTGAAGAATCCCTCCGTCCGCCATCCCCCGCTACGGAATCACAATCGAAACGCGCTTGATCGCCGTCCCGCCGCGCCGGTTCTGCCCGGTAATCACAATCGTCTGGCTCCCCTTGGACATCGGCGGCGTAAAGTAATGAAATGTGCCATCCGCGCGCACATCAGCCACTTTTTCGCCGTTGATAATCAGCGTCGCACCGGGCTCCGTCCGCCCCGAAACTTCCACCAGGCTGCCGTGCAACTCCGTATTGTCCACTTCCAGCAGCATATCCTGCTCTTTGCCCTGCGCCACCAAGGTGAATTTGTACGGGTCGCTCAAATCGCTTGTAGCATCTTTGTTATCCACCGCGCGCACTTTCCAGAAATAATCGCCCGGCTCGAGCCCGGTAATATCCAGGCTGGTGTCCGCAGTACGCTTCTCGAAAAGCACCTTGTTGAAGAGCGTGGACTTGCTGATCTGCAGCAAATAAGTCTTGGCCGTCGCCACAGGTTTCCATTCAAAATGCACGGGATCCTTCTTCGGATCAGCCACAATAATCGGCGACAAATTCAGCGGCGAAATCAGAGCCGGCGGCGCCAAAACTTGCTCTTTGGTAATCGTGCCGTTGGTAGGAAACGTGACGCGCTCCCACTGCGCCACTTCCACATGCTCCCCGCCGCGTTTCATGTCGGCACTGCCTTCGTTCACCGTCATCTGCTGCTGCTGCGTCTTCGGATCGCTGCGCACTTCCGCGCGGCTATTCTCCCGCAGCGAAGCCACCGCATTCTCAAACGAAATATCGGCCTTCGATCCCGGCACATTCCAAGTCGGCGTAGCCAAATCCACTTGCCCGGCCTGAATGTGGACGCCCACGCGCGTCGCTTTATCCTGCTCGATCAAGTTTTCTTCCACGGTCACCAGCGTATCGCCCTTCACCGTGTACGTCGTGCCGTCCGCAAACTGCAACCGAGCCACGCCTTCCGACCCCGTCTGAATCAAGTCGCCCTTATCCAGCGTCAATTGGTAATCGGCATTGGCCCACTGCACCGAATTCACCTTTTTCACCTGCACCTTGCCGTCCAGATTGACGAAGCGCGCCTGCTTGGCCGTCGGCGACGTGGTCGTCGCGCTCGGCTTCGTCAACGATTCCGCGATCTTGCCCAGCACGCTCCCCGAAGCCCCGGGAAAAATCAGGTAAGTAGCCCCTCCAACGATCGCCAGAAAAAGCAGCACCAGCACGATCACCGTCTTGTAAGTGACCGAGTGCCAATACACTTCCACCTTCTGAATTTTGGGCCGCGCAGACGCAGCTGTCTTGGTCTCAATCATCGGAAATTGCGCCAATTCTGCAATCTAGCATAGGGGTACAGCCCATTCAACGGACTCCAAATCATCGATGCGAATCCGCCAACACGCATCTTCGCAGCTGAATCCGAACTTTTGGGTTTCGGCTTGACTAACGAGGGGCGAAAACTTCTAAAAGTATCTCTCGCGAAGTACCCCAATATGGTGCGTCACGTGTCCCGGAATGACATAAGCCACCGCCCGCACCGTGAACGGATTGCCGCTAGCTACCCCGCGCCGCCCCCAAGCCTCCGGCGGCGTATTCCGCAGCAGCGAAATTGTCGAGAGCCGCACGCTCCGGAACTCCTCTATATGCGCGGCCCACGAAATCCCATCCGCCCCCGCGCCAGGAGCAGCAATATTCTGATCAAATCCAGGCAAAGGCTCCGCAAAGCCGCGCGCAAACCAAACCGCCCGGAACGCAAAGGCCCGCTCCGTATCGCTCACGTGATTCAACACCTGCCGGATGCTCCACTTCTCCGGCGCATAACGCCAAAGCGACTTCTCCTCCGAAATCCCCGAAAAAAATCCCAGCGATTCCTCGAGTTGCCCCTCGGTGACCGCCAAAACATCGTCGCCGCGCACCTTGTCGATGTAGGTAAAGTAATGTGCCACCGCTTCGTCGCTTCCAGGCCGTCCAATTATGACCCTATCTTACCGCACCGCAGCCGCATGCCATCGCTAGCAAAAAACGCCGAGGCTTCGTGTCATCAGCCGCACCTGGGGCCACCATTGCGTGCATCATGATGCGCGACCCAGGCGGCAAAGATATTCGACTCGCGCGAGGCCCTGCCGTTATAGGATGCGACCGACCCGCGGTTGGCAAATCGCAGATATCTGCCGATACATCTCCGTTGGAGGATCGCATGTTGCATCTCGATACCGGCAATACGGGCTTCATGATTTTGTGTACCAGCCTCGTGATGCTCATGACGCCGGGGCTGGCCTTCTTCTACGGCGGGTTGGTAGGACGCAAGAACGTCCTGGCCATCATGATCCAGAGTTTCGTGTCCATGGGCTGGACGACGGTCATCTGGTACCTCTATGGCTACTCTCTGTGCTTCAGCGGCGACTGGCACGGCATAATCGGCAATTTCCACAATGCCTTTCTGAGAGGAATCGACCTCACTACGCCATCTCCGAACGTCACCATTCCGGCGCTGGTGTTCGTCGCCTATCAGATGATGTTTGCCATCATCACGCCCGCGCTGATCTCGGGAGCGTTTACCAATCGCGTCACGTTCAAGGCTTACATGCTGTTTCTGACCGCGTGGCTCACGTTTGTGTATTTCCCGTTCGTGCACATGGTCTGGGGCGGCGGATTTCTGCAGCAATGGGGCGTGAAAGATTTCGCCGGCGGGATCGTGGTGCACAACATCGCCGGGATGGCGGCCTTGGCGTCCGTGCTGTACGTGGGCAAGCGGCGCGTGGCGGATCGCGGGCCGCATAGCATTCCGCTGGTGGCGCTCGGCACCGGGCTGCTGTGGTTCGGATGGTATGGCTTCAATGCCGGGAGCGAGATGCGCGTCGATTCTGTGACGGCCGTGGCGTTTCTGAATACCGATGTAGCCGCCTCGTTTGCCGCGGTGTCCTGGCTGATGGTCGCCTGGCTGAATGAAAAGAAGCCGAAGTTCCTGGGTCTGCTGACCGGGGCGGTGGCGGGATTGGCGACCGTAACCCCGGCCGCCGGTTACGTCTCGCCTACCACAGCGGTGATTATCGGCGTCGTTTCAGGCGTGGTCTGCTATTACGCCGTCGAAATGAAGAACAAGCTGCACTGGGACGATGCACTCGACGTGTGGGGCGTTCACGGAGTGGGTGGATTTCTCGGCATCGTCATGCTGGGCATTTTCGCCACCAAGCAATTCAATCCCGAGGGCGCGAATGGTTTGCTCGCTGGTGACCCCATGTTTCTGCTGAAGGAGCTTACGGCGGTGGTGTTCTCGTCAGTATGGGCATTCGTATTCACTTATGCCATGTTGAGGATCATCAATGGGTTCACGACGGTCAAAGTCAGCGAGATGTCGCAAGAGCTTGGATTGGACGAGTCGCTGCACGGTGAACACGCCTACGAAAGAGCAGCCGACTGAGCCGGCATTCGGAAACCATCCAGATCGAAGATTGACGCTCCATGCGTCAAACTAAGGCCCAGCCGGTGTCGGCGGCGCCAGCGACCAATGCGCATCGCGCAACTGCCACCTTCCTTCGCGATACTCGACCACGCCCGTAAAATATCCGCTTTCCTCCACGCGTTTTCCCGCCGCGTCCGTTTGCACCTCGTGCCAACTCGTCCCCACAACAGCCAGATTCCGCGTCAGCGGATCGACGCGCAAATCATTGCCCCACTTCAGTTCAATCTGCTTGATCATCGCCGCAACCGCCGGAAGCCCAGCCGTAACCGCCGCGCTATCCGCGAACGCTACCCGCCCGTCAACGGCCATGAAAAACGCCGGCGTATCCGCGAACTCCTTCCGCCAGGCCGTCGGCCCGTCGCGCGTGATGTCCTGCGCCACGCTCTGCATGAACGCCCGCACTTCGCCCGAGACTGCCGCAGCCCGCTCCGCCGTCAAGCCCTCCGCTCCGCCCCGCCGATCGTCGTGCATGTGGCATCCAGCAAATCCCAGAGCCGCGATCACGAGAATGCACATTCGGTAGCGCATATTGCCTCCCACAAAAATCGAGCGAATTGTACCGCGAAAGCCACCGGCGAATTTCGAGATGTAGCTCACCTGTTCAGAGGTGAGGCCGTTGGCCTTTCGACTTTGATTAACTGCCAAAGGCCTCGGGTCTGAAGACCCGAGCTACATCTACAGAGCCGACGTACATCTGAAAACCCGAGTCGCATGTGGTTTTGAAACTATGTGTTTTTTCCCGATTAGAGTAGGTCTCCTTTCTTTGTTTTGTTGGAGTTGCGTGGGGTTCTAATCGTGGGCTTCCCGATTAGATTTGGGCTCACTTTCAGCTCGTCGGTATTCGTGGATTATTCGTCTGGGGGGCTCTCTGTAGACGCCGTCCTCGCTGAAGCGACAGGACATTTCGATAGCGCGGAGTATCGCGTGGCCGCTGGGGTTGGCTGCGTCGACCTTTTCGATGATGCGGTCGAGGGCGGAGCAGACGGCGTTGCGGCGGCGTTGCCAGAGGCCAACGGCGTGGGCGTGGCGATAAAGGGACGAGACGCAGGGGAGTTTGTAATCGCGGACGATGGTTGGGACATTCGCCCAGTGGAGGAAGGCTTCGTCGATGGCCTCGCGATCGGAGTGGTTGCAGATGGCGCATTTGCGGGAGTGGCGTTCGGGGGACGGGGGTGCATTGCCGGAGCTGTGGGCATCCGGCCCGGGTGCTGTGTTCATCGATTTTCCTTTGGCGCGGTTGGCGCGGTCTAAAGTAGTGGTGCCTGGCAGTTTGTGGTGCGAGGTGAATTGCCGAAGTTCGCTAGATTTTCCTTTTGGGGAAGCGTGCGGCTTCCCTGTGACAAATTTTGTCGCGGCTCTTCGATGGAGCCGGAGAAAGATTGACATACATTAACGGATATGTCAACAGAAAAATGA
>Ga0209517_10002175_pt1 | contig 28109 bp, 16 predicted proteins | sample PeaSoiMetSII2010_FD_187695 | JGI IMG/M metagenome (GOLD analysis project Ga0209517, IMG submission 187695) | Peat soil microbial communities from Weissenstadt, Germany - SII-2010 (SPAdes) (version 2) | ecosystem: Environmental > Terrestrial > Soil > Wetlands > Peat | place: Germany...
TACGAATCAGTTCCATGGCGACGCCTTCGAGTTCGTCCGCAACGGCGATTTCGACGCCCGCGATTTCTACGCTGCCACCCAGGACACGCTTCGGAGAAACCAGTTTGGCGGCACGATTGGCGGACCCGTCAAAAAGGATAAAATCTTCGGCTTTTTCGGCTATCAGGGAACTCGCATCCGAACCGCTTCCGCTTCGAACATAGCTTACGTGCCCACGCAGGCGATGCTGAGCGGGGACTTTAACGCGCTGGGCTCTGCCACTTGCGAATCCAGCGGAGTTGCGCAAACGTTTACCAATCCTGCGACGGGCCAGCCGTTTACGAATAACCAGGTCGACCCGGCGTCGTTCAACTCCGTGGCGCTTAAATTGCTCAAGTACGTACCTACCTCCAGCGACCCTTGCGGCAGGCTAGCCTATGCCATTCCAACCCCGCAAACCGAAGATCAATATATTGGGCGGGTGGATTGGAACCAGAGCGCCAAGAATAGCGTGTCTGGGCGCTACTTCATTGCCAACTACAAATCACCCTCATTTTTCAACAATGACGTGCTGCTGACAACACAGCGTGGAGTACTGGACCGCGCCCAATCGGCGATTCTCAGCGACACCTATTCAATTACCCCCACAACTATCAATTCCGCCCATATCGCCTGGACGCGGCTGGCCATTACGCGCGGTCCCGCGGCCAATTTCATCAATTTAACGAGTTTAGGCTCCCAAATGTATTCCGCTGTGCCCAACTTTATGGACATCGGGATTAACGGCTATTTTGGCGCGGGCTGCGGCACCTGCGCACCTGTCACCCTTGACGGCAACTCCATGCAGGCTTCCGAAGATGTGGACATCATGAGAGGCCGGCATCACATCTCATTCGGTGGGGAATGGCTGCACTATCAATTCAATTACGCGAATGTTTACCAGAGTAACGGCAGCCTCGCTTTTGACGGCTACGCTTCCGGCAATGCTCTCCTCGATTTCATGCTGGGATTGCCAAGCGACCTTGAGCAAGGCACTGAAGACTTTTACAGGGGAAGGCAGAACTACTTTGGCCCCTATGTCGAGGACGACATTCGGGTGAGCAAGAGTTTGAACGTAAACGTTGGCTTGCGCTGGGAGCCTTACTTGCCCACCAACGAGAAGTTCAAGCATATGGACCACTGGGACTACAACGCGTTCCTTGCGGGGAAGACGTCAAGCATATACTCCAATGCGCCCGCCGGCTTATTTTTCCCCGGCGATCCGGGCATCCCCACCAAGGGCTTCACTTATAGCCGGCTGGCGGATTTTGCCCCGCGCGTGGGCTTGGGCTGGCAACCCGGCGGAAACGGGCAGCAGGTGATTCGCGCCGGCTTCGGCGTCTTCTATAACGTCATGCCGACCGCCTATTCGGAAGACCAAAACCAAGGTGCTCCTTGGGCCAGTGGGGTGGATTTGCCCAGTCCTCCGGGAGGGCTGACGAATCCCTGGTTGGGATTCCCCGGCGGCAATCCCTTTCCCCGTCCTGCGGGGGCACTGACCTTTGTCCCGGAAGGCTTCTATTTTAACTATCCGCTGGATGTCAACGCAACGAGCGTCGATGTGTGGAACCTCACCTATCAGCGTCAGTTCGCCAGCAACTGGGTGGTCTCGGCGAGTTATGTGGGCAACAAGAGCACACACATCTGGACGGGAGAGGACGTCGATCCGGGCATCTACATTCCCGGGATGTGCAATGGCGCGCCCTGCTCGACGACTTCAAACACCAACCAAAGGCGGCTTCTTTACCTGCAAAATCCCGTCGCCGGGGCGTCTTACTCGGACATCTACCAGGCCGACGACGGCGCTAACGCCGAATACAACGCGTTTCTCGCGAAGGTGGAGCACCGGTTCACTGAGAATTACACCATTCTTGCCAATTACACCTACTCGCATTGCATCAGTGAGGCGGACTTCGGGGGCGACCTCGGAGGCGCCAACACTGAGCAACCTTTCAATCGAAATGCCGACCGGGGCAATTGCGCCTTTGATTTGCGCCACATCTTCAATTTATCCCTTGTCGCCCAATCGCCCCACTTTGCCGGCGTGTGGACGAACCGGCTGCTGGGCAACTGGCAATTCGCTCCGATCTTTTCAGCTCACAGCGGCAGCTGGTTTGAGCCCGTGACCGGCCTCGACAACTCCCTGACCGGCATCGGCAATGACCGGCCGAATGTGATGGGAAATCCTTACATCAGGAGCACCACGGGCAGCCTCCAGTGGCTGAACCCCGGCGCCTTCACGCCGAATGCTTTAGGCGCCTTTGGGAACGCCGGGATGACTTCGCTACTCGGCCCCAAGTACTTTGACGTCGATGTGGACGTAAGCCGCTACTTTACCATTCACGAAAAGCAAAAGCTGGAGGTCCGCTTCGAATTCTTCAATATAGGGAATGATGTAAATTTCAGCACGCCGGACAATAATCTGCAGGACAACACTTTCGGTCAGATTCTTGGCGACGTGAGTCCGCGTATCCTGGAGTTTGCGCTGAAGTATACGTTCTGAACTTCGTGCCTGTCATCCTGAGGAGTCCCGCTCTTTGGGACGACGAAGGATCCCCGCAGTCTGTGATCGGCAACCGGAACTGCAGGGATTCTTCGGCACCAAAGAACGGGGCCTCAGAATGACAGCATGGGGGGAGAAATTATCATGCACCGCCGTGATTTCCTCGAATCCGCTGTGCTGGCCGTGGGCGCCGCTTATGCAGTCTGTGGCGAGAAGGGGCAAGGCTCACCCGCACCGCCGCTCGGCAACTTCAAGCTGGCAGCGATCAGCGACGGCTTCACGCAGGATTTCGAGCAAGCGCTGAAGATCATGAAGGGCTATGGACTCTCCTGGGTCGAGATTCGCGGCCTCTGGGGGAAATACAATACCGAAGCGACGCCGGAAGAGATCAAGCGCGTAAAGAGCCTGCTCGATCAATACAACTTCAAATGTTCGGTGGTGGATTCCGGCTTCTACAAGTGCGTTTTGCCGGGAACCAAACCCGTCAGCGTGGAGGGCGGCTACCACATCCCGTATTCAGGCCAGATGGACCTGCTGAAGCGCGCTATGGACCGCTGTCATGCCTGGGGCACGGACAAGGTCCGGATCTTCACCTTCTGGCGCGTGGCCAGTCCCGAAGAAATCTACCCTCGCATTTCGGAAGACCTTGCCAAGGCGGCCGGCGTCGCTCAGAGTGGAGGCGTGCGCCTGGTGATCGAAAACGAAGAAGCGTGCAACGCCGGGACGGGGCATGAACTCGCTGCGATTGTTAAGATGACCGCTGCGCCCAATCTCGGCTATAACTGGGATGTGGGCAACGGCTACGTCCACGGCGAAGCGGCGTACCCCGAAGGTTATAGCGCTCTTGATAAGACCCGCATTTGGAATATGCACATTAAAGGAATGCAGTGCGCCCAGGGTTTCAAGCAGTGTCACGAAACCTTCGCGGACACGGGCGTGATTGACTTAGCGGGCCAATTGCGCGCGCTCCTGCGCGACCACTACACTGAGACGATGTCACTCGAATGCGAGTCGAGCGCGCCGGGCATGACTCACCGCGAGACCACTGAGCGCTCCCTGCAAGGATTGCTGCGCGTGGTCAGTACAGTGGCTGCTGGTTAGTGTTGAGCGGCGGGAACTTTGTAGGATCAGAAGGGGTATCTTACGTCGGTCCTGGAAGGGCGGGGCTTTAGCCCCGCCTCTGGGTTCGGACGCCATTTAGGGGCTTCAGCCCCTGAAGCAATCATGGCTTCAGGGCCTAAAGGCCCGTTCAGCCGGCGCTGGCGTATCGGCGGGGCTGAAGCCCCGCCCTTCCGACGACGGTTAACAAATCCACGTATTAGTCCGACTAAGCAATAGTGCGGCCGATATAATTCAGAAATCATCAATCGCCTTTCGACCCTCGGCCGCAGAGGACGGCAAACCGTCCCACTACAAACCTATGAAGGAATGCTCTCGCCGTGAAGTGCTTTCGTTTGGTATCGGCGCCGCTCTTGTGTCCGCCCTCGGCGACATGTCGATGGCCGCGCCTCAAGGGCCTCATTTGGAGTTTCCTGCGTCACCGCGTGCGCGGCTGGCGTTAACCTCCTGGCCGTTTCGCGAGTTCATCGACAGCCCGCACAATCCCTACCGGAACAAACAAAAGCCAGGTATGGACGTCAAGGAATTTGCGGCGATCGCGGCGAAGGAATTTGGAATTTACAACATTTGCCCGTTGGCTGCCCACTTCCGTTCAACAGACGCTCAGTATCTCGAAGCTTTTCGCGAAGCGGTGCAACAGGCTGGCTCGCACCTGGTTGACTTGGGGCTGGGGGCAGGCAGCTTCTGGGATCCCGACCCGAGCAAGCGCCAGGCCGCTGTTGACTCCGGGCAGCACTGGATTGACCTTGCCGTCCAAATGGGTTCCCCCAGCGTCCGCCAGCATCTTGGCGCTCCCAGAGGTGTAAAACCTGACGTTGACCTGGCCGCCCAAACCTTGGGAAAGCTTGCCGAATATGGCGCGTCAAAGAACACGCTGGTGAACCTCGAGAATGACGATCTGCTCAATGAGGATCCTTTCTTCATCGTCAAGGTGATCGAAAAGACGGGCAACCCTTATCTGCGGGCTCTGCCCGATTTCGGAAATACGCTCAGCCGCGGCGACGTGGAATATAATGAACGTGGCGTGGCCGCCATGCTTAAGCACGCCTACGGCGTTTGCCACGTCAAGGACGTGGTGGTGGCTGACAGCGGCAAGACCTACAACGTCGACTTGCCCAGGATGTTCGAGCTTGCCAAAGCCAGCAGGTTCAGAGGTTACTGCATGATGGAATGGGACGGCGGACCCGGCGACCCTTATAGCGGAACGCGAAAGCTGGTGGCAGAGACGTTGAAGTGCCTTGGGGCGTAGGGGCAATCCGCCAACCGGCGGATGGATGCCCACGACGGCCGCGAGGGCGACCCCTAAGGACACTGTGTGAGAACCTCCATCACGCTGTCATTCCGAGCGAAGCGAGGAATCTCGCTCTGAAGGTTTTCAGAGCAGTGCGAGATTCCTCGTCGCCTGCGGCTCCTCGGAATGACAGCGAAGACGAGGCCTCACAAAGACTTCTGCGGGAAGCGCAATGCAAACGGCAAAGGTCAAATGGCAAATGGTGGTTTGAGATGATTCAAAGCAGATTCCGGCTTTGCGCGATCGTGATCGGCGGACTTCTCATGGCTTCAACCGCGTGCCTCGCTGCGGACTCGGTCGAACTGGTCAGGAAGGGAGACACGGTTGAAGTGCTCGTTAGCGGGCGGCCGTTTACCACATACTACTTCCCCGCTGACATTGCCAAACCCTTCTTTCATCCTCTACGCAGTGCGCAAGGCACCATCCTGACGCGCGACTTTCCGGTCGGAAACACTATTCCCCCGGAGCACTTGAAGGATCGCGGTTTGGAACCACATCAGCGCCCGATGTACTTCGGCCACGGAGACATCGACGGCATTGACTTCTGGGGCGAGGCGGTGTTTCCGCAGTATAGCGACGACACGGTTCTTGGGAGGGCGGTATTCAAGAAGCTGGAAGAGATGCGGAGCGGCGAGTCGGGCGCGCTGAAGGCCGATTTCGAACTCGCTGACCCACGCGGTCGGGTGATCGCAGACGAGATACAATCCTTTGTCTTCGGCGGCGGTCCGGACACGAGGTGGATTGATTGCGAGATCGACCTGGTCGCCAACCACGGTTCGGATGTGGTGATGGGCGACACCAAAGAGGGAACTTTCGCAATCCGCTTGGCGAAGGAACTGAATTCGCCACCCGGCCGCATGGTGAACTCTTCCGGAGCGGAGGGAGAGAAAGAGATTTGGGGCAAGCCGGCGGATTGGGTTGACTACGACGGAACGGTTGCGGGCGAGGAGTTGGGCATTGCAGTCTTCGACAGCCCCAAGAGTTTCCGGCATCCGACAACCTGGCACGCGCGCGGTTACGGCTTGCTAGCTGCAAATCCCTTCGGCTGGAGAGAGTTTCTCAAGGACCCGGACAAGGACGGGAGTTGGACGATTCAACAAGGCAAGACTCTTAAGTTTCGTTATCGGGTTTTCATTCATCACGGGGACTACAAGCAAGCCAAAGTTGCCGAAGCTTATCAGGAATTCGCAGCCCAAGAACGGTAAACGCCGTGGCGCTGTCTTTCCGAGTGGGCCTGGGGCCCATAGATGCAAGTCGGTGTCATCCTGAGCGAAGCGAAGGATCTGCAGTTCCGGTCCGAGGCGAACTAATGCAGATTCTTCGCTTCGCTCAGAATGACGGGGCGGGCAAGGTTTCAGGAGGAGAATAATTCATGTCCAATGATTCGCAATTAAGCCGCAGAAGTTTCTTGAAGAGCAGTGTAACCAGCGCGGCGAGCTTGGCCGCTGCGAGCGGCGTCACTTTCTTGACGCGGCCGGAACGAGTTTTCGGCGCGAACGATCGCGTGCGTGTGGCGGTCTGTGGTGTGCATGGACGCGGTATGGATCACGTGCACAATTACGCACAGCTTTCGAACGTCGAGATCGCCGCCGTCTGCGACATCGACGAGGGCGTTATGGGAAAGCGCATTGCCACGATGGTGCAACACGGCATCCCCAAGCCCGCCACTTTTGTGGACATCCGCAAGCTTCTCGAGGACAAGTCCATCGATGCCATTTCCATCGCCACGCCCAATCATTGGCACACCTTGATGGGTATCTGGGCTTGCCAGGCGGGCAAGGACGTGTATGTTGAGAAGCCCTGCTGCCACAATCTATGGGAAGGCAAGCAGTTCGTGGCCGCGGCGCATCGTTACAATCGCATTGTCCAGCACGGCACGCAGATCCGCTCCGCCACGGCGATTCGAGACGGAATCAAAAAGCTCCACGAGGGCCTGATTGGCGACATCTACATGGCGCGCGGTCTCTGCTACAAATGGCGCAACACTATCGGCCGCACCCCTGTCAGCGAGGTTCCGGCAGGAGTGAATTACGATCTCTGGACCGGCCCGGCGCCGCTGCATGATTTCACCAAGAATCGTTTCCACTACAACTGGCATTGGTTCTGGTATTACGGAAATGGCGACATGGGCAATCAGGGCACCCATCAGATGGATGTGGCGAGGTGGGGGCTGGGCGTGGGGTTCCCCAATAAGGTGAGCGCCATCGGCGGCCACTTCATGTTCGAAGACGACCAGGAGACGCCGAACGACTTGACCTGCGCCTTCGAGTTCGACCAACCAGACGGCAAGCGAAAGATGATAACCTTTGAGGTCCGCCATTGGATCACCAATCACGAAGCGGAGATTGGCACTCCGGAGATGGGAACACCGGAACCGAAGCGCAAGGCCGGCCTCCCGGCGCTCGGGCCAATGTCAGGCGGCCACAACAGCATCGGCGACATCTTCTACGGCTCGAAGGGATATTTCGCCACCGGCGATGAGGATGCCGACACCTACGGCGTGTGGCTTGGCCCCGATCAGGAACCTCAGCCCAAGGTCCACGAGGGCACGGAACTCGCCCACTACAAGAACTTCATCGACTGCGTGGTGAGCCGGAAGAAGGAGGACCTGAATGCGCCCATCGAGGAAGCGTACACTTCCATGGCGCTGATGCACCTCGCGAATGCTTCCTACCGCTTGGCCAGAACCTTGAATTTCAATCCCGATACACAACAGGTGATCGGCGATCCTGAAGCCGATACGCTGCTGCGCGACGGCGACCGCGGCTACCGCGCTCCGTTTACGGTGCCGGAGGAAGTGTGACACGCCGAGGAAGCGCAGACCGGCTCCTCAGGTCTGCGGCTCTTTCCCGCAGTGCAAGGCCATTCAATTGGCAAATGGTTTTTGATTTTCGATTTGCTAGGTCCTGAGTCAGAAGTTCGTTGAACAATTCAGCCCGCGGAGCGGGCGGCAGCGAGTAGCCCACGGCGCAAGCCGTGGGTCGCGGGAGCCCACCCTCACCCCCGTCCCCTCTCCCGCCCAGCGGGAGAGGGGTGCCGAAGGCGGGGTGAGGGCCATCTAACCCAGGGCTTACGCCCTGGGCTACTCTATGCCGCCCCTAACGGGGCTCTAAAGAACGGTCGAGCATAGAAGGAGTTTGTTAACGAACTTCTGACCCAGAATACTATTTGAATTGGCCTTTTTGACGGAGGAACCGATGGGTCTAATACCTCGTTATGCACGCACGGTAGTCCGTGCCGTCATAGCACTTCTACTTGGTGTTGCCGCCGCAACTGCGCAAACCAAAACTGACGCGCTCAGGAGCGGATTCGAGAATCCGCCCGAGGGCGCGCGTCCCCGCGTGTGGTGGCATTGGATGAACGGCAACATCAGCAAAGAAGGCATCAAGCTTGACCTGGAGTGGATGCACCGGGTGGGGTTGGGGGGCTACCAGAATTTCGATGCCGCGCTCTCGACGCCGCAGGTGGTGCCCAAGCGCCTGGTCTACATGACGCCGGAATGGAAAGACGCTTTCAAGTACGCTGTGGTCCTCGGGGATCAACTGGGATTAGAAGAGGCCATCGCGGGTTCGCCAGGCTGGAGCGAATCGGGCGGCCCATGGGTTCCCGCGTCACAGGGGATGAAGAAATATGTTTGGAGCGAGACGCCGGTCGAACGCGGCCAGGCCTTCACGGGCACAGTAGCGCATCCTCCCTCCAACACCGGAGCGTTTCAGAACCTCTCGATTCAGGACCTTCTCGAGCGGCCCGCGGGCTCGAAGCCGGTTCCGGAGTTTTACGCGGACGTCGCAGTCGTCGCCTATCGCGCGCCGGCAAGTGATGTGCCGCTCGAATCCGTGCACCCCAAGGTGACCGCGAGCGGAGGCAACATTGACGTGGCCATGCTAAGCGACGGGGACCTCGAAAAAACCACCAAGCTTCCCATCCCGGCCGCCGGTCAAACTTCCTGGATCCAATACGAATTCGCCGAGCCCCAGACCATTCACGCCGTCAGCATTGTGACGAAGAACCCCGGTCGAATTGCCGCGATGCTGGCTGGCATCGGCAGTCCGGAAAAATCCCTCGAGGCGAGCGACGACGGGCAAGATTTCCGGGCCGTGGTGAAGCTTCCTGACGATGGAGCGCCGGAGCACACCGTCTCTTTTCCAGCGGTGAAGGCGAAGTTCTTCCGCGTCGTTTTTAGGCGCACCCCTCCTCCTCCTTTGCCCGCTTGGGCGAGCGGCATCGACCCTGCGTCTCTCGGGATCAGAGTTGGCCAACCGCCCACGGATTATGAAATTGCCGAACTGGTGCTGCACCCGGGAGCGCGTGTCAGCCGGTTCGAAGACAAGGCGGCTTTCAGTTCGCCAGATGACCTGTATGAGTTCGCGACACCCTCGGTCGATTCCGCGGATGCCATCTCCAAGTCCGATGTCATCGACCTGACATCGAAGATGAGTGCGGACGGGAAGCTCGACTGGACGCCGCCCGAGGGCCATTGGGTCGTCCTCCGTTTCGGCTACTCGCTCTTGGGGATTACCAACCATCCCGCGACCGCCGAGGCCACGGGCCTCGAAGTCGACAAGCTGAATCGCACCTACGTGAAGAACTACATGGAGACTTATCTGGACAGCTACAAGCAGACCGTGGGCGCGGATTATATGGGCAAACGCGGCATCCGTTACGTGATTAACGATAGCTGGGAGGCGGGTTCGCAGAACTGGACGGACAACATGCTTGCCCAGTTCAAAAAGCTGCGCGGCTACGATCCAACGCCCTGGCTGCCGATTCTCGCCGGGCGGGTTGTCGAGAGCGCCGAGGCCAGCGACCGTTTTCTTTGGGACCTCCGCAAGACCATCAGCGATTTGATTGCCAACGAGCATTACGGCCAACTCGAGGCCACGCTGCACGAGTGGCACATGGGCCACTACGGCGAGTCTCACGAGAGCGGGCGCGCCTTCGTGGCGGATGGCATGGAAGTGAAAAAGTTCAACGAAGTGCCCATGAGCGCCATGTGGACGCAGACCCCGGGAGTCAACAAGGAGCAATACGGCTATAACGCCGATGATCGTGAATCGGCATCGGTCGCTCATATTTACGGCCAAAACCTGGCAGCGGCCGAGTCGATGACCGCTGCCGCCGCACCCTGGGCGTGGCCGCCGGCCACGCTGAAGCCGACGGCCGACCAGGAATTCCTCAACGGCATCAACCGCTTCGTGATTCACGAGTCGGCGCACCAGCCCTTGGTGGGAAAAGCGCCGGGAATGACGCTGGGACCTTTCGGGCAGTGGTTCAACCGCAACGAAACTTGGGCGGAAGAGGCAGGCCCGTGGATTAAATACCTTGCGCGTTCGAGTTATCTGCTTCAGCAAGGGCACTTCGGCGCCGACGTGCTCTATTTCTACGGCGAAGATTCCAATCTGACGGCGATCTTCAGAGACAAGTCGCCGGATGTGCCGGCAGGCTATGGCTTCGATTACGTCAATGCCGACGCCCTGATTCATATGTTCAGCGCGGCTCGGGGACTGATTACCACCAAGAGCGGGATGGAGTACCGATTGCTCGCGCTTGATCCCTACAGCCGGCACATGTCGTTGCCGGTGCTGCGCGCGATTCACAAACTTGTGGAGGATGGCGCGGTCGTGGCCGGCCAGAAGCCGATCGACGATCCCAGCCTTGCCGACGATCAGGCGGAGTTCCAGCGGTTGAACGATGAGCTATTCGGCGATGGCACGGGCGTGCATACGGTGGGCCAGGGCAAGGTCTACGCCGGGCAGAACGCCGAGGCCGCGCTAACCGCCATGAACCTTGCGCCGGATTTCGACCACACCAAGCCGGAGAGCGACACGCGCATTCTGTTCGTGCATCGTAAGGTAGCGGACGGCGATCTCTACTTCGTGGATAATCGCAATGACCGCGACGAAACAGTGGACGCGACTTTCCGCCTCGCCGGCAAGGCGGCGGAACTTTGGCATCCCGATTCCGGCCTGAGAGAGCCTGCGTCGTTCAGCATCGCCGACGGGCGCACCACCGTGCCGTTGCACCTCGAGCCTTGGGGCACAGTGTTCGTGGTGTTCCGCAAGCCCACGAAGGAAACTTCGCGCGCGCTGCCCAAAATCGAGATGACGGACTTGGAAACGATCGAAGGCCCCTGGAATGTGGCCTTCCAACCGGGCCGCGGCGCGCCGGCGTCCGTCACGCTGGATAAACTGATTTCGTGGCCTGAAAGCACGGACCCGGGCGTGAAGTACTTCTCGGGCGCGGGAACCCACACCAAGACCGTTCAGGCCTCGCCGGAATGGTTCAAGAAGGGCGCGAAGCTTTGGATTGACCTGGGCGACGTAAAGAACTTGGCCGAGGTGAAAGTGAATGGCAAGTCGCTAGGTATCGTTTGGCACACGCCGTATCGAGTGGATGCCACGAGCGCGCTTAAGCCGGGCGCGAACGAAGTGACCATCAAGGTGATCAATGCCTGGGTGAACCGTCTGATCGGCGATCAGCAACCCGGCGCGACAAAGTACACCTTCGCGGACGTGAAGCCGTACAAAGCGAACTCGCCGTTGCTGCCGTCTGGGCTGCTCGGGCCCGTCCGTGTTTATTCAGAGGCCACACAGTGACCCACCGACAGTAACCCTCTCCCCCTTGGGGGAGAGGCCTGGCCCGCAGCCGGCGTTTTCATCAGTCCGTCAGCTGACGGAGCCGGGTGAGGGGGCAGTCCCGACAGGCGCATACATGCCGATAAAAAGCATCGACACGTATGATGCCACCCTTGTTGCCACGGGGGCATGCTCTTGCAATTCGTTATTGAACCCATGCAACGCGGTGATTGGGACGAGGTCCGCACCATTTACCTCGCAGGGATCGCTACACGCAATGCAACGTTCGAGACTGACGCGCCGGATTGGCAGCGCTGGGACGCGGCGCATCTTTCTGTCGGCCGGTTGGTGGCCCGGGCCGGCAGCACTTTGCTCGGCTGGGGCGCGCTCAGTCCGGTCTCGAACCGGTGCTGCTATTCGGGCCTGGCGGAAGCCAGCGTTTACGTGGGACTGGACCACCGGGGGCGCGGAGTCGGCCAGGCGCTGCTTCTGGGCCTTATTGATCTCTCGGAAAAGCAGGGCATCTGGACGCTGCAGGCCGGGATTTTTCCGGAGAATCGGGCAAGCCTCGCGCTCGTGAGAAAATGCGGCTTCCGCGAAGTCGGCAGACGTGAACGACTCGGCAAGCTGGACTGCCAGTGGCGAGACGTTCTGCTGCTCGAGCGCCGCAGTCAGATCGTGGGAGTCTGAGACTACCAACTGACCGCGATGATCGCGTAGGTCTTCATTTCCGGAACCGTGAACTTCGCTGACGATGGACCCGGCGTGAAGTTAAGTGGCAGCGGCGACTCGGCGCCGACCTCGTACATCTTCACGTCTTTCACCGTTTTCCCGCTGGGGATTTGAATAGTGCATGACAGCGCGGAGAGGGTTGCTGTCTTCGCCGAGTCGTAGTTAACCAAGTGGAGAAGCCGTCGCTGCAGTGTGTCTTGCTCGACAAGGTTGGCGACCAGGAAATCCGGTCCCGAGACCTCAAAGGGTAAATCCGCATTGGCTGCCCAGTGGATCGCGGCGACGAGTTCCTCCCAGTTGCGCGGGCGCTTCCAAAACCGGTTGCTGATGTTGAAATAGGGCTCAGCTTCCGGGAGGTGGCCGTCGAATTCGACTGCGGGCAGGTAAACCACCCGGCCCTTTCCGAAGATCTTCCGCCTGGATTTGCCTGACGCGGCGGCTTCCTGGACCTCTTCCTCGTAGTCGTGGGCGCGCGCCTGGCCATCGACCAGTCCTTTCAAGCCCGACTCTGGACGCAATCGCCTCCATTCGTCGTAAAGCCCCGCCTGCCCAATGGCCACCAGGCCGCCGCCCTGTTCGACAAAACTGCGAATTCGCGCCAATTGCTCATCCGAGAGGCATTCCGAATCCGGCAACACCAGCACCTGGAGATTCGAAGGCTCTCCCACCCCTGATTCTCCTACCCGAGCGGGGAAGGGATTAAGGGGCGGGGTGTTGTCGAAAACAAGCTTGAAAGGAATTCGTGATTGAATGAGGGCCTGCTCAACCAGAATTGCACTGAGCTGGGCGCGCGCGTGGTGATAGGTGATCGACGCAAAGGACCGCAGCACGCCGACCCCGGCGACATCTTTCGTGCCCAGGTAGAGTTCGCGGTTCTTGCGGTAGAACGTCACGTGTTCGAGCATCGCGGATGGTAAGGGCGCCGTCCCGGCGAAGCCCAGCGTTTGATTGAAAGCCAGGCTCTCGGCCATGGCGACAGGGCTGTCCTCGATATAAGCCAGCAGGATGTTGTTGTAAGCGCGCGCCAGTTTGTAGCTTCGGATCTTCGAGATCAGGCGGCCGTCTGGAAGGTACACGCACGGATTTTCTTCCTCCGTCCAGAAAACGTCCGTCGAGGTCAGCAGACGAGAGTGGTCAATGCCGTTTTCCCACGCGCGGTTCCCGCCCGTGATGCCGTGCGGGTTGATTTCGACCGCCACCTCGGGATTGAGCGACCGGACGTACTCCGCCATCTGCCGCAACGCGTCGGCCATGACCTGGCAGCGGAAATCAATCCATTCCTGGATGGCAGGGTCGAAGATGATGGCCATCTTCTCGGGCCGGTTCTGTCGGTTCCACTGCGGGGGATTCACGTAGTCGACGTTCTCGAAGCCGAACCGCTCCCGCCGCTTTCGAGGCGAGTACTTGGCCCGCAGGAAAGCGCGGAATCCCTCCACGCACGCCGGGCAGTGGCAGGAATCGGGCTCTGGGTTAAGATCGAAGTTATCAAAGTGGATGAAGTCCGTCTTCACCTCTTCGACGGCGTAGCGGACGATCTGCTTCAGGTAATCCAGGTACTCCTGGTGAGTGAAGCAAGGGCGGTAACGATAGGATTGCTGGAAGCCGTAGACCAGCAGGATCGGCAGGCCGCTCACATCGAGCTGGATCCACTCCTTGGCGCGCGGCTCCTCAGCAAAGAAGGTCTCATACATCATGGTATTCCATTGAATGTAACTATCCACTTTCATACCATAACGATGGGCAATCGCGGCGGCGCGGCGAGTGTCTTCCATTTCCGGCTTTTCCGCCGCCATGCCAAACCCCTTGTAGAGGTGAGTGTGGAATACCTCGATGCCCTGGCCGTGTAGCGTGCGAATAAGTTCCTCGCTTTGATTCCACTCGTAGTCTTTGCGCGCGTCGAGCCGCTCGCCGCCGCGGCGCACGACGAAGATGTAGGGCTCATGGCTGCCGCCGGCGTCAATCAGGCCATTCTCGAGCCATTTGGCGTGGGGCAGGGGCGAGCGAACACTTTCCCCAATAGGCACCGGCATCTTCAGAATCTGCCCCACCGCCGCAGTCGCGGCCATGCCTCCTAGAAAATCTCGGCGGTTCATGATGTTGTCCTTTCAGCTTCGTAGGGGCGACCTTTGTGGTTGCCCGAGGGCGGCCACTAGGGCCGCCCCTACAACGAGGGTATTCGGTCCCGCCATGGGCCGACTAGCGCGGCGCCCGGGACGCCAAAGACTATACACCAATTCGCACCGCTTTCTTCAGGGCGCCCCACCCCCCGGCTTAAAGCCGTACGGTGGCGGCCGGGGGGCGGGCCTTTGCGAAAACTACGCGGTCGGAAAGAACAAAATTGGCGAGCGAGCCGATCGCGATGGAGGCCATGCTGGAAACAACCGGATCGATCAGCCATATTCCCGTCAAAAGGTAGGCTGAGACCAGGCTTGCAGTGATCGATACAAGGCCGTTCGTCAAATTGAAGCGTGCGAGCGCCGCGACTGCAGGACTTGATCTGTTGCGCCGGTCGTTCCAGGTCCAGCGCCAGTGCCAGACGAAGTTGTGAAGGATCGCCGCCTCCACTGAAAGGGCCGTAGCCAGCAGATAGTGCATCCCCACGACGTGGACGAACAAGGCCAGCACGGCACACTGCACCGCTGCTCCCATAGCTCCAACCGCATTGAATTTCAGCCAGCGCATTCGGGTCTTTCCAACCGGTAAAGCGCTATCGTGTTGTGCACGACAGAAACCGCCAGCACGGCCCCCATCGCGGCGATTGCGACCACACCAGAGACGTCGAAAAACCGCGGGTGCGTCGGGAACAGACGAACCGTTGGCCGGAAGAAGGCCACAGTGTTGCCCAGGGCCAACAGAATACGGATCTCAGTGGGGCTGAATTTCCAGTAAGAAAGGCGGAAAGTACCGAGCGCGTAAGTGGCGAGATATGCGTTGATGGAGAGAAGATAGAAGCTCAGTAGCAGCCCCGCAGCCGCCCACCAATTCATATAGCCTGAGAATCCCAGCCCGGCTATCACAAACAGTGCGCCGAGAGAATCCACCATGTGGTCGACGTAGAAACCGTACCGCGGCCTCTGGCACTGGCGCTCTCTCGCAAGCGTTCCGTCCAGGCTGTCGCCGAACCAGTTGACCGCCAGCCAGATATTGACAACCAGGAGCGAGGGCGCCCAAAGGCAGGCCAGAGCGTAAGAAGCGCCGGCCAGGATCATCGACACAAAACCCAGCGCCGTGAGATGGTCCGGTTTGACCCAGGCGGGCAGGCGGCGCGCTAACCAGACCAGGCATCGCTTTTCGACGGTGGCAAGCAGGCTTTGCTGAACGCGTGCCGCGTCCCGGAATCCTTGCAAAATCTGTGGGATAGACTCCCGCTTTCGAGGTGATGATTGCGGGTTGGGAAGGGATGTGGTGACGTTACTCATGCGATTGTCCTCCTTATTGGGTTCATACAGTCTGCGTTCCGGGGCCATGTTGCGGCAGGCGAGAAAAGTCATCAATGCACTGCGGGTAATCTCGGCCTAAACTCTTTCTGAATTCTCTCTGAAGCGGTAACTCGCTCAAAGGACTGGAAGTTATGGGGCATCTGAACTGTTTTGCGGGGGGCCGGACTTCGAAGGCACGATGGTATAATAGCCGCGAAGTTTGACTTGCCGGGCATACGGGTACACATGCCTCCACCAGAGCGCCACGCGCGAATCCGCTTTGAGTCCTTTGAGCTGGACCTTCAGACACGAGAGCTTCGCAAGAACGGCCGGGTGATCAAGCTTCAGGACCAGCCTGGAAAACTTCTGGCTCTCTTGGCCTGCCGCGCCGGTGAACTGGTAACCCGGGAAGAAATCGAGAAAGCGCTGTGGCGCGAAGACGAGTTCGTGGAGTTCGAGCACGCCGTCAATACAGCTATGCGCAAGATTCGAGTGGCACTCGGAGATGATCTGGAAAGACCGCGGTTCATTGAAACCCTTCCACGCAAAGGCTACCGCTTCATCTCCGTCGTGGAGACTCTTGATGTAACGGCGCCGCAAAACCGTGCCGACACCGACATCAGCCCTCCTCGCGGGGGCCTTCCAAATGAAACTCCAGCGCATCGCCGTCCGACCGATCAAGCGACGGAGATACCTGCTGGGCTGGAGAATGCGCTCGCAAAGGAACCACGTATGGAAGTCGCCGCATCCCAGGAGGAGACCTCGCGGGTGCGGGCTGCTTCAGCCGGAGAAACCGAGTTTCGCCTGCCGAAGCCGCTGGCACGTTTCCTATTCCTGGCGGTGCAAGCCGGGTACCTGGCAATGTATTGCGCCGCACTTTACAAAGCCGAGGCTGTAAAGGACGTTCTTGCGGGAGTGTTCGGAGCGCCTTCGGCGATACTTGCTCCGTTAGTTCTCATTCTCGCCATGTGCGGCATTGCCGTCCGCCTGTACTTGCTTTCCTCTGTCGGACTCAATCACCCGGCTGCGGGGGCGAAGTTCCGACGGTTATTTCCGGCTCTGTTCTTTCTCGACACGCTCTGGGCTGTATCGCCGCTGTTATTGGTCGAGAAGATAGGATACGGCTTGGCACTGGGCGCGATTGCACCGCTGGCATATCTGCCCTTTTCGCAGCGCACGCTTGTAAAGAGCATTTACCGGATGGGGAATCGGCACGTAGGAGCAGGGGCCGGGGTACTGGGAGAATAAATCCGGGATAGGAGATTTGAGATAGCTCCCGCTGATTTGCGCGGGTATTCTTTGGACGCTGCTCGGCCCTGTTTCGCCCTTATCTCGCGGGGTGGATTTTGGCCCGGCTTCATGACAGGTCACTTATGCTGCAAGTCTTGTATGTTTTGTTCTTCTTTTCAGGTGTATCGAGCCTCATCTTTGAAACCGTCTTCACGCGCCTGCTGACTTACACCTTTGGGAATACGGCCTATGCGGTGAGCACCGTGCTCGCGGCTTTTCTGGGAGGATTGGCGCTCGGCGCCCTTCTGATCGGCCGATGGGTGGACCGTCGGCCCCCTTCACTCTTGGTTTATGGCGGGCTCGAATTGCTGGTCGGCGTTTATTGTCTCTTCATCCCAACGCTCTTTGGTTTGATGACCGAATCTTATGTTTTCCTTTTTCATCGTTTCCAACTTGGCGTCGGCGCGTTGACCATGGTGCGGTTCGGCCTGGCAACTCTCGTCATGCTTTTTCCCACCATGCTGATGGGCGGCACCTTGCCTGCGCTCGCCCGGTATGTGTCCTCAGAATGCCCAGAATTCCAAGTCGAGGTGGATCGACTTTATGCTTGGAACACGTCGGGGGCCGCGCTCGGTGTACTTGCGTCTACCTTTGTGCTGACGCCGCTCTGGGGCGTCGCGTGGACCATCCGCATCGCCTGCGCGATCAACTTCCTGATTTTCGCTTCCGTTGTTTCTCGCAGGAAGCGCGCGCTGGAACTTGCTCCCGCTGCACCGGAACTGAACGTCGATTTGTCAATAGAAGAGACGCCTGCCTCCAGCCAAGTCGCTGCCGTATTGCTGTTCGGCTCGTTTGTGACTGGGGCAGTCGCGCTGGGATATGAGGTCCTCTGGACGCACGTCTTGGCGTTCACCGTCGGGAACAGCGTCTACGCCTTTGGGACGATGTTGTTCGCGATGCTGTGTGGGTTGGCGTGGGGCGCGAAGATTGTCTCTCGCCATTTTAATCGCCCGCAGGTGTGGGGGCGGGCGCTGGCCATTTCACAAGCTGCAGCGGGGATTGCAGTCTTCGTCACGGTTCGATTCTGGGACCGCGTTCCTGACTTTTTTAGACTGGGGCTTTGGAGAGCAGCCCCCATCAGCCTCGTTTTTCTTGTAGTGCTGAGAATCACTCTAGTGATGTGGAGAAATCGTCATCGACCTGCACCCGCTGCTTTCCGTTGGCTTCGCGCCAACGAACCACTTATCGACTGCATACTGTTCGGCGTACTGGCGCTCGGAAGCCACTGGCTTTGGAAGTACGACGCAACTTATTTTGTGGCCGAAGAACTGGCCCGCTTTGCCTGCGCTTTCTTCCTGTTGATTTGTCCAGCCGTGCTTTTGGGCTTGAGCTTTCCGCTCATACTCAACCTTTACAGTCGTAAAATGCGGCACGCGGGGAAGAGCGTGGGAGGCATCTATTCCGCCAACACCGTCGGCGCCATTTTTGGCTCGTTGCTCACGGGTTTCGTCCTGTTGCCGCGGCTGGGTTCGCTGGCCTCGCTTCGTTGCGCCGCCAGCGTCAACTTGCTCCTGGCGGTCCTTTTCGGCCTTGTCCTGGTTCCCCTGAAATCAGGCAGAAAACTGGCACTCGCGGCGGCAACCGCCACCATCGCCGTAATGCTTTGGATTGTTCCCGGGCACTGGGATGCTCGCCGCATGTCTCGCGGTTCGTACGTTTATTTCGGCGGCGGTTTTCCGGCCGACCAGGTGCTCTACCTGCGCGAGGATGTCCAAGGCGGTTTGACTTCCGTGGCGCGTATCGGTTCGGAGAAGATCCTCCTCTCCAACGGTAAATTTCAGGGTAATAACAGCAGTGAAGTCCAGGCGCAGGTTCGTTTCGCTCTTGTGCCTATGCTTTTTACGGGGGAATTCAAGAGCGCGATGGTGATCGGATTGGGAACCGGCAGCACCTTGCGGACGATCGCGCTCTTCCCCTTCCAGCACATCGACGTCGCGGAACTGGCCCCCAGCATCGTAGATGCGTCACGGCGCTGGTTTAAAGACGTCAATGATAGCGTGTTTGACCATGACCCTCGCGTCCGCCTTTCCATCGCCGATGGGCGCAATTCTCTCCTGCTGTCTCGCGATAACTATGATCTGATCACAATTGAAATCACTTCGATCTGGATCGCCGGCGAAGCCGATCTGTACAACAAAGAGTTTTACGAGCTTTGCCGCGCGCACCTTGGGGAGCACGGCGTTCTGCAACAATGGGTACAGATCCACCACATGCGAACTCAGGATCTGTTGATAATTCTGAACACCGCGGCCCGGGTCTTTCCGCATGTAGCGTTTTTCCAGGGACCGGAGCAGGGTGTGCTTGTTGCGTCAGCCTCGCCGCTCGTGTGTGATTACCATCGAATCGAAGACTTCGATAATGACTTCAGGATTCGGCAGGACTTGGCTTCGATCGGCGTCCCGAGCATGACTTCTCTGTTGGGCGAACTTGCGCTTTACGGCGACTCCATGAACAAAGCCTTGGCTTGCCTGCCGGCGCTGAGCGGCCGCCCCGCTGATTTCGCTTCGACGGATTTCTATCCTTACCTGGAATACCAAACGCCCAAGGGCAATGTCCTCCCCTACGATACTGTGCCGCTGAATCTCGGTTTCCTGCGGCGGTTCAGGCCTTCGTTGCTGCCGCCCGATCTAGCCATAGAGAATCTGCCTTCTCAAAACGAAAGGAACTTGGTGCTAGGGTACATTGCCGAACGACGCGGGGATCGTGGCGCGGCGCTCGGTTATTTCCGCCAGGTCGGGGGCGCCTCCGAGCCTCTTGCGGAATTGGAAATCATGCGGATTCAGCCCAAGGCTGTCCCGGATTTCAAAGATCGAAAACGGATTTCAAAGTGGGCCGGCTCGCAAGTATGAACGGCAATGACTGAGGCTGGACGCGTGCGCTGTAGGGGTAGGGCTTGCCCTACCCTCGTCGGGGCCAGCAGAATTGCGGGGACGGCAAGCCGTCCCCCTACGGCGGGGCGGTTATCGACGGATTGCGGCCGCCGCGGTCGGGGTTGCCGTGGAAAGGCGGCGGGGATTATGATTTTAGTTCTTCCTGCCATTCGAAGCTGATGGGACAGTTACCTTGCGCAGAGGAGCATGCTGATGAATTCCGTTCGCACTCGAATTTTGATCTTTCTGTTCGCAACAGTGGTTCTGTCGACTACGGTCCTGTCTGCGCAGACTGGACTGGCGATCGCCCTCACAGTCGATGCGACGCAAGCCCCGGAGAAGATTCTTCACACGCGCATGGTGATGCCCGTGCAGCCAGGGCTGCTCACGTTTTACTATCCCAAATGGATTCCGGGGGAGCACGATCCGTCGGGGCCCATCGGAAGTGTGGCGGGGCTGAAATTCATGGTTGACGGTAAGGGAGTTCCGTGGCGTCGCGATCTGGGGGACGTATTCACTTTCCATGTGCAGGCCCCTCAAGGCGCGCAAAGCCTCGAGATCGATTTTGACTACATCGACTCCGGCGGAGCCTTCGGCGGGTCCGCAACAGACAAGCTGGTGGTTGTGAGCTGGAATCAAAACGTATTCTATCCCGCGGGCCTCCCGGCCGCGCAGATAACTTATCATCCGACCCTGCGCTTGCCGGATGGGTGGAAATACGGGACCGCTCTCGCGCAAGAAAGCTCCAAAAACAACGAGGTGACCTTCGGTCCGGTGGCGCTTGACCGGCTGGTCGATTCCCCGGTGATCGCGGGAGAATACTATCGCGCCGTGGACCTGACACCGCCCGGCGAAGCAATTCATCACGAGATCGACATGGCAGCGGACAGCGCGGCGGCGCTTGAAATGCGCCCGGAAATACAGAAGGGCCTCACGAATCTGGTGGCGGAGGCCGGCAAGCTCTTTGGCACGCGGCACTATCACGGCTATCATTTCCTGCTCACCCTGAGCAACCATGTGGCGCATTTCGGGCTCGAGCACCACGAGTCGAACGACAGCCGGGCGGAGGAACGGGGCGTAGTTTCGCCACAGGGAATGCGCGGAGTGGGTGGCCTGCTCTCGCACGAATTCGTCCACTCCTGGAACGGCAAGTTTCGCCGCCCTGCTGACCTGAGCACCCCCGATTTCGAGATACCGATGAGGGACGATCTGCTCTGGGTGTACGAAGGCCTCACCGACTTCCTGGGCAATCTCCTGGCCACCCGCAGTGGACTCTGGACTGTCGATCAGTACCATGAAAACCTTGCCACCACGGCCGCAGAACTTGGTCCGGGCCGGCCTGGACGCACCTGGCGGCCGCTGCAGGACACTGCCGACGCGGTTTTCGGCGTGCCTTTTGGCCGGGGCGGTTGGCTCAACTGGCGGCGGGGCGAGGACTATTACGAGGAAGGCGACCTCGTGTGGCTCGAAGTTGCTACTCTCATCCACGACCAAAGCCACGGCCAGAAATCTCTGGAGGATTTTTGCCGTCTCTTCTACGGCGGCCCCAACAGCGGCCCTGAACTTAAGACTTACACGTTTCAAGAACTGGTCAGCGCGCTGAACCAAGTTGTGCCTTACGACTGGGCCGGTTTCTTCCATAACCGCATGACTTCCACCTCTCCGGTGCCGCCCATGGGCGGAATCGAAGCCGGTGGATGGCGGCTCGACTATTCCGAGAAGCCACCGGAAGACGCCGGCCGCGGCCCATCGGGGGGCGCGATGGGCGCTGTGTACTCGCTTGGCCTGCGCCTCGGCAATGACGGCGCGGTCGAGGACTCGATGGTCGGCGGCCTCGCCTATCAGGCCGGGATCACCTCGGGAATGCGCGTGGTGGCGGTGAACGATCGCGCCTTCACACCCGAACTGTTGCATGACGCCCTGACGGCGGCCAGGAATAACTCTCAGTCAATCCGTTTGCTGGTGCTGAATGACGATTACTACAAGACCTGTACGGTTGATTATCACGGCGGAGAACGCTATCCGCATCTCGTCCGCCAGGAGGGCAAACCTGACCTGCTCGACGACCTCGCCAAGCCTCTGGCGGGGAATAGATAAGTGCAAGCGGATTATCCCTAATTCCGAAGTCGAATTTGGGGCTACCAGGCCAACTCGTTTAATCTGAATTGCCTGCCTCGATAACCTTGAGAACGGAATGGGTGTTTGGATTCTCCGGAAGTAACCCCTCACCCGTCCCCGTCAGCTGACGGGCTGATGAAAACGCCGGCTGCGGGGCACCCTCTCCCCAAGGGAGAGGGCCGTCAACGATGTTTGATTTCAGCCCTCTCCCTTGGGGAGAGGGTGGCGAGAGTAGCGAGCCGGGTGAGGGGTTTCTTCCCGCAGAGCCTCGCAACTTCGGAATTTGGGATTATTCACCGCGCAGACGCTGAGCCTACTTCTTCGCCAGCTTCTTTTCCAGTTGGCGGGCTTGAGCGCTCAGTTCGCTCAACTGGCGAAGGTCATCATCAGCGGAAGAGACGGCGCTTTGGATGCGCGTAAGCGCGGCGTCGGTGAAGGGGTTGCTGGTGTTTGACTCGCGGTTCGAGCCGAGTTGGCCGCTCATGCCGCGGAATTGGCTCGTAATGTCACGGTAGCGTCGCAAGATGGAAGTCAGGAGGGCATCGCGGCGGCTATCCAGGTCCTGGAGTTGCACGATGACCCGCGCGAGGTCGACGGCTCGCGCGGAGGCTGCATTGTTGGTATTATTCAGCTTGGCGTTATCCGCTTCTATAGCAGCCAGACGCTGGCGGGAGGCTTGTGCGTCGGCCTGGGCCGATTCGAGATCCTGTTTCAAACCGTCGAGCTGGGCCTGCCAATCCCCCTTTTCCTTTTGCAGCAGTTCGCTCGCGCCCGCGACCGCCTTCTCGCGTTCCTCGTTGGAACTTGAGAGCTCCGCCTGGAGGTTCATGATGCTGGCCTGGGCATCGCTCAATTGGCGATCGAGCCGCTCGATCGTAGCGTTCCGAGTGGCGAGCGCGGCTTCACAATTACCTGCCGGAACCGGGCTTTCGATTTCAGCAGGAGGTTTTTCAAAATCGCGCTGACGAGCTGCGTCAAGCAGTCGATGCAGTGAGCGCAGGTCCGTCTCTTGCTGCTGTTCGAGGATCGCAAGCCGCCGCGACTGCCGAACCAGCAGGCCCAGCGCGATAACCAGCGCCACTGACAGCGTCAGCACTACAGCGAATTGTAGATGTTCCCGCCGCATGCTTTCATCCCTCCTTTGGGCGCAAGTGCGTTCGCCACGAAATTCGCAGGTCTTCATCGCCGCACGGAGCGCTCAAGTGGATCTGGATGTTGTAATGAATCCTGGTGGGAAGCGCCAGAGTAAGCCTCCAGGCGTTCGAAATGCGCGCAAACATGGCGGAGACGGCTTCCGGAATCTCCGCTTCCGAGCGGCAAATGTCGCCCTTGCCGCCGGTCGCGTCGGCGAGCGTCTCGAGGCCGTTTTGATACGCGATGTTCAGCCGATCGCGCCGGTAATTCAGATGGACCGCGAAAAGCGGCGCCTGGAGTGAACTCGCGGCCTCGACCAGCTTGGAAATCTTGGCGTTGATGAGCGCCTCGGGGAAGCGCCGGCTGAGATCGTGTGGATCGCTTTCATTGATCACGGGATTTGTGTAGTCGTCGCGGTAGCTGTAAATGCTGCCATCGGTGATGTAGAGGACGGAAACGCGCACGGGAGAGCGTCGCATGATGCCATCCGCCAAAGTGAGCGCCGCCTGCACGGTTTCAAGCAAGTCCGGCTCGGTGCTGTTGGACAAAGAGCGGATCGCATCGATCAGGGATTCGCGGCTCGCGCCCGGATCGGCTAACACCTGCAGCCCGTCCTGGGTACGCAAGAGGCCCACCCAGGCGTTGGGAGCAAGTTTGGAGACTTCAGCAATCAGCGCCTGTTTGGCGGCCTCGACGAGCGTGAGATCCCCAGTCAGATCCAACACGACCAGAATTATCTGATCGCTGCCGGGGCCCAACTGCGCCCTGACGGGCACCGCCTTGCCGTTGAGCGCGGCTTCGAACTTGGGAGGCAAGGAGCAGTCGTTCGCCTCAATCCAGGCGGGAATCGAGACGTTGGCTGTTTGCGCGTGAAGCGTGCCAACCGCCCACACGGCGAGAAGGATGGTCTCTAGTATGACAAGGGTCGATGACCGCAAGGGTCTGGCCCGCCAACGCAAGGCAAAGAATCCACCACAGAGAACACAGAGAGCACTGAGCCGGTGCTTCGGTCCCTCTCTGTGATCTCTGTGCCCTCTGTGGTGAGTCATTGTTTTCGGCATCAGAAACTGAACTTCAGACCGATCTGGACTACGCGCCCGCCGTGGGAGCCGATGATCTTGCCGGCATCCACATTGGGCGCGCTGGCCGGGCCGATGCTTGGATCGGGATAATTCCAGTTCGCGTGATTGAGCATATTGATCGCGGTGGCGCTGAACTCGAGGGCTCGTTCGCCTCCCATGGGGATGCGCTTGGTGACGCTCAGGTCCATGGAATTGTAACCCGGGCCCAGCAGGTCGGGCTCGGTGCGCGGCCCGTTCCCGGGGGTGAAGTCCGCCGGCTGATCGAAGGCCGCCGGGTTGTACCACAGGGACGGCCCCGGATGGGCAACATGCGGATCGACGCCGGGCGCCAGATTGACGTTGAGCGTGGGAAGCACGCCTCCCGTATTGTTGAATTCGGGATGAAGCGACAAAGGCGTTCCGTCGTTCCAGTAGGCCGTTCCGCTCACCGACCAGCCGCTCACGAGCGGCCTCCCCCAGTTTAAGAACGGCAACGGAGGCTCGCCGGACCCGAAAGGCAGGTCATAAACGTAGCTGAGCTGCAAATATTGCGGCGTATTGTAAGAGCAGAGCCCCCAATCGTTGCGCCAGTTAAAAAAGTCCTGGTTCCCGTAGGGTCCTGAGTAATCGTCGAGCTGTTTCGAGAACTCGTAATAGGCCGTGAAGGCGAGGCCAAAGGAGACGTGCTTCTCCACTCGCACAAAGCCGGAGGTCCGGTCGTAGCGCCCCCAGGGGTAGTGGCCGTAAAGCTCGAATCCTTGAAATTGCGGATAGGGTTGCAAGGAGTCGCGGAATGAAAGATCGTAAAGCGCGTCGCCGTAGCTCAGCGCGGAGGGGTTGATGGCGTTAGGATTGGCACTCGCGTCGCCTACCAGGAGATCCCGTCCGTTGCTGTAACTCGTTCCGACAGAAACCACCATCGAGAGTGGCACTTGGCGCTCGACAGAAAGCGAAGCCGATTGATAGAGGGGCTCGCGTCCGCTGAGGTCAACGAAATCCGCCACCGTATTATCAGCCGCCGACGGGCTAAGATCAGGAAGCGTAGTAGTAAAGGGCGGGATGCCTCCGGTCAAGTCCAGGGCCGGACTGAGTTGTGTGTTTGGCGAGATGAACGTCTGACGCGCGTAAAACCCCTGCGTGCCCCACTGGCCGTTATAGATCGGAATCACCCCGTGCGAGCGGCCATAAGAGGCGCGGACTACGGTGTTGGCATTTCCGCGCGGGTTCCAGGCAAGGCCCGCGCTCCCGTCGAGATCGACATTGGCGGGGCGCATCCCGGGCGGAACGTGGTTGAGGCCGGCAAACACGAGGGCACCCATCATCCAGCAGGAAGGGTCGATGGCAGAAGGTTCAACCGTGCTCTGGTGATTATATTTTTCCACCCGCGGCGTACGCCGGCTGTAATTGAGGTTGAGGGTGAAAGTCAGGTTTTTCGAGAGCTCATATTTATCACGGCCTGAGAGGGATTGGTAAGAGCCGCGAAAATAGGAGGGCGACTCCGTGATGGTGCGTTCCGCGTAGGCCGGCAGACCGAGGAGGAAGCTAGCGAACGGGTCGCCGGTATCGATAATCCCCGGCAGGCTGGTGATATCCGTAGAAAACTGGAAATAGCCGGAGGGATAAGCCGGATTGAATGAATTCACCTGGTAGTCGTCTGCCTGAAACGTCAGGCCGAAGGAATGCTTGTTCTTGCGGGCCGAGAGCGCGTCCTGCACTTCGAAAGTGTTACGGGCGTCCCGGGTACTCGGGTAATCGGTGCCCATCGAGAGATAGTTGCTGACGAATTGATAGCTCGGGAAGGGCGACTGCGAGGGATTACCTGCCAGCGCCGTGTCCGAAACAGCGGTGAAGCTGAGCGAGTTGACAGTGTTGGGATTGGCAGTAAAGACGTAGTCGAGTTCCGTGCGGCGGTTCGAGAAATGCTGCTCCGGCGCTGTCGGGCTGGCAATGTTCGGAAAGTATTTCGTGGAGCTGAGAAAGCCGCTCGAGAGGGTGCTTGCCCATGTGGCTCTGTGCCGTTCGCCGAACTGATGCTCGAGCTTGGCGATGATCCCATCCGCGTTGTCCGTGGCCGGGGCATTGACGAAATAGTTGTTCTGAAAAAACGGGCCGATGTTGGTATTCGGCAGCGGGTAAAGGCTCAGGGCTTGTTGCACGGCTGGCGCCAGGCGCGGCGCGGGGATGCGGTTTCCGGGAAAGGTGGAACGCAGATACTGAAGATTGCTTGTCGATACGGGCTGGCTGGGATCGTAAGCGGCGTTGGGGACCGTCGCCGAGGGATCGTAGATGGGCAGCAGATTGCCCGCTTCGTCCACCGTTTGGGAGAAGTCGCCTACGCGCTGTGCGGCCGTGGGCACCGTGTGCAGCGAAGCATGGAAGACGAGCTCACGAACGCCCTCATAGGACATCGTAAAGAACGTGTTTTTGGAATTCTTGAGCAGATGCGGAATGATGACCGGCCCCGCCACATTGAACCCGAACTGATTGCGCCGCAGCGGGGACTTGCTCTCGCCGTTCTGCCGTACCTGGTGCGGTATGGCATCGAGAATGTCGTTTCGGAAGTTCTCATAGACGCGCCCGTGCCAGAGCATCTTCGCCCCATGATTCTTTTGCGCAGCCACTGGGCTGCCTGGCCGCATGCCCATATCTCGGGTCAGGACCTTGAACTCGTCAGCGGCGCGGGTAAGTGGAGGGGCCTGTTGTGAGGACAATTTGCCCTCCTGAGAGGCGACAGCGGGGGCACCTGCGGCGAGCACAGCAAGACAAAGGGACAAAAGTGCGCAGATGTACGTCTTCATTTCCGAATGACCGCACGTCAGGATATAAGAATATATACCCCGACTTATTACTTAGCAACCTTGGTGCCAACGGCCCCAGGCGCGCCGTCCAAAGCGACGTCATTCCCTCGAAAGCGGGAATCCATTGGCCCTAGGACTGACCATGGACCCCCGCTTTCGCGGGGGTGACTCGCGCCGACTTTCATTTCCCTGGGTGGGTCGCAGGCCCATGACCACTCAGGACAGCAACCAGGACGAGTTCCTCTCCCGCCTTTCATGCAGGGTCCGAGGCGAATCCCAGAGTTGTCTAGCCGACTATGTGTCGTGTTTTCGGCCTCGCCACAGGACTCGCACGCCCTGGCTTGTTTCCTCAAACGGTGACGCTTTTGCTTCATTTGGGCTCAAATTGCCGCTGATTCGCGCTCGAAATGCGCATAATTTGCAGCATTAAAAAAAGTTAAATCCTGTGTTTTCACGTACTTCTTAGCTTCGTTCCCACTATTCTTCATTCTTCATAGTGTTTGGCGTTTCCCTCACGCCGAGGATCATTCCATCTTGAGCCGCGCCTCGGCGTCCCGAGGTCTTGCCTACGATAATATGTCCGCGATCTGACCACAATTATAGGCTATCATGGAGAGGTAGACCTGTCAAGCGGAAAACGTGAGTGGAGGTCGAATTGCCCCAATCTTATCCGCTGTGTCCGGCCGGAGCTCGTCACACCGGCATCCGGCACTGGTTGAGGCTGCGGCTTTGCCTCCCCGCCGTGTGGAAAGGCTGCGAAGCTGTGGAAAAAACCAAATGCCTGTCATCCTGAGCGAAGCGAAGGCTCTCAGCAGTTTCCTGTGGTTCTTACCACTCACGGACAACTGCAGGGATCCTTCACTTCTCTCAGGATGACGTGTTTCAAAGTCCGCGTGGCAGGGCAGTCGTTATTGCCCGGAGTAATATCCGTCCCTTGCCTGCACGATCAGGTCTTTTTGTTTGGTTGTCAGGTGGATCTTGTGGTAGCCCGCTCCGGCGTCCGGTGGGTTAGGGGTGTAGCCAAGGTTGTACTGATTGCGCAATTCGTCTTGAATCTGGCTGTAAATCTGCTCGATCGGCAGCTTTTTCGAGACTTCGAAGAGGCGGCCGCCCGTCTGCTTGGAAATCTGATCGAGGATCTTCTTGCCGTCGGGGCGCTCCTCGCGCGGGTATCGGCTGGG
>Ga0209517_10002178_pt1 | contig 28072 bp, 30 predicted proteins | sample PeaSoiMetSII2010_FD_187695 | JGI IMG/M metagenome (GOLD analysis project Ga0209517, IMG submission 187695) | Peat soil microbial communities from Weissenstadt, Germany - SII-2010 (SPAdes) (version 2) | ecosystem: Environmental > Terrestrial > Soil > Wetlands > Peat | place: Germany...
GAATTGGATGGTGGGCCTGGGTGGACTTGAACCACCGACCTCGCCCTTATCAGGGGCGCGCTCTAGCCACCTGAGCTACAGGCCCGCATACCGCATGGCAAACAACTATTCTACTTTATCGTACCCGCCGATTCCTGGCAATTCACTCGCACTTCTGAAGTTTCCACGCTGCGGCGGCAGCCTTCTCACCCGCCAAGCGCTTGCAAAGCGACTCCGGCATCTTCCAACGCCCGGCGCACAGCCGCCGCAATCAGAGGTGCGCCCGGGGTGTCGCCATGGATGCAGATGGTCTCCACCTTCAGCGGAATCACCGCGCCATTTGCCGCCACGACGATTCCCTCCTTGGCGATGCGCAGCGCTTGCGCCGCGGCTTCCGCGGGCTCATGCAGCAGCGCGTCCCGGAACTTGCGCGCGCGCAAACTGCCATCGCCTTCATACTTGCGATCGGCGAACCCCTCCGCCGCCACGGCGAATCCCGCCGCGCGAAATTCATCTAGCATGATAGAACCCGCCAGTCCCACCAGCGCAACATCCTGCCGCCAACGCGCCACTCCTTCCGCGATCGCCCGCGCAATCCCCCCATCCCGCGCCGCCTGATTGTAGAGCGCTCCGTGCGGTTTCACGTGGCCGATGTGCGCACCGCAGCGCCCCGCGACCTCCGCTAGCGCGAGAATCTGTTTGTAGACGGACGCTGCGATCTCCTCGCTACTCAGTTTAAGCTCGACGCGCCCGAAATTCGCGCGGTCCTCATAGCCCGGATGCGCGCCGATGGCCGTGCCGCAGCGCAGCGCCTGCTCGATTGTCGCGCGCATCATCTGCGGGTCGCCGGCGTGGCCGCCACACGCAATGTTCGCGGAAGTGACCTGCCGCAGAATGGCTTCTTGGCTGCCGTCCGCAAGAGCCTCCGGCAGTTCACCCACGTCACAATTGAGATCCATGCGCTTCACGCGAAAAGCTCTTCTCCTGAGTTCAAAAGCCGTTCCTGCGCAATCCACAATGCCCGCGCTTCCTCCAGCGAAACCCGCGCGAACGTGATTTCATCGCGCGGCCGCAGTTGCCCGATGCTGTGCAGGTCCGCTCCGATCACGTTGGCGATCTTCGGATACCCCCCGGCCGTCTGCTGCTCCACAAACAAAATGATGAGTTGCCCGGAAGGCGTTACTTGCACCGCTCCAAGGCAAACGCCTTCGCTCATCATCTCGCGTAGCGATTCGGGAGCCAGTGATGCGCCCTCCAACCGCAGCCCCAGCCGGTCCGCATCCTCGCTCACGCGAAATGCGCCCTCGTAAAACGCGCGCGTCGTTGCTTCCGAAAAGCAATCTGCCTGCGCGCCCTGGGTTACGCGCAAAGTCTTTCTCGGCTTCAGCGTCTCCAGCGCCTTCGCCGAAATCTTCTTGCGGCGGATGCTTTGCTCGACCGCGCCGAATTGCAGTACATCGCCTTTGCGTAATCCTCGCCCGGCAAATCCTCCAAGGCCGCTCAGGAGATGCGTCGAAGCACTTCCAAGAAAGCGTTCCACCTGAATCCCACCCGCGATGCACAGATAGCAGCGCGCCCCGGTCCGCGTCAACCCCAGTTCCAGCGTACTCCCGGGACGCACCGCATGCGCAATCCACATCTCGATCGGCTGGCCATTCAAGTTCGCCCCAAAATCCGCGCCCGCCAAAGCGATGACGCCGCCTCGCGGAAACGTGTAGCGCCCGCCCACCAACGTCATTTCCAGTGCCGCCACCGCTTGCTCGTTGCCCACCAGCAAATTTCCCAGCCGAAGCGCCACAGCATCGGCCGCGCCCGCAGGCGAAACGCCGAGCGGGCCAAAGCCCGGCCGGCCCAAATCCTGCACCGTCGTCAGCAGCCCGGGAGTTTCCACCACCAGGGAACTCACGGCGGCGGCCACGCGGCAAACTCTTCGGGCGTGATAGCGCGGAAACGCACTTCATCGCCCATCGCGATCAACCCCATCGGTTCGCGGTCTTTGCGAAACATTTCCAGCGGCGTTCGCCCGATCAACCGCCACCCGCCGGGTGTCGCGAAGGGATACACCGCGGTCTGCGTGCCCGCGATCCCGACACTCCCCGCGGCCACCTTCTTTCTAGGCGTCGCCAGGCGCGCCGTGGCGATCTCTGACGGCAAATCGCCCAGGTACGCGAAGCCGGGGGCAAAACCCAGAAAGTAAGCGCGGTAGGTTCGCGAAGTGTGCAGTTCGATCACGCGGGAAGAAGAGAGCTTGTGTATCGCGGCCACTTCATCCAGATCGAGGCCGAATTCGCTGCCGTAACACACCGGGATCGCCACGGTGCGCGGCTCCGGCAACGCCAATTTCCCCGCGCGCTGTTCGTAGCGGCGTAGCGTGGATTCAACTTCGCGGTGATCAACCTGGGAAGGATCGAAACTCACTAACAGAGAACAATAGGCCGGCTGAAGATTGCGCACCCAGGCGAGTGGCTCCTCCTGCAGTAGACGCAGCAGCTTGCAGACGCGCTGGTGGCTCACCAGTCCGATTTCCTCGCCGAGGTAGACGAGCACCGCCTGGTCACTCGCCGCGCGAAATTCCACGTGCCTCTCCGTCCTACTGCACAAATCCGATGTTCGCGGGTGGCACGTTGCCTTCCGGGCCTTCCTTGATCGGCCCGTACTGCGTTTCAAAGCGCGCGATGTTTTCGCCCAGCGCCCGCCAGATGCGTTTCGCGTGGCCCGGGCTGACAATCATGCTGGCCAGGAGCTTCCCCTGCTGTGCATTCGGAAAAACGTACACAAAATTCAGCGTGAACTCTTCGGCGTGGTGGTGAATCATCACCAGGTTGCTGTATTGGCCCTGGAGTTCCTTCTCGTCGGCCTTGATTTGAACCTGACCCTGCGGCGGTGCCTGTTGTTCGTCCATGGCGTTTCTCCCGGAGTTTCCTATCCAAGGTATCACAGCCCCTCAGACTTGATGGGATTGCTGCGCGATTTCGTGCCGCCTTCGCGAGGTGGCTTCATGTTGGCTTGATGTAAACGTTCCTGCGACACCGTGGCGCGCTTCCCGACAAGGCCCGGGTTGTGCGAAACTTTTTGAGTAGCCATGACTAGCCCCGCGCAACGGAGCCGCACTATGCGCAAGTTTCTTCTTGCCTGCACGCTTGGCTTGATCTGCCTGTCGATTGGGTTCGCCGCGTTCCAGAAACCCAATTGGACTGTCCCTGAGGAAGAAAAACAACGGAAAAATCCTATTGTGCCCTCGGAGGCCGCATTGACCGCCGCGAAGCAGGTTTATTCTGACCAGTGCGCCAATTGCCACGGTGACACGGGAAAGGGCGACGGCTCCGACGCCATGATGTACGACCCCGGCCCCGCCGACCTAACCGATGCCTCCCACATGAACAAATTGACCGACGGCGAGATCTACTACCAGATCACCGAGGGGCGCAAGCCCATGCCGTCGTTCAAGAAGCGTCTGACGGAGGAACAGCGCTGGCAACTCGTCCTGCTGGTGCGTTGGTTCGCCAGCCCTCCCACCAAACACTAGTTAATGACGGCGCCTCCGCCTCGGTTGCACTTGTACGGACCGCCTTCTGAGGCGGTCCGCAGCGTGCAGACGCTTTAGCACGTGCCATCCGGCAGCGCCAAAACGCCTTTGTCATCCCGGGCGCAGCGAGGGATCTGCTGTGCGCACCTCTTCCGCGTCCCGTCTAATTCACTCCGCCCAAGGCCGTGGCCACTTCCTTCACGTCCGGCACCACCGGAATGTCGTAATTCTTGGCCCAGGCCACTTTGCCCTGCTTATCCACGATGAAGATGGCGCGGCCGGTGATGCCCTTTTCGCCCAGGTACACGCCGTACTTTTCGGCCATCGCGCCCTTGGGGTGGAAATCCGCCAGCAGCGAATACTTGATGCCCATTTTTTCGGCGTACGCCTTGTGCGACCACACGCTGTCCACGCTCACGCCGAGCACTTCGGCATCCAGCGTTTCAAACTGCTTCATGTCGTTCACAAAGCAGGCGTGCTCGTTGGTGCAAGTCGGACTCCAGTCCAGCGGATAAAACACCAGCACGACTTTTTTCTTCCCGGCAAAGTCCGAAAGCTTCACTTCCTTCTGGTTCTGGTCCTTCAGGGTAAAATCCGGCGCAGTGTGTCCGACCGCCAAACTCATAATGTGTTCCTTTCCGTGGTTGGAATTGCCGCCCAGCATCTTACCGAATCCCGGGGCGGCGCGCCAAACTCGCGCTTCCCTTGGCTCGCCGGTGGCGCTACACTTCGCCGCGATGAATTGCCGAATGCCGAAGCCGCTCGCCGTGCGCCCATGCTGAGCCTTCGCGAAGTGGTGGATCGTTACCTCGCCACCGCGGATAAGTTCGGCCAGCCGGTCGCGCTCTCTGCCTTTGGGTTGAGCCCCGCGGAAATCCAGACGCTCTTCAACGTCCTCGACGAGGATTACCACCTCAGCCGCTTCCTGCATTTCTCCAGCATTGAGGGTGAGGCCTACGTCATCAGCGGCGCCAGTGTTACCCACCTCTCCATCGATCCCGGCATCCAGTCCATGCTGTAGTGGTTGGCAGAAGCAAGAACCACGCTTCTGATGTCTACAAGCGACATCTGTGTCAAACCGGCCCAGGAACGCCAATCTCCCGATTGGCGGTGCAGAGGTCACCAAAAGCGCCATTCAGGAGAATGGCGTTCCCGGGATTGGGGCCCTCGTCAGGCGGGGATGGATTTTTCGAGGCGGCGGGCGAGCCTCTGATGTTCCTGGCGCAACTCCGCGGGGAGACGCGAGCCGAATTTGGCGAAGAATTCGCGGCTGTCGGCCAAATCAATCTCCCAGTCATCCGCATTCACGCGGAAGAGTTCGTTCAACGCTTCCCGTGCGATGTGCAGGCCATCCAGCGTCAGAGCGGATCTTTTCGGGACGTAGCCAATCTCGGTTTCGCGCGCTTCACCGTGGCCCTCGACGCGCTCCAGAATCCACTTCAGCACGCGCACATTTTCCCCAAACCCCGGCCACAGAAATTTGCCGTCGGCGCCCCTGCGGAACCAGTTCACATGGAAAATCTTGGGCGGCTTGGGGATGCGTTTCCCCATCTCCAGCCAGTGGCGGAAATAATCGGCCATGTTGTAGCCGCAGAAGGGCAGCATGGCCATGGGGTCGCGCCGCGTGACGCCCACATCGCCGGTGGCGGCCGCGGTTGTTTCCGAGGCCATCGTCGCGCCAACGAAGACGCCATGCTGCCAATCGAAGGACTCGTACACCAGCGGAGCCAGGCGAGCGCGCCGGCCGCCAAAAATAATCGCCGAGATGGGTACGCCCTCCGGCGCCTCCCACTGGGGAGAAATGCAGGGAGATTGCTGTGCGGGCACGGTATAGCGCGCGTTCGGATGGGCCGCGGGTCCCTTGGAGAGGTCCCACTTCTCGCCGCGCCACGTCACCAGTCCTTCCGGCGGACCGCCGCCGATGCCTTCCCACCACGGCTCGTCTTCCGCGGTCACGCCCACGTTTGTGAAAATGGTGTTGCGGTTCAGCGCCCGCATCACGTTGGGATTCGTGTTTATCCCCGTGCCCGGAGCCACGCCGAAGAACCCCGCTTCCGGATTGATGGCGTGCAGATAGCCGTCTGGCCCAATCTGCATCCACGCGATGTCGTCGCCGACTGTCCACACTCTATAGCCTTGGCCCTCGAGCGCGGAGACCATCATCGCCAGATTCGTTTTCCCGCAAGCGCTGGGGAACGCCGCGGCCATGTAGGTCACTTTTCCGCCGGGCGATTCGAGTCCCAGGATGAGCATGTGTTCGGCCATCCAGCCCTGTTGCCGCGCCATGTAACTGGCAATGCGCAGCGCAAAACACTTTTTGCCCAGCAACGCGTTCCCGCCGTAGCCCGAACCCACGCTCCAAATCAGCCGCTCTTCGGGAAAGTGCACGATGTAGCGGCGCAGCGGGTCCAGATCGCCGAGCGAGTGGAGTCCCGGCACAAAATCGGCCGAATTTCCCAACCGGTCCGTGGCCACTTTTCCGATGCGTGCCATGATGCGCATGTTCGCCACAACGTAGGGGCTGTCTGTCACCTCCACCCCCACCTTGCTGATCGGCGAATTCGCCGGGCCCATGATGTAGGGCACCACGTACATGGTGCGCCCGCGCATGGCCCCATCCAACAACGCTCCTACCTTGATTTTGGCTGCGCCGGGTTCCATCCAGTTGTTCGTCGGGCCAACATCGTCCTTGTTGGGAGTACAGATGAACGTTAAGTGTTCCGTGCGGGCGACGTCGCTGGGGTTGCTGCGGTGCAGGTAGCAGTTGGGATAGGTTTTCTCGTTGAGACGGAAGGAATCCGCGTGTTTCAACATTTCACGCAGGATGACGTTGTTCTCCGCTTCGGAGCCGTCGCAGAAAACAACTTTATCCGGCTTGGTCAACCGGGCGGCTTCGTCAACCCAGGTTTCCATTGGCGTTCCCACGTTCAACCCCCGGAATTTGAAGTGCGGTGCATCCGAGAGCAATGCGATGCGCCGAAACCAGCCGGTCTCCGATACCAGGAGGAGCATCCCAGAGAGGCAGGATGGTGCAAGTCCGTCTCGTGTCCGCACAGTGTATGTTAGCCCTGAGCCTTGCGCAAGTTCGGGCTGACCTTATGAGCATCTACGCCTTTACTTATGCGGCTGTTTCACACACGGCTGAGGTTGCCGGTGCAAGGGGGCTACCGCGGCGCGCGACTCCCAGCGCGCGGTGGTATGATTTCGCCGTGTACGCTCAGAGATTTCAGGTGGATGTCCTGATTCGCGGGGAACGCAAGCCCTGCCCGCTCGAATGGCTCGATCAATTCTGCATGCGCAATTTCACCAATTCGCCCGATTTTGATGACACCCTTCCTGTCGCCGACGGCTGGCTGGAAGCGAGTCTCCGCCTTACGCCTCAGCGTTTTGCCGAGGGCTTGGGGACCTGGCTAAACCAGCGCGGCAAAGGCCAAGGCCAGAAGGTTGTGGTGGAAGTCACTCGCGTGTAAATGCAAACCGGGGCTCCGCCTTCCGATGAGACTCCCGCGTTCGATTTTTCTGTGTCGGTGGGATTTGCCCGGGAAGAAATTACCGGTGCAGTTTTTTTGACTTGCTATTCTCTGGTCACGATGCGCTTGCCCTCAATCGCCGCGCGTATGGCGGGCAGGGCTCGCAGCGCCGCCTCTTCCCCCGCGCGTACCAACTCCATCGTTTTGGTGAAGTCATCCCAGGCATAGGGCGAGACGTCCGGCTCGATGATCACGTCGGCGTGCTGCCGCCACTCCAGGTCCGCGTGTTTCTGAATGATGGTGAACGACCGGCTGAGGACGTCCGTGAATGTCCGGGGGGTTTCGATCGTTTTGGATTCCAGGTAAACGGCGATCACCAGTTCCGCGCCCAAAAGCAGGACGCCTTCAATGGGCACCAGTGCGGTAAGGAACCCGTCCACCAGCGTGCGGCCCTCGTGCTGGATCGGCACAAACAAACCAGGGTAGGCGCAGGAAGCACGCAATGCCGGCCCGATTGGCCCGCTGTGATAGTACACCGCCAATCCCTCGTTGATGTCGGTTGCGGCGATGGCCAGGGGTTTCTGCAAGTCTTCAAATTTGTTCAGCGGCGTCAACCGTGAGAGATATTGTTCCAGGCGATGATTTGTCGCCAACCCCAGCCACGAAGGCATCCACCTGCCGAAATCGCTGAATTTTGTTTCCAGCGCCAAACCTTCCATGGTTTCGAGCGGAGCGCCGGCACAGTACCCCGTGGCGATCAGCGCGCCCACGCTTGTGCCCGAAACGACGTCGATTGGGATGCCCGCCTCGCGAAAAACGCGCAGCACGCCGATGTGCGCGATGCCGCGCGCAAATCCCCCCGCCAGCGCCAAGCCGACGCGCGGACGCCGCGTCCCCGGCGGAGTGCCTCCGTAGGCAAACGCGCGAAAGACCTCTTTTGCAAGCTCGCGGAGGCGCGCTGTTTCCACGGTCTTTGCTTTACCCATATGCCTGCCATTCTATGTCGACTGGACCTTACCAAACAGGCGTTTGACCGGCGCATGCCGGTTTTGTAACCTGTCTAACCGTATGGATCACGAATCACAAGGCTTGCGTATGACTCACCGAATTCAAAAAGCCGCCGTTCTCGGCGCCGGCACCATGGGCGCGCGCATCGCCGCGCATTTTGCCAACGCCGGACTCCCGTGTCTTCTCCTGGACATCGTTCCGAAGGACGCCGCTCCTGCCGATCGCAACAAAATTGTGCTTGCCGGATTGGAAGCTGCAAGAAAATCCCGCCCGGCGGCTTTTTTTACGCCCGCGCTGTCCTCCAAAATCGCCGTCGGCAATTTTGAGGACGATTTGCCGCGCATCGCCGAAGCGGACTGGATCATCGAAGTAGTGGCGGAGAATCTGGAGATCAAGCGCGGCCTGCTGGCCAAGGTCGCGCAATACCGCAAGCCCGGCGCCATCGTTACCACAAATACCTCCGGCCTTCCCGTACATCTCATCGCGGAAGGTCTGCCCGAAGAATTTCAGCAGCACTGGGCCGGCACGCACTTCTTCAACCCGCCGCGCTACATGAAACTCGTGGAGGTCATTCCTGGCCCCAAGACTTCTCCGGACGTGCTGGCGGCGCTCTGCGATTTTTGCGACCGGCGCCTCGGCAAGGGCGTGGTTGTTGCCAAGGACACGCCCAACTTCATCGCCAACCGCATCGGCACCTATTCGCTGTTAAATGCGCTGCGCCTGATGAGCACCCTCGGGTTGACGGTGGAAGAAGTGGACGCGTGCACCGGCCCGGCCGTGGGCTGGCCGAAGTCCGCAACGTTTCGTACCGCGGATATTGTCGGCCTCGATATTCTGACGCACGTAGTGAAGAACATTTACGAAACCGCGCCGGATGATGAATCGCGCGAAGCGTACAAAGTGCCGTCCTTCGTCGAAGATATGGCGCGGCGCGGCTGGATTGGCGATAAAACCGGCCAGGGCTTTTACAAGCGCGTGAAGGGCGAAGGCGAAAAGGAGATTTTGACTCTCGACCTCAACACTATGGAGTATCGCGCACGGCAGAAAGCGCGGTTCGCTTCCATTGAAACCGGCAAAACCATCGAGGACACGCGCGAGCGTCTACGCGCCCTCGTAGCGCCGATCTTCGAGGGCCAAAGGACCGACAAAGCGCAGCAATTCATCTGGGGCGGGCTTTCGGAGATGTGCCTCTACGCCGGGCGCCGCATGCCGGAGATTTCCGATCGCATCGTGGACGTGGACCGCGCCATGCGCTGGGGCTTTGCTTGGGAACTTGGCCCGTTTGAGATTGTTGATGCGTTAGGGCTGCCTGCATTCGCGGAGCAAATCAAGAAAGAGGGCCGCACGCTTCCTCCGGTGTTTGAGAAGGCGCTAGCCAGCGGCCGCCAAAGTTTCTACGAATCGGAGAAGGGCGTCGCCTCCGTCTTCGATCTCGCCACGGGCGCCGCACGGAAAGTGGAGGAGCCCGCGGGCATCCTCATTCTGAAGCATCTGAAGGAAGCGGGCCGCGTGGTTGAGCGCAATTCCGGCGCCAGCCTGATCGATCTTGGCGATGGCGTGGTCTGCTGCGAGTTTCACGCCAAGATGAACGCCATCGGCGCGGACCTGATCGCCATGATGCACAAAGGTCTGAAGCGGCTGGACAGCGATTTCGACGCCATGGTCATTGCCAATCAGGCGACGAATTTCTCGGTGGGCGCGAATCTCATGCTGGTGCTGGTCGGAGCGCAGGAGCAGGAGTGGGATGAATTGCACATGGCCGTGAAGCAATTCCAGAACGTGAATCTGGCCATCAAATACGCGCCGAAGCCGGTGGTCGCCGCGCCGCAGGGCATGGCGCTTGGCGGCGGCTGCGAAATCGCGCTGCACGCCGCGAAGATTCACGCGGCGGCGGAGGCTTACATCGGCCTGGTAGAAGCCGGCGTCGGGCTGATTCCCGGGGGTGGCGGCACGAAGGAAATGCTCATTCGCGCAAATGAGAATGCGGCGTCAGGAGATGACCTCGATTTATTTCACACGCTGCGGCCGGTGTTTGAGAATATCGCCACCGCAAAAGTGGGCACCAGCGCCGAAGAGTGCCGCGAACTTGGCTACCTGCGCCGCAACGATACGTACTCGATGAATCGCGAGCGGCTGGTTGCGGACGCCAAGCAGACCGCGCTCGCTCTTGCCCGCGGCGGGTGGAAGCCAGCGGCTTCGTCCTGGCAGGAAGGCGCGCAGAGCACGCAGATCAAGGTGTTGGGAGAATCGTTCCTTGCCGCCGCGAAGGTGGCCATTCACTTGATGGTGCGGGGCGGCTACGCATCTGATTACGATGCCCATGTGGCCCGCCAGCTCGCCAACATTCTTGCGGGGGGCGCGTTGTCCGCGCCGCAGTTGGTTAGCGAACAATACGTTCTCGATCTGGAGCGCGAAGCCTTCGTCTCTCTTTGCGGCGAGAAGAAAACCCAGGAACGCATCGCCCACACACTCAAAACCGGCAAGCCGCTGCGCAACTAGGTTTGGAGTGCGGTTCGCCCGGATCATCTTCGCTTTCACCGTACGACTTTCTATCTTAAAAATCGTATAAAAACGTATTGCTCTGGCAAATAAAACCGTCTATCATCCCGGACCTGAGGTGCCCATGCAGAGACTCTTAGCTCCGCGCGAAGCCGCAAGCATACTTGGCATCAGCTATCCCACGCTGAAGCAGTGGATCTATCACGGCAAAATCAAGAGCGCCAAGACACCCGGCGGCCATCATCGCGTGCCGGAATCGGAAATCGACCGGCTGATTCCGAAGAAGCTGGAGCGCGGGGATATCGCCACGCGCCGCGGCAATTTCCGCAAGATCAGCGGGCGCAACCAGCTCATCGGGCGCGTCGTCGCCGTCAAATTCAGCGGACTCCTGGCGCAAATTACGCTTGCGATCGGCGAGCAGCATATCACCTCCATCATCACCGCCGATGCCGCCAAGGAGATGCGTTTGAAGGCCGGCGAGCGCGCTGCCGCCCTCATAAAATCCACCGAAGTGATGATTCTCCGCGTCTGATCTCGCCGTGAGTGCGCGTGCCCATGAACATTCTCCCAACAATCCGGCAGTGTAGGGGCGCAGCACTGCTGCGCCTCATCTCGGCAGTCCTGTTCGCCTTCACTTTCTTTCTCGGCGCACGCAACGCGCATGCCCAAACTCTGCGCATCGCCGCCGCCTCCGACCTGCAATTCGCTCTCGACGATCTTGCCGCGCAGTACGAAAAGCAATCGGGCACAAAACTCGCCATTACTTACGGCTCCAGCGGCAACTTCTTTGCGCAAATCCAGAATGGCGCTCCCTTTGATCTTTTCTTTTCCGCCGATATCGCCTATCCGCAAAAGCTGATCGATGCGGGATTCGCCGAACCCGGTTCGCGCTATACCTATGCATTCGGGCGCATCGTTTTGTGGCTCCCGCCCGAATCGCCGCTGACTCTCGCAGATCTCCAATGGAATACGCTCCTGGATGCGCGCATCCAGAAAATCGCCATCGCCAATCCCGATCACGCACCCTACGGCCGCGCCGCTGTTGCCGCCTTGCAAAAAGCCGGCATCTACGAGCGGATCAAAGCAAAACTGGTGTACGGCGAGAATATTTCGCAGGCCGCGCAGTTCGTACAATCCGGCAGCGCTCAAGCCGGCATTCTGGCAATATCGCTCACATTCGCCCCGGCCATGAAGCCCGGCAAGTCCTGGGAGATTCCGCGCGGCCTTTATCCGCCCCTCGAACAAGCCGTGGTTCTTCTGAAATCTTCGTCCAACAAGCCGGCTGCCCGCACCTTTCTTGCCTTCCTGCAAACGGAACCCGCGCGCGCCACGCTGGCCCGCTATGGCTTCACTCTGCCCGCCAATTCCGAATCCCGTGAGGTCAAGCCGTGAACCTCGATGCGCTTCTGCTTTCCTTCCGGTTGGCCGCGGTGGTTTCCGCCATCCTCCTCATACTGGCGCTACCGCTCGCTTATTGGCTGGCGTTCACTCGTTGGCGTGGCAAATTCCTGCTGGAGTCCGTTGTCGCTCTCCCTCTGGTTCTTCCGCCCACGGTTCTCGGGTTCTACGCCCTGATCGCGCTGGGTCCACGCGGCCCGCTCGGACGTCTCTGGCAATTCTTGTTCGGTCACACGCTGGCCTTCACCTTCGCCGGTCTGGTCATTGCCTCAATTGTCTACAGCCTGCCGTTTGCCGTGCAGCCCCTGATTGCTTCATTCGAGTCGCTCGACCGGCGTCTCCTCGATGCATCAGCTATTCTCGGGGCCAGCCGCGTGCGCACTTTTTTCCGCATCATTCTTCCGCTTTCCTGGCCCGGGCTCATCACCGCCATCGTCCTCAGCTTCGCGCACACGCTTGGGGAATTCGGCGTGGTGCTGATGGTTGGCGGCAATCTTCCAGGCATCACGCGTACCGTTTCGATTGACATTTACGATCGCGTCCAGGCGCTCGACTTCACCGCCGCTAACCACATGGCATTACTGCTGCTGGCCATCTCGTTTGTCGTGCTGGCTGTCGTTTATGGCATGAATCGCCGCGTGTGGTCGCTGTGGCTCGCGAAGTGACGCTGCCCATGCTCTTCGTTGACATTCGCAAGCAATTCCGTACGGCAGGCTCGCCGCCTTTCCTTCTCGACGTCAAAGAGACATTCGCCCCGGGCTTTACGGTGCTCTTCGGCCCGTCCGGGGCCGGCAAGTCCACGCTGCTCGATTGCATCTCCGGATTGCTCCGCCCGGATGCGGGCGTGATCAAATTCGACGACGAGTGTTTGTTCGACGCCGCGCGCCGTTTCTCGCTGCCCGCGCAACTCCGCCGCACCGCCTATGTTTTTCAGTCGCTCGCGCTCTTCCCTCATCTTTCCGTGGAGGGCAATGTCGCCTATGGTCTTTCCGCACTCTCCTTGGCGGAGCGACAAGAGCGCGTCGAGCGCATTCTGCCGGCGTTTCACATCGAGGCGCTGCGCCGGCGCAAGCCAGCCGAACTCTCCGGCGGAGAAAAACAGCGGGTCGCACTCGCTCGCTCGCTGGTAACACAGCCGCAACTTCTGCTGCTCGATGAACCGCTCACTGGGCTCGATGCCGCGCTGCGGCAGGCCATTCTGCAGGATCTTCGCGCGTGGAACGCCGCCAATCGCATTCCGATTCTCTATGTGACGCACAATCGCGAGGAAGTGGACGCCATCGGCGAACGTGTCGTCGCGCTCATCAACGGCCGCGTTCAGGAAAGTGGCGCTCCCCGCGCGGTCCTCGATGCGCCGCGGAGTATCGCGCTGGCGCAGGCCGCCGGCTTCGAAAATTTGTTGCACGCGCACGTCGTCGAGCAGCGTCCCGGCGACGGCGTCATGCGCGTCGCGCTCGCTTCCGCGAACTGTGAACTGGAAATCCCACTCGGTGCGTCGCCGCCGGGCGCAGCGGTACAGGTGGCCATCCGCGCCGGTGACATTCTTCTTGCCACCGAAGCGCCCCGCGCCCTCAGCGCCCGCAACGTCTTGCCGGGCACACTGGAAACGCTGGAGCCGCGCGGCTCGCTCGTCGTCGCGCAGGTGAACGCTGGCGCTCGCTTCATCGTGCATCTCACGCCCGGCGCCGTTCGTTCGCTGCAACTCGTCCCCGGCTTGCGCGTGTGGCTGGTGCTGAAGACTCATTCCTGCCACGTCGTCTTGCCCTGAAAGCACAACAGCGCCCGAAGAATGAAGTTCGTCATCTCTTGCCAGTTCTCCGCCGCTTCTGTGTGTTCTTCGTTGCTCTCCTCGCCCCTCTGCTACTATGCTCTCTACGCTTTTCATGAGGACGCCCGTGCCCCGCAGAATCTCCAAGAGCAAATCCGTTCCCAAGCCGCTGCGCCCGCGCAGTGCCCCACAGCTTGCGGCCAAATCCAAACCCGGCACGCGCCTCGAGGAAGTTCTGCAAAGCGCCGCGAACATTTTTTTCGCCAAGGGATTTCATGCCACGACCATTGAAGATGTCGCCAGCGATGTGGGCATCCTAAAGGGCTCGCTCTACTACTACATCAAATCCAAGGACGACTTGCTGTTCCGGCTGCTTCTCGCTGGCATCGAGGATGGCGACGCGTACATCGCCCGGCACATCGATCCCGATGGTGATCCCGTCGAGCAACTCGAGCGGGCCATCCGCGCGCAGATTGATTACATCATCCAGAATCGCGTGCCATTCGGACTATTCCTGCACGAGTTCGATTCGCTCTCCGGCAAGCGCCAGCACAAGCTCATCTCCGTGATGTCGCGCTACAACAAGCGCTTTGTCGAGTTGGTTCGCAAGGGCCAGGAACGGGGAAAACTCACGGATGGCGAGCCCTGGCTCATCGTCAACGCTATCCTCGGGATGTGCAATTGGCTCTATCGGTGGTATGACAACGATCCCGACTCTTCCAGCCAGCCCGGCAGCGATCCCGAGCATGTCAAACAAATCTTTCTGCGCCTCATCTTACATGGCCTGCGCAAGCCGTGACGGTTTTTCTACGCGGGGTTGCACATTGTCCCCTGGTCGTGAACAATCTATAGGTAATAGCAACGCACACTTCATTTATCGAGCGACTCATGAAGCAGAAAGTTTTCTCTTCCCTCGACGCCGCGGTTGCGGATATCCCCGACGGCTCACGCATCATGTTTGGGGGATTCGGCGGCGCCGGGTTCCCCAACAATCTGATACAAGCGTTGTCGCGCAAGGGCATCAAAGACATCACCGCGATCAGCAACAATTGCGGAACGCGCGAAGGAGAGCTCGGAATTATGTTCAAGAATGGCCAGGTACGCCACGTCATCGCGGCATTTCCCGGCCCGCACGCCAACTATTTTCAGGAACGCTATGCGAAAGGGGAAGTCACCTGCGAGGTGGTGCCTCAAGGCATTCTCTGCGAACGAATGCGCGCGGCGGCGGCGGGCCTGCTCGGCTTCTACACCACCGTTGGCGTGGGCACGGAAGTGGCCAATGGCAAGGAAGAGCGGGTGATCAACGGTAAGCGCTGTATATTGGAAAAGCCCATTCACGCGGATTTCGCCCTGATCAAGGCGGAGAAAGCCGATGCGCTCGGCAATCTCACCTATCGTTTGGCCGCGCGCAATTTCAATCCCATCATGGCCATGGCCGCCAACACCACCATCGTGGAAGTGGATGAAATCGTTCCCGTGGGTTCCATCGAACCCGAAAATGTCATCACGCCCGCCATTTTCGTGCATCGCATCGTGCAGGCGAAAGGACTGCGTTATGCCGGATAAGCCGCGTCTCACCCGTGAACAAATCGCTCAGCGCGCCGCCCGGGAGTTGACTGACGGTGCTTACGTCAACCTTGGATGGGGGATTCCGAACCTCATTGCCGATTATCTGCCGAAGGGGATCACGGTCTATTTCCACAGCGAAAATGGAATCCTGGGGATGGGGCGTCGCGCCAAGCCCGGCGAAGAGGATTACGACCTGGTGGACGCGATGAAAGTTCCGGTAACCATCATTCCGGGCGCTTCGTTTTTCAATCAGGCCGACGCGCACCTGATGACTCGCGGCGGGCATCTGGACGTTGCGGTCCTCGGCGGCTTTCAGGTCTCCGAGAAGGGTGATCTGGCCAACTGGAAAATTCCCGGTTCGAAAGGCATCGGGAACATTGGTGGCGCGATGGACATTTCCGCGGGCGCGAAAAACCTGATTGTGTGCATGGAGCACACCACCAAAGACGGCGCGGCGAAGATCGTGAAGCAGTGCAGCTATCCCTTGACTGGCATCGCATGCGTCAACACGATCATTACGGACCTCGCTGTCATCGACGTGACGAAGGCCGGCCTGGTCTTACGGGAGGTCGCGCCCGGCTGGTCCCCCGAGGAAGTTCAGGCGAAAACCGAAGCGCAGTTGCAAGTGCGCGGCCGCGTGCCGGAAATCAACCTGGGCTGAGCGGCGGGCGGCGCTCGTTTCGTTCGTGTTAAACTGGCCGCATCAGGGGTGGATTCTTTCCCATGTCTTCGTTTTCGACGCTCTCGTTCTGCGCCTCCCTCCTTCTATCGGCTGTACTTTCGTTTCCTGCTTTTTCCCAGGGAATCCGCGCGCCCGAAGCAACCGGCGGAGAAGCGCTTCTGGAAAACAAGAATATGCGGGCCGTCCGCTACACCGTTTTCCCAACGAGTATCGTTACGCTGCCCGTCCTGAAAAACGACAGCCTGCTGGTGATTCTGGATGGTGACGCTCAGGACGTTTGGTCATCTGGCAACCGCGCGCAAACATCCCGCCTGGAATCCGGAGAATTGCTGTGGCTACGCAGGGACGACGAAAACTTTGTGCACAACACCAGCCCCCAGCCTGCCCGCATCCTGGTGATTGAGTTCAAGGACTCTTACGCTGTGGACGAGATTCAGGTGCCGGGTTCTTTGCGCGATCCGGTTAATTTTGACACACGGCATTTCCGCCTGGTCCTCGAAAACCAGCACGCGCGTATTTTCTGGATGCACGTGGAGGCTCGGGAAACCACGGAAGAAGTGCAGTTCCCGCTGCATCTGGAGATACCGTTTGCGTCGGCGCAGGTCAGCGTTTTTGAGCCTGACGGAAAATTCGAGATCGAACACAAAGAGGCCGGCGCGATCGCCTGGCACCGGAATCGCCTCGTTTCGCTCTCCAATCAGGAAACGCATCCCTTTGATGAATTGGTGGTGGGGCTGCGCCATCCCTTTTGCTACCAGACCAGTCCACAAATGCCTTCAGGCAGCACGCCCGTAATCGTCGATTACGCCCAGCGGGTTTATAGCAAAGTCCGCAAGCAGTGGTATAGGCGCCTGCCCTTCTCGATCGGCGAGGGAGAACAAGCCCTCGTCACCGTGCGCATCAAGATTCAGGCCGATGGCAAGACCGAAGATGACGACACGTTTCTGACGCAGGTGTTTGCGGGAAACAAGCTGACGGAAATCGCGTTGCGTGCCGTGCGCGAAGCCGCCCCGTTCCCCGCGATCCCGCCAGATTGGGGCAAACCGCAGGTGGACTTCGGATTTACATTCCTCAATAACCTGCCTCCAGAGCCGCAACCCGGCTGTGAAGAATAGAAGGCCAGCACTATCTCTGCAGATGCAATGCCCCAACTTGTCATTCCGAGCGGAGCGAGGAATCCGCTTTTCCCTTGTGCAAATGGGACATCTTTTCTCCGTCCTTGCGATGGCCCTATCCTCTCGCAGACTGCGATTCATCCGGTGTGCCAGTTCAGCGAGACGTTGTCATCCTGAGACGACCCGATGAGGGGCGCCGAAGGACCTCAACGTCAAAATAGTGCGGGGTGTGTCAGTTGAGATCCTTCGGTGCGCAAACGGCGCGCGCCTCAGCATGACAAACTGCCGCGCGGCTTGAGTCACGGGTGAACTTGCCTCTGGCGAGAAGGTTCGATTAGCTGAAACGTCCGCGCTGCCTACATGCGCGCGGCGACACGTGCGGCAATATAGCCGTTGGCCGTGCGCACAAGGATGACCAGGCTGTCCGTTACCGGCACATTTTCGCTTGGCACCTCGAACTCGAACCACCACTCGTATTTTTCGGGCAAATCCATCGCATGTTCGGCACCATAAGTGGGTACCGGCCGCGCCTCAAAATGCTTGGGCTTAACGCCCTTCGCGGGACGCAGATACATGCCATGCTTCCAGAAGAAGCTAAACCGCAGAGTCTCCAACAGCGAACTCGTCAGGTAAATCTGCGTCCCCGCCGCCTGGATCTGATCGCTGCAAGGCATGTCGTACATCATGAATTGGAGCTGCATTTCTTCCGGGAAGACGGAGACCACGTCGTTGCCGCGGCGATAGAACGCGCCGAGCTCGCTGTCCACGCGCTTCAGATTGTCGAAGAACTCCGGCGCGAACATCCTGCCGGTCAGCCGGAAGCACGGCCCATCGGGAATCGAGCCGTCCGTGATCAGCGAGATGCCTCCGTCGAGATTCCAGACTGTTTTTTCGTGCTTGGGATGGGTTTGTTTGGCTTGCGCGCAGGTGAAAGGCGATGTGGCCGCGAGTACTAAGAGCAGTAGGAGTAAGAGGAAAACTGGAGGCCGGCGAAACATAGGGGTGCGCAACACGAAAGAGTTTACCCCCTAAGGGGCTGAAGCAAGAAGGAATGTGAAATCGTGGACTTGGCAGCGCTTTTTGCCCGGGCTGTCGGGCTTGCAGGTGGCTTTGTCCGCGCGGAGGTCGGCGAAGGCCGCGACGAGTTGCGGCAAAACGGAAGGAGGAGCGACGGGAATGTTGTGCGAACCAATGACGACTTTCACCTGAGGAGCGAGCGCGGCGAGCCTGGCGATGGAATTGGCGTAGGCGTCGAACTCGGTCTCGGGACGATAGAGCCAGATCGTGGCGGGATAGTAAGTGTCGCCGGTGAAGAGGAGACCGTTGGCGCGATCGAAGAGGCAGATGGCGTCGGGCGTGTGGCCGGGAGTAGAGATGATTTCGAGGGTACGGCCGCCGAGGTCGAGCTTGTCGCCGTCCTGGACATACTTGGTGATGTTCCAGGGTTTGGTGCGATACGTTTTCGCGTTGAAGCCCTTGGGAAGTTCGCCGCAGATTTGACCGGGAGCGAGTTCTTCCTGCGCATCGGCTGTGGAGCCCTTGGCATTCTGACGGCTGAAATCCGTGTCCATGGAATAAATCGTTTCGAACTGCCAGTTGCCGCTGACGTGGTCGTTGTGCGTGTGGGAATTCAGCACGATGACCGGGAGAGCCGTGAGCCCCGAGACCAGCTTGCGGATATCGCTGATGCCCATGCCGGTGTCAAAGAGCAGGGCTTTCTCCTTGCCGAGGATGAGGTAGGAGATGACTTCTTCGGCTTGGTGCGGTTCGTAAATGGCGAAGGTGTCAGGCGCGACCTTGTACACCTCGAACCAGGGATCGCTGATCGCCACGCGCTCCAGCGATTTGTATTCCGGGCGGGGAAGCGGCTTGCACCAGTCGGGAGTCTGAGTGGTATCGCCAAATTTGGCGCGCCGCACTGGGGCCGCCCGCGCGCCACGGTAGACCCACGCAGTAGTGTTCGGCGTTGGCCTCAGCGAGTGCGTCGCCTGCGCGCTGGCCTGCGGCGCTGAGCAAGCATGCAAGAAAAATAGAACCACGGAATTTAGGAATACGCTTAGACGAATCAACTGATCTCCCGTTTCAGAAAAAGAGATTGCCACGCCAATCCTTGCACAGCGAGCGCACGTGGGATGGAACCTTTGCAACGTCGCGATATTTCTTAAAAACCCTAAGATGTTCGTCGCTCGGAAGCCAGGCACCGGGCTGGGGCACGACACCCCAGGGAATCTGCAGCTCGTCCAGCCGATCTTTGAGTGTACGAGCAACCCCACAACCGATACAGAGTATCCCCTCGGGCCGCGACTCCTCGATAGTTGATTGCACATGCTCTTTCCAGCTTGTTTGTAACACTTGTTTGTAGTCCACGGCTGGTTTCGGCCGGCCCGGGTAGAAGAGAGCCGGAATACTCGCATCGACGAGCCAAATGCCCTGGTCCTTCATCTGCTGAAGCAGGTTTAGCTTGTAACCTATCCGGTCTTTAAGAAGTTTGGTGGTGGCTTTTAGTACCGGGGCGAAACTCGCGTTCGATGTAATCGGATTGATGCAGCTGTAGAAGATCTTCCAGAACGGCGGAGTTCCGGGGTTGGATTCGATGCATTTATCCAAGAGCTTGTTTTCTCCGTAGCCGAGACAGTAGACGAACCGCACAAAACCACGTGGTAGGTCCCTTGGGGTCTGATCCAGAACCTTTTCCGTCTCTACGGTGCGACACAGTTCTTCCTCTGTTGTGTACACATGAGACTCCGCGAGCAGTACGAGCCTAGGCTTCGTGGGTCGCCAGTATCGGCGGTGTTGCTCGACCACAAGCGAGTCCGGCGGATAGCTTGATGAGCTGGCTTTCACGGATGGGTCATGGCTTCGGGTTTAACGAGGGCGTCGAACTCCTCGCCGGTCAAAAAGCCTAGCTTGACGGCAGCTTCGCGGAGGCCGGTGTTTTCGTGGTGGGCGGTTTTGGCGACTTTGGCGGCGTTGTCGTAGCCGATTTTGGGGGCCAGTGCGGTTACCAGCATGAGGGAATTCTTCACGTAGTGATCAATCGTATCGCGGTTGATTTCGATGCCGACGACGCAGTGCTCCACGAAACTGTTGCACGCATCCGCAAGCAGTTCCACCGAGTGCAGGTAGTTGAAGATCATCACCGGCTTGTACACGTTCAGCTCAAAATTGCCTTGCGAGCCGGCGAAGCCAATGGCCGCGTCATTGCCCATCACCTGCACGGCCACCATGGTGAGCGCTTCGCACTGTGTGGGATTCACCTTTCCCGGCATGATTGACGAGCCGGGCTCGTTTTCCGGCAGCGTCAGCTCGCCAAGGCCGCAGCGCGGGCCGGAAGCCAGCCAGCGAATATCATTGGCGATTTTCATCAGCGAAGCAGCCAAGGTCTTCAACGCGCCGCTGGCAAAAACGACCTCATCATGCGCGGATAGGCTGGCGAATTTGTTGGGGTGCGAACGGAAGGGCAAGCCCGTGAGTTCGGCGATCTTCCTCGCGGCGCGTTCCGCAAATTCCGGAGGCGCATTCAGGCCCGTGCCCACCGCCGTGCCTCCGATGGCGAGGTCGAACAAGCCATCCAGCGCCATGGCGATGCGCGCGCCATCGCGATCGAGCAGGCTGACCCACCCGGAAAATTCCTGGCCGACGGTCAGCGGCGTAGCGTCCTGCAAGTGCGTGCGGCCGATTTTGACGACGCCCATGAATTCCTTCGCTTTGGCGTCCAGCGCATCGCGCAGCCGCTTCACCGCGGGCAGCAAATGGCGCGAAGTTTCCGTAGCCGCGGCAATGTGCATGGCCGCGGGAAACGTGTCGTTCGAGGATTGCGACATGTTCACGTCGTCGTTCGGATGAATGGGCTTCTTGCTCCCCATCACGCCGCCCGCAATGGAAATGGCGCGGTTGGAGATCACTTCGTTGACGTTCATGTTCGTCTGCGTGCCGCTGCCGGTCTGCCAAATGCGCAATGGAAAATGTTCCTGCAGCTTTCCGGCGATGACTTCATCGGCGGCCTGCACGATCAGGTTGGCCTTCTCCTCGGAAAGCTTGCCGAGATCGCGATTGACCAGCGCCGCGGCCTTCTTCAGGATCCCGAAGGCGCGGATTAATTCCGGCGGCATGGTGTCCTTGCCGATGGCAAAGTGAATCAGGGAACGCGCGGTTTGCGCGCCGTAGTAGCGGTCTACCGGGACTTCAATCTTGCCCATGCTGTCGGATTCGGTGCGGGTGGGAACTGATTTGGCGAACGAGGTAGGTTCAGACATGTGCTACTCCTGGGAGCGATGCAACCTAGTGTAGCAGGCTGGCCACGGATCGGCGGTCCCAGGAAAGTGGAGGAGCCCGGCGGTGCTGCAGGGCGCGGAAAGGAATTCTTAGCGCGCCGTCCGGTGATCCCCTTGTAGCAGCTTCTCGCGGGAAAACTTATGGCGCTTTTCGCCATAGACCAGATGAAACAACAAAACCAGCGCGAGATCGATGCTCAGCATGCAAAACGCGAGAATGGCAAATGGTGACACGGAGAATCCTCGTTCCTACAGGCGATCCGTTGACACCCACAGAGTAGTTTGGCCGGGTTTAGAAAGTCCGGAGGCGTTCGTGAGGAATTTGTTAGGAAAAACGCCGCGAACAATTAGAATCAGCAGTAGCAGATTGACGCGTTGGACCAAAGAATAGGATGCCTCACTATGATGAAACGGCGCGAATTCCTGGCCGGTGGAGCAACAGCATGCCTGATGACGAGCGCCATGCGCGCGCGGGCGGCGGACGTGAAACGATTCAGACTCGGCGTGATCACGGATGAAGTGACCCAGGATTTAGAGAAGGCGCTGGCATGGGCCAAGGGTTATCGGCTGGAGTGGGTGGAGCTTCGCAACGTCTGGGGAAAGTACATCACGGAATTTACGCCCGACGAAGTGAAACGCGCCAAGGACTTGCTCGCAAAATACGGCCTGCGCGTCTCCGTGCTGGATTCAAGCTATTTCAAAACCAAGTTGCCGGGCACCATTTCGGATTTCGCCGAAGGCAAGGGCGATTTCGCCGCGAACGAGCACGAAAATCAGGAAGCTCTGCTCGAGAGGGCCTTCGCGCGCGCCAAGGATTTCGGAACGGACAAGGTGCGCATCTTTTCCTTCTGGCGCGTGGCCGATCCTGATACGGTTTTCGATCGCGTTGCAAAAGAGTTGGACAAGACGGCGGAGATCGCCAAGCGTGAAGGCATCCGTTTGGTGCTGGAGAATGAGTTTGCCTGCAATGTGGCCACGGGCGAGGAGAGCGCGGCCATGTTGAACGCGGTGAAGGCGCCGGCTCTGGGGCTGAATTGGGATCCGGGCAACGCGTATGCCGCCGGCGAAATGAGACCCTTCCCAGACGGCTATACCCTGCTGGATAAGAAGCGCATCTGGCACATGCACCTGAAGGATGTGGAAGGCACCGGAGCTAACTGGCGTCCCATTGGCCGCGGACAGATTGATTATGTCGGGCAATTCCGCGCCATCCTGAAAGATGGATTCAACGGCACGATGTCGCTGGAAACGCATTATCTGAACGCGGCGAAGGACAAAGAAGCGTCGAGCCGCGAATCCATGGACGGATTGTTGAAAGTAATTCGGGAGGTTTGACGCTCCCGGCCTGCGCGCGCGCCAAATCATACTTGATTGCAAGACCGCCTTTGAGAGAAATCCTGTAAGGGTGAGGGAGCAAGACCATGAGATTCACGCGAAGGGAGTTTGTCGCCGCGAGTACCTGCGGCGCGGCCAGCCTGGCGCTGCGCCGATTTGCCTGGGCCGCGGAATCGAAAGAGCGATTGCCGCTGGCCTTTTCTACCTTGGGATGTCCGGCCTGGGAATGGCTGAAGATTCTGGAGTTCGCGGAATCACACGGGTTCGCGGCAATCGAACTCCGCGGCCTGATGGGCAGCATGGATTTGCCTTCGCGGCCGGAATTTGCGCCGGAACGCATCGTGCAAAGCAAGAAAGAAGTCGCCGCGCACGGCCTGAAGATCGCCAACATCGGCAGCTCCTCCGCGCTCCATGACGCCGACCCCACAAAGCACGCGCAGCAATTGGCGGATGCGAAGCGCTTTATCGACCTGGCGTCCTCGCTGGGTTCGCCGTATGTGCGTGTCTTCGGCAACGAGATTAAGGGTCCGAAGGAGGAAGTGGTGGCGCGCGTGGCCGCAGGCCTGCATGAACTCGGCGAATACGCCGGGCCGCGGGGCGTGACGGTGATTATCGAATCGCATGGCGATTTCGTCGATTCGCCGACGCTCAAGGAGGTCCTGACGCGCGCCGATTCACCCCACGCCGCGCTGCTCTGGGACGCGCACCACACCTACGCCGATGGGCATGAGCAGCCGGAGTACACGGTTCACGAACTGGGCTCCTGGATCCGCCACACGCACTTGAAGGATTCCGTGCCGGTCGGCAAGGAACGTAAATATGTGCTCACGGGCCGGGGCGACGTGCCCATCCAGCGGCAAGTCCAGGCGCTCCAGAAAATCGGCTACACGGGGTATTTCTGCTTTGAGTGGGAAAAGGCTTGGCATTCGGACCTGCAGGACCCGGAAATCGCCTTCGCGGACTACGCCAAGGTCGTCGGTGGCTACTTTCAGTAGAGGGGGGCAGGGACCAGTACTAGGAGGAGGCAGTGACCGGGAGGGCGCAATGCGGCCTCGCTGAGTGCTCCCTTTCTTGACTTAGGCAAGAAGTGCCGAAATAATGGAAAGGCATGAGCGTACGCGCGGGAGGTGCAGAAGAAATGTTCCTTGATGTCAAGGATCTTGCCGTCCGCAAAGTGCACATCCGGAAGAGTTACGCTCCGGGAAGCATTGATTACGGCCTGAACGAAGTTAAACAGTCGGGGCCGCTGGAAGTAAATGCCACGGCGGAACTCCTGGAAGGCCAGATTCGGGTCACCGGCGAGCTGCAAACCAGGATCGAAATGGTTTGTGCCCGCTGTTTGGAACCCGTGATCGAGGAAGTTCACCGGGATTTTGACCTTTTCTATCAACCGCTCCTCAAGGGGACGCCGAATGATGAGGAGCGGTTGAAAGATGACGACACGGAGATCGGATTTTTTGAAGGAGAAGGCCTGTTCCTGGCCGATGTGCTGAAGGAGCAGGTGCTACTGTCTTTGCCGATGAAAGTGATCTGCCAGAGCGATTGCCGGGGGTTGTGCCCGCACTGCGGGGCAAACCTCAATCAGGAGCAGTGCCGGTGTGAGCGGCACACCAGCGACCCGCGGCTCGCTCCCCTCGCGCGGCTGAAACAGGACTGGCTCAAGAAACAATAGATAGATTTCCGGGCGGAATGCCCATAGAATCCGACCTTGTTCGGTGAGGCGTTGTGTGCCACTGCGAGCGAGGCGAGAACAAGGAAAAGTGTAATGCCTAACCCAAAACGACGACATTCCAAGATGCGCAAGAACAAGCGGAGAGCGCACGATCACCTGTTCGCGCCCGCGCTGGCCAAATGCCCGAACTGCCACGAAATGAAACAGCCGCACCATGCCTGTTCGCATTGCGGCTATTACCGGGGACGGCCGGTTCACGACGTGAAGTAAGGATTGGCGTCAGCCGTTTTCGGGGTGCTGACCCCAAGGGGCGGTTGCTCGGACCAGGCATCAGCAAGCCGGCACGGCCAACAGCGTGCCTCTGTTGCGATCTCGGAGTCTGCGGAACAAGAATCCCATGATCACAATCGCCGTGGATGCCATGGGGGGTGACCACGCACCCCGTCCGGAGGTGGAGGGGAGTGTGTTGGCGGCGCGAGAGTACGGCGTTCGCGTTCTCCTGGTGGGGCAGCCGAACGTGGTTCGCGCGGAATTAACCAGGCATTCGCGGCCGGCGGTGCCCATTGAGATTGTTCCGGCCAGCGAGGTGATCACCATGGAAGATCACCCGGCGCAGGCCTTCCGCCGGAAGAAAGACAGTTCGGTTCACGTGGGCGCGCGGCTGGTGCAGGAGCGAAAGGCGGACGCGTTTGTCAGCGCGGGAAACACGGGCGCGGTGATGACCGCGGCCAAGTTCATCATGGGCACGCTGCCTTCGGTGGATCGTGTAGCGCTCGCGGCGCCGTTTCCAAATGCGCGCGGCGGCGTTTCGGTGCTGCTGGATGTGGGCGCCAATGTGGACTCGAAACCCGAGCATCTGCTGCAGTTCGGGGTGATGGGCGAGATCTACTATCGGGTCACCTTCGGGAGCCGCAAGCCGCGCGTGGGTTTGCTTTCCGTTGGCGAGGAAGAGACCAAGGGGAATGAGTTGACGCGAGCCGTCTACGACCGCTTGAAAGCTCTGCCGATGCATTTTGTCGGCAATGTGGAAGGCGGCGACCTGTTCAGCGGCAAGGTGGACGTGATTGTGTGTGACGGGTTCGTGGGCAATATCGCTTTGAAGATCTGCGAAGGTTTGGCCATGGAGATCGTGAAATTCCTTCGTAAGACCTATAAAAGCTCGTTCGCTTCGCAGGTTGGCTATCTGTTGTCGAAAGGCGCGATGAAGGGCATCCGGCAGAAGATGGATTATGCGGAGTACGGCGGAGCGCCGCTATTGGGCGTCCGGGGCGTGTGCGTGATCGGTCACGGAAGATCGAACGCGAACGCGGTGAAGAATGCCATTCGTGTCGCGGCCGGTCTGGCGCGCGCGCGCGTCAATGAACGGATCGAACAGGAACTATCCCTGACGCAGGTGAAGGCGTAACGTCTGGAGAGGGAGTCGAGTATGGGAAAAGTAGCGTTTATGTTTCCCGGGCAAGCGTCGCAATACCCGGGTATGGGCAAAGAGCTGGCGGAAAAGTATCCCGCGGCACGCGCCGTCTTTGAAGAAGCGGATAATGCGCTGGGCTTCTCTATTTCCAAAATGTGTTTTGAAGGCACCGAAGAGGAATTGAAGCTCACGGCGAACACCCAGCCGGCCATCCTGACCGTGTCGGTAGCGGCGTATCGCGTGGTGGCGGAAAACGGTCTTGCACCGGACTTTGTCGCTGGGCACAGCCTGGGCGAGTATTCGGCGCTCGTGGCGGTTGGCGCGTTGAACTTTTCGGACGCGGTGCGCCTGGTGCGCAAACGCGGTCAGTATATGCAGGACGCTGTGCCCGCGGGACAAGGCGGCATGGCTGCGATCATGGGTATTTCCCCGGCAGTGGTGCAGGATGCGTGCAAACGCGCGGCGATGGGCGAGATTTGCACGCCCGCCAACCTGAATTCGCCCGAGCAGACCGTGATTTCCGGCCATGCCAGCGCCGTGAAGCGCGCCGTCGAGATTGCTTCGCAGCTCGGCGCGAAGCGCTCCATGATGCTGGCGGTTTCCGCGCCGTTCCATTCGGCGCTGATGAGGCCGGCGCAGGAAAAGCTGGAAAAGGATTTGCGCGCAACCTCGTTCGCCGACCTGCAAGTGCCGCTGGTCACCAATGTGGATGCGGATACCATTCGCAAGGGCGACGAAGCGCGCGAAGCCCTGATTCGCCAAGTGACCATGCCCGTCCGCTGGCAAGAGTCCATGCGCCTGCTGCTCGATGAGGGCGTGAACACCTTCCTTGAGGTGGGTCCCGGCCGCGTGCTGACCGGCTTGATGCGCCAGATCGAACGCTCCGTGGCTTCACTGAACGTGGAAGACGAAAAAAGCCTGCAGACCACAGTGGAAAAGATTGCCGGCGCAAAGAGCGACTCAGACTGAAGAAGTGGCTAGAAGTCATCTCATAAATGGTGGCAACGGGGGTCGGAGCTTCAGCACCGACATTAAGACCCAGCAAAAACTGGGCTTTAGCCCCTGAGGGAACTCTTCTCTTCGCTCCCCGACCATTTATGAGAAAACCTCTAGCGGCTAGTGGCGAGCTGAGGAAGAACAATGTTCAGTCTTAAGGACAAAGTAGCCGTCGTAACCGGGGCCTCGCAGGGCATTGGCCGCGAAACGGCGCTAGCCCTGTCCGAAGCCGGCGCCAAAGTTGTTGTGGCCGCGCGTAACGAAGAGAAGCTGGCGGCGCTGGTGCTGGAAATCACCGGGAAGGGCGACGAAGCGTTTGCCGTGAAGCTCGACGTGGCGGACGCGGAGCAGACCAAGGCGGCCTTCAAGACCATCCTGGAAAAGTTCGGCAAGGTGGACATCCTGGTGAACAATGCTGCCATCACCCGCGACGGCTTGGCCATACGCATGAAGGCCGACGACTGGGACGCGGTTCTGCGCACCAATCTGACCGGGGCGCATCTGTGCATCCAGCAGGTCCTTTCGGGAATGATGAAAGCGCGCGCGGGCCGCATCATTAACATCGCTTCGGTGGTGGCGCGGATGGGCAACGCCGGGCAAGCCAATTATGTGGCCGCGAAGGCGGGCCTGATTGGCTTGACGAAAGCCCTGGCCATCGAAATTGCTTCGCGCAATATCACGGTGAACGCGGTAGCTCCAGGCTTCATTGAGACGCCCATGACGGACGTTCTCTCTGACAAGGTAAAGGAAGAGCTGAAGGTGCGCATTCCCCTGGGGCGTATGGGTAGCGGCCGCGATGTAGCCGCCGCCATCGTGTTTCTGGCGAGCGACGAGGCCTGCTACATCACCGGCCACGTCCTCGACGTGAACGGCGGCATGTATCTGGCCTGAGCAGGTGGGATTATGCCAAATGGAAAACCCGGCGATCATCCTTTCACCGACATCATTTCATGGAAGAAGAGGACGCTTTCGGAAGAAATCGACAAACTAATCACCGAAATCGTTCAGCTGGGAGGGACAAAGGAGCTCGAACAGTCTTTCAACCTCTTTTCTCCGCCGCCGTTTTCGCAGTTCCAGCGATCCTTAGAGGAGATTCGAGATCGGCTGGTGAACGAAGCCAGGGAGCGAGGCTGGGAAGTCTAGTAGTCTATTTGTGGGCCTCAGATTTAGCTTGGCTTAAGTTGACCTTGTGGGGCAGGGAAAGTAGACTTGGCAGGTTACCTTAGCAAGTCAAGAAGAGTTTGTAGGACGGCCTCCGGGCCGGAATACGGTGCAAAGCAGTAATACTACGAACATGCGACATCGGGTCGCGGAGGAATGGGCATGGCCAGCGTGGAAGAACGCGTAAAGCAGATCATCGTCGAGCAGCT
>Ga0209517_10002179_pt1 | contig 28069 bp, 23 predicted proteins | sample PeaSoiMetSII2010_FD_187695 | JGI IMG/M metagenome (GOLD analysis project Ga0209517, IMG submission 187695) | Peat soil microbial communities from Weissenstadt, Germany - SII-2010 (SPAdes) (version 2) | ecosystem: Environmental > Terrestrial > Soil > Wetlands > Peat | place: Germany...
GAGACGGGCGTCGTGACCTTCATGCGATGGCCGAACGATGTGATGCTGCAGGGAAAGAAAGTCGCCGGAGTCATAGCTGAAGCCAGCTATCGAGGGGAAACCCTTTCGCACGTCGTGGTCGGGATTGGAATAAACTGTAACTTCAGGGCCGAGTCGTTGGGGGAACTGGCGGGCTCTTCCACCACATTGATGGATTACCTGGGAAGGCCAGTTGACCTAGCTGGACTGCGGGACAGGATTCTTTCCTGCCTTGCACCTCTCTATCGCGATTGGTCGCTTGGTAGGGCGGCTGTCAAGATCTTGGAATCGAGGGGCCACATTTCAACCATCGGCAAGAGAGTGGAGGTCAAGCTCAGTAATGGCAGCACCCTTGTCTGCAGGGCGACAAACATTGACAGGAACGGCGGCCTGGTTGTTGAGCGAGACGGCCAGGAGGCACTGCTCAGGGCAGAGGATGTGGAACGGCTGAAGGAACTCGGAGAGCCCGCTTAGGTCACTGAAGAAGCAGGCAACCACAAAAAGAACTATAAGCTGAAACCTGATTGTGAAGCTTCGTGCGTCCGGTAGCGGTGATAGGTTGTGGCTTGACAAAGTTCGGAAAGCGTGAAGAGGGCGTCGTTAAGCTACTTTCCGAAGCTTCCTTGCGTGCACTCAGCGATTCGAAGACAGAGCAAGAGAGATTCGACGGCGTCTTCGTAGCAAACATGGGCAGCGGGGAGTTCGAGGGAAAGACTGGCATCCACAACGGGCTCATAAGCGACTTGGCGCTGGAGCCCGCATTCGGGACCAAGGTAGAGAACACCAGCGGTAGCGGTGGGACGGCCTTCATGTTGGGGTGGCTATCGGTCGCGAGTGGACAAAGCGACATGGTGCTGGTGGCGGGAGCAGAGAAGATGACCTCTGTCTCCACGGACATGGCCACCGAGATAATAGCGACGCTGACTCACGAGGAGGAGTTCAAGCAGGGCATAACGCTCCTCTCCTTTGCGGGGATGACGGCGCGGCATTATATGGAAAGGTACGGAGCTCCCAGGGATGCGATTGCAAAGGTCGCCGTCAAGAACCACGCCAACGGGGCGCTGAACCCCAATGCGCAGTTCCAGAAACCCGTAACCCTGGAACAGGTTCTGACGTCTCCAATGATTGCAGACCCCCTCAGACTCTATGACTTTTGTCCCATCACTGATGGGGCGGCGGCCCTGGTCCTCGTTCCCGCGGATAGGGCGAGCAGCTTCACGGACAAGGCCGTCAAGATTTCGGGCGTGGCGGGGGCGACCGACACTCACGTTGTCCACGAGCGCCAGGATTTGACGGTGCTGAAGTCTGTGAAGCTCGCCGGCGAGCGAGCCTACAGGATGGCAGGAAAGAGTCCGACAGACATCCAGGTCGCCGAGCTCCACGACATGTTCACCCTTATGGAGATCATTCTATCCGAGGACCTTGGGTTCTTCGGGAAGGGTGAGGGATGGAAGGCCGTAGAAGACGGACTTACGGAAAGAGGTGGCAGACTTCCCATAAACACCAGCGGAGGACTCAAGTCTCGGGGTCACCCCATAGGAGCTACTGGCGTGGCCCAGCTGGTAGAAATCACACAACAACTCCAAGGACGATGTGGCGCACGTCAGGTTAGAGCCGACGTCGGGCTTGCGTGCAACGAGGCGGGTTTCGGCAACAGCGCGGTCGTGAGCATCCTGGAGAGGGTCTGAGGTGAGCCTCACCGAACTGACGGCGTCCATGTGCTCATCGTGCGGCCACACAACGGTCTACACGCATAGTCGCTGCCCTAATTGTAGGGGTGTCGGCTTCGTTGAAGTCCGGTTCAAAGAGGGGCGCGTGCTCACTTATACGATTCTCAGCGCCACCAGACCCGGTTTTGGGAGGCCGCTGATTCTCGCCATGGTTGAATTCGAGAACGCGGTGAGGGCAGTCGGCCAACTGGACGGGGCGGAGCCGCGGACGGGTTCACGGGTCAGAGTCTCGCACGGCCAGCTAAGCGAGAAAGAGGGCGTCATCTCCACAGGTTTGAAGTTCGTTCCTGCGGACTAGGTGCGATCGAGGAGTCCATCTCTCGATGTTCCGCGTCGGGAGACCGAAAGCCCTAGCGATTGTCGGATTCTCACTCTTGAGAATCGAGCTCAGTAGATATAAGGAGAGCCCGACGCCTCACTGCCATGTCGTCAAGATGGGCACCTCCTGAAGATGTAACCCTCAAAGAAGTCAAGATCAATGTCGAGGACCTAGAACCGATACTCCGAGGTCTTGAGTCTCCTCTGCTCTCAAAGGAGTATCCCCCGAGGTACCTGACGCTGCCCAACGGTGAAGAGATGGTTGTCAGAAGGGCGCGCATTGAAGAGGCGCCGGTTGTCATGCAGACAGCAAAGAAACTCTTCGACCACGCCGTTGACTTTTACGATGTCGTTGCGCCCAGAGTCTACGCCGAATTCGCAGCGTGGTACCGGCACAGGATAAAGGACCACGCCTCTCTCCTAGGCGTAATCGACGGCGAGCTTGCGGCGATAGCAAACTTCAGGCTCTTTGATGACAATACGGTCGTGAGCCTGCACACGATGACGTTCAAGAGACGGGCTGGGATTGGCTCTTTGATGTATGTCGCGAAGATGGAATACGTGTTCGACTACATGGGCGTCAAGGAGTGGTGGGCGACCTACGAAAGCTACACGGGATTGAGATACTGGGCATTGAAGCTGGCTCAGAACGAGAAGCCTTACCCACAAAACCAACACGAACTTGGTGGCGCGCGCATCTACTACAATACTAAGGACGACTGGGAAAGGCTCGTAAAGCCAATGTTCGAAGACAAGCTGGGTAAGCGCCCCGTTCCCAAAAAGCTCCTTGCTGCCTCTCAAATAATTAGAACTCCCGCAAAGATAGAAGTCTGAGTGGAGCTAAACGCTTGGCTTGCGAACGAGCAATTCCGCTGGTTTAGGGGGCCTAGCTCTATCCGTTGCTCATCCTGGAGGACTTTCTTTTCGTCGCAAAGGCTGCTGCCGGCACGACGACAATAACGACTACAGCAGCTCCTAGAAGAGCGTAGGAGACGAAATCCTCCCTGCTACCTGGGGTTATGGAAGTGATTTGATGGTAGTTTGTGACGTACAGGTTCCCGTTCGCTTGGTCCACTGACATCTCGTAAGCTCCATAGCTCAGCTTGAATGTTGATACGACGGTTCCGGAGGAGGGATCAACCTCCGATATGAGCGACCCTGGCTTTGTCGCCACGTACAGGATGTTGTTCTTTTGGTCGAAGGCAATCGAAAACGTGCCGTTGGAGATGGCTGGAGCTATCTGGATCGTCCGTTCGACGGCGTCGGTCCGGGTATTAATCGCAACTACGTAGTTCTGGTCGGTTGTAGAATATAGCACGCCAGTCGAGGTGTCGAGCGCGAGATCCGATGGATACGACGAATTCGGCAGCTGAATCGTCTTGATGACCGTAAGGTTAGTCGCCGAGACGGCCGATATGGACGCTGAGAGGTAATTCGCTACATAGACCACCTGAGAATTCTGGTCGACGGCCATCCCCTCGGAGAAGCTCCCGAGTCTAACCGACGAGATTGTGGCGCCTGAACCGGAATTGATTGCTATCAGGCCGTGCTGGGTGCTGACGAAAAGCCTGTTCAGCGCTGCGTCGAATGCAATATTGTAGGCCGGGGCGCTGACGGTCATGTTCCTGACAAAGTCTCCGGCTTCTCCGCTGTAAACGAATATAGAATTTGAACTTGAGTTGGAGCCGAGAGCATAAACCACGTCGTTGGCTTCGTCTATGGCCATTTCTCCCGGTATCCCGGGGAAGGGAACGCCGTTGACTACTTGCCCTGAAGAGCCGTTGATCTCCTCGAACGAATAGCCTGCGGGCGGATAGAAGCCCGACACCGCGTCGACGTATATCAAGTCAGAGCCGGGATTAATCACTATCGACCTAGGCCAAGACCTCCCGACGGGTATGTTGTCGGCCACTTGTGGTTGCGGGGTCGTTTCGTAAGCAGCTAGCAACAGGATGACGACCAACGCAATCGCACCTACAGGAGCGATTCTCATCCTTTGGCCACTCCCCGCAGCCCTGAGCCGCGGGAGCATTTGTGGCCCTCGAAATCCGACTCAATCATTATTCGATTACCAGACGAAAATCAACGGACTTCACGAGGAGCAAGCCAAACACAACCCGATTCCTTATGTTAATTCTCAAGTCTGATAATCGTGTTTCCCTCTTAAATACTTCACACCACACTATTGAATCTGAGGTCAGAGCATGGTGCCAACAAAGAAAAGGTCGGCTGTAACAACAACAGAGTCGGTTCTGGTAGTACTGGTGATCGTTATGGCAGCCATAGCCGGCTACGCTTACGTATCCAGACCGACATCATCGACCACAACTACGACAATCACACCCGCTATATCGAATACGTTGTCCAAGCTGAAGGTGGGAATGATAGTTCCGATCGCCGCATCAGATGACTCGTGGAACTACCAGGCTGAGCATTCAATCCAGGTGCTCCAGAAGGTATACAATTTCTCCTTGAGCATTACCGAAAATGAGTTCACAGGGACGGCGGCGCAACCTACAGCTCAGCAATATGCAGGGTCGGGATACAATGTGGTCATCCTGCAAGGCAACCAATATCAAGTGATGGCCAACACGATCGCGCCCCAATATCCAAAGACACTGTTCGTCTGCGTGGACTGTTTCCAAGCTAACTACTCCAACGTATTCAGGATATGGTACGACCTCGGCGGCGGCGGGTTCATCGAAGGGTTCATGGCCGGGATGCTGACCCACACGAACACCCTGGGCCTGATTGGCGGAGGCAGAATTGCTTCCATCTGGGCGGGCCACGAAGGGTTCAAGCTGGGCGCATTGTACGCGAATCCAAACGTAAAGTTCACAGAAAAGTTCGAAGCGATGTCATGGGCTGACTCCGCCGGGGCTCAGAGCGACGCTACCCTGATGTACACGAACGGCGCCGACGTCGTATTCTCGTCGGGAGACGGCATTGACGTCGGCGTGGTGGGGGCCGCCCTAGCGGCGACTAACGCATCGGGCTATTCGACCACGACCCATGGCCTCAAGATTTGGGCGACGACCGTTTACGCAAACGAGACCCAGGCCAAACCAGCCGCGGACCCAGTGTTGCTGGGCTCGATCATCGTGAACTGGGCCCCATTGTTCAACGACGCCCTCGTTGCCTATGCGAGCGGCAGCTCGTCGTTCGGCTACGTGAGCGCGACGATGGACTCTGGGCTCATCCAGGTGCAACCAGGACCAATGGTGCCAACGAATATCGCGGCGGAGGCAATGAAACTGCAGAGCCTGATAGTCCAGGACTCTATCACCCTGTCCACTGCGACAAACCCGGCCACAGCAGACCCGCTCTGTTTCGACCAGCCCACTCTAGCACAGTGCGCGGACACGAGCGTCGCAAACGCGGCAATGCAGGCGAACTACCTGCCCCCGCTGTCAAGTCTTTAAAGGCGCAGTTCAGTCGCCAAACTAGTTGGCGCGCGGAATGAGGGCTGACAGCAGGGGCCGGACTTGGCTCCTGTATGCCGCCTACTACGCGGCCGCCATCGCGATAGGCATAGTTGTCGGGCTAGCGGTAGTCGCATTTGCCGGCGGAAACGTGGGACTCGCGCTGTCCACCCTTCTAACCGGGCCTATAACGACTTCTGCGGGAATCCAGCAGATATTCGTTAGATTCATCATCTTGTGTTTGATTGGCTTGGGCGTTGGTCTGGCCCTCAAAGCCGGGCTTTGGAACATCGGCGGGCAGGGGCAGATGGTCATCGGGATGGTGATGGTCTTCGTGGTGTTCACGTACATGCGCTCTCTGGCATCGCCGCTTCTCTTCTTCCTGATAATCGTGGCTGCGGCTCTGGGCGGACTCGCTTGGATCGTCGTTCCCGTAGTACTCAAGACGAAGGTCGGCGCTAATGAGATCGTTGTGACCTTGCTGTTGAACATCGTCGCCTCGAACTTTGGTTTGTACATGATAAACGGCCCGATACGCGGCCCCCAATCATTCGGCTACCCGATCACGGCGACCTTGCCAGCGAACCTGCGGCTCCCGCTTACTTTCGCAGTGCCCATTGTTGTCGCCGTGGGGATAGCCCTGTACTTGCTCGTGGAGCGGACATCCTTCAACTTGGAAGCAAACACAGTTGGGGAGAGCACCGTGACGGCAAGGTATGCCGGAGTCGGCGTGACCAAGGTGATCACGGTCACCATGCTCGTCGCCGGCGCACTTGCAGGGTTGGCGGGCGCCTTCCTCGTGATGGGCTACCTTTACCACCTAGATGCCGGGCAGTTTTCCACCAACTATGGTCTTCTTGCTATCATAGTGGCCCTTCTTGGCCGCAAGAGCATGCTCGGTATCACCCTTGCGTCGCTGCTATTCGCCTATGTCACGATAGGCGTCGAAGAGATGGCGGTCGTGACGGGCGTCCAGAGCTCAATCGAGTTCGCGATTGAGGGTATCATGCTCATAACGGTACTGTTCGCCTCTTATCTAATCGATAGGTCGAAACTAAGATGAGCGTAGCACTTTCGGACGTAGTCGTCGGGGTCTTCTATGCTACTCTCAGCCTCTCGCCCCTAATCTTGTTCGCATGCATGGGTGAAATCATCGCGGAAAAGTCGGGCGTGGCTGACTTGGGGATAGAAGGCATCATGCTCATGAGCGCGTTCGTTACGTTCGCCATCGACATCTTGACCAGAAGCCCGTGGCTCGGGATTCTCGCTGGTGTGTCGGTCGGTGTTGTGATGGGTGCCTTCTACGGCTACTTGGCCATCGGCGTCTATCTCGACCAGATCGCATCGGGTCTAAGCCTATACCTGTTCGGTCTCGGCTTCTCATACGTGCTCTTTGTGGTGCTCTCGAACAAATACGCCGGCACTTTCCCCAATTTCATCAACATAGGCACCATATACATCCCGGGGCTCAGCGCTCTGCCCATCTTAGGGAGGGTGCTCTTTCAGCAGAATATTCTGGTATACGTCGCGCTCGCGCTCGTTCCGACCACGGCATATTTTCTCCAGCGGACGAGAATCGGCCTGCAGATCAGGGCGGTGGGGGAGAACCCTAGGGCGGCCGACACCATGGGCATCAACGTGAAACGCGTCAGGTTCGAGGCGATTCTGATCGGCACCTTCCTCGCCGCTCTTGCTGGAGCGTACTTCGAGATAGGCTACCTGCAGACGTTCCAATTCGACATCATAATGGGCAGAGGGTTCGTCGCGCTGGTCATGGTCTACTTCTCAAACTGGAACCCCTACAAGGCCTTGGTCGCAGCCCTGGGTTTTGAGGCGGTGAACGCGACCCAGACCGAGATAGTTTCGCTTGCCGGGCCATCGCTCCAGCTGAGTTCCACCCTTTTCAACATCCTCCCATACGTTTTCGTATTGGCGCTGATACCAATCATGGGCAGACACGCTAGAGCTCCAAAGTACATGCTCGTTCCTTACAAGAAATCCTAGAACGGAGTGGTGCGCGCCTTGGAAAACAAGCCGGAAGCCATAGTCCTGGAAGCCAAGGAGGTAACAAAGAAGTTCGGCAGCCTCGCGGCCCTCGACCATGTGGATTTCAAGCTCATGAAGGGCGAGATCCAAGCGCTTCTTGGGGAGAACGGAGCCGGGAAGTCGACACTCTGCAACGTATTCTTGGGTCTGCTGAAAGCGGATCAGGGCGAGATCCTCGTCAAGGGCAAGCCCGTCAGGTTCTCCTCGCCGAAGGACGCAATGAGGTCGGGCATCGGGATGGTCCACCAGGACTTGATGGTGGTCCCGAACATGTCTGTCATCGAGAACCTGAGCCTAGTCCTAGAACCTGACTACAGGAAACCTCTCGTGCCCGTCGGGGAAGTGAAGCAGAAGCTGATCGCGATGGAAGAAGCCTACGGCGTGTCCGTCGACCCCGACGCTATCATCGAAAACCTGTCTGTGGGCGAACGCCAGATAGTCGAGATTCTAAAGTGCCTGTTCATCGGAGCCGATATCTTGCTTCTGGATGAGCCCACAAGCTACCTGACTGGGATAGAGACCCAGAAACTCTTCGAGAGCTTGCGGAAGATGACTTCGGAGGGGAAGTCAATCGTCTTCGTGACCCACAAGATTGACGAGGTGATGGAGCTCGCGGACAGGATAACTGTCATGAGACATGGGAAGGTGGTCGGTACGAGAAAGAAATCGGATGTTAGCGAGGACGAGCTTGACAGGATGATCCTCGGAAGAGAGCTCGTGCGCCAAGTCCAGAAGGCGGAAATGAATGCTGGGAACCCCGTCCTCCAAGTCGTGGACGTTTCAGCCAACAACGACTTGGGCGTCCCAGCCGTGAGGGACGCCTCCTTTGATGTCAGGGCTGGGGAGATCCTCTGCATCGCCGGAGTGTCAGGCAATGGCCAGAGGGAACTCGACGAAGTGATAACTGGAATGAGGAAGGCTACCAGGGGCAAGGTGATCTTGAACGGCAAGGAGATAAGCAACAGGTCGCCAGATGAGGTTCGAAGGGATGGAGTGGCTCATGTTTGTGAGGAGCATAGGATGGGGTTTGTGTTCAATTTCAGCCTAAAGGACAACCTGATTCTTTCTCCATCCGTCGCGGAGAAGTTCAAGACGGGAATCTTTCTCGACGAGAGGAAGCTTAGGGCGCAAACTAAGGAATTGATCAAAAAATTCAACGTCGTCGCAGAATCCGAGGATGCGCTGCTCGGCTCCCTGAGCGGAGGAAACCGACAAAAGTTCCTGCTTGCAAGAGAACTCTTCTTGGAGCCTAAGGTGATAATGGCCAACAATCCGACCAAGGGCCTGGACATAGGCGCTGCCCAAGACATCAGGGCCGCGCTGGTGAAGGAGAGGGACAAGGGAAAAGCCCTGATTGTGATATCGACGGACCTGGACGAAATACTGCAGATCGCTGACAGGATCGCGGTCATGAACGCAGGCAGAATAGAAAAGGAGATGGACGCGAAGAACGTGAACCTCCAGGAACTGGCGCACTACATGACGACGACGAGTTCCGGGATATTTTCCGCCACGTCGGCGACGGACTAGGTCGTACGATCATTCAAGGGGTGAGGGCGCCCATGAAAGCTCTGACAGATCTGCCATCGCCTTTACCAATCATATCTTCAACCGCTGCGACGGCCACAAGCGCGCCCAGAGACATATCCAGCCCTGACGTGTGACCCCTAGTTGCAATCCTCGTTAAGGCGTCCGTCAGTCTATCCGGGCTAGAGGACAAAGAAACCAGCAAATCTTCCATCTCCTCATCCACGTAACCCTGCGAGGCGTACGACAGAAGCATTGCGCTTTCCCTCACGGTTTCACCGATGAGATCTTCAATTTCTAACTCAATCAGACCCCAGTCGTTCCACTTGGCCAACTGGTTATAGGCGGCGGTGAATCCGGCAAGAAAATCGTCACCGCTCGGCGTGAATCCATTTCCCCTGCCAATCAATAGCGCATATTCTCCTCGAAGCATCTCTTTGCCGCCTTTCAATCCGGTGTCGCACCTCGTCAATGATGAAACGAACTTTCCCAAATTATCGTCTTCTGGTAGGAGCCAGCCCTCGGGAGAGGCTTGGTATAGCATCTTGAGAGTAGCAGCCGCCCGCTGTAGAGCACGAAGATCTGGAAGTCTCAATTCTTCCGCGCGAGGTTCGTCGGACCTATTTGCATAGGTCTGAGAGTCAAGCAGCGCGATTACAAGATTGCCGATGATAAGCTCACCTGGTGCAATCCTACAACCATCGCCGAGCTTCACCAGTTCCTGAAAGCTCCTATCAACGCTCACGTTGACGGTTATCGGCGACTTCAGCGCGCCGCTTAGAACGACGACGAGAGAATCTGGGAATTCTAGATAGATTGCCTTCGGAAAAATCCTTCTCACCTTCCCGTGCGCGTGAAGGGACATCGTCCTCTTGGCCAGGCCGCCCGAGACTGACGCTTGAAGAATCATAATCCGTACTTGTCAACGTAGACCTTGAATGCGTCCTTGAACGCGCCCATGGGAAAAGAAACCACGCCGGCACCTATCTGGCCCAATCCAGCCTTCCTGTGGGCGATGCCCGTGTTTATGGTGGGTACTATTCCCGTCTTCACCACCTTTCTGATGTCGATGCCCGTGGGCGTCCCCTTGAAGCCCAGGAACGGGATTTGGAAGTACTTGTGTTTGCTATAGGTTATCTCATACATCTTGTTCGTAACGTCCAGCGCTCCTTGGACGCTCCCGCCGACCCAAGATACTATCGCTGGTGCGGAAGCCATGGCGAAGCCACCGAACCCGGCGGTCTCGGTGATCGCGCTATCGCCGATGTCCGGGTTCCCATCGGCCTCCTTGAACCCAGGGAATAGCACCCCTTTTGGGACAGGAGCGGCTGCGGTGAACCATCTTTGCCCCAGGGAGCTCACCCAGATCCCGACGTCCGTACCATTTCTCGAGAGCGCTGTCACGATGGTGCTGTGCTCGACGCCGTCTCCCGCTAGCGACATCGCCTTCGCCGCCGCCATGTTGATGTTCAGCATCATGAAATCGTTCTCCTTGATGAATTGCGTCACCTCATGGAGGGATTTTGCGTCGAAGCCGGTCATGACCAGGTAGGGAGCAATTTGTCTCGCGAAGAGGCAGGTAGTGGCCACGCATCTGTTGTGGCACTCATCTCCCATGGTGAGGCCCTGCGCAATCAATGGTTTGATTGGCAGTCCGCCGGTGTCTTCCTTCAGCTTCTTGATCGTCGCCTGTAAGACTGGAGCGAGCTTCTCCGACATCCATCTTAGCTTGGTGAGCACCTCCTTGCTGTATGCGCCGTATCTGAGCACCTTGCCTATGCCCTCGTTCATGTTGGAATACGTCTTTGTACCGTATCGTTTGTCTTCCAGTTCGAAGACGGGCATGCTCGGCGAGATTACGCCGGCCATCGGGCCGACCGCGTTATAGGAGTGGGTGCACTCCAGATTCACCTCACCGGCCTTGACAAGAGCAGCGGCTTCCCTTTCGCTCTCTGCCCATCCCTCGTATAGGACCGCGCCCAGGATGGCTCCCTTGAGAGGACCGCTTGCCTTCTCCCAATTTATGGGAGGACCCGCGTGCAGGAGCGCCTTTGCGCCCATCGCCGGGATCTTCTCTCTAGCCAGTCCAACGTCGACCCACCAGGGGTCCGACTCGACTATCCCTTCGACGGACTTCGAGTTTGCGTTCTTCACCTGCTCCTTGGTGAGCGCCAAATCGGCAGGGTTCACCGGGCCGCGAGTGTATAAGCTATCCGTGACACGGACAGAAAGCACTTATTCACAAGCCTCGCAAGTCGCTTCCCGTTGTCATCTGTTGCCAACGTCGTGCGACGTAATGTCTTCAGGGATTCAATGCAACTGATGCGCGTCACGGAGGAGGCCAAGAAGGTCGCTGGGGTTGCCGATGCAGTGGTAGCCATGGGCACGAGCACCAACAAGATGTTGATGGAACAGATGGGCTTGCTCACGGTGGAAGGCAAGGCCGCAACCGAGAATGACCTCGTTCTGGCGGTCCGGGTGGAGGAGAATACCAGATTGGGGGACGCCCTGTCTTCCATCGAGTCGCTTTTGACATCCCAGCAGGAGAGCGGGGGAGGGCCGGCTGGTGGCACCTACTTCGGAATCGCGACGGCATTGGAAAACCTGCACGGAGCGAACTTGGCCGTCGTTTCGTTGCCCGGGGGCCAGGCATCTGGGGCGGCGGAGGAGCTCCTCAAAGCTGGATTGAACGTGCACCTCTTCAGTGACCATGTCCCCATCGAAGACGAGGTTCGTCTCAAGAAGCTCGCGGCGAAGAACGGCCTCCTTCTTCTGGGACCTGGGGCAGGCACGTCGTTAATCAATGGGGTCGGGGTGGGGTTTGCAAACGCGGTCGCTAGGGGAAAGATTGGCGTGGTGGCGGCCGCAGGAACTGGGTTGCAGGAGGTGAGCGTGCTGCTCGACAGGGTCGGCCTCGGAGTCTCTCAGGGCTTCGGCGTTGGAGGGACGGACATCTCAAGGGAAGTGGGCGGCACGATGATGATGGACTGCCTCAGACTTCTCGAAGATGACGATGGGACCGACCTGCTGATGATCGTCGCGAAGGCGCCCAACGCTCAGGTGACGCGCAAGGTCATGAGTTTCGTGGGCCGACGGACCACAAAACCCGTGGTCGCTTGCTTCCTCGGGATGGAGGCGTCGAGCGAGGGCAGAGTGCACTACTCGAAGACTCTTCATTCCGCGGTGTTTCGTGCGGCGAGGCTCTCGTCTCCCGCTCACGCAAAGGCGTTCGAGGAGAAGGTTGGCCTCAGCCTGCAGGGGATCGCCTCCAGTTCCAAGAAATATTCTTCAAAGCTGAAGACAGGCCAGAGGTACATCCGGGGCCTATACACGGGAGGTACGCTTTCCCATGAGTCTCTTCTTATCCTAAGAGAAGTCATGGGTAGCGCCTACAGCAACACGCCGCTCTCTGTTGAGTTACAGCTTCAAGATCCTTCCACCAGCAAGGAACACACCATCGTTGACCTCGGAGACGAGTTCTTTACTGCCGGCAGGCCGCATCCCATGATTGACTCCACCATCAGGAGGCTCAGATTGCTCCAGGAGGCCAAGGACTCATCTGTCGCAGTCGTTATTCTCGACTTCGTCCTCGGTTACGGTTGTGCGGAGGATCCGGCGGGGTCCATGGCTGGCAGCATCGCCGCGGCAAAGGCTGCAGCCAAGAAATCGGGTCGCGATCTGGTGGTGATGGGGCACGTTTGTGGCTCATCTGCTGACCCACAGTCTCTGGAGAAACAGAGCAAGGAGCTTGCAGACGTCGGCGTCATCCTCTACCCATCCAATGCGATGATGGCCATCGCAGCTGCGTTTGTTGCGTCTCGGGGAACTGTTAAGGAGCGGATAGTCGAGAAGTGGGGCGGTCTCGTTGGTTGAGTCGAAAGCCGCACGGCTGATAGGCGCCGAACTAGTCGTGATAAACGTAGGGCTCGATATCTTCTACCAGTCCATGGTCCGGCAGAAGGTGAGGGTTGCCCAGGTCTCCATGCCTGCCGGCCCCGGCCTCGAGAAGCGACTATCGGCTGCCCTCGACAAGATTCTGTGATTTCTCCGCGCCTGCGTAGGCACTGCTTGCGGAAGCCACCGCTTCGCGAATCTGATTGTACGTCCCGCACCTGCAAATCAGGCCCCTGACCGCCTCTTCCAATTCCCACTGAGCCGGGGCGGGGTTCTTCCGGAGCAACTCGTGAAGCGTTATTGCGAAGGCAGGCGTACAGAACCCGCACTGCGCGGCACCATGCTCGATGAATGCCTTTTGAATCGGCGCGAGCTCCCCATCGCTTCCAATCCCCTCAGCCGTCGTCACTTCTCCTCCCGCCGCCTCGACCGCGAGGACAAGGCACGACTTGACTAGATGCCCGTTAAGCAGTACCGTGCAGAGTCCGCACTCTCCCCTCCAGCAGGCCGCTTTCACGCTTTTTACTGCCAGTCCGTCCCTGAGCAAATCCAGGAGCAGCTCGCTATCCTTCGTTTCAAGCCTCCTTGTCTGGCCATTGACCTTCAGGACTATCTTACTCATTTCTCGAACACCCTCTCAAGCGCCCTCATCGTAATCAGATGGATCAACTGCCTCCTGTACTCTGCAGAAGCGAGAACGTCGCTTACGCACTCCACGCTCTCGGACGCGGCTTCGGCCGCCTTTCTGAACGTCCGCCGGGATGCCTCCTCCTCAACCACAATCTTCTCTGCCTCGGCGCATCTCACCGGTTTTGTGGAGACCGCGCCGTAGACAATCCTGGCCTTCCTTTCCTTCCCCGTAGTCACGGAGACCGCAACCGTCGCAAGGGAGAACTCAGCGCCCGTGTTGAATTTGTCGAACGCGCTCTTTCTTGGCGGTACATCAGGTACCATCACCCCGGTCACAAACTCCCCTGGATTGATGTCTATCTCGACTGGTCCTCGAATGAAGTCATCCATATTGACACTCCTTGTTCCCTGGCTGCCCGCGATTTCCACTTTCGCCTCTAGTGCAATCAGGGCAGCCGGACTGTCGACCCAAGGGATCGCCTCGCACATGTTGCCAACTAGCGTCGCTCTCTCTCTGATTATCGAGTCGGCTATCCACGAGGCAGCATTGTGAAGTGCCGGGAACTTGGTTCTCAGAACATCGTTCGCGGCGAGCTCCGAGAGGGTGACCGATGCTCCTATCCTGATGGATTCGCCAGCGGTGTACTTTGTCTGCCGGAGCTGCTTCACACCTTTGATGTCTATGACGTGAGCCGGGGAAACCAACCTTTCCTTCATGAAGGCGAGAAGACCAACTCCGCCCGCCATCACCGCTGCGTCTCCTCCGTACTTCTGCAGCAATTCGATAACCTCATCGATGGTCTCGGGACGATGGTACTCGAACTCAGGCAGAGTGAGATACGGCGACCCAAAGCTCATGGTCTGGCCACCATCGGGATCTCGACGCCATCGTAACCGTCCATCGCGCTCTTCAGCAGGTCTGGCCTCTGAGCCCTGATGGCTTTCCAGACCGCCTCTGAGCTCATTGGAAGGTCATTCAGCTTCACGCCAGTGGCACCGAAGACCGCATTGGATATCGCGGATGCGACTGCAATCATGCTAAGCTCACCAATTCCTCTGGCACCGAGCGGTCCGTCTGACTGTGGTGTTTCCACGAAGTCAGCGACAAACTCCCGGGGGATGTCCTTCATCCTCGCGACGTAGTAGCTACTGAGGTTGGGGTTTGTCACCCATCCCTGCTCATCGAACTTGATCTTCTCGTAGAGGCCGATGCTCAATCCCATGACGAAGCCTCCGTCGAGCTGCATCTTCAGCAGAAGCGGGTTGATTACCTTACCGACATCGAAGACGCTTGCGGCCTTCAAGACCTTGATTACGCCGGTCGTTGGGTCCAACTCTATCTCAACCGCAGCTCCTCCGAACGTATGGAATACGGTGGGGACTCCTTGACCCTTCTCGGGGTCAAGATACGTGTTCAGGCTCGAGGACGAAGTCCCTCTGCCTATGATGGGCCCTTCGATGGTGTTGCCGTTGGGGTAGACGTACCCGGTCACGAGTTCCCTCAAGGGAATCGTCAGCCATGGTCGCCCCTTTGCCACGACGGCGCCTTTGACCACCTCGAGCTGGTCTCTGGGGAGCCTGAGCGCCTGGGACGCGAGGCCAAGAATCTGGTTCTTCGCATCTTCGCAGGCCCTGAGACAGGCCATCCCATCGGCGAACAAGCCCCTGCTACCCACCGTCTGCCAGGTGTAGGCGCTCTTGCTCGTGTCCCTCACAGGGTCCACCCTCACGCTTTCGATTTGGAGTCCGAACTGGTCTGCCACGAGCTGTGAGAGAGCGGTCGTTGTGCCCTGCCCAATGTTTCCCGTCCCCACAAGCAAGTCGATCGTAGCGTCCTCGTTGAACTTCACTATCGCGGAGGCAGAGGCCCTTGAGGGCTGGGACGGGCCTTTCACGCACAGGGCGAATCCCTTGCTTCTAATCCTCCACGGGCTCGAAGGCTGGGAGAGCTTCTCGTTCCAGCCGATGTCGCGAACTAGGGTTTCAAGGACTTTCGCGGGGTCACCTGCGTCCTCCCTGAGCGGCTCCCCCGTCGCGGTATGGGATTCGCCGGGCCTGACCAAGTTGATTCTTCGGATTCGCACAGGGTCGATTCCAAGCTTCTTCGCGGCCCTCTCGAAGACCTGCTCGAGCACCCAGTTGCCCTCCGGGTATCCGAATCCTCTCATCGCCGTTGTGGGGATCTTGTTGGTGTAGACAGCGAGAGACTCACAATGGACGTTGGGAATCTCATAGACGCCTTCAGCGGCGTAGCCCATTGTCCTTGAGACGTTCACTGTGTAGTCAGCGTATGCCCCGGCATCGACAACAAATCGAACCTCGTAGGCGGTACATTTGCCATCCTTCTTGAATCCCGCCTTCACATTGGCCACCATCCCGTCTCTCGAGGCTGCCGAGGTGAAATTCTCCATTCTGGAGAGTAGCAGCCTGACCGGCCTGCCGCCAACGGCTTTGGAAGCCAGAAGGACCAACGCTTCCCAGCCCAATCCTGCCTTCCCTCCGAATCCTCCCCCAGCAAATGGGGCCTTCACCACAATCTTGTTGTATGGAATCTTGAGCGATTCCGAGAGAATCTGCCTAACCATAAAGGGGGACTGACAGCTGGTCCAGATTTCGGCGGAGCCATCACGCTTGTATTGCGCGATGACATTCTGCGTCTCCATGTAAGCATGACTAACGTGGGAAATCCTGAACTCTTCCTCGACCAACGTGTCCGCCTGCTCGAATCCCTTCTGGACATCACCGTGGAATAGAGTGAACCTGTTTGCGATGTTCGTGCCGATAACGGGGTGGAAATCGGGGGCGTGACTGTACTCCTCCATCTTCTCGTGGATCAATGGTGCGCCATCCTTCATGGCTTGGACTGGGTCGAGAAGAGAGGGGAGGGCTTCGTACTGCACCGTCACCAATTCGGCAGCCCTTTCAGCGTCCTTCAATGTCTCGGCGACCACGATCGCGACAGGATGGCCAACCCACCTCACTTTGTCTACGGCGAGCAGATCTCTGTCTCCTGCGTAAAGTCCAACCCGAAATGGCATGTCTCGGCCAGTCAGGACGGCCACCAGACCCGGTATCTCTCTGGCTTTCTTAGTGTCTATCCTCACGATCTTCGCGTGGGCCATCGTGCTCGTCACGAGTTTTGCATGCAGGGTGCCAGCAACCTCGCAATCAAAGGTGTAAAGCGCTGTCCCACTGACCTTCAAGAACGCATCCTGAGGCGGCACAGGCTTTCCAACGACGCTATCGACTTTTGAATTGGTTCGGCTCAATGTACGTCATGCACCTTTCCTGCGAGATTCCAAACCTAACGACTTCAATCCGTTCCTTTTAAGGTAGCGACCCGATTCTCAGCTTTGACAGTTCCGATGCCGAGTGACTGTCCAGACGCTGACCAACCGTGATCCTGAACCGTTGACTACCGGTCAGGGGATCACGTGCTAGTGGTCAGTAGTTCGCAGAACAGAACCCTAAGGAAATCCTGCAAGATGAAAGATACCAGAGCGCACCCCATGCGAAGAGGGCCTGGACCTCCTTCGGCTTCGCGGCCACCTCCTCGGCGTACCTCGGCTCGCTGTCGGGGACGCTCAGCCTCTCGTCTAGCTTCGTGCCGTCGAACCTTCCAAAGGACTTATCGCCTTGGGGAGTGGCCCTTCTTGACGCTGGGACTCGAACGCGGGTGGGGGCGGGCCCGACGGGACTCGAACCCTTGCAAACAGAAGGCAATTAGCCAGAAAGGGGCGCAAATCACACCTATTTCGGCGTAAACATAGCTCAAACCAAGCTCAAAAAGTTGTGGACCGGGGGGACTCGCCCAAAATAGTTAGGTATCGCTTACATCTAAATCGTATCCATTTAGGTAGGCCCTAACGATAACCAGGTCGAACAGGTTCGGTGAAGACTCAAGTGCCAAGGGCAGGATGTTGGCACGCTTATGCAGGTTCAAACGCAGCCTGGAGTCGGTTTGGTCCCGAAGACTTGTCAGGCGGAGGAAGCCGGCCCGACGCGGTCGACCGCCAGAAGAAGCCCATAGAGCAGCGCTTCCGGCCTAGGTGGACAACCCGGGACGAAGACGTCGACGGGCACGACCTTGCCTATCCCGCCCGAGGTGGCGTAGGTGTCTCCGAAGATCCCCCCGCTGCACGCGCACGCGCCCACGGCGACCACGACCTTGGGGTCAGGCGTGGCTTCGAAGGTCCTCCGGAGGGCTAGCTCTAGGTTCCTCGAAGCGACTCCTGTGACGAGCAGCACATCGGCGTGGCGGGGGGACGCGACGAAGTGAATTCCGAACCGCTCGATGTCGTACACGGGGTTGTTGAGGGCGGAAACCTCGACCTCGCAGCCGTTGCAGGAGCCGGCGTCGACCTCCCTTATAGCGAGCGACCGGCCGAGCAGCTTCTTGATTCTGTGGCTGAGCTTCGCCCCAATCTCGTCTACGGTCTGGCTTGGGCCTCCCTCTGGGGGCGCGGGCATTTGCGCAACCAAGAGGTCGCGCCTGGTAGTCACCGGGACGGCGAAGCTGTTGACCATCTTGAAAGCCTGGGGAGCGACTTGTTGGCACATCCCGCACATGATGCATTTGCCCTTGTCGAGCGCCGCTCCCTCCGGGCCCACGGCTATGGCCTTGGACGCGCAGACCTCCTCTCCGCGCTTGAAGGGTTCGGCATCCAGTCTGGAGGCGTAGGGTTGGAAGATGACGTCTCCCCTGAACCCGGGGACTGACCTCGTCCCTTCCAACAGCATCTTGTCTGTCTCTACGTGGTTGCCGAGGATGCTCCCCGAATGGCGGACGCCGCGATTGGAGGCCTTACTGGCTGGCGCGTCCTCGGCCTTCTCCCCTTCAGTCATAGGTCGTTCCCCGCGTAGGATAGGTCGAGACTCTTGTTTATCAGAGGAAAGTCCGCAACGATGTCGTTGAGCACCGCCAGCTCAATCGCCGGCCAGTTCGCAAACGAGGCGGTCCTGACCTTGTATCTGAAGACGGAGTTCCCGTCCCCACCCACCATGACCCAGTGCAGTGTCTGGCCCCTGTGCGACTCGGCATAGCCCAGGGCGTTTCCGAAGGGCTCGAGCATGTCCTCCGCGACCAGATTCAGCCGGAGGTCGCCGTCCAGGTCCTCCAGGATCTCCTTCACCATGTCCATCGAGCTCATCACCTCGCCGACCCTCGCCTCGAACCTGGCGAGCACGTCCCCGCCCGCTTTGGCCATCTTTATCATGCGCTCCGTAATCTGGCGCCTCGTGCCGTCTCGCAGGTCTGTCTTCATGCCCCGGTAAGCCCCATAGGGGTGGTCCTTCCTGGTGTCGCAATCCATCCCCGAGCTCCTCGCCGCAACGCCAAGAAGGCCCATCTCGACCGCGCTTTCCATCTGAATTCTCCCCGTACCGCTCAGCCTGTCCATGACCGAGGACTCGCTCCTCAGCAGCTTCAGAACCTTCTCAAAGTCGCCGCGGACCTGGCCCATCTCCTCTACGGCTCGGCGAGCGAGTTGGTGCGTAAAGTCCACGTTCACCCCGCCGATCCTGTTGACGCCGAAGAGGAGCCTGCTCCCCGCGACCTCCTCGTTCAACCTCATCATCCTCTCCTTGAGGAGCGCAAGCCTCGCGTAGCCGTATGCGAAGCCCGCGTCCAGGGACAGGGCGGCGAGCGTCCCGAGATGGTTGTAGACCCGCTCCATCTCCGCGCACACGGCCCTGACCTGCATAGCCCGCCGGGGCGGCTCGACGCCCGCGATCTTCTCGATAGCCTGGCAGTAGGCCGCGGAGTTCGCGACCGCCTCGTCCCCGGAGATGCGCTCACTGAGAAGCACGGCTTGGTCGAGGCTCAGGTTCTCAGCGAGCTTCTCGACCCCCCTGTGCGTGTAGTAGAGGCGGGTCTCAAGGTTCACGACGGTCTCGCCGAGGATGCTGAACCTGAAATGGCCAGGCTCGATGATTCCCGCGTGGACCGGGCCCACGGGAATCTCTGAGACTCCCTCCCCTTCCACTTCCAGAAATTGGTATCTCCCGTCCTCGACCCTTGGCTGCTTCGTTTGGAGGGAGTAGTCCTTCCTAAGCGGGTGGACGTCCTCTGGCCACTGCTCATGGAGGACGAACGGCCTCGAGTCAGGCGAGCCCTCCGCGACCAGGCCGAACATGTCCTTGATCTCCCTCTCGTACAAGGTCGCCGAGGGAATAAGCAGGGCGACGCTCGGATAGGTGGGCGGAAGACCTGGCTCCCGATCCTCCACTCGGGAGACGAGCACGATGAAGACGTCCGCGCCCTCCACATCGAAGACGTGCCTCAGCGCGAAACCGCCGGCCGTCCGCCGCTCGTCGGAGCAAGCGATCATGGCCAGCCTTCCCCTGAACCCGTCACGGACGCTGACGCAGATGCCGCGGAGGTCGCTCGCGTGCTCGACCTCGACGCGGACCTCGTTCCCGTTCATCACATCCACCGAGTCGACCTTGCCTGCCAGCCTCTCGCGGAGGCTCGCCTGATGTTCCTGAGGAGTCTTCAGCTCGAAGGCGCCCCCTGAACGACCTGCACCGCCTCGCGGATTAGCGTCTGAAGAGGCTGGGGAACGTAGAATCCGAAGATTACCACTAGGACGGCTAGGATTACCATAGGCAGGATCGCGAGAGCGCCCATGTCGTCCTTCCGCTCTGCGCCTCCCAGCCGCGCAGACTCGGCGGCCCCGGGGCTCCCAAAGACCATAGGGACGAGCTGCCGGATGAATCCCGCGAAGACGAGCACGAGGAGGAGTATCATCGCGGAGGCTGCCAGGACCTGCCCGCCCGCGAACCCCGAGGTCAGCGCCAGGAACTCGCTCACGAAGATGTTGAACGGCGGCATGCCCACGATTGCCAGCCCGCCAACGAGGAGGAGGGCGCCGGTGATGGGCATGACCTTGATTATGCCCCTGATCTCCGACATCGTCTTCGTCCCGAACCTCTGGCTCACGGTGCCGCTCGCGAAGAACATCAGGGGCTTCGCGATGGCGTGGTTTATGATGTGGAAGAGCGCGGCGAAGAGCCCCACGAACCCCCCGAACCCGACCGCGAGGGAGATTATCCCCATGTGCTCGACGCTCGAGTAGGCGAGCATGCGTTTCATGTCTTTCGCAAAGTACACCGACGCGGCCGCGATGCCCATCGAAAGAAGCCCGAGGCCTATCATCAGCTCGCTCGGGAACGAAGGCCCCAGCGTGCCTGATGCGATTATGTTGAACCTGAGGACTCCGTAGATGGCGCAGTTGAGGAGCACTCCCGACAGGAGGGCGCTCACCGGGCTCGGCGCCTCCCCGTGGGCGTCAGGGAGCCATGTGTGCATCGGCGCGATGCCCGCCTTCGTGCCCAGCCCGACGAGGACGAAGACGAAGGCCACCTTCACTATCGCAGGGTCGAGCATCTTGGCGTCGGCGGCCATCCCTGTCCAGTTCATCGCCGAGCCCGCCGCCGACGGAGAAGCGGTCGAATACGCGTAGGAGAAGAGGACTATCCCGAAGAGGGCGAGGGACAGCCCGACGGTCGCGACTATCAGGTACTTCCAGGCAGCCTCGATGGCGCCCTCCGTGGTGTAGAGCATTATCAGGAAGACAGAGACCAGGGTCGTCGCTTCGATGGCCACCCACATGAGCCCGGTGTTGTTTGCCAGCGGGACGACCATCATCGTCAGTACGAAGACGTTGAAGCCCGCGTAGTACCTGACGATGTGCTTGTCGTCGACTATGCCGCGCTCGTATTGGCGCCCCATGTAGTTGATTGAGTAGAGGGCGGCGACAAAACCCACACCCGCTATCGGAATCATCACGAGGGCTCCCAGCGCGTCCAACGACAGGAAGTCGCCGAAGGCAGAGAGCTCGCCTCCAGCAATCACGCCGGCCACCAGCCCTGCGACCTGCATGGCCACAAGGAAGGCGGAGAGCAGGGTCGCCGCCTCCGCAAGTCGCTTTCTCCTCGTGACCGCGACGAAGGCGGCCGCCACGGCAGGGGTGAGCAGGACTGTCAGCATCAGCGCGTTCGACCCGGAGGGAAGCGCGCCCAGTACGGAGTCCACATAGAAGCCCGACATTACCATCAGTCGTCCTTCAGCTTCTCCAGGCTGCCCGTGTCCATGGTGTCGAAGGTCTGGCTCATCCTGGTGAGCAATATGGCCGAGATCACGACCCCTACCAGCGCATCCGCAAGTATCCCGACCTCGATAATCAGGGACACTCCATGGGTGAGCGCGGTCGTGAACAGGAAGAGGCCGTTCTCGATTATCAGAAGGCCCACGACCTGGTTGAGCGCAGTCCTCCTGCTGACCATGGCGAATAGCCCGATGAAGAACAGCGAGACGGAGACCGGGAGGTACGCCTGAGCGAGGACGTCCAGCCTCGCCGAGGCGAGGACCTGCCCTACGAGACCATAGGAAAGCGCGACGAGCAGCGCGGAGATCAGGACCGACAGCCTGATGCTGACGTACGGGTTCGCCTCCATCTTGAGGTCCCCCTCCACGCCCGAGGTCACCCTCACCAGGAGCCTAGGGATCACCTCGGCCTTGACGACGAGCGTGAGCACCGCCGCGGCGTAGATGTCCCAGAACCCGGTCGAGTAGCCCACTACCGCCGTTGACGCGGCGAGGACCACCGACTGATACCGATACGCGCTCACCCAGCCGATGAAGCTCCTCCTCACCACGACCCCGAAGGTGGCGATGAGAAGGCCCGCGGCGGAGAGCGTTATCAGGTCGGCGAGGAGCGTTGTCATCTCATCTCTCCATCAAAGATAGAAGAAGATCATGCCTACCATGCCGCTGGCGATAGCCAGCGCGAAGAGGTCGACCAGCCTGAACAGCCTCCACTTCGCGATCCTGGTCTCCACGTAGGCGACAAGGACCGCCAGGAGGCCCAGCTTGGCAAGGACTGCGAGCGAGCCCGCGCCGAGCTGGAGGGGACCTGCGCCCATCGACACAGGCATCCCTACGGGGACGAACAAGTTGACGAGGAGCGCGAACAAGACCAGCTGCTTGGTCGCCTGAGACCACTCCACGAGGGCTAGGCTCTTTCCGGAATACTCGAGGAGCATCGCTTCGTGCACCATCGTCAGCTCCAGGTGGGTTGCAGGGTTGTCGAAGGGCAGCCGCCCAGTCTCCGCGAGGACGATGATGAACAGCGCGATCAAGCCGAAGAGCATGCTTGCGGTGAGCACAACTCCCGACTGCGCGGCGGCGCCGACTAGGCTTGTGAGGTTGGTCCCACCGAGCGTGAGTGAGACGACGAAGAGCGTGACGAAAAGGCCGGGCTCTGCGAGTGCCGACATCATCATCTCCCTGCTCGTGCCGATTCCTCCGAAGGCGCTCGCGGCGTCGATCCCTGCGAGCATGTTGAAGAACCGGGCTAGCGCGAACAGCCCGAGGACGAGGATGAAGTCTCCAGCCGCGCTCAGCGCGCTGAAGGGAAGGAAGACCGGCACGAACAGGGCTGCTGTGACCGTCGAGACGGCGACCACCCACGGCGCTGACCTGAACACCCAGGAGGCCTGGTCAGAGACCACTTCGTCCTTGTGGAGCAGCTTGAGGAGGTCGTAGTAGGGCTGGAGCACGCTCGCCCCGACCCTCTTCTGAGTCCTGGCCTTCACCTTCCTCATTATCCCTGTGAGCAGGGGCGCAAGAGCGACGACCGCGATACCCTGCATCACCGCCACAGCGGCGTCGACCGCTAGACCGTAGGTCATGGCTGGAGGGCCGCCAGCAGCAGGAGAACCGCCGTGACTATCAGCACGTAGAGGAGGTAGGAGTTGATCTTCCCCGTCTGAATCTTCCGGACCTTGTCCAGGACGAAAAGGACTGCACGGGTCGTTGGAGAGTAGAGGTACTCCTCGAAGACCTCTTTGGTCTCGGATACGAAGGAGATCGAGCGCCTTACCATGTGGTTGGAGTCGGAGAAGTACGTCCTCTCAGTGCTGGTGTGTGGCCTGTAAAACCACTTGAAGGCGGTGCGGATGGGCTGGGAGAGCGAGCTAGCCGTGTACTCAGTCCGGACACCGAGCGGCCCGAAGCCCCCCTCCCACGTCGAGTAGGGCCTGACAATTGTCTTCCTCCCGCGGCTCGCCACCGTTACGAAGCCTAGCAGCGCCGCACCGACCGACGCCGCAGCGACGAGGACCTCGGGCGGGGAGATTTCGCTCAGCGACTTCAGCCCCGCCGCCGTGTAACCCACGGTGAGAGGCCCGAACGGCGGATACCCGCTCACCAGCCCCATGTTGAAGCCGAAAGAGGACGAGATTAGCGACGTAGCCACGAGGGGCAGCACGCCCAGCACGACGCAAAGCCCGCCGGCGAGGCCCATCCCCACGAGCATGGTCCTTGGGGCCTCGGTGGCGTTCTCGGCCCCTTTCGACCTGGGCCGAGCTAGGAACGAGATCCCGAAGAGCTTGACGAAGGTCGCGAGCGCCAGCCCCAGGGTGAGGGCGAAGACTATGCTCGAGAAACCGATTGACAGCTGCAGCACGACGTTAGGTACTTGGTAGGAGGAAAGCAGGGCCTGCAGGGTGAGCCATTCGCTCACGAACCCGTTGAGGGGAGGCAGGCCTGCTATCGCGATCGACCCGACGAGGAAGAAGAGGCTCGTCCAAGGCATCCTCTTGGCGAGGCCGCCCATCAGGTTCATGTCGGCGGTCCCCGCGCCGAGGACGACCGAGCCGGCCGCCATGAAGAGGAGGCCCTTGAAGACGGCGTGGTTCAGGGAGTGATACATGCTGGCGAGCAGAGCGAGGGCGGCGAGAGTCTCGAGCCCGTATGACATGAAGACCACGGACAGGCCGAGGCCGACGACGATTATCCCGACGTTCTCGACGCTGTGGTAGGCCAGCGCCCTCTTGATGTCGTGCTCGACCGCGGCGAAGAGCACCCCGAAGAGCGCGGAGGCGGAGCCGGCCATCACCATCAGAAGCCCTAGCCACGCGTCTCCCGGAGAGTCTGGAAGGACGAAGCCCAGAGTCACCCTCGCGAGCCCGTAGATGGCGACCTTCAGCATCACCCCGGACATCAGCGCAGAGACGTTGCTGGGGGCCGCGGGGTGGGCCTTCGGGAGCCAGGTGTGCATCGGCACCAGACCCGCCTTCGTCCCGAACCCGAGCAGCGCCAGCACGAACACCGAGTCCTTCGTGAGAGCCGGGAGCTGGGCCGCCGCGCCTCTGAACGAGTCGAACGAGAGGCTCCCGGTTTGCAAGTACAGAACGAGGAAGGCGGCCGTGATGAAGGCCGTCCCAATGTGGGTCATGATTAGATAGGTCATCCCCGACCTGAGATTCTTCGGCTTCTCGTGCTCGTAGACCACCAAGAAGAAGGAGGAGAGCGACATCAGTTCCCAGAAGACCAAGAACGAGAACACGCTGTCCGTGGCGGTGACTAGGAGCATCGAGATGACGAAGAGGTTGACCAGGAACCCAAGGGCCCCGACGCTGTGCCGGCCGTAGTAGGACTCGCTGTAGCCGATCGAGTAGACCGAGACCGAGAGCGCGACAAGACCGATGATGAGCATGAAGAAGGCCGCGATTCCGTCGATGTATAGCGAGAAGTCCAAGACGGCGAGTGGGGCGGCGACGGGCGACGATATCCGGATAGCAGAGCCGGAGACGATGACCGAGGCCGCGAAGATCACGACCAGCAGGGAGCCGAGGGCCGCTGGGAGGAAGGCAGAGACCGCCGACTCCCTCCTTCCGCGCAAGAACAAGGGCAGCACAGCCCCAGCGAGGTAGAGAAGGAGTGCCCCTAGGAACAGCGCAGAACTAGCAGGGCTAATCTCCATCTGCTAACACAATCCGCCTAAGGCCTGACCCTGCAATGCCTTGCTCCATCCGGACTAGATCGCGGCATCAGGTCAACCGACGTTGCTGGTCGGCTTCCGAGTTTACTATTTAATTATTATCTTCCCATATTTTCAATTTCCCGGAAATTCACACGGAGCGGCAGAAGAAAGGCAATCGGCGGTCCTGTGAAAGACTCGGAATTCCGGGATTCCCGAATTCTCGAAACCCTTATGGCTCGGCCAAGGCACCGACGCGCTGTTTTGCAGGCTTCGAAGACCAAGGCGGTAAAGACCTACCTGACGCACTTTCCTGTCAAGTCGTATCTGGAGGCTGACATACTTTCCAAGGAGGAGACCTGGCGCATCATGGACTGCATAAGGCAAGCCGGGGCGCGCGGGATTACCGCGCAGGACATTATGGAGAAGGAGAGCGTCCCCGCGACCGCCGTCTATTCCACTCTCAAGGAGCTCTACCGCCTCAAGTTCGTCTTCCTGTATCCGCGCGACAAGAAGAGCAAGGGGGAGAGAAGGAAGAGATACGTCTGCGAGAGGAGCACGTGGGGAAAGTACGGGATAGACCAGGAGTTTGACATGGTCCTGAAGGTGAGCGGGGTCCTTGAGAGCACCACCGAGGAGATGCGGCAGCCAATCACGAAGGCGCTCCGCGAGGTTTACGAGAAGTTCAGCGAGAAGAAGGAGCTGCAAGAGTATCTCCCGGCCAAGCAGGTCAACATCTGCCCCAACTGCCACAGGAGCCACGAGGCGATGGAGTTCTTCTACGCGATATTGCTGCGCTCGATTGACGTAATGATCACGGAGTCAGACGAGTTCCTGAAGTTCCTGGAAGATAGAGGCTACGCCAGCGACAACTAGCGACAAGCTCGAGCTTCGAATAGGTGTGCCAAGGGCAGGATCTGGACTTGCATGTTCAGGTTCAAATCAACAGGCGTCGTAATCTTGACCGATTACAATGTCGGCGAGTTGATTTGCAGAAGTGGGCAAATAAGCTCAAATCTAGGCCTGTTTAGGCGCAAATGGCTCAAAATAGGCTTAAAATCGTGGACTTGGGGGAACTCGCCCCAAACGATTGGGCGCATTCAAAAGGCGTGCTATCCACGAACCAACGAAAATGCATCGCCTTCCAGTGATCAGGAGCTCAAAGAGGGTTCTCGCATTTGATAATCGTCTTCGGCGCTTAAGTATGACAATGCGCGTTCAACGAATTGGTAGACGATTGGGAGTGAGCAACGGGAGGCATGTTCTGATCCTGGTAGTAGGCCTCATTGCCATCTCGCCATTCGTAAATCATGCTAGCGCAGGATCAATCGATTCGTCGGGGAGTACAACGAGCTATCCCACGAACATGGCGCATGGTTCATGCGCGATATATTCTGGCTACATCTACTGCGTCGGAGGAGGTACCGGCCTCGGCTCCACCCCCGCCGCCTACTATGCTCCGATATCTTCCTCCGGCGTGGGTGCCTGGGCTACCACCGCGAGCTATTTTGCAACGACATATTCCGAGGATATAGAGGGCCAATCATGCGCGACAGACTCTGGCTACATTTACTGCGTCGGAGGACAGCCAGTTTCACTTACTGGCTATACCACCGCCGTCGACTACGCCGACTTGACTTCAAACTTCAACAACTACGTCACTACGCCATCTACTTCAACAACTACATCATCGACTTCGACAACCACTTCATCCACCTCCACGACCTCGTCGTCCACTTCCACAACTACGTCATCTAATGTCAAAGCATCCACGAGCACATCTTCTACCACTTCCACCACTCCAGAATTTCCGACAGGTTCCCTTGCCGTCATTGCGCTAGTGGTTATGGCGACGTTCGCCGTGCTCTCAAGAAAGGTCCACGCGAAACGAGTGACTAGGACTTCATGATGGATGCCCCTGATTGAATAATGTGGACCGGGGGGACTCGCCCTAAATAATTGGGTGTCCATACACGAAATGGCATCCAATAACTGGGGAAAGTTCGAAGAATACTGCAATCCTCGTCACTCGATTAATGCGTGTGCCAAAGGCAGGACATTGACATGCATAGGCATTCACTGACCTTGTGCTTCTCTAAAGTTGGCCGGAGGCTGAGACTACCAGAGTTGAGAATCGTGTGATTAAGTTAAATGTCGCTTCAACCAGGATCAATCAATGTCGACGCAGGCTATACAGGGCGTCACCTCCAGCGGCCAACCCGTATTGATCCTCAAGGAAGGGAGCGGTCGGTCGAGGGGCAAGGAGGCTCAGCATAACAATATCCAGGCAGCCAAACTGGTAGCCGAGATAGTCAAGAGCTCTCTCGGTCCTAGGGGCATGGACAAGATGCTCGTCGATTCACTGGGCGATGTCACCATCACGAACGACGGCAGAACCCTGCTCAAGGAGATGGACATTCAGCATCCCGCTGGCAAGATGCTCGTGGAAGTCTCGAAGGCAACCGACGACGAGGTTGGAGACGGAACAAAGTCTGCAGTTATCCTCGCCGGCGCTCTCCTTGAGAAGGCCGAGAAACTTATCGACAAGGGCGTGCATCCGACGATAATAGTCCATGGATACAACAGGGCTGCTGCAAAGTCAATTGAAATACTCGGCAGTTTCGCAGAGACGGTAAGCCCGACGAACAAGGAATGGCTGACGAAGATAGCACGCACGAGCATGCAGACCAAACTTGTTGTCAGGGAGGCCCAGGAACTT